>Ga0326727_10010910_pt1 | contig 21411 bp, 19 predicted proteins | sample MB2enrmetagenome_FD_207643 | JGI IMG/M metagenome (GOLD analysis project Ga0326727, IMG submission 207643) | Lab enriched peat soil microbial communities from McLean, Ithaca, NY, United States - MB29MY | ecosystem: Environmental > Terrestrial > Soil > Wetlands > Peat | place: USA: New York...
GCGACAAGGAAGTTCAGCTCGCCTCCGACGGCGAATACCATCTGGAAGCGGTCAGGGAGATTCTTGGCCAGAAGCTGGTCAAGCGCGGCGTATCGCTGAAGAACCTCACCTACGGCAAAATCGAGCCCGCGCTGGGCAAAAGCGTCCGCCAGAAAATTACCTTGCAGCAGGGCATTCCCGCGGAAAAGGCCAAAGAGATCGTTCGCCTCGTCAAGGACGCAAAAAAGAAGGCGCAGGTCAGCATCCAGGGCGATACAGTCAGAGTATCCAGCAAAGATCGCGACGAGTTGCAGGGCATTATCGCGCTGCTGCGCGGCAAAGACCTGGGCTTGGATTTGCAGTTCACCAACTACCGCACGAATTGACCACCCGCGTCGAGCAGCCTTCCCCTGGTTAACGAGCCAGCCGTTGCCGCCGCATTGTAGGATAAAGCACGGGAACCGGAGAGCCTTGAGCACATTGGCGATAGCGACGGCAAAAGAAGTCTTCGACCTGCTGCGGGACGACCTCGTGGCAATCGAGCAGGAGCTGGGCCGCGACTCGGCCTCCGGCGTCAGCACCATCACGGAGATCGCCGAGTACCTGCGTGGCGGCGGCGGCAAGCGCATCCGGCCTACGCTGCTGCTGCTCTCCGCGCACACGCTCGGCCACTCCGGCCCCGGCGCCATCCGCCTCGGCGCAGTGGTCGAAATGGTCCACACCGCCACGCTGGTCCACGACGACATCATCGACGGCGCAAACATTCGCCGCGGTCGCCCCTCCGCCAACACCACCTGGGGCAACGAAAAATGCGTACTGGCCGGCGACTGGCTTTACATGCAGGCCTTCAAGGTGGCTCTTGAAGAGAAAAGCCTTCGCGTTCTCGACCTGCTCATCGGCCTCACGCAGCAGATGGTCGAGGGCGAACTGCTGCAGATTCAGAAGCTGGGCCGCGCCGTCTCCGAAGCCGAGTACTACGACCTCATCTATCGCAAAACGGCCTGCCTCTTCTCGGTTTCCATGCGTCTGGGCGCGGTGCTGGCCAAAGCCACGGAGGCCGATGAAGCGAGCCTCGCAGCCTATGGCCGCGCCGTCGGCCTGGCTTTTCAGATTGTGGACGATGTGCTTGACCTGACGGCCACAGAAGAGGTTCTCGGCAAGCCCGTGGCTAGCGATCTGCGCGAGGGCAAGGCGACTCTCTCTGTTATTCACTCCATTGACCACGGAACCGCCGCCGACCGGCGGACGATTCAGCGGGTTTTGGACGACCGCAGCTTCGAGAATGTAAGTCGCGACCAGATTCAGAAGATTCTGGCCAAAAACGGCTCGGTCGAGTACGCCATGGCCGTCGCCGACCGCTACGCCGAGCAGAGCCGTCAGGCGCTCGCCCCGCTGCCCGATTCCGAGTACAAGCGCGCCCTGCTCTGGGTCCCGGATTTCGTAGTGGCGCGGGAAAAGTAAAAACCTGGCCAGTAATTGCAAACCAGGGAGTCTCATGCAAAATTCCATTGAGACTGCAAAATGTGTCAGGGCACGACTTTAGTCGTGCCGTAAGCAGCGTAAGAACGATGGGCTTTAGCCCCTGCCGGATCGCAATCTAAACCCTCCAGGCATTTTTGAAACACGCTCAAAGGAGAACACCATGCAGAACCTGTGGACAGAGGTGGACCGCTATTTCTGTAACCTGCTGGCCCCCTCCGATGAAAAACTCGACGCCGCTCTTGCTGCGAACCGGCAGGCCGGCCTTCCCGCCATCGACGTTTCCCCGCTTCAGGGCAAATTCCTCGATCTTCTGGTCCGCGTCTCCGGCGCGCGCCGCATTCTTGAAATCGGACTGCTTGGCGGATACAGCACCATCTGCATGGCGCGTGCGCTTCCCGAAGGCGGGCGCATTGTTTCGCTCGAGGTCAACCCGCGCCATGCCGAGGTGGCGCGCGCCAATCTGCTTCGCGCCGGCGTTCTCGATCGTGTCGATATACGCGTAGGGCGCGCCCTCGACACGCTTCCCATCCTCGCATCCTCCGGCGTTGGCCCCTTTGACCTCATCTTCATCGATGCCGATAAGCCCGGCAACGCGGATTACCTCGCCTGGGCATTGAAGCTCTCGCGCCCCGGCACGTTGATCGTCACCGACAACGTGGTTCGCGATGGAAAGGTTGTCCAGGCTGAAAGCGCAGAGGCCGATGTGCAAGGCGTCCGGCGCTTCACCGAGATGATGGCCGCCGAGCCGCGCCTCAGCGCAACAGTTCTTCAGACAGTCGGAGTCAAGGGCTATGACGGCTTTGCGCTCGCCGTGGTCCTGCGCTGAACGGGCCACAACCCAACGGGCGATGATTTCCGCTCGTGTGCTGCCAGAAACCTGTTGAAAAAAACACGGCCTGTGTCAGGGCACGACTTTAGTCGTGCCGCAAATGCCCCAGAATCAACGCGGGCTTTAGCCCCTGAGGGTAAATTTTCTGGTTTGATCTAGCGTCCCGAGTCTGAAGTTCCTTCAACAACTGCACTGTCATCCTGAACGAACGGGGCCCCAAACGTTCTTCAGTTTGGGGGTGGTGAGTCGAAGGATCTGCGGTTGCACTTCAGCGAACTTCAGACTCATCGCACTGGTCTGTTGAACAAGCTACTCCCCGTCCATCATCGTCCGCAACGCCGCGGCGTACTTTTCCGGCAGCGGCTTCTTCTTCATCTTCGCGTCGCAAACCACGTGCGTGGTTTCGCCCTCTGCCAGCAGCGCCGGCTCGGCTCCATCGGAGGCCTTGCGCAGAACGCGGTAACCGAATCTCACCAGCGAACCGCGCACCACCAAGGGCCGGGTTTCGATGATGATTTCCTCGTCGTAGCGAGCAGACGAGCGGTAGCGGCACCGGGCGTCCACCACCGGCAGGATGCACTGATGTTCGTTCTCCAGCAGCTTGTAAGAGAAACCAAGAGCGCGGAAGAGCTCCACGCGGCCCACCTCAAACCAGACAAAATAGTTGGCGTAGTAGACCACGCCCATCTGGTCGGTTTCTGCGTAGCGGACACGAATTTCGGGAGTCACCGGCATGAAGCAAACCTCATCAACGTCTGATAATAAACGAATTCCGTACCCTGTTTTCCACGTGAAACACCGTTTTATCCACATCTCTTCGGGTTTTATCTTCCGCTCGCTCACGAACAGCGCCGTCTCCCAGCCCTTCCGTCACAGCCGAAACCGGGCTTCCTTTCGCTCGGGTTCCGGCCGCTCAAGACGCCGGCGACCATGGGTCACGGCTTCAAATGCGTGAACAGCGGCAGCTTGGTAACGTCGTTGAAGATGACGAAAGCAAAAAATCCCACCAGCACGACAAACGCCGCCTGATAAATTCGCTCCTTGACGGGAATGCTGATGTCCCGCCGGATGGCGCTTTCTATCAGCAGGAAAAAAATCATCCCTCCGTCGAGAATCGGGAAGGGAAGCAGGTTCAGGATGCCCAGATTAAGGCTGATCATTCCGGCCAGCCCAATCTTTGTTCCCCACCCCTTTGTCTCCGCCGCGTCCCCGGCCATGCGCGCAATGCCCACAGGCCCCGCAAGCTGCGAGACGGAAACCTTGTGGGTAAACAGCCCGCCCAGCACATCGAAGATCAGCAGCGATTTGTCCGCGCAGAATTCCCTCGATTTGACCATCGCTCTGCCGAGGGGCAGCGGGTCGTTGCGAAACGGAGGAGCCGCGGCAATGAAGCCCAGCTTCCACCCGCCCTGCAGCTTCGCGGGATGCGCCACCACGGGCTCAAGAGCCACGCCGTTGCGCAGGATCACCAGCGTGAGCGGCTTGCCCTGTCCGGCCTTCATGTAGGCGAGCAGCGTGGTCACCGTGTGGAATGGGTGACCATCCACGGACTGGATGGCGTCGCCGCCGCGCAGGCCGGCCTCTGCGGCTGGTGTTCCCGGCTGCACTTCCTGGACACCGATGGAGCCCAGCAGGAATTGGGGCAAAAGCCCCTCGTCGCCGGGGTCAAAGTCATCGGATTTGGCTGAGGCCGGCACACGCAGCCGTAGTTCGAGTGTTGCGCCGCCCCGCTCCACGGTAACCGGAACGGTTTGGCCGGGGTTCAGCTTGTCCCGGTCGTAAATGTCTTCCCAGTTGGGATTGTTTACCGTGTCGAAGTGGCGAATGATGTCGCCCGCCTCGAAGCCGGCCTCTGCTGCCGCCGAGCCTGGAGTGACCCATTCCACAGTGGTGGATTTCACCTGGTTCGCGGGAACCTCGTTGAGCCAGCCAAAGTAGAAGACCATCAGCACAAAAGCCAGCACAAAGTTGGCGAAGGGACCGGCGAACCCGATCAGCATGCGCTGCCAGCGGGGATGCGATGTGAGCGCGCCGGGGTCGTCAGGCGGAGCTACGGTGGCCGTGCCTGCGGCGGCGTCGCCCAGTTCGCTGAATGTTTCGCCGGCCATCTTCACAAACCCGCCCAGCGGCAGCAGGCAGACCTTGTAATCGGTCTCGCCGTGCTTGTACCCGAATAGGCGCGGCCCGAAGCCGAAGGAAAACTCCTCGACGCGGACCTTGCAGAGCTTGGCCACAGCAAAGTGGCCGAACTCGTGAACTACCACCATAACGGCAATCAGGACGATGAAGGCGGCGACAGAAACTAGAAATTCATGCATGGATTTTCGTTTTATCCCTTGAAAATGTGCTCACCTGGAGGCTATCCCCACGCAGCACGGGGTAAAGGGGGTGCGCTGTGTCTCGCCAGCTTGCATTCCCTCAGCGGCTAAAGCCGAATTTGTGTTGGCGCTCCTGCGGCACGGCTAAAGCGTGCCCTTTCAATGCAACGAACCCTTTCACAATCCTTCAACCCAACAGCGCGCGAGCAGTTTGGCGCGCCTCACGGTCCGCTTCGAGCACCCCGGCAATAGTGGCCGGGTGCGCCTCGACCGTGGATTCGAGTACCTTTTCAATTGTACCCGGGATGCCAGTAAAAGGGATTTTCCGCTCCAGGAACGCCTCCACGGCCACCTCGTCGGCGGCGTTGAGAGCAATGCAGTGGGTGCCGCCTTTTTCCGCGGCCTCGAATGCCAGACGCAGGCAGGGAAAGCGCTCGAAGTCGGGCTGTTCGAATTCCAAGTGGCTCAGCGCGGCCATGTCGAAGGTCAGCGTCGAGGCCGGGCGCTCGGGGTACGCCAGCGCATACAGAATCGGCAGGCGCATATCGGTGACCGAGATTTGCGCCAGTATCGACCCGTCCACGTACTCCACCAGCGAATGTACCGTCGATTGCGGATGAACAGTCACGCGCACCTGGCGCGGGGTCACGTCGAACAGTCGGCAGGCCTCGATGATTTCCAGCCCTTTGTTGAGCATGGTGGCCGAGTCGATGGTAATCCGCCGGCCCATCACCCACGTGGGGTGCTTCAGCGCCTGCTCCGGTGTGATCGATGCGAACTGCTCCAGCGGCAACTTGCGGAACGGCCCGCCTGAGGCCGTCAGCCAGATGGTTTTCACCTCCCGGTGCGCGCCCACCCGCAGGCATTGATGAACGGCGTTGTGTTCGCTGTCGATGGGCAGGATAGGCACGTTGCGCTCGCGCGCCGCGGCGGTGAGGATTTCGCCCGCGGCAACCATGCACTCCTTGTTGGCCAGCCCAATGGGCTTGCCCGCGAGAATTGCCGCGTGCGTGGCTTCCAGTCCCGCAACTCCCACAATTGCCGAAACCACGAAATCCGCTTCCGCTAGGGTGGCGCAGGCCACCGTCCCTGCCGTCCCGTGCACGCTCTCGATGCCGGTCACGCCGGCTTGTTTGAGCTTTGCGGAAAGCTCCGCGGCCAGCTCTTCTGTGGCCATCGAGACCAGCCGCGGACGCCAGCGAACTGCCTGCGCAAAGGCTTCCTCGATGTTGCGTCCCGCGGCCAGCGCGGCCACCGAGTAACGCTCAGGGAACTGTTCGACGATGGAAAGCGTGCTTTGTCCGATGGACCCGGTCGAACCGAGAATGGCGAGATTTTTCAAGATGTTTTATTTTTCCTCGTACTCTAATTATCGCTCGCCTGACCCCTGTTCCCTGTTCCCTGTTCTAAAACGACTGATGAATCAGCAGCGCATACCACAGCACCAGCGCGGCTATTTGGTCCAGCACGCCACCATGGCCGGGCAGCAGCGACCCTGAGTCCTTCACGCCGGCCGAGCGCTCCGCTGCGGACTCAGTCTGACACTTCCTGATAGAGCCGGTATTGCTCCTTTCCTATTGCCTGAAAGGGTTTGAACGCCATCTTGCCCGTATCGATCACCGCTTCCCAATCGAGTGAGCCGGCGGAGAGTTGGCTGGCGCGCAACAAGTTGGCACGAGTTACTGGCGCATCTGTGGGATTGACGGCAAAGAGCGAGAGTGAGCCGTGTTGCAGCGCGACCATCTTCGGATGCTGGGGATCGACCGGCTGCAAGGTAAGCGGAATGTCAAACTCAAGCGCGATACGATCGCCGCTCTTCCAGGTGCGAGTGACATTGGCGAAGCGCCCGGGAGTCAGATCGGCGTTGAAGGGTTTTCCGTTGATGGAGAGAGCGGTTTTTGGGCCTGCCCAGGCAGGAATCCGCAGTCGCATGGCGAAGGTGGTGTCGCGGTCGGACTTCAGTTCAAACTCAGTGTGCGCGGCGTGCGGATAATCGGCGCTCTGGGTGAGTGAGAGATTGGCGCCATGCTGCTGCCACTTGAGGCGCGAGGGAACATAAAGGTTGACATAGACGCCGTCGTCATCGTGGAAGTAGGAGCTGATGCCGTAGTCGGCCGTTATCTGCGGGAAGGTTCCCGAGCAGCAAGGCCACTTATCGGGATGATAGCCCTTGTGCGCGTGCATGTTGTAGTCGGAATAGTAGAAGCTGGTTCCGTCTTCCTGGAGCGGCTTGGCGCCGAGGATGGTGTTGTAGAGCACGTTCTCCATACTGTCGCCGTAGCGGCTGTCGCCGGTGACGGCGAGAAGATAGCGCACAATTTTGAAGTGGCCATAGGCGCCGCAGGGCGTCTCGAAGCTGGCATGAGATTTGCTGAGGCTGGCGCCGATTTCACCGCTGCCCGGAACGCGGAACAACTCATCCGGTCCCCATCCGCCGGTGGCAAAGCTCTGCGTGGAACGCAGAAATTCGAAGCCGTTTTGCGCGGCGCGGAGATGCTTCGCGTTGCCCAGCACCAGATAGGACTGCATAGCGGAACTGAAGGCGTTTACGTGACTGTAAGCATGCTCGCCGGGCAAGACATTCTCGCCGCGGGCGAGTGGATCGAAGTAGAGATCATCCTCAATGAAACGAGTGGCGAGTTCGCGGTAGCGAGGGTTGCCGGTCAGACGGTAAGCGAGAAATAGATTCTCCGGCAAGGTGTAAGTCTCATCCCAGCAATAAGCCTCGTCCTTGTGCGGGAGCGCGTATTGCTCCCTGCGGGAGAGCGCTTTTTCGGGAAGATGCGGCACAACCGCCGCTGTAGCCGCGGCGTGGACGGCGAGCGCCGTTTCATCTCCCGCGAGGCGATACGCATCGATCAGGCCACAACTGGTCTTGTCATAGGTATAGGCCGGAAGGTGGTAGTTGTCGTAGAAAGCGGAGCAAACCGTGGGCGCAAACTGCTGAACCAGCAGCCGCACCTTCTCCTGGGTAGGTTTCGAACCGGTGACGGCATAGGCGCGCGCCAGGCCGGAAAGATATTGGCCGAAGCTATGGCCGGGAATGAAGCCGTGAAAACTGCCGCTTCCGTTGAAGGCGGGGTCGATGTCGTACCATCCGCCCATCTCTTCGCCCGGGGCCTTCATGCCCGCTAACTGGCGGAACGGTTTAAGCAGCCTGTCCTCGTCAAGGCGGAGAAAGAACTCATGGTTGGTGTCGAACTGCCGGCGCATGGGGCCTTCCAGAAGCTCGATCTGGTTGTAGGAGAAGGTGCGGATGGCCGGCGTAATGGCCACGGAGATTTTGGCGGATTTGCCAACCGGTGACGCGAATACCTTCATAGACCTGCTAGCGAGCGTGGCACCGGTTGCCGCCGCGCTGAGCGAAAGAAACTGTCTGCGTGTAAAGGCATTCATAATAGTTCTCACCATAAATGAGTTGGAATTGTGAAATTGCAAACTTAGAAGAAGGGGGAGCAGCAGCCGAAACCGCCGCTCTACAAATCACGTTAAAGAACGAGAAATCCAAGACAGACTTCCCGCTGTCCGATCCCTGCCCCCTGTTCTAGAACGACTGATGAATCAGCAGCGCATACCACAGCGCCGGCGCGGCCAAAATCAGCGCGTCGATGCGGTCCAGCACGCCGCCATGGCCGGGCAGCAGCGCCCCCGAGTCCTTCACGCCGGCAGAGCGCTTCAGCGCCGACTCGGCCAGATCGCCCACCTGCGCCGCCACGTTCACCACCACGGCCAGCATCAGCCAGAACCACACGCTTTCCGGATACGTGAGCCAGGCCATGTCTCGCACTTGCAGCAGATGTGAGATGCCCAGCAGCACGCCCGTTGAGAACAAGCTCCCGGCCACTGAGCCCAGCGCGCCCTCCCACGTTTTGTTGGGGCTGAGGGTCGGCGCCATCTTGTGCCGTCCCCACGCGCGACCTACATAAAGAGCTGCACTGTCTCCCGCCCACACAGCGCACAGCAGAAATGCCAACAGTGACGGGCCGTTGCCCTCCGGGTTCTCTCTCAGAGCGGGCAGGGCAATCAACGTGAACCCGACGTAAAGCAGGCAGAAGACCGAGCTCGATGCGTCCGCCATCAGTTGCCCCACCGGCCTTGAAAATGTGCAATATACCAGCAGAGCCAGGGCGAGTATGCCGAAGATGGCCCCAGCTTGGCCGGGCCACTCGAAGTAGCCGGCAAAGAGCGCCAGAATAGCCGTCAGCACGGCAATGCGCGGCGGATGCGCCCCTGTGTTTTCGGCCAGACCCAGGTATTCCCACGCAGCCAGCGCGGAAGCCCCCGCCACGGCCAGCGTAAACAGCCATTGCCACCTCGGTCCCAAAAACACCAGGACCAGAACCACAGGGATAAGGATGAGAGCGGTGATTATACGTTTCATTCAGGGTTGAGAATACACTGCCGGGGCGGAGTGTGCAGCGGCCGTTTGGTTTTAGCGCAGGCCGATGTGCTGCCATGCAGTTTGGCAAATAAGACAGTTTATTGTAATAAACATTCTTGACAGACTGTCATATTATGATATTCTGTCTGTGAAAGAAAGGGGGGCCTGCCATGAATACAGGATTGAGTAACCAGGTTCGCGCGGTGGCGCGCGCCAGGTATGTGCATCCGGCCATCCTCGCGGGGAAAAAACAATTTTCCATTCCTGTGAGGAACTTGTTGGACGATTTGGTCAACGACGGTTTCCCCGCCAGAAATACGCCACAGGTCTGCTCTGCACTGCAAACATCGAAGTTTTTGCGCGAGAACGGGCTTGAAATCGAAGGAGTCGATGGCCCTCCGAAAAAAATGAGCACAACAGTCGTTGTCCGGTATCGGGTGGCGGAGCATTCAGCGCAACCGGACGCGAGCAAGGTTCCGCAGAAAGGCGCGGCAATGGCTCCTGATGGAGAGACCCCTTCGCAACGGGCATATCGATTGACGGAGAAGATGCGCGGCCTGTTGAAGGAAGAATTGGCGGAGTACGGCGGCGGCGAGGCGTTTCTACGCTGGATTCGGTCGGAAGATGAGGATGCGGCATGAGCCGAATCTTCTGGGACAGTATGCTTTTTATCTATCTCCTGGAAAATCACCCGACATTTTCCGAGCGAGCCGGACGGCTTCTTGATCGCGCTTACAATCGCGGGGACTCGCTGTATACAAGCTATCTGGCCTTGGGCGAAGTAATGGCAGGAGCGGAGAAGTCAAAAATGCCGCGAAAAGCGCAGGCTGTACGCGAGATTGTTATAGAGATGGGGTTTTCCTGTTTGCCTTTTGATGAAGGAGCGGTTGTTCCATTCAGCCGGCTGCGCTCCATGCAAAGACTGAAAATTGCCGACTCAATCCATCTGGCCTGCGCTGCCTCTGCCGGAATCGACCTGTTTCTCACCGGCGACCAGCAGCTTTTGAAGCTGGATGTGCCCGGCATTCAATTCATCGCCGATTTCAACAATCCAGTCTTATGAGTAAGTTTTCAGGATGCAGGTTGGTTGTGCCCCTTGCGGCCAGCCCGCCGGCTTGCCCGGCTCTACTGCCCTTACACGTCGCCCTCGCTATCGCCCAGCCCGCCATAGCGGCGCTCACGAAGCTGGAAATCGGCAATGGCCTCGAGCAGATGAACGCCGCGGAAGTCAGGCCATAGCCGCTCGGTGACGAAGATCTCCGTGTAGGCCACCTGCCATAGCAAATAATTCGACAGCCGCATCTCGCCCGAAGTGCGGATCAGCAGATCTGGGTCGGGCATGTGCGCCGTGTAGAGATGCCGGTGAATATCTTCCTCGGTGATCTCCTCCGCGCTCTGGTGTTTGTGCTTCATCTCCGCCGTCAACCCGCGGAAGGCGTCCACCAGTTCCGAGCGTCCGCCGTAGTTGAGCGCCAGCGTGAGCGTGGTGCCCGTGTTGCCGGCTGTGGCTTCCTCGGCCCAGCGCATCTTTTCCTGAACCTCGGCCGGCAGTTCGTGGGTGCGGCCGATGTACTTCATGCGGATGTTGTTGTCCATCATGCGCTGGACGTTCGACTCCAGGTACGACTTGAGCAGCCGCATGAGGAAGTTGACCTCAGAGCGGGGTCGGCGCAGATTGTTTTCCAGCGAAAAGGCGTAGAGAGTGAGCCAAGGCAGCCCGATGCGCGACGCGGTCTCGGTCACCAGTTGCACGCTGTTGGCGCCTTGCTGGTGGCCCAGGAAGCGCTTCAGCGCGCGATGACCGGCCCAGCGGCCATTACCGTCCATGATGATGGCTACATGCTGGGGCAGGCGCTCCGGCTTGAGCGTCTCGTAGACAGCCCGCTCCTCGGCGGGCAGTTCATCAATGCGCAGCGTGGCAGCAGAATACAAAGGACTTGCCTCAACCATTGCTATTGAGTCTCCGGATTGGCGCCGGGGGAGCACAGTATGACGCCGCCCGCTGCCATGGTCCGGAGCGGTAACGCCCGGCTCAAAACTGCTTCAGCGTGCCGATTTCTCAGCCGCCGCGAGCCGGAGCGTCTCAATCTCGACCCTAGCACAAGCGCCCATGAGTCGCAATTATTCCGTGCGGCGCGCCACCGCGAGAGTGGGGCGGCCCTGAAGATTGGGCTCCTACGCAATGCGCCGCCGACCCACGGCCATATCGTGCGCCGCGCCCATGATGAGTGAGCGGTGCAGCGAGTCAAGGCATGGCAGCAAGGCTGCAATTTCGGCCAGCAGAGGATCGGCCAGAATCGAGGCGGCCTCTTCGTCGCGCAAGCTGCGGGCATCGCGCAGCAATTGGCGCACGTCCACGCCCAGCGCAGCGGCCAGCCGCTCAAGCGAGCTGAGTGTAGGGATGGCTTTGCCATTTTCAATTTTCGAAATGTAGGTGCGCGGCACCTGCATCCGCCCCGCCAGTTGACGCTGGCTCAGATGGCGCGCGCGGCGGATTTCCTTCACCTGCCCGGCGACCTTCAGGCCGGCTTCAGCCGAGGGGTCCACCACACGGTTCTCCACCGCCACCGGCCCCGGGCGTACAGGCTCCTCAACGTCCAGAGGCCTGTGGCACCTGCGGCAAAGGCAGTTGCTGGGTTTGAATTGAACCAGTTTGCAATCCGGAAAATTGCAGCGGACAACTTCGCGTGTTTCCACGTTCGCCAGGGTAGTTGCCATGAGTGGTGCGCGGAGTGCCAGAGCAGGGACCCCGCGGAGCCTTGCGGCGCCACGTGTGTGCTACTTTCGGTGAAGTGAACCATAATTGTCAAGTGAAAAGTTGTATACAAACCGGTGAATAGCGGATCATACCGGAAGAATCGCCGGTAAAACCGTGAGAAGCGCGAACCAGATTGAGCAACATCGAGGGGTAGGAAATAATGAATAACTGCACTGAAAATGATGCATTGGGTAACAGCTTCGGGCGCGAACAGGCCTGGCAACTACTCACCGAGTGGACCCAGAGCGAGAGCCTGCGCAAGCACGCGCTCGCCGTCGAAGCCTGCCTGACTGCCTGCGCCGAATCCGAAGCCGCCCGCCTCGGCCTCGAGGGGGAAGCGCGCCGAGCCTTCCTCGAGCTTTATGCTGCCACCGCCCTCCTGCACGACTTCGACTACGAGCGCCACCCTACGCCCGAGGAGCATCCGTTTGTCGGCGTGCGCGAACTCGAGCGCCTGGGCTGGCCAGAGCCTCTGCTCACGGCCATTCTCGGCCACGCGGAGTACAGCGCCGTGCCGCGGGTCACACATCTGGCCAAATCCCTCTTTGCCTGCGACGAGTTATCGGGCTTTCTGACGGCCTGCGCTCTCGTCAAGCCGTCCAGGGCAATTGCCGATGTTGAAGTCTCCAGCGTGCGCAAGAAGATGAAGGACAAAGCCTTCGCGCGCGGCGTGCGCCGTGAAGACATTTTGCAAGGCGCCTCGGAACTCGGCGTCGAACTCGACGCCCACATCGCATTTTGCCTTGAGGCAATGAAACGGCGTGCGCCGGAGCTGGGGCTGTAAAAGCAGCTACAAGTTGCCTGCGTTTAGCTCGCGGATAGTGAAGCACCTTTCCCAGGCCTGGACAGGCTTTTTCACTCCATCGGGTTCGCCGCTCTCAGCTCCGCCACGATTACAGCCGCCGCCTCGCGCGCCTTGTCTTCCTGGTCCGGCGGAAAGCTGATTGCGCCCACCCGCGCATGGCCGCCGCCGCCGTATCGCTCGCAAATCTGCGCCAGGTTCACCATTTTGTCCGGGTCCGCCGTGGTCCACGGATTCGACCCCACCGAGACCTTGGTGCGGAAGCTCGATTTCGACAGCCCGATCGAGTAAGTGGCCTGGGGATGGAGATAGTAAGGGATGAATTTGCTATAGCCATCCAGCGGCAGATCGGTCACGTCGAAGAAGATCGTGCCATCGCGCTCCTCTGCGCGCTGCCGGATCAGGTCAATGGATTTCTGATGGCGCTCGAGCAGTGGCGGCAGCCGGTCGGCCACAAAAGGCTGGCTGAGCACCTCGGCCAGCGGCATCTCCGTGAGCAATGGAATCAGGCGCGGGATGAAAACATTGTCCTGCGACGACTCGATGATGAGCGTCAGCTTCATGGCCGGCGCACCCATCTCCACGGCTGACGCGGCGCTCTCATACTTCGCTCCGTCCACAATGTCGGCCCAGTGAATCAACTCGGCCATGGGAGCGGTGTTGAAACCGAATCGGGTCGACCCGATGTGCGCCAGAAAGCTCGTGCAGGAGGTGTAGTTCACATCGAGAAATTTGCGCCCGCCGCACTCCGGGTCGCGCTTGCAGGCCAGAAAATGCTCGTGATCCTCGGGCGTGAGAAAAGCCGACTGGTGATGGTCGAACCACCACGTGATTTTGGGCGAGGCCGAGTATTTGAAGTCGACAATCGCGTTCTCGTCGCCCGTAAAATCGCTCTCGTCGAAGAGAGCCCCGGCGCGATGCACAAGGCCGTGATACTCGTAGCTGGCGCCCTTGGCGGCGCACTCCCGGTGAAACCGCGTGAAAAGCGAAGCCGAGCAGGCCCCGTCAAAGCATTTGTCGTGATAAAAGACGCGAACCCGCAAGGCCTGAACCCTCCGTACGCAGCAAAATTGATTTGCCGGAACTGTCTAGCATCAAGGGAACGGCCCGTTATGTCAAGGCGGTAGCCGAATCTTAATCTGTGGGCCCATCCAGATTTTCGTCCGAAGCTGTCGCGGAACCGCCCACGCGCCATTTGCGTAGAGTATCTTTCCACTAGTACAAATCAGCAGACAAATCCGATATTCCTGAAGGAGGCTCGATGGAGCCGGAGATTCAACACACGCAGCCGCAAGCGCCACTCGCCCCGAGTTATCCCACAGCACCGTTCGCCCCGGACCCGGAATATCGCGGCCTGCGCTGGTTTTTCATAGGCGCTCAGGGCTTGCGCGCCGGTTGGTCGGCGGCGCTCTTTGTCATCCTCACCGCAATTTTCACGATGATGCTGGGAACGATTGCCACGACGATCGCCCGCCACGTTCCTCACGTAAAGTCGAGCGCCTTCACGCCCACCACGGCGCTCATCGGCGAGGTGATTCTGTTTCTGGCGATGCTGGGCGCGGTTGCGCTGGTTGCGCTCATCGAGCGCCGCCGCATCCTCGACTACAACCTCAGCGGTCCGCGCCGCGTGGTTCATTTTTTCAGCGGAATCGTGGCCGGCTTCGCCGCGCTGTCGGTGCTGGTGGGTGCGCTCGTTTGGGGCGGCTGGCTCCATTTCGGCACGCCGGCGCTCTCCGGCGTGCAGATATACAGCTACGCGGCAATCTGGGGAGTGGTTTTTCTACTCACCGGCGTCGTTGAAGAAGGCGCCTTTCGCGGCTTTCTGCAGTTCACCTTCACGCGCGGCATCAACTTCTGGTGGGCGCTGGGAACGGTCGCCACAGCCTGCATCTGGCTGCTTTTTACCGCCACGGGCAACGGCGTCCGGGGCGTTTATATCGCGGCCCTGCTGGGCCTTGTTCCTTGCCTCATACTCCACATTCGCAAAACGCCACGGAGCGGCTTCTGGCAGGCGGCCTGGGCAGCTTCCACCCTCTTCGGCTTCATCCACACCGGCAACGGCGGCGAAAACTGGATCGGCATTTTTGCCGCGGCGTTCATCGGATTTGTCTTCTGCGTCAGCGTGCGGCTGACCGGCTCCTTGTGGTGGGCGGTTGGCTGTCACGCCGCGTGGGACTGGGCGGAAACCTTTTTCTACGGAACTCCCGACAGCGGCATGGTCGCAACCGGCCATTACTGGACCACCAGCGCAACGGGAAACCCGCTATGGAGCGGCGGCGCCGACGGCCCTGAAGGCAGCCTGCTGGTTTTGGGCGTCATTCTGCTACTGCTCGTGACGCTGGTGGTGATTTACGGCCGCGGACGGACGGCTGTGCAGGCAGCGGAACTGACAGCGGGATAGTTTCATATCGGCGCGGTGTGGCATTTTCCCGTAAGGAGTGAGCTATGAAATATGGCTTGTTTCTAGCCTCAGCCTTGTTTACTTGCGCTCTTTTCAGCGCAGCAGGCGCAGGCACACTTCCCCATGTGAATCGCAAGACACTGGACCAACCGACCGAGATACAGGGCTACCCTTGCGACAAAGGCTCCGCCTGGTTCTTTGACGACGGCCGCTTGAGCCGCTGCACGGTCACGCGGGAAATTCCGTTTGGCGAAGCGCGCATCCCGGCAGGATCGTACATCGCGCTCCATCCCGACGGCACGCCGGATTTTGTTCACATGAGCCATGACGCATCGATTCTGGGCATGACCTGCATGGGCGGCAGCTTGCTGGGGCCGGGCGAAGGTTCGGTGGTGGCCTTCTATCCCAGTGGAAAACTCAAGCAGTGTTATCTCGCTGGAGACCAAATGGTGCAGGGAGTTCCCTGCATGAGCGGAGGGTTTTTTGCCGATGGCCGCGGCGGCGGAGCCAAATTTCACGAGAACGGAAAGCTTGAATCCTGCAAGCTGACGAAAGATTTTGGCGGGCAGCGCAAGGGAGATCGCTTCGTCCAGGCTCCATGAGTCCAAATCGGGCGCGGGTGCCCCATGTCTCGATTCTGAGACCTGCGATTCCTGACCTCTATGTGCGCCGCGCCTCTACATCAAAGATTTCCGGATCGGGGTCCTGGAAAAATGCCGCATGCAGCGAGCGCACTGCTTCGTCCGCGTCATCCTCATCGATCATGAAGCTCATATTGATTTCGCTCGCACCCTGCGAAATCATGCGGATGTTGATGTGCCGAATCGCGTTGAAAACCTGCGCGGCCATGCCGTTGCGCCCGCGAATGTCGTCTCCCACCATGCAGATCAGGGCCTTCTTGCCTTCATACTTCACATCAGCCAGTTGCCCGAGATCGGCGGCGATGGCCGGCAGCTTTTCGTTCGAGTCAACCGTCAGCGAGACGGAAACCTCGCTGGTCGAGACCATATCCACAGGGCACTTGTGCTTGTCGAAGATGTCGAAGATGGCCTTCATGTAGCCGTGGGTCATCAACATGCGGCTGGCCACCACATCGATGATGCTGAGCTTCTTTTTTACGGCGATGGATTTGAACGGGCTCTTGCAATGCGGCGGGAGCGAGATGATGCGCGTGCCTTCGCACGTGGCATTGCGGCTGTTGAGCACCAGCACCGGGATATTTTTCTTGACGGCGGGCAAAATGGTGGCGGGGTGAAGAACTTTGGCGCCAAAGTAGGCCAGTTCCGCGGCTTCTTCAAAGCTGATAACCTTCACGCGCAGCGCGTCGGGACATACCCGCGGATCAGCCGACATGATGCCGTCCACATCGGTCCAGATTTCAATGGCCTCGGCCTGCAGAGCGCCGCCCACCAAAGCCGCGGTGAAGTCCGAGCCGCCTCGGCCGAGCGTGGTGGTGATGCCGGCCTCGTTCGATGCGATGAATCCGCCCATCACGGGAACATGGTTTTGCCCCACGAGCGGCAGCAGCTTTTTGGCGGCGCGCTCTTCAATGTGCGCGTCCTGCGGAATCGCTTTCTGAAATTGCGAATCGGTGATGATGATCTGGCGCGCATCAATGTGAGCGGCATTGATGGCCAGTTCGCGAAACGCGGCGGCGACAATGCGGCTCGATGATAGTTCGCCGAAACTGACAATCAGGTCGGAGACGCGCGGCGTAAGTTCGTTGATGGCGGCCAGTCCGCGCAGAATCTCATCAAGTGTATCGAACTTCTTGTCGATGCGATCGATCAGCGCGGCGGAGTCGGCCACCAATGCGGCGGCTGTATCGCGATGCCGCGTGCGCAAGCGCGAACTGATGGCCAGCGCGCCGGCGCGGTCCCCCTGCGCGGCAACTGTTGCGGCGCGCAGCAGTTGGTCGGTCACCTTGGCCATGGCGCTGACCACGACGATGGGCTGCTTGCCCTGAGCCACGCGCCCTGCGACGATGGCCGCCGTACGGCGAATAGCCTCCGGGTCCTCCACCGATGTGCCGCCAAACTTCATCACTACGAGACTCATGCGAATTCCTATCGAAATTTCTCTGTCTTGAAAAAGCACGACTTCACAGCTTGCGGAAGAAGCGTTGTTTTGAAAGGGCACGACTTCAGTCGTGACGCAAATGCCCCAAAATCAACCGGGGCTTTAGCCCCTGAGGGAAAGTTTATTCAAACTGACCGGCTTACAGCCTTCAGCTCTTTTTGCAGGCCATTCGGTCCCGGCGGTTAATCCTGCACTTGTTTCCGAGTTACTTGCTTCCAACTTCAAGCTTCAAGCTAAAAGCTAAAAGCTAAAAGCTAAAAGCTAAAAGCTAAAAGCTAAAAGCTAAAAGCTAAAAGCTAAAAGCTAAAAGCTAAAAGCTAAAAGCTAAAAGCTAAAAGCTAAAAGCTTATCCCAGCTTTCCCTGGCTCGCCAGCAGTTCCGCGTTGAGAATAGCTGCTCCCGCTGCTCCGCGAATGGTGTTGTGCGAAAGCACGATAAACTTCCAGTCGAGCACTCCGCACGGGCGCAGACGGCCCACCGTTACGCCCATCCCGTTGCCGCGATTGCGGTCAAGCCGTGGCTGCGGGCGATCGTCCTCCGGCGCCCACTCGATGGGCTGCTCCGGTGCGGTCGGCAGTTTCTGCCCGGCCAGCGGACGAAACTCCGCCCATGCGGCCAGAATCTCTTCGCGCGTGGCCGGCTTGCCGAGCTTGATGCTGACGCTCTCCGTGTGGCCGTCCTCCACCGCGACGCGATTGCAACTGGCGCTGATGCGCGCTCCGAGCGGCGTAACCGTGTGGCCTTCCAGCTTGCCCAGCAGCTTCAGCGTCTCGGCTTCCATCTTCTCTTCTTCGCTGCCGATGTAGGGCACCACGTTGCCCAGAATGTCCATCGACGGCACTCCGGGGTATCCTGCGCCGGAGATGGCCTGCATGGTGGTCACAATGATTTGCGTGATGCCGAATCGCTGCTCGATGGGCTTGAGCGCCATCACGAGACCGATAGTAGAACAATTCGGATTCGTCACCATGTAGCCGCCCGCCGTCTTGCGCGACGCCTGCTCCTCGATGAGGCCGAGGTGTTCCGCATTGATTTCGGGAATGACCAGCGGCACGCTGGGAGCCATGCGATACGCGCTCGAGTTCGAAACCACAGCGCATCCGGCATTCGCAAAGCGCGGCTCAAGCTCACGCGCAATGGCGGCATCCAGAGCGGCAAAGATAATCTTCGGCGCGCCTTCAGGCTCCGCCGCGGCGATGGTCATTTTGGCGATGCGCTCTGGTAGCGGCGTGTCGAGGCGCCACTTGGCTGCCTCTCCATATTTCTTCCCGCTCGAACGGTCACTGGCTGCCAGCCACGCAACCTCAAACCATGGATGGCGCTCCAGAAGCTGGATGAAGCGTTGCCCCACCATTCCGGTCGCGCCCAGGATGCCGATTGGATATTTGTTTTTCATGGCCTTGAACAATCAGTGTACAGGAGGATGCGCGCGCTTTTGGCAAAATCCCGCAGGCAGGCAGCGTCTCAGTCTGATGGGTACGGGTCTTCAGCCCGTACATAAGCCAAACAAGATCAACCGTACTTTACATGCTATGCAAAAACTCCATTCGGAGGGAGGCGGGGGTTTCAACCCCCGCATAAGGCCAGCAAAATTAACGCGGGCTTTAGCCCCGGAGGGACATTTCCATTCAATTTCACTCGAAATCCCGATTTCTTGCCAAGCCTGTTCAGCCCCTGCGGGAAAGCTCATTCAAACTGACCCACCGCTCCCGTTACACGTCGCGCGATTTCACCACATTCCCTGCGCGGTCGAGCATCCGCACGCGGCCGTCTTCAATCAATTCGAACTTGCCTGCGCGCCACGTCATGCGGCGCTCCACATAGCTGGCCACCCAAACGGCAAATCCCAGCAAGTCGCGCACTGGATAAAGCCACGGACGCAGCAAGCACTCCCGGTCACGGCTAACGCCCCATCCGATTGCCACCGACTCGATCATGCGATTGAGCACCGCCCATCCCAGAACCGCTGCGCCGGCCACCGGATGCCCCAGCATCGCACCAGCCACCGCGGCCAGAATCCCTGCCGGCATGGCGAAGACGAACAGCGTGCCAAAGTGGCCTTTGGGCCGCGAGCGCCGCGTGCCTCCAGCCCAGCGCACCTGCCGCTGCCACATCCGCTTGAAGCTCATGGGAGGCACCACGTGCGCAATCACATGGCGCGAGAGTGCAACGTCAAAACCCTTGGCCGCGATGAAACTGCCGATAACAAAGTCGTTCGAGAAATAGTCACCCGTGGCCGCGTAACCGCCAATCGCCTCCAGCGCGTCGCGCCTCACCACGATGGTTGGCCCCAGCCCGAACTTCATGCCCTCCATCAAATTGGCGATCATCACTCCGGCGGTCATCTCCACACTCATCCCGATCGCGTCCATCAGCGACCAGAAACCCCCGGTGTTGAGTCCGTGGTAAACGCAGGTCAGCATGCCGGTATTCTTGTGCAAAAGCGGGGGAACAACCTGCCGCAGATAGTCCCGCTCCACAATCACGTCGCTGTCGCTGGTGACCAGAATCTCCGCGCGCGCCACCTTGGCCATATTGAAAAAGGAAAACGCCGGCGGATTGGGCCAGGTCGGCTCGCCCTGTACAAGTATTTGCGAAGGCCGTTCCGGGTGACGCTCCATCACGCGCCGTGCAATGGGCAGCGCCTCGTCGTCCTCATGATCCGCGGCAAAGATCACCTCGAAGCCGGGATAGTCCTGCGCGAAAAAGCTCTCGAGATTTTCCTCGAGTTGCGGTTCCGTTCCATGCAGCGGCTTGAGCAGCGAGACGAACGGAAGATCGGCATCGGCAAGCGTGGCTTCAAACTCCCGCTGCTCGCGCCCGATGCGGCGAAAGCGGCGCGCGCCCATCAGCGCCAGCACCAGCACGATGGTCGAAGAAATGGTTCCGATTGCGGCGGCGCCAGCCAGCAGAATTGCGCAGAGGAGCATAGAGTTATCTTACCTTTGCCGCGCTTTGCCCGGCAATGAAGCGCGCGGCAGAGAGCAGATCGTCCGAGGTCGCGTCGGGAGTAACGGCGTAGCGGCCGTCGCGCCCGCCCATGCCGGTGCGCAGCAGAATCGAGCGCACGCCGCACTTGTGCGCGGCCTGGATGTCGCCCGTGCGGTCGCCGATCATCCAGCTTGCCTTGAGGTCGAGGTTCAACTCGCGCGCCGCTTGGCGGATCATGCCGTCGCCCGGCTTGCGGCACTCGCACTTCATCTTCAACTCCACCCGCTCGCCTTTAAACCCTTTGTCGGGATGGTGCGGGCAGTAATAAATCCCGTCCAGAAACGCTCCCTCGCGGCTTAACTCCATCTCCATGTGGTCGTGGATGCGCAGCAAATCGGCCACGGAACAATCTCCGCGCGCGATGGTCGGCTGGTTGGTGACCACCACGATGCGGTAGCCGTCCTTGCGCATCAGCCGCACGGCTTCCGCTGCTCCCGGCAGCAGTTTGAGTTGCTCGGGACGCGAAATGAACGGCGTATCTTCGTTGATCGTGCCGTCACGGTCCAAAAACACCGCCGGCCGCTTCACCGCCAGAGTGCCGCGCGCCACTACTCCCGATCGAATATCGGCCTCCACCGCGTCCAGCCGCGCCGGCGTGCCCGCGTCCTTGATGTACTCAGGGCTGCGATAACCATTGAGGTGAACGCCTTCGGCGAGCATCCGCGGAAAAACGTGTTTGCCAAAATCAAGCGGCGACTCCGGAACCGCGAACCCGTCAAGCGCCGAGCGCTTCAGCACGTAAAGCGCCGCGTTCACCTGGTTGGGCAACAGCGCGCCCTCCGGATGCGGGCAGCCATAAATCGCCTTGATGCGCCCGTGCTCATCCGTCTCTACGAGATCCGAGTCCTCGGGGTGTTCGTTGGGATGCAGAAACAACGTGGCCTGCGCGCCGCTAGCCGCATGAGCGCCAAACATCCGGCCCAGGTCCACGTTGACCATCGTGTCGCCATAAAGGACAAAAAATTCTTCGGGCAGTTGCTTGAGCGCCGCAATTACCGCTCCGGCCGTGCCCAGCGCATGAGGCTCGCGAATGCAGTTGAGCTTGAGACCCCATGCCGAGCCGTCGCCGCAGAAGGCTTCTATCTGATCGGCCCCGAATCCGCACAGCAGCTTGACCTGCTTCACGCCATGGCGCGCCAGCAGCTCCAGTTGATAGGCGAGCAGCGGTTTGCCGTTCACCGCCACCAGCGGCTTGGGAAGTCCATTTGTACGCGCGGCCAGCCGCGAGCCCTTGCCCCCGGCCAGTATCACTGCCTTCACGTTCCAGTCCCTTCCCTGCGTTCGCGGACCACTACAGCCCCGAGCGCTTTTCTCTCTCTTCTTCTTCGCTCTCTTGCTCTTCGCGCTCCGGATCGAGCGTGGTCGGATTGTAGAAAATGATCTTGCTGCCT
>Ga0326727_10010911_pt1 | contig 21408 bp, 22 predicted proteins | sample MB2enrmetagenome_FD_207643 | JGI IMG/M metagenome (GOLD analysis project Ga0326727, IMG submission 207643) | Lab enriched peat soil microbial communities from McLean, Ithaca, NY, United States - MB29MY | ecosystem: Environmental > Terrestrial > Soil > Wetlands > Peat | place: USA: New York...
GTCGTAGTCGATCGAAATGAAGCGGCCTTTCGAATGGCCGAGGATGAGATCGAGTTCCAATCCCTTGTTCTTGATCCGATCTTCCAGTTCCCAGAAATCGGCATTGGTGATGATCTCCATGCCGTAATCGACATGCTCCTGCATCACCTTGATGCGCGGGTCGTCGCCGTAGGTTGAATTGTCGTCGCCGAGCAGCAAGAGGACGGGTTTCATTTCCAGATCGAGGCAGAATTCGGCCAAACCGACGACCAGATCGGGATTCCCGTAGATCGCCACCCTCTTGTCCGCCAGGAACATGTGCGCAAGGTCGGTGATCGCGTCCAGGGCAATCCCCCGTTCGCGGACGAGAGACCGGGGGATCGGTTTGCCGGTCATTGATCGCAGGTTGTGAAGAAAGGTGTCGGTATTGCGGATGCCGATAGGGGTGGGGCCGATGATGGTTGGGATCCCAAAACTCTTCTCAAGGTATTGGGCCGCCTTGCCGCCTTCGTAGCGGTTCAGTGCGAGGGTGCCGCGGGCGTTTGCCGTATCGACCAGATCTTCTACCGTGGTATTGCCGTGAGACACCTCTCCACCGTCGGGCATCACGGGAGAATCGAACGTCTCGATCTCGAACAGAACGGTGGCCTCGACCTCCATTTCCGCCAGGAGATGCTTAAGCTCTTTCACATCGCCCGGGTTGACCCATCCGGTGAGAAGATTGATCTTGCCGTTTGGCTCGCCTTTCTTGGCGAATTTCTTGACGAAATCGCGCACGGCAATGTCGTAGCCCGACACCATAGAACCGACGAAACTGGGGGTGTGGATGGCCAGCAGGTGGACGTCTCGATCGGGGTACTTTTCCCTGAGAAGGCCTTCCTCCAGCTTGGTGACCACGCCGTCCACATCGTCGCCGATAACCTCGGTGGAGCAGGTGGTGATGATCGGGATAACCCGAATATGGGGATAGCGCGCCAACAGGACGTCGATTCCCTCTTCGACCCGACCGCAGGCACCGAACACGGCACCATCCTCATGAACCGAAGAGGACGCGATTTCGAAGTTTTCCTTGAGATGCTGTGAGATCAGCAGACGGACGAACATCACGCAGCCCTGGCCGCCATGAACGATGCCGGTGCAGTCTTTGATGCCAATGCTGGCGTACTGCGCTCCCGCCGGCTGGCAGGTAAAAATCGGATTGATCGTGCCGATCCTGTCCTTGATTTTTACATCGCAAGTCATGATCCAGGTCCTTCTAATATTGCTGGACAGTCAGCTCTTCGTTCAACGAGCCATCGATGGTCAGCCAGTCCATGCGCTGATGCAGCTTTTCCATCAGGCTTCTGATGGCGGGCGCATCCATGGCGGCAAGCCAGGGGTGCCGTTGGCGATAGGCCTCCGCCAGGCAGACCGCATCGACCCAGTAGCATTTGTCGATGGACGTGGTGTTTTCGACCGTCTCGCCGCAGAGTATTTGTGCAGTCTTGCCGATGACACCGGCATTCTGCTTGCGGCGATCCCAGCCTCGTGAATTGAACTGCCAAAGGCAGTTCTTCATGATGTAGTCGACCAGCAGATTGACCTTTTCCCGGACATCCGGGGGGGCTTCCGCCAGCGGATCCGACGTGTAGATCTTCTCGTACTTCGGATGGACGGCTGACTTTTCTTTCGTACCAGGGTTCATGGTCGACCTCCGCTATTCGGCTGCCGAAAGGTTTTGCGTGCGTTCGAAGACCGGATAGGTCTTCTGACGCAAGCCCGACACGCTGTCGAACTTGCCGGTGTATTCGGACAGAAGCGGGGACGTCGCGATCTCTTCGGGAAGAGTCCGGTCGGAGAGCATGCGCCGGGTGACAAAGCCCTTGTCGGTGGCGAAGTCGTCCCTGCTGATGTCAATGCCGGACAGTTGGTGGATGGGGGAGTAGATGGCGTTATAGATGTCACGCGCGAACCGCACCCAGCCTTCGAAGCCTTTGTAAGGGCCATTGTGATAGGCATGGGCGTTGAGATAGGGGACGCGCATCTTCTTGGCCACCTCACCCGGACGCTTTCCGGTGAAGATGACGTCGGGTTTCAGTGTCCGGAGCGCCTCCTGGCCCTCCAATTCGTTCGGATCGTCAATGGCCAGCGCCCCTTCGCCGCAGCGCGAGACGCCCTTTTCCATATCCCCCTGGTGGCCGAACTTGGTGTAGACCGAGACGACCTTGACGCCCATTTCCTGCTGGATGACGTTCGCCCAGTGCCAGAGCTTGGAGCCTCCCGGCCATAGGCAGACCTTTTTGCCGTTCAGCCGTTCCTTGTACCAGTCGAGCTGCGGTTTCCACTTGGCGGTTTCCTCGTCGATGATGGCTTGGGCACGCTCCTCGATGCCAAAGAAGAGGCCGATCTTGCGCAAGGAATCGCCCAAGGGCTTGAAACCGAAGCCGTCGATGTCAAGACGGGGGATGCCGTAGCGCACGCGCAGTTCGTCGCAGATGTATTCCGCCGACCGGGCGCATTCGAGCACATTGAGGTGGGCCCGGTGCATGGCGCGCAAATCGTCGTAGCTGCCATTGCCGGTGAATGTTGACAGAACCTGGATGCCCATGCGTTTGAAATAGTCCTGCATCACCTCCTGGTCGCCCTGGATATTGTACTCGCCGACATAGTTGATGACGTGATCGCTGGTGATTTCAGGTTCGACCGTGCCTACCTTGGTGTTGACCCAGGCGATATTGATCTTGTGGTGACCGCCCGACTGGCTGGGGCCGGCAAATCCGGGCGAGTTGCACACGAAGATGTCGACGCCGGGCAGTTCGTCCATCACCTCCTGCGCGATCGCATCGATATCGTCACCGATCAGGGCCGTGGCACAGGTCTGGTAGATGGTCATCCGCTTGATGTCGGGGAAGGCGTTGAAGGCTTCGATGATGTTCTGCTTCAAAAGCTTCTCGGCGCCGAAAACGATGTGGCTCTCCTTCACGTCGGTGGCAAAAGTGTATTTGAGCTGGAAGTTATTGTTGTCGCTGATGTAGCGCTTGGTCTGCCAGGTGTCGTAGGTACATCCCACGGGGCCGTGGCTGAGGTGGATGACATCCTTCATCGGCGTGCCGATGACATGCTTGGCGCCGCAATAGGCGCATCCCCGCTCGGAGATCGAGCCCGGGATGGTGTTGAGGTAGCCTTTCGGCAGGCACGAGGTCAGATCCTCGCCGCACCCTTTGACGACGGCATGTTGTTTCCGTTCGGGAATGACCTTGCTGCATTCGAATTCATGGTAGGGCATGGTTCTTTCTCCGGCGGGGATGACGTCAATCGCACATGCCGTACTTGACGACCATCTGCTCCAGTTCATCCATGGCAAGCGGTTTGGGAATGACGAACATGTCGTTCTCGACGATCTTCTGCCCCAACGCCCTGTATTCCTGGGCCTGGTTGACCGCGGGATCGAACTCGGTGACCGTCTTCTTGTTGAATTCGGCCTTCTGTACGATGTTGTCGCGGGGGACGAAGTGGATCATCTGTGTGCCGATGGCACTGGTAAATTCGTCGAGGAACTCCTTTTCCCCGTCGACATTGCGGCTGTTGCAGATGATGCCGCCCAGTCGGACGCCGCTTTGCTTGGCGTATTTGACCAGGCCTTTGCAGATGTTGTTGGCGGCGTAGATGGCCATCATTTCGCCGGAGGCGACGATGTAGACCTCCTGCGCCTTGCCGTCTCGGATCGGCATGGCGAACCCGCCGCACACCACGTCGCCCAGGACATCGAAGAAAATAAAGTCCAGATCGTCCGTGTAGGCACCGTTACCCTCCATCAGGTCGATGGCGGTAATGACGCCGCGCCCCGCGCACCCCACCCCGGGTTCCGGCCCGCCGGATTCGACGCAGCGAATGCCTTTGAACCCATTCTTGACGACTTTATCCAAGGTGACCTTTTCGGCGCCGTGGACGCGCAAGGTGTCCATCACCGTTTCCTGCGGCTTTCCGCCCAGGATCAGGCGCGTCGAATCCGCCTTGGGATCACAGCCGTGGATGAAGACGTGCTTGCCGTGGTAATAGGCCAGCGCCGCCGCTGTATTCTGTGTCGTCGTGGACTTGCCGATTCCGCCCTTTCCGTAAATGGCAACCTTGCGAGTCATGATGGGAACTCCTCTCGATGAACCAGGGATGACCCGTCGACCGCGCCATCCTGGCAATATTCATCGCAACGACTATGCCATAACCTCGCAGGAAGGCAGTGTTATGTTGGAGTAAGATCCAATTGTTATCTAAGTGTATGATATAAAATGAATTGAGAATGCGACGGATTGGTGAGTTTTTTCTTCATATGAAAGTTTTCTTGTCGAATTTACCTTTTTGTGAATTTTCGATGTGCAAGTCGAGTGCCGAGAAATTTTGCGGTATCGGTAAATTCCTTTTCCGATGGGACCAGACGGTACATTTCGCGGTCGCACAGCCCTCGACGGTCCGTCCCCGCAAGGCGGCCGGTCTGGAGGCGGATCGGCAGGGGGGCATCGAGATGCGTCCGTACACCAGTAGCGCGTCGTAGGGGTATTGACGGGTTGGCGGCACCCTTATCGGCGTGAGTGGAGCGTCCCGCCCGCCCCACGCGACACTGGACCAAAGTCAATTCGTCGGAATCTCTGCGACGGGACACTGGTCGGCCGCTTCCGTTAAGTTGAAGGGTTGTATGACTGCAGTAGCGCCGGCCTCTCTGTGCCGGCAATACCGGCGGGGACGCCGGCGCTACTGACGATACCGACCACCTTCACTTATGGTGAATCGGCCGACTAGGGGCGCTGTGGTTGGCGCATATCGGCGGTGCGAAAGGTCTTGTAGGTGATGCCGTAGCGCTCCATGCGGACACCAAGCATGCGCCGCGTCAATCCCAGTTCATTGGCGGCATCGCCGATATGGCCGTTGGTGTTCTTCAGCGCTTCCACGATCATCTCATATTCGACGGCCCGCAGCTTGGATTCCAGGCTGGCGCCGAAGGCCGTACCGCTTTCCGAGGAGGTCTGCAGGGATGGCGGCAGGTTGTAGGCGTGGATAACCTCATCATCGGTCAACAGCACGGACCGCTCGATGACGTTTTCCAACTCGCGAACATTGCCCGGCCAGTGATAGCTCATCAGCATGTTGATGGCGGGCGTCGAGATCCGCTTGACCGCCTTGCCATTCTCCCTGGCGAAGACGGTGACGAAATGGTCGGCCAGGGTGATGACGTCGCTACTGCGCTCACGCAATGGGGGGACGATGATCGGGAAGACGTTGAGGCGGTAATAGAGGTCCTCGCGGAAGGTACCCTGATCGACCATGTCTGCCAGATTGCGGTTGGTCGCGGCAATGATCCGGACGTCCACCCGGATGGGTTTGCCGCCACCGACCCGCTCAAACGTCTTTTCCTGGAGGACGCGCAACAGTTTGGCCTGCATCGAGGGCGTCAGTTCACCGATCTCGTCCAGGAAGATGGTCCCACCATCGGCCATCTCGAAGCGCCCCTTGCGTAACGCCACGGCACCGGTAAAGGCCCCCTTTTCATGGCCGAACAGTTCGCTTTCCGCAATTGTCTCGGGCATTGCGGCGCAATTGAAGCTGATCAGGGGGCCTTCGGCGTTGCTGCTGTTGTAGTGGATGGCATTGGCGACCAATTCCTTGCCGACACCGGACTCGCCCAGGATGAGCACCGTCGTCTTGGCCGAGGCGACCTTGCAGACCAGATCGTAGACTTCTTGCATCGGCTTTGAATGGCCGATGATGTTGGCCGGACGGAAACGTTCTTTCAGCACGTTTCTCATGCGGCGGGTCTCGCTTTCCCAGCGAACCTTGTCCAAATTCTCGACCAGGAACAGTTCCACGGCCGGCGCGATCATGGCGGCGATCATCGCAAGGATTTCAACATCCTGCTTCAAGAGACGCCGGTTCATGTAGACGCGCTCGGCGCCGATGGTGCCCAACACCTTCTGCGTGTGAACGATGGGGACGCAGACGAAGGCGGCATTGGTCCGTCCCTTGCGCGCATAGGCGCCGGTTCGGTCGAGAAACTGCGGGTCGTCGTGCGGGCGCTCGACGATGATGGCCTTGCCGGTTTCGACGACCTTGCCCGTGATGCCGTCGCCGGGAGCGTAGATGCCGCGCTGTTTTTCCTCATCCGTCAAACCGAAACTGTCATGGATGAAGATGGTCCCCGATGAGCGGTCATGGAGGGTCACCATGCCGCACAGCATTTTCATTTGGCTCTGCATCACGTCAAGAATGACCGGCAGGGATGCCGCCAGGTCGGCGCTCTCGGTAATGATCCGGCTGATGCGGTAAAGGATTGGCAGCACATTGATCCGGCATTCACCGGTGAAGCAGTGGCTGAATTCCCTGACGAAGTCGCCGGTATCGAATTCAAGCGTGGATATTTTATCCATCCCTTCTGCCGACGTGGGCGCATTTGCAAAGTCACCGCCATTGGAAATTATGCAATTCCGAGGCCATGTGATGGGGCCGCAAGGTCCCCATGCAGACCGACAGGCCGATCCGGCCAATCGCACCGCCTCTGCCAGAAAAGGTTGGGCCGTGGAATTTACCGAAACCGTCAAAAATCCCGATTTCTTACATTCCCGACCCGCTTGTTGCGGCCTGTTTGCCCGCAAGCAGAGGACTTGCGGCTTGGCACTGCTTTTGCGACCTCGCCCCGGGAAATCCGGTACAAGGAGCACTTTTGATGAGCGACAACAGGTCCGGGGGCGAAGCCCCCAGTGAGCGGGTCCGTGTCAGGCGATACAAGTGGTTGGCACATTACGATCGCGAAACCGTCCAATCCATTCTCGACGCCACGCCATTGGCTCATGTCGCCTGCGTGATGGAGGGTGTTCCGTTCATCACGCCGACCTTTTTCTGGCGTGAGGGGGACCGTGTCTATTGGCACGGATCGATTGCTGGGCGCATGTTCAAGGCGCTGGAAAGCCAGGACGTCTGTTTCACCGTGTCGCTGCTTGACGGCCTGGTGGTGGCGCGCTCGGCGTTCAACTTCAACTGCAATTACCGATCGGTGGTGTTGGTTGGCCGCCCGGAACTGGTGCGCGACGAGGACGCCAAAGCATCGATGTTGCGCCGCTTCGTCAATGGGCTGATCCCCGGTCAGTGGGAGCGGCTGCGTCCGGTCCATGATCGTGAGATCAGGGCGACGGCCGTCGCGTCGTTGCCGATCACCGAAGCCTCCTGCAAGATTCGCGTGGGGCCGCCCCTGGATGATGACGAGGACTATGGGTTTCCGGCCTGGGCGGGCGTGATTCCCATTCGCCAGCAGGTACTGGCGCCCGAGGCTGACCCCCGCAACCTTGCCGGCATCGAAATGCCCGAGGATATTCTGAAATTCCGCCTGGGCTGAGGACCAGGGGCGGCAAAAGAAAACGGGCCTCTCCCCAGGGGGAGTGGCCCGTCTGCCGGGGTCGACGGAAGCCGGTGGACGGCCTCCGCCTTGTCCTGAAACGCCTTACACCGAGTAATACATCGCGTATTCGATCGGGTGCGGGGTGTGCTCGAAGCGGTAGACCTCTTCCCACTTCAGTTCGGAGTAGGCTTCGATGAAGTCCTTGGAGAAGACGTCACCCTTCAGCAGGAAGTCGTGGTCGGCTTCCAGGGACTTCAGGGCTTCGCGCAGGCTGCCACAGACGGTCGGGACCTGGGCCAGTTCTTCGGGCGGCAGGTCGTAGAGGTTCTTGTCCATGGCGTCGCCGGGGTGGATCTTGTTCTGGATGCCGTCGAGGCCGGCCAGCAGCATGGCGGCGAACGCCAGATAGGGGTTCGAGGCCGGATCGGGGAAGCGGACTTCGACGCGCTTCGCCTTCGGGCCGGAACCGAACGGAATGCGGCAGGATGCCGAGCGGTTGCGGGCCGAATAGGCCAGCAGCACGGGGGCCTCGAAGCCGGGGATCAGGCGCTTGTAGCTGTTGGTGGTGGGGTTGGTGAAGGCGTTCAGCGCCTTGGCGTGCTTGATGATGCCGCCGATGTAATAGAGCGCGATCTCCGACAGATCGGCATAGCCCGAACCGGCAAAGGTCGGCTTTCCGGCCTTCCAGATCGACTGGTGGACGTGCATGCCCGAGCCGTTGTCGCCAAACAGCGGCTTCGGCATGAAGGTCGCGGTCTTGCCGTAGCTGTGCGAGACGTTGTGGACGCCGTACTTGTAGATCTGCATCCAGTCGGCGGCTTGCACCAGGGTGCCGAACTTGCAACCCAGTTCGTGCTGCGCCGGAGCGACCTCATGGTGATGCTTTTCGACCGGCAGTCCCATTTCCCCCAGAACGGTGAGAATTTCGGCGCGCAGGTCGACGGCGCTGTCCACCGGCGGGACCGGGAAATAGCCGCCCTTGGTCGGCGGACGGTGACCCGGGTTACCTTCGGGGAATTCCTTACCCGACGCCCAGGCACCTTCTTCCGAGTCCAGCTTGTAGAACACCGAATGGGGCAGCACTTCGAAGCGGACGTCGTCGAACACGAAAAATTCGGCTTCGGGACCGAAGAAGGCGGTGTCGCCCACGCCGGTCGCGGCCAGGTACTTTTCAGCCCGCTTGGCGATCGACCGGGGGTCGCGATCATAGAGCTGGCCGGTGGCCGGCTCGATCACGTCATTGAACAGGATCAACTGGGTCTGGGCGGCGAAGGGATCGAGCACGGCGGTGGAGAGATCCGGCTTCAGGATCATGTCCGACTCGTTGATGCTCTTCCATCCGGCGATCGACGAGCCGTCGAAGAAGATGCCGTCGTTGAGCAGATCTTCGTCCACCGTGCTGACGTGCTGGGCGGTATGCTGCCACTTGCCGCGCGGGTCGGTGAACCGGAAGTCGACGTACTTGACGTCGTGCTCCTTGATCATTTCGAGGACTTTTTTCGCTTCGGACATAGTCTATTTCCCAATTGTTGAAGGGTGCGATTATTTTCGATTGCGACAAAGCCAACCCCGACGAGCCCGCCCCGGAGACCGGAGCAGACCGCCGTCGACGGCTCGGATCAAATGGCGTCGGTGCCCCGCTCGCCGGTGCGTATGCGAATCGCCTCTTCGACGGGCGTGACGAAAATCTTCCCATCGCCGATGCGACCGGTATGGGCCGCCTGCTGAATGGCCTCGATGGCCCGTTCGACGAGAGTGTCCTCGATGACGAGCTCGATCTTCACCTTGGGCAGGAAGTCCACGACATACTCGGCGCCGCGGTACAACTCGGTATGCCCTTTCTGCCGTCCGAAGCCCTTAGCCTCGGTCACGGTGATGCCCTGCAGGCCGATCTCGTGAAGGGCTTCCTTCACCTCGTCCAGCTTGAAGGGCTTAATGATGGCTTCGATCTTTTTCATGTACCCCGGTGCTCTGCTAATCTGGAACCCATTGCGTTGACCGCACTTCCATTTAGCACGCATTGTGCCAACTGGGCTACGCGGAAAATGACCGGTTTTTGAGGCTTTGCTTGGGGCTTAAGACAACTGTGCCTCTTTTTTTGTCACGATTGCTGATTTCTTCAGCAACGGTGCCGAGCAAAGCAGCAGGTCTTGTTTCGGTGGTGAAAACGATAACGTGGGATCTATCCCCTTTGCATTAGGACGAATGGACGTGAAGTCTGGAAACTCTGTCTTGTCGGGCTATGGAACGACGATCTTCGAGGTGATGTCGCGTTTGGCCGTGGAGCATGGGGCGGTCAACCTGGGCCAGGGCTTTCCCGAGGGGTTGGAGCCGCCGGCTCTGATCTCGGCGGCGGAACGGGCGCTGACCGCGACCGTGCAGCAGTATCCGCCGATGATGGGACTGCCGGAACTGCGGGCCGCGGTGGCAAGACACGATCATCGATTCTATGGCCTGGATATGGATCCCGACCGCGAGGTGATGGTTACCTCCGGCGGAACCGAAGCGCTGGCCGACTGCCTGTTCGGATTGATCGAGCCGGGGGACGAGGTGGTTCTGCTGGAACCCCTTTATGACAGCTACCTGCCGATCATCCGGCGTGCCGGCGGCGTGCCGCGGTTGGTGCGCCTGGAGCCGCCCAACTGGTCTTTGCCGCGGCCGGCGCTGGAGGCGGCGTTTGGTCCCAAAACCAAGCTCTTGATCATCAACAATCCGATGAACCCGACCGGCAAGGTGTTCGATGATGGCGACTTGGGCTTCATCGCCGGATTGCTGCAGCGGTTCGACGCCTACTGCGTCTGCGACGAGGTCTATGAACACCTTATCTATGACGGCATGCGCCACCGGCCGCTGATGACCCTGCCGGGACTGCGGGAACGCTGTCTGAAGATCGGCTCGGCCGGCAAGACCTTTTCGCTGACGGGGTGGAAGGTGGGGTATGTCACGGCCTGCCCGGCCTTGCTGCAGCCGGTGGCCAAGGCTCACCAGTACATCACCTTTACCACGCCGCCCAATCTGCAGGCCGCGGTTGCCGAAGGCTTGGACAGTCCCGATTCTTATTATGAGGACCTGGCCTCCGGCCTTGCGGCGCGGCGCGACCGTCTGGCGGATGGCCTGCGCGCCGTCGGCTTCGACGTGTTGCCCTGCCGGGGCAGCTATTTCCTGACAGCGGACTTCCGGCCCTTGGGTTTCGCTGGCGACGATGTGGCCTTTTGCCGCTATTTGACCGAGCAGGCGAAGGTCACCGGCGTGCCGGTCAGCGCCTTCTATCAGGAGGGTGATGTCCGCCACTATGCCCGCTTCTGCTTCGCCAAGCGGGATGCCGTGCTGGATGAGGCGCTGAGCCGTTTACGCGGTCATTTCGGCCGGGGCTGAGAGGGACGCCGGCGGTCCTTGGGCGACGGCCGGCGTTTCGCTCCGCGATTTTCAAAAAGGCCTTTCAGAAGGCCTTGACGGGGGCAGGGGGTTTGGGATAGACAACGTCCCTCCCTCGGTGGCGGGTGTAGCTCAGTTGGTTAGAGCGCCAGGTTGTGGTCCTGGATGTCGTGAGTTCGAATCTCATCACTCGCCCCATTCCCTTCCCACGAAATCAGAGTGTTAGCCGGACGGTCAGAATGCGATAAGATCATGTTTTGCACTTTCGTCTTCTGCGCGTCGCAACTGAGTGACCTCCCGAGTGAACAGTGCTTCTGTAGCCGGGCGCGCCATTTGGCACGGATGGGCGGATCATTTGTCACGCGGAATTCGTTCCGCTCGTTAAATCGCGGCGGCCATTTTGGTACGACCGCCGCGCCGGATGGTCGACCTACCTGGAAATGATGACTTCGCCAGCCGGCCGGTTGGCGCGCGCAGAAACCGAATAGCGCGTCTCCACTGCTTCAATCCTGAATGCCGCGAAGGTTTCACGAACGCCGGGCGTGTCGTTCAGCGACATTAGAAAATGCCCCTTCAATTCCCGCAAAATCTCGGCCAATCGCTCAAAATCGTCCCTCCCAAATATGCCCTTGCCGTAATAGCTCTCGCAGGCCCAGTAGGGCGGATCGAGATAAAACAGCGTGTCGGGCCGGTCGTATCGGCGGATGAACTCCGCATAAGGCAGACACTCGATCACCACCCCGGCCAAGCGCTCGTGAAGGTCTTCGAGCATTGGCACTATCTTGACCACGTTGAAACGGCTGCCCGTGGACGGGGAAACACCAAATCCCCGACCATGGACCTTGCCCCCGAATGCCGTCCGCTGCAGGTAGAGGAATCTGGCCGCACGTTGGATATCGGTCAGTGTCATCGGGTCGATACCGAGCAAACGCTCGAACTCGGCCCGGCTGGCCAATCGGAACCGCAGATAGTCAACAAAATAGGCGAAATGCTCCTGGATGACCCTGAACAACCCCCATACATCCCGCGAGAAGTCATTGATCACCTCGCTCTTGGCTGCGGAGGGCCGGCGTAAAAAGACACCGCCGAGACCAACAAAGGGCTCCGCGTAGCATTGATGCGGAATGGCCTCGATCCGGGAGATGATTTCCTTGGCCAGCAGACGCTTGCCGCCGACATAGGGAGCGACCGGTTGCGTGGGGTGAACGTCATGAAAGTCTGTTTTGGTCACGAGGACGCCTCTTGCGATGGCGCTCCTGGGCGCTCTTGTACGGGGCACATGGCCCTCAAATGATTGACGGTGCCGCAACGCGGACAGTCCCGACGCCACCTCGGCGCCCCGGTCGGTCAGCCGGACCACGCTGACGGGTCCCGTCTGATCCAGGCTGACCAGGCCGCGTTCGGCCAGCCAAGAGTTGCCTCCAACCCGTTCAATCCAGGCCTTTAACGCTTCAATGACCTTGCGGGCCTCCGCCTGGGTCAAATGCTCCGGATCTTTCGCCGCGCCGGTCGCGCCGGTCTGGTTGGCGCAGAAGGCCCGTAAAGCCGATTTGGTCGGGGTGCCCAGGACCCCGCGCCGCTTCAATTCGCCCCATTGGGCAAAGATCTTCCGCACGTCGGCCCGCTTGCTGGGACGGAAGCTGGGTGTGTCGTGAAAGCCCTTGACCTTCAATTCGTCGACCAGGGAGATCAGGGCCGCCGTGGTCGCATTTTTGGTGCTGGTCTTGCCCGTCACCCGCTCGACCAGGTCGCGATAGGTCTCTTCATCAAGGCCAAGTTGGGACCTGGCGATATGGATCTTGGCGATCAACACCTTGCGGTGGGCATCGATAGGTGCCGTCATGATTTAGATCCCCGGCGCACGGCCTTCCGCTCGGCCTTGGTCAGCTTTCCCGTCTTCAGGCGTTCCATCGTGGCGACGAAACGATTGTGGCGATTGGTATTGCGAGCCTCTGGCACCCATCTTTTCAGACCGGCCAAGAGCTGCTCGCGGGCTTCGGTAATCGCACGTCGCTTGCCGTTGAGATACCAGGCGCGGTCGACTGTGCGGACGGCAAGGTAAAGGACCAACGCAGTCTTGCTGAAACCCTCAAGATCCTTTTCGAGCGCCTCGACCAACTCGTAAAGCTCGCCGTGCGTCATCGGTGGTTCGGGATCGGCCGATATCTGTTCGGGCGAAGCGAAGGTCAATTCGTCCGTCATCGTTGAGGTATCCTCTGCTCACGTGCCGTGTTGACCGCCACAACGATCGTCTGCCATTCCATCCCAGCCGCCATCGCCTGCTCGATCATCAGCCTGATCGCTTCGGCCGGCTCAACCTGGCCGGGATGGGTGGCGAGTTCGGCCAACAGCACGCGGCCGGAAGCGAGCCGCATGTCCTTGACCCGCTTCCGTATCCGATCCGCCCGTTCCGAGCGGCCGAGCGTGTTGGCCAGCGCCGTGGCGGCGACATCCAGTTCCAAGATCCGTTGTGCAAGCGGTGTCAGCATCGCTTCACCCCATCCTTCGGCCTGGCTCATCAGGGCGGGGCGGCCATTCCCCTGCCGACGCCCCCGCAGAGGCGTTTCGCCTGGATGCTTATGCTGCCTGTCCCAACCCGTCTCCTTGCCTGGGGGCCTCGGCAGCAGCCAGGTCGATGGTGATGTTTTCCCAGGCCGCGTCGGCGTTCGGTCGATGCGCGAAGCGGAAATAGGTCTTGGTCCCGATCACGCGGATCGACGCGGTGATGGCGTCCATGGCGCGGCGCCAGCGGTCATCGTCGATGCTGACGTTGCGCAGGCCGAGGATGGCGTTGCGGTTGATCCGGCCGGCCTGGTCGACCTGGAAGGCCCGGTTGACCAGCATGCGGATCGGTGCGTTGGCGTCGGCTGCCCACTCGTTGATGCATTCGTCGATGAGGGCCTTCGCCGTTTGCAGCTCGGCACCGAACATGAGGTTGTCGGCCAGCCTGACCTCGACGCGCTGCAAGCCGTCATAGCTGTAGAAGGTGACGTTCCCCTTCTTGCCGCCCTTTCGCGGGGCATCGTATTCCTGCTCCAGCAGAGCCTGGAACGCGCCGATGTCGTCGGCGGTGTGGCCCTTGAACCGGTCGATCTGGGCGGACAACTCCTCCGCGAAGGCGATGATCCGGCGGACCATGCCGTCTTCAAGCTGATGTTCGGCCTTCACTAACTCCAGGGGAACCAGGTGGCCTTCGCCGTTCTTCATGTAGAGCTGTCCGGCGATCTCGGTGACGCCGGGGGCCAGCGCGTCCACAACGTGGGGGGATTGATTGGTCATTTTGAGGGCCTTTCAACGGGGCTTGATGGCGCCGGAGCGGGCGATCCTGCGCCCACCGCTTGAATTCATCCCAGGTCATCATGTGCCGGGAACGACCGGCCGCCTCGATGTCGGCCCGTGTCAATTTGAAGACCTTGTTTTTCGCCTCCTTGTCCATGGGGGCGCCCATGTAGGTCGGCAACCGCTTGGCGCCCCGCACCCAAATGGTCTGGTGGCTCCGTTCGATCAGTCCGCGAGCCTGAGACGCGTAGGGTCTGGAATTTTCCTTAGTGATCCCAAGCCGGCCGAGGAGCCCGATGATTTCGGGCGCCTCGGCGCTCTCCATGAAACGGTTGTTGTAGCCGGGGCCGTTGTCGACATACCAGATCGCCGGAGTGCCATGGCGCATCACCATGTAGAGGATCGCTTCCATCACCCCGAAGGCATTCTCCTTAAGCGAAGCCGACCAGCCGATGCAGGCATGGGTCGCATAGTCGATGACCGAAGTGATTTCCGGACGGAACGGTCGTCCATGCCGGGGATTCTGCACCTCCGCGTCGAGCGTATGTCCATCGGCGCTCACGACGTCGAGAGGCCACAGCTCGGAGGTATCGCGTACCACATGGGGGCGGATGGACTTCAATTCGCGCGGCCCCATGCGGCCCCGGTTACGTTCGACCACATCCATGTTGTTGAGGAAACGCTTGACCTGGTCGTAGCTGGGAATGGCGATGTGCGGCGGAATGACTTCCGCCAGACGCTCCAGGCTTTCGGCGATGCTGGGCTTGCTGGGAATGCGGTAGAGCGGCAGGAAATAGGGCGACCAAGCCGGCGCGCCCTGCGCCGGACGATCCTTGGGGGCGAGGGCGTTGACGCCGCCCGTCTCACATTCCTCGAACCAGCGCTGGAGCGTCCGCAGCGATAGTGTGCGCGCACCCGCTTTCCCGCTCTTCGCGTTGGCGATCGGCACCATCTTTTGCAGGACTTCAGGCAACTCGCGGCGTTGGGCCGTGGCGACCACCTTGAGGGCCGCCTGCCGCCATGTACCGGACAGCAATACCAGGCTGTTGACGTGCTGAAGAATGGCGGCGCGTGCGTCTCTTCCCTTGCGCTGCCAATCGGCCAGTGAGGACGGATCGACGGGAGAAACTGGCTCGGTGACGGCGGGAGCCGACTTCACGGCGCAATCCAGCAGGGCGTCGCGAACCGGTTGGGGCAGGCTGGCGACGCGGTATTCCCATGCTTGCGAGCTTCCAACCTTCCGCCTCTCCCAGCCATCCTGGCCAGCCCGCCTGTTGACGCCTTGAACCGTCTTTGGCCATTCGCGCATGCCGAGGACGACGAGGTCGGCCTTGGTCGGGCGGAGCGCCTTCAATGCCTCGGCAGTCGTCCAGTCGCGGTCACCCATGGCGTGCCCCCTGGAAGAGAGGCATCGCATCAGTGATGCGCCGGGCCTCCTGCTTGGCGATGCGGATGTAGAGGTTGATCTGGCGCAGCCGAGCCTGTTGCAGTTCGAAGCCTTCGATCAGGCGGCATCCGGACATTTCCGCCAGGCCGGCCAGCAGCATCGTGTTGCCGACTGCCTGGCAGAACGCCGGAGCCATCGACATGGGGAACCGGTGCGGCCGGCTGGCTCCAGTCCAGCAATCAAGCATCGCCTTGGTGACCTCGCGGCCGATGACCACTGTCATGCAGGCCGCGATCTGATCGCGATCGAGCGGACTGGCTTTGATCGCATCGTTCAGTAGGTCGCGGACATGCTGGTCCGGATCACCTTCGACCGGAGCGGCTGGCGGTAAGAACGTCTCGGCGGCCGGGTCGACCAGGCCGAGGAAATCGAGTTGGCGCGGATCGGCATGACGCCGCCGGCCCTTTTGGGCTCTCTGCTGCATCGCAACCTCATGGTTATTATTGTTGACCGCCAAAAAGAGGCCGGGCGGGATCTGTGCACTTCCACACCCGGCCTTGAGTTCTTGAGGTCCGGAGAATGCCGGCACCGTGCCGGCAAAGGACCGGTCGACCATCATGGAAAGGGAAGCATCCATGACGGCCGACCGGTTACCAACCGCTGTATCGTTTCTATTCATGAAGCAATTGAAGGGATAGAAGCCGAGATGCGTAGACTGCACTCAGCACTTCGGGACGCTGGTGTGGCGGCGCCTCCAATTCGAGATCCTCGCCTACAAGACAGGCCAGCTCCGGCGACCAGTAAGTCAGGCCAAAAACCTTGACACCCTCGCGGGTGACGCGCCGCCGGATCATCGCCTTGGACCGTTGATTTTGCTTTCTGGCGAGGAGATTGAGTCGGGCCAACGCACGATCGGCGCGCGTTTTTTCCACGAAAGATGCCGGGATGTAGCGTTTTTCCGTCGAGGCGCCGGTGTCGTTGGCGTTAAGCATGTTCTCGATGCGTTCAATGGTTGCGCAAACCCGCAAATGCAAGGCCGCCAACCGTTGAGCGCGGGGTGGTTTCGGTGTGTTCACGCTGCTCTCTCCTCTTCGACATTGCGGCGAGCGGAGGCGGTGTTACGATGTTGTTCGCGAGCCCAGGTGAGCAGTTCTCCGGTTGAGGTGTAGAACTCTGGAAACAGCTGTTGGGCCGTCAGGCCGATGGCCTTGGCGATGACGGGCTGTAAGTGACTATTGGCGCTCGTCGTCGCCGCGCTTATCGCTTGGGGGCTGACCCCTTCTTGCAGCGCAAGCTTCCGGAAGGAGATCCCCCGCAGACGCAATTGGTAAATGATCCACGCCCGCCGCTCGGTGGGTTTTTTGGGGAAGTTCATAGTTGAAGGTTTTTTCGACATGCCAAGGAAGATAACGCCAAATTGTCGACATCAGAAGCAAAATTTAGCGTTTCAGCGACATTTCAGCGAGGTAGCCGCCATATTTGGCGTTTTTAGAAGTGCTTTCAGTGGGTTATCCACCGCTGAAACGAAATGTCAGTCCTCCTGCCGTCGTTTCAACGATGCCTAATCTCGCTGAAACGATTGGTGGCCGCATTCGGCAGCTTCGTGGCGACCTTTCGCAGGTTGAGTTTGCCGCTAAATTGGGCGTTCATAAGGATCTGATCGGAAAGTACGAGCGAGGGCTAAGCATTCCCGGCGGTGAGATCCTAGCAAAGATGCGCGACGTTCTTGGCGTCAGCATTGATTGGCTGGTCACCGGTTGGGAACCGCCGCCGCACTGGGAGGCAGACGACGAGACCTATCTGGCGAAGATGAAGATCGACGAAGAGCTGAATGCGCGCGTCGTTGACGGAATCGCCAGACTTTACAAGGAGTTGAATATCGGCTTGGCGCCAATGGATCTAGGCCGCCTCGCAGCAAGGATGTACGCGGATGTCGTCAACACCTTTGACGACCCCGACGAACGCCGCGTCGGTCTAAAGGCGTTCCTCGCCCAGTTGCGCAAGCAACTTATGGAACCGGCGAATGCAACCGACCCCAATGAAACCAAACGCTTGGCCTAAGAGTAGTCTGGTCTCGGCCTGTGGATTTTAACAATCTATTCACGTATGGTGACAGTTGTAATGTTCAGAATATGACGTTTGCCATATGTCTAACCGGCCGCAGATTTGGATCGCATGGTCAAAAATCAATCGCCGAATTAGGCGGATCTGCCGCCCCTTTCCAAAATCGGGGAACCGCTTGTAACGGCACAAAATGACGAGGAAATGCAGGGGGCCGCGCCACTTGCCGTTTCACAGCACCTTTTTGCCAGTCTTGACCGGTCTTGCGCCAAACAAGGCGCCCAAATTACCTATTTCTGCTCATTTTGTGCCAAATGGCCGTGGCGCCGCCGAGGTGCGTCAACCCCGCACAGCGCCTAGGATTTCGATGTCTGAGCAGTGGTCATCGCCTCGTGCCAAACTGAGCACCTCCCCACAGCTTCGAGGCCAATGACGCCCAGCACGGCCCATTTCAGTTTCCAGACCAGCCCCAGGGCCGCGGTCACGACCCGCAGCACTGACGATCGCGGATCGTGGCCCCGGCACAGCGTGAGAGTCAAAAAAAATCACCTGCCGAGGCGTTCTACGCGGCCCGGGGCGCCACCTCCCGATCGATGTCGGCCCCCCGATTCGCAGCGGCTTTTGCCAGATCGTACGCGCTCGGCAGATTGACCCAGGACTGAGCATCGGTGCCGAAATAACGTGCCAGGCGCAAAGCCGTTTCCGCCGAAATGGCCCGCTTCCCGTTGATGATCTCCGTGACCCGATTGGGCGGAACATGGAGATCCTTGGCCAGCTTATAGGCTGACACCCCCCAACGGCTCCAGCCACTCGGACCGCAGAATCGCGCCCGGATGGACGGGGCCGATGGTTGGACCGTCGGGGTCGATGGGGTCGCTGAAATCGACACGACCAGCGCCCAGATCGTCGCGGAGAATGGTTATAGGGTCCCTTTCAGTGGCAGTCGCAAAATTCGACGTCATAGGCATCTTCGTTCCGCCAAACAAAGCAGATGCGCCATTGATCGTTGACTCGGATGCTGTGCTGCCCGGTTCGGTCGTCTTTGCGTGCCTCGAGCCGATTGCCCGGCGGCGAACGCAGGAAGTCGAGGGTCGCGGCGGCGTTGGTCAGATCCATGTTGACCTTCGCTCGCTTGACCAGATCGGCCGTCAATCCTTTGGTGACACTCCCAGAGAAGATGGCGGCCGAGCGCTTGTCTGCGAAGGTCTTGATCACGAAGAGAGCATGTACGGACCTCGTATATACGTTAAGCGTATCTATTATACGTTAAGCGTATCTATGGTGTGGGGCGTTTGTCGTTCGACCTCGTGACCGTCGCCATCAGCTTGAGCGAATGCGTGCAACGAAAAGGTCGACTTCGCTGTCAAGTCTCTCCGATTGTTTCGACAATTCGATCGAGGATTCCAGCACATGGGTGGCGCCTGTCCCGGTTTCCGCCGCCGCGTCGGTCACTCCGGCGATGTTACGCGACACCTCCTGGGTTCCCGCAGACGCTTGTTCGACGTTACGGGCGATCTCCTGGGTCGCGGCGCCTTGCTCTTCCACCGCCGAGGCGATGGCCCCCGAGATCTGGTTGATCTCGCCGATTGTCCCGGTGATGGCCTGAATGGCCTCAACGGCGGCACCCGTCGCCGTCTGCACTCCGGCGATATGCTGCGAAATCTCCTCGGTTGCCCGTGCCGTCTGGTTGGCAAGACTTTTGACCTCGCCGGCAACCACGGCGAAACCCTTGCCGGCATCGCCGGCTCGCGCCGCCTCGATGGTCGCGTTCAAGGCCAGCAGATTGGTCTGGCTGGCAATGTCGTTGATCAGTTTGACCACGCTGCCGATCAGTTCGGCCGAACTGGCCAAACCGTTGACGATCTCCGTTGTCTTCACGGCCTGTGCCACGGCGGTACTGGAAATTCCTGCCGCCGCATGGACCTGGCGGCTGATCTCGTGGATGGAGGAACTTAGTTCTTCGGCCGCTGCCGCGACGGTGGCGACATTGCTGCTGGCTTCTTCGGAGGCCGCCGCGACGGTCGCCGCCTGCCGGTTGGCCTCGGCGGCCACCGATGACAGGGACTGCGCCGTGCTTTGCATCTCGGTGGCCGCCGACGCCACCGACCGCACGACCCCTTTGACACTGGTCTCGAAATGATCGGCCAGCTTGTTCATCGTGTTGCGCCGTTCTTCCTCGGCTTGCCGCTTGGCCTGCTCTTGGGCATGGCGCAGGTCGGCGGCTTCGCGGGCACCATCGCGCAGGATCGCGATGGAGCGGCCCAGGATGCCGATCTCGTCGCTGCGCTCTGTTCCGCCGACGGAAACGTCGAAGTCGTTCCTGGCCAATCGTTCCGTCACTTTGGTCAAGTTCTGCAAGGGAACCGAAATATTGCGCGCCAGGATCAGACCGCCGATGACCAGGATCACGGTGACGGGGCCGATGATTCCGGCGAATTTCAAGGCGGTGTCGTCAAAGGCCTCATCGACATCGTCGGTGTAGATGCCGGTACCGATCGTCCAACCCCAAGGCTCGAAACCCAGCATCGTGCCAACCTTGCCGACCGGCTTGTCCGATCCGGGGCGGGGGAATTTGTAGAAGACCGCTTGGCCGTTCTTGTCGGCGGCGGCGATCAGCTCGCGCACGAAAAACTTCCCGTCGGTGTCCTTGAGATCAATCTCGTTCTTTCCTTCCCGCTCCGGAGCGGGTGGCAGCAGGACGCGGGTGCCGTCTTTCGTGAGGATGAAAAAGTACTCGCCGTTGCCATAACCCATCTTGCGCAGCACTTTCTTGGCAAGTTCCTGTGCCGTCGCCTGGTCGAACTCGCCGGCTTGCGCTCGCTCGTGAAAGCCCTTGGCCACGTTGCGCGCCGCTTCCGTCAGGCTCTTCACCTTGTCAACCCGGTCCTCGATCATCGTCGAACGCATGAAGAACAGCGCAAACGCCGCCAGCGCCAAAAAACCGATGAGACTGCCGGCGGTCAACGCGATCAGCTTCGTCGAAATACCGGCGGACGTTCTGCTTCCTGTCATGGCACCTTTCCTAAGGTTCTTTATCAGGCCGACAATCGGCTTTCCCTTCTGATTGAATTTTTCTTTATAACAAGTTGTCATTAATAAATAATTTCCGACACCGCGCCTGGAGGCGAGAGGGGGGCTCTCGTTTGCCTCTCGTCATGCGCCGCGGCACGCGCCGCCTGGGAAATGAGCGCTCTTCGGGCGGTCCCGACGACGAGATTGTCCCGCAGGCCCTTCCCATGAGGTCGGGTGTTGTGCGATTAGGCGAATAAGTGCATTGTTATCTGCCAAATTTGGCGAAAATGACTCAAGCTTAGCAGGTGCCGATGTCGATTGATCTGACCAAGCCGGTTCTCATCGTGGACGACTACAAGACCATGTTGCGGATTGTTGGCAATTTGCTGAAACAGATCGGGTTTTCAGAGATTGATGAAGCGACCGATGGCGCCATGGCGCTGCAGAAAATGCGGGAGAGGTCGTATGGCCTGGTTCTGTCCGATTGGAACATGGAACCGATGACCGGCCTCCAATTGTTGAAGGAAGTTCGCAGTGACCCAAAGACGAAGACTCTTCCGTTTATCATGATAACGGCGGAGTCGAAGTCCGAAAATGTCGTTGCTGCAAAGCAGGCGGGTGTCTCAAACTATATCGTCAAGCCGTTCAATGCCGAGACCCTGAAGAGCAAGATCGTCAGTGTCCTAGGAGACTTTTAATACAAGACGGAGCGCCTTGATGATCTCTTCCGATGATGAAAATATTCTGAAGAAAGATCTGCTGCGCATGTACGGCAATATCAATGACATGCGCCGTGAGGTTGCCTCGCTCAAGGAAGACGGCTTGGGTGACTTCGCGTCCATGGCCGATACTCTGGATGCGATTGTGGAAAGCACCGAGGAGGCCGGCAACACCATCCTGGATCGCATGGAGTCCATCGCCGCAAAGTTGGATACGCTTCGCGGCGCGGATCCTC
>Ga0326727_10010914_pt1 | contig 21406 bp, 26 predicted proteins | sample MB2enrmetagenome_FD_207643 | JGI IMG/M metagenome (GOLD analysis project Ga0326727, IMG submission 207643) | Lab enriched peat soil microbial communities from McLean, Ithaca, NY, United States - MB29MY | ecosystem: Environmental > Terrestrial > Soil > Wetlands > Peat | place: USA: New York...
TCCGGGAAGCCATCGCATCCTCCGCGAATATCTGCTGGAAGCCGTACTCGTAGGCGAATCTCGCCGTGCTCTCCACGCCGTAGTTCGTGGAAATCCCGCAGAGCACGAGCGTCGCGATGCCTCTTCTTCTCAGCCGCAGCTCGAGATCCGTGCCGTAGAAGGCCCCCCACTGCCGCTTCGTGATCGTGATGTCGCCCTTTTTGGGTCCGATCTCCGGCAGGAAATCCGACGCGTCGGCCGGCCAAGGCGCACTCGGGCGCCCGACCTCGTCGTCCGCGATCACGTCGAGTCGATCCGCGGGAGAGGAGACCACATGCACCAGGAACACCGGCATTCCGTTCTTCCGGAACCCCTCTGCTAGCTTGGCGGCGTTCTGGACAACCGTCTCTGCGTCGTGTGGCGCGAGCATTCTCCCCACCGAGGCGATGCCCTTCTGAAGGTCGATCACCACCAATGCTGTCCTCTTCCGGTCGAAATCCAACGTCATGGCGTCCGTTCCTACCCCGTCCCCACGGATAAGTTTCCACCCCCTCCGACCGCCCCGCGCACGGCTCCATCGACCCCACGCTCGACTCGGCGGTCACCGAGTCGGGACGCAGAGTGTCGACCCCGTGGTCCGTCGCCCGGGCCCAACGATGCGGACACGCTGCTTCCGTTAGAAAGGGGCCCTCTCGAACCGAGTGCCTATAGAGCCGGGCCGGTTGTTGGTCCCTGAGAGTGGCCGTGGACCCGGTGGAACGGGCTCGACGAGAGCAGGAGCGGGTCATCAAGGCCCGAGAACGGCTCAAGTTCCGAGTCTACGCGGCCGTTCGAGAGGTCGCGCTCGGAACGGAGCTCTTCCGTGCCCATTTCCAGCTCCACGAGCCCGAGATCGTCGTCAACGTCTATGCTCGATTCGTCGACGTGAACACCTCCCTCAACGAAGCTCAGCTCCGCCTGCTCCCCATCCCGAGCCGGTCCCGAGAGCTGTCTCGGTTCGCCGAGGAGCTTCGGGCCGGCATCGAGAACGCCGCGACAGAACTCCACCTCGAATTCACCCGCGATCCGGCGCAGTTTGGGGGTTCGGAACCCGTGATGCTGGTCGATGTCCCCTGCGGCTACCGGGCCGTGCTGCTCCGCCCCGAGCCCGAGTAACCGCCGTCGTCCCACCAGACGGGCCGATTGGATGACCCGGGGTACTCTCGAAGGCGATCCGACCGCTGGGCCGTGGGGTCGGGACCGAGGGCCGCGCCCGGAGCAGGGAACGGGCCTCCGCCGGGTGAAAGGATAACAACCCGCGACCGCTCGTCGGGTCCTCATGCGCGTGATTTCCCTCAACGTCGGGGAGGTCCGGACGATCCTCTGGGAGGGGCGTGAGGTCCGAACGGGGTTCCAGAAGCGCCCCGTCCATGGCAAGGTGGCGCTTCGCGGCGTGAACCTCGAAGGCGACGACCAGGCCGACCGGACGGTGCACGGAGGCACGGGGAAGACGATCTACGTGTACCCGTCGGAACACTACCCCTACTGGCGCAAGGAGCTCGAGCGGCGGTCCCTCGACTGGGGGGCGTTCGGCGAGAACCTGACGACGTCCGGCTGGCTCGAATCGACGGCCCATCTCGGGGACGTCGTTCGGATCGGAACCGCCACGCTGGAGATCACCCAGCCGCGGAGACCCTGCTACAAGCTGAATGCGATCTTCGCACGGCCCGACATGGTCGAGCGGTTCCATCGATCGGGGCGCTCGGGCTTCTACCTCGGTCCCGTTTCGGAAGGGGAGATGGGGGAAGGCGACCCCATCGAGCTCCTGTCTCGGAAGGCGGACGCCCCTTCGATCTCCGACATTCTTGAAGCGGAGCGGAAGGACGACCCCACCACGCGCACGTGAGCCGCCGGACGGGGACCGGATCGTGAAGCGGAGGTACCGTGACTCCCTCGGGTGGCCCTCGTTCCGGGAGTGCGGCCCCGGCCGGGCAGCTCAGGTTCGGACCTTGTGCGGAACCTCGCTCGGGAGCTCGAACGTGATCTCGACGAGCCCCGCCATTCGTCCGCCTTTCTTCCAGTGAGCCTGGTAGATCATCTTCTTGACCCCCGCCTTTTCGATCGTGTAGATGTTGGGTCGGCCGGAGGCCATGACCCCCTTGAGCTTCTCTTGGGCTTCGGGTGGATGGCAGTCCATCAGGTTCTTCCCGATGAGCGATTTGCCTCCGTCCTTCTGGTTCACTTCCGCCGCCCGGTCGTTCAGGTAGAGGATCGTGTAGTTCTCGTCGCACACGGTCAGCGCGCAGGGCAATCGTTCGAACCACTCGAGCGGAACCACGCCGTCCATGGGACTCCCTCGGGGCCATCCAGCCCGTCACGGTGACTTAAGGGTGCTTGCGTCCCCGCCGGAAGAGGGCACGGGCGAGACCGACCCGGACGACCCTCCATCGATAGATTTTCAAGGGTGGGCCGCGCGTCCTTATCGTCACGGTGTTCTCGTGGCGTCTCCCGACGGCTCGCCGACCCACCGACCTCCGGGGCTCTACCGCCTCGCCCGACTGTTCCGTCGCCTCTCGGTCGTCGTCCTGGTGGTCCTCCTGCTCTACCTCGCGACCGTGGGATACTCGGCGTTCGAGCTCGCCCGGTCGACGCCCCACTCCGGCGGCTATTCGGCCGAATTCGAGCCCAACGACACCGTCGCGGTGACGGGCTCCCTCTCCGTCACGAACCCCGGATTCTACTCGATCTCGGGATTCTCCCTTGCCCTGAGGATCCAGAACGCATCGGGCGTCTTGCTCGGCGTGCTCCGCGAAGGTCCGGAGACCCTGGCCGCGCAGGCCACGACCACCTTCCCCATCGCGCTCTACCTTCCGATCGTGCCGAACGGCGCGGCCTCCTCGCTCCTCGAGACCGACCAGGTCTTGACGGTCGGGGTCTGGGCCAACGCCACGTACGCCTACCTCTTCCCGGTCTCCATCCACTTCGACCAGAACAAGTCCTGGGGAGCTCCGTTCGCGAACTTCCAGGCCGAGGCCGGGACCCCGACCGACGTGAACGGTTCCGTGGTAGTCCCCCTGACCATCAGCTTCTCGAACGACGCCTCGTTCGCCGACGCCGGGAACCTCACGGTCGTGCTCCGATCGTCGACCAGCGCCCCCTGCGGCCAGGTCTCCTTCCCGCTGAACGTACCGTCGCAGACGCTGTACGACCAGACACAGAACGTCGTGCTCGCCAGCGGATGCTCGATCGCCGGAGGGTCGGCCGTCACTACGTTCAGTGGGGACGGCGGGACGATCGTCCTTCCCCCGGAGGCAATCCCGTGAGCGCCCCGGCGGCCCCCCCGTCCGCGCCCGGGCCGTCCTCGGTGCCCTCGCTCGGGTACCGGATCCTGGCCGGAGGGACCCGGCTCGTGCCGCTGCTCGTCGTCCTGGTCATGCTGCCGGTCGCGGCGCTCACGTATCTCCAATCCCGCTCAGTGAACCTTCCCGTATCGATCCTGACGGTGGAGGTGGGCGGCGTCGCGATCAGCGTGCTCAGCACGCTGAGCTACATCCTGCGGCCGACCCGCGCCTTCGGTCCGCTGTCGGTCGCCACTTCGTCGGTGACGATCGTCTATCTCCTCGTGCTGCTGGCGCAGTCCACCTACCAGATCGCCGTGCCGAACAGCTCGGCGACGATTTCGGTCGGGTACTCGCTGCTCCTCGACCTGGTCCTGATCGTGCCCCTGCTAACCCTCGCCGCGGGCCTCGTCACCACGGTCGAGGACCTGCGCGTCCCGGGGGAGCGACTTCCCTTCGACTATCCGCCGTAGCGGATCTCCCCGGGCGGTCGCGGACCTACGCGCCCGAGACGGTCACTTCCACGATGCGGACCGGGCTCTTGGGGCGGTCGTTCCCGTCGCGCGGGACCGCCGCGATCTTCTCGACCACATCCTGCCCTCCGCGCACGTGTCCGAAGACGGCGTGCTTCCGGTCGAGCCAGGAGGTGGCGGCGAGCGTGATGAAAAACTGGCTGCCGCCGGTGTTGGGCCCGGCGTTCGCCATGGAGACGACGCCCGGACCATCGTGGCGGAGGGTCGGGTGGAACTCGTCCGGGATCGTGTAACCGGGTCCCCCGGTGCCGTCGCCCTTCGGGCACCCGCACTGGACCATGAACCCGGGGATGACACGGTGGAACGTGAGGCCGGTGTAGAACCCCTTGCGCGTCAGCGTGAGGAAGTTCTCGGCGGTCTTCGGGGCCCGGTCGCGGAAGAGCTCGATGCGGATGTCGCCGAGGGTCGTGCGCAGGGTGACGGTCGGGTTCGCCATGGTGACCCGACCCCACCGCGCGCCAAAAAGGCGCCCCTCCCCGCCCTGGTTCCGACCGGTTTAAGAGGGAGCGGTCGGCTACAGACCGGTCGAACGGCGGCCGGTCCGCCGCTCCCGGGCGATGAACCGTTCGATTGTCCTCCTCGGCGTCGTCGTCATCCTCCTCGGGTTCGCGCTGGTCGCTTCGCCGATCGTGATCACGGGGAGCGAGCAGTTCGACCTGGCCCAGGAGGCCGGGATTTTCCTCGCCCCGGTCGGCCTCCTGATCGTGATGATCGGCGCCGTCCAGGCCAATCCCGCGCTCACGACGGTCGGCGGCACGTTCGGGAACCCCGACCTGGGCCCCCGCCGGCCCGGCACGGAGCGACCGCCGGAGCCGTCGCGTCCCGCGCTCGGGTTCAATCCGAGGACTCCGGTCGATTGTCGCTACTGCCGCACCGTCATTCCGTACGACCTAGCGTTCTGTCCCCGGTGCGCGCGGCCCCGCGAGTGTCGCGGGTGCGGACGCGTGCTCGGGGTCGCCGGAGACCGTACCGACTGTCCTGGCTGCCACCGCGTCGAGGCGTTCTGCAACTGTCCCCACCTGCCGCGATCCCCCGGGGCCTCGACCACGAGCGCGCGAGGGCCCCGTCGCGTATGATCCCCGAGAGCGACCCCCGGATCCCTCGCGGGATCGCGACGATCGACCCCGGTCGCGTGGAGGTACATTTCGACGGCGCGTGCGAGCCGCCGAAAGGAGGAGGGGTCGCGACGTTCGGGTTCGTGGTCGACGGTGCCGGGCTCTACCACGAGGACGGCGGTCTCGCGGTCCGGCCGCACGTGCCGCACGCCACGAACAACGTGGCGGAGTACGTCGCGGCGATCCGGGCGCTCGAGTGGCTGCGAGACCAGCGCTACCGCGGTGCGGTGCTGATGATCGGCGACAGTCAGCTCGTCGTTCGCCAGATGCAGGGCGAGTACCGGGTCCGGGCGGAGCACCTGGTGGCCTACCACCAGTGGCTCGAACGGCTGACGAAGGAGTTCTCCCAGGTCGAGTTCCGATGGGTCCCGCGCGAGGAGAACCAGCACGCAGACGCCCTGTCGAAGCACGCGCTCGCGGAGGCCGTGGGCGACGCCCGTCGACACCGACCCGCGACGCCGGTCATCGCGCTGGACGAGGACGAGGTCGAGGACGCCGAAGCGCCGAAGGAAGACTAGCTCCAGCGCACGACGTAGACCAGGGTCCGGCCCTCCATCGCGGCCCGAGCCCGGGCCGAGTCGATGTACGTCGCGAACGCGGCGGCGGCCTCCAGGGAGAGCTTCGGGCGTGTCCCGTAGCCACGGGGGGTTCCCTGGCCCAAGATCGCGGGGGGCGAGGCCACGGGAGGGGCGTTGGGAGCCAGCGGTTTCCGGGAGGAGCTTCTCACGGCTCCTCGCCGAAGGGGTAGGGTCGGCTCGCGAGCGGGGCACCGAGGCAGGGGATCACGGCCAGCGAGAGGGCCGAGCCACCAAAGTCGTGGACTCCTAACGGTAGCGCGGCGAGGATGACCGAGGCGTCGAGCCTGTCGGACACCGTCCCTCGAACGGTGTCAGACGCACGTCATACATAAACTCACATCTTCGACAGGAAAGGGAGGGGTCGCCCGGGCCTCCTCTACCGGTGGCCGTTGGCGGACACTTGGCCGACCGAATCGACCGAACCCGCCTCCGTCCCCGCGGGCTTAATACACCGCTCGAAGTGGAACGCCTCGGCCATGGGTGAGGATCCGGGCGTTGCCACGAGCGCGTTCCTCGCCCGGGCCGAAGAACGGCTGCGCATCCTGACGATCGAGTCCCAGCAGACGGACTGGGTCTACAACACGTACATCACGCAGGACACCGAGGCGCTCTCGGCCCGGGCCTTTGCGCGGTTGCTCTCCGCGACGGCGGAGCTCGCCAAGGAGTCGACCCGCCTAGCGCCGGCCCCGCTCTCCGCGGCGGAGGCCCGCAAGCTGAAGCTCCTGCGCCTGACGCTGCCGCTCATCGCCCCGTCCGACCCGAACGAGTCGGAGGAACTTAGCCGCCTCGTCACCTCGATGTCCGGCCAGTATGCCAAGGGGCGTCACGTCCCCCTCGGGGGAACCGAGCCGGTCGACGTCCAGGCGCTCTCGCATATCCTCGAGGAGAGCCGGGACACGGCGCGACTCGAGGACGCCTGGACCGGCTGGCATCGGGTGGGACGCGCGATGCGCCCCGAATTCGAGCGGTACGTGGAGCTCGCGAACCGCGGGGCGCGGGAGCTCGGATTCGCGGACACCGGGGCGATGTGGCGGTCCAAGTACGACATGGACCCCGACACGTTCGCGACCGAGGTCGACCGTCTCTGGGAGGCGGTCCGGCCCCTCTACGAATCGCTGCACGCCTACGTACGGCACCGGCTGGTCGAGGTCTACGGGCCGAACCGGGTCGACCCTCGGGGCCCGATCCCCGCGCACCTCCTCGGCAACATGTGGGCCCAATCCTGGGAAGGGATCTTCCCGATGCTGGCCCCGCCGTCCGACGGCCTCGGGTTCGACCTCACCCAGATCCTCGTCGACCGGAAGACCACCCCGGTCGAGATGGTCCGGTACGCCGAGCAGTTCTTCGTATCGCTCGGGCTCGAACCGCTGCCGGCCACCTTCTGGGAACGGTCGATGCTCACGCGGCCGCGCGACCGGGAGGTCGTCTGCCACGCGAGCGCATGGGACATCGACGCCGCGCAGGACCTCCGGATCAAGATGTGCATCGAGATCACCGGGGACGACTTCCGGACGATCCATCACGAGCTCGGCCACAACTACTATCAGCGCGCCTACGCGCCGCAGCCGTTCCTGTTCGAGGACAGTGCGAACGACGGCTTTCACGAAGCGATCGGAGACACCATCGCCCTGTCGGTGACCCCGGGATACCTCGCCCAGGTCGGGCTGTTGGATCGCGTGCCCGACGAGGGCCCCGACCTGGGCCTCCTCCTCCATCGCGCGCTCGAGAAGGTGGCGTTCCTCCCGTTCGGCCTCGTGGTCGACCGGTGGCGGTGGGACGTCTTCTCGGGCGCCGTTCCTCCGTCGGAGTACAACACCGCGTGGTGGTCGATGCGCCGGCGCTACCAGGGCGTGGTCCCCCCCGAGCCCCGCGGGGAGCACGAGTTCGACCCCGGGGCGAAGTTCCACGTACCGTCGAACGTGCCCTACATGCGGTACTTCCTCGCGCACCTCCTCCAGTTCCAGTTCCATCGAGCGCTCGCGCGGGCGATCGGGGCCACCGGCCCGCTCCACCGGGTCTCGATCTACGGGTCGAAGGAAGCCGGCCGCCGGCTGCAGGAGATGCTGGAGATGGGCGCGAGCCGGGAGTGGCCGGACGCCCTCGAGGCCCTGACGGGGGAGCGTGCGATGTCCGCGGAAGGGCTGATCGAGTACTTCGCCCCGCTGAAGCGCTGGCTCGACGAGCAGAACCGGCAGGTTCCCCTCGGCTGGTGACCGGGATACGACGACGGGGTCCCCGGTCCTCGCGGAGCATCGGCGGCTGCGGCGGGAGCTCGGCCGACGCGCGAACCGCTCCCAGGGTCGCTTCCTTCGCGACTATCTCGGCTCCCCGCTGCCGGTCCTCGGCGTGCGGGCTCCCCAGTTCCGGGAGGTCCTGCGCGAGTCCCGGGGGCGCCTCGAGGCCCTTCCCCTCTCCGCCCGGCTCGCTCTGGCGCGGTCGCTCTGGAGCGGTCGAACGTTCGAGGAACGGACGCTCGCTCTCGCGCTCGTCGACCGGTGCACGCCTTCCGGCGACCCGCGCGCGTGGCGTCTCCTCGACCGCTGGGTCGATTCCGCGACCGGCTGGGCGCTCTCCGACGGTCTCGCCGCGGGGCCGGTCTCCCGGGCGGTCGCGGGGGACCCCCGACGCTTCGCGGAGGTCCTACGCTGGACCCGCTCCCCGAACCTCTGGCGTCGACGGGCCGCGACCTACGCGCTCCACGACTGGGTTCTCGCGGGAGAGCTCGACCGCCCGTTCCGTCTCCTCGAGCGGCTCGTCGAGGACCCGGAGTTCTGGGTCCAGCGCGCCGTCGGGACCTGGCTGCGGGAGTGCTGGAAACGAAACCGACCCCGGACCGAGCGATTCCTCCGACAGCACGCCCGCGACCTCGCGCCGGTCGCGATGACCGTGGCGACCGAGCGGGCGCCGAAGGCGCTCCGGGCCGAGTTGGGGGGCCTCCGCGCGTCGGCCCGGCGCCGCGTCGCGGGGAGAGCGTATTAGCCTCCCGAAGCGATGGACCGACGATGCTGCTCCACTCGGGCGAGCGCGTGATCCGCAGCGCCTACGCCGTCATCGAACCGGAGCACCGGCCCGAGGGGGTCCGCGGTCCCGGAGTGCTCTACCTCACGAATTACCGGGTCGTCTTCGAGGCGCCGGCCTCGCGGGGTGTGGTGCGCGACCTCGTGCACGGACGCGAGTCCCGCGTGGTCTTTTCGAGCTCGCTCCACGAGCTCACGGACGTGACCGTCCGTCGCGGCCGCCTCGGGAAGCCCCGGCTCGTCGTGCAGGCCGGTGCGCTGCGGCCGGCGTTCGACGTGCTCGACCCCGATGCCTGGGTGGCGCTGATCGCCAACGCCCGGCGGACGTTCCCGCCGCCGGGGTCGACACCGTCGGTGGTGATCGAACGCCAGGTCGTGAAGGTGCGATGCCGATACTGCGGAAGCCTCGGCAACGAGGTCGACGGCCGCTGTCCGTACTGCGGGGCCGCGCTCTAGTTCTCGGCAGAGCGACCCGCTAGAACGGGATCTCGCGGAACAGACGTTCGAACCCGGTGCGTGCCCAGTGCGCGGCGAGCGCTCCCGCCGCAAGGGCGAAGCCCAGCGTCCACACGACGAGGCCCGCGGAGGCGGTACCCCGAGGCCCGAGGAGCGCGAAGGCCCCCGGCACGAGGACGCCGAACAGGAGGATCATGCCCGACCCCATCGCGCCCAGCATCGCTCCCGGGCGAAGGTACTGGGGCCGGGGACGGTCCTGGAAATCGGAGAAGCGCGCCGCGAAGACGAGGCCCCACAGTGTGAGAAGGACGGCGCCCGTCGCGGTGAGGAGGACGAAGGCGGCGATCACGAACGGAGAGAGAGCGAAGATGACCCCGACCACGATCGCCATCGCCGCCGCGCCCACCAGCGCCGGGAGCAGGACCGCCGTCGCCTTGGCGCGGAGGACGGCGCGCGCCGTGATGGGGTAGGCATAGTACGACTGGAACGACCGCCGTTCCTGCCCGACCGAGGTGAGGGCCAGGAGGAGGGCGAAGAACCCCGCGACCCACCCCATCCAGAGCACGGAGCCGAACGACCCGAGCGCCGTTCCCTCGACGATCAGGAGGACGATCAGCACGACCGGCACGACCAGCGTCGGCAACATCTCGCGACGGCGGACGAACCCCCGAAGGTCCTTCGACACGATGGCCGCCTCCGCCGGGGAGAGCCCGAGCATCGCGAGGAACGGGTGTCCCCGGGCCGAGACCGCCGGGGAGAGCTGGACCTCCGCCGCGGCCGGCACCCAGAACCGGACCCGCAGGAGACCGGCCAGATAGACGAGCATTCCGACGAACCCGACCTGGCCGAGACAGAACGCGGCCCCGAGGAGCCGGTCCCCGCTCACCCACGCGCTGAGCCCCCGCGTCGACCAGAGGAACGGGACGAGCGCGGTCACATCGCCGTAGCTCGAGAAGTGCTGGAGGAAGCCGAGCAGGAAGACCGGATTGAACGCGAGGTCGAACGCCAGGATCAGCAGGACCAGGAGGGCCGCCCGGAATAGGATCCCGAGCTGGCCGCGTCGACCCGAACCGAAGCTGCTGGCGCGCTGCGTGGTCGCGCGGACCATCTCCACGAGCACGCCGCCCTCGTAGAGGCCGACCACGGTGAGCCCGGCGCAGAGCACGTACGTGGCCGCGACCCCGCCGGCGAGGGCGATCGGAAGGAGGCCGCCGAGGAGGAAGGCGATTGCGGGAGTGTACGAGTAGGCGATCGCCGCGGACGAGGCGGCGACGTACTCCGAGGGGGTGATCGGCAGCCAGTTCGCGGCGTCGCTACCCGAGAACTTCGCGGTGTTGGTCAGCTCGAACATGACCCCCGCGATGAGGACCGCCGCGACCGCCACGAGCGGAAGGAACGGGAAGAGGTCGTTCGCCAACGTCGCGAGGTTCGCCGAGCCGAGCGCCACCGACCGCAACCCCCAGCCGACAACGGCGAAGGCCCCCAGGAAGGCGGCGAGGTCGAAGACGGCGATCGCGTGGGGGCGTCCGAAGAAGCTGCGCGGGTCCGAGGAGGAGCGCCCCGAACGCATCTGGGAGGCGACCAGGATGCCCGCGAGCCGGCCCACGCGATGGAGGTTCACGACGTCTCCTAATGCGCGAGGGCCGAGACCACGTCGCGCAGGTCCCCCGTCCCGGTCAACGTGAGGAACACCTCCTCGAGACCCGAGCCCGCGAGTCCGGCCCGGTCGCGGAGCGCGGCGACGGTCCCCGAGGCGACGACCTGGCCGCGGTTCAGGATGACCACTCGGTCGCAGATCGCTTCGGCGATCTCGAGCACGTGGGTGCTGAAGAGGACCCCGACCCCGTCGCGCGAAGCGAGGTTCCGCAGGAGGTCCTTCGTGACCCTCGCCGAACGGGGGTCGAGGCCGTTGAGCGGCTCATCAAGGATGAGGAGCCGGGGCCGGTGGGCCAGGGCGGCGATGAGAGCGACCTTCTGCTTCATGCCCTGCGAGTACCCGCTGATGAGCGCGTTCTCATGGCCGGCGAGTTCGAGGCCGGTCAGGAACTGCTGGATGCGCTCGCGCCGCGTGCTCCGGTCGAGACCGTACATGTCCGCCACGAAGTCGAGATACTCCGCGCCGGTCAGGAACTCGTAGAGCGACGGGGACTCGGGCACGTAGCCGACCTGCCGCTTCGCCGAGACAGGGTCCGCGCCGACCGGCCGGCCGAACAGACGGATCTCGCCCGAGTCGGGATGGACAAGGCCCAGGATCGACTTCATCATCGTCGACTTGCCGGCGCCGTTCGGCCCGAGAAGCCCGACGATCTCCCCCGCCGGAACCGAGAAGGTCACGTCGACGAGCGCGCGCACGACGCCGTACGACTTCGAAACGCCGTTCGCCTCCAGGGAGAGCGGACGGGAGAGCACCGGGGCCGGCGAGACCGGCCCCTCCCGAAGCGGCGTCGCGGACATGCTGCGCGGCCGAATCGGCGGGTGCCTCTTTAGCTCGCCACCGCCGGCGTCCGGCGCGGTCAGTTATCGGCAGCCCAGGCCGCGGCCGACCCGACGTCCGAGGAAAGGAACGCGACCCCGCCTCCGCTCGACGGCGTCGGTCGGAGGGCGTCGACGGCGTGGACCAGCAGCTCGTACGCGGCGTCCTCGGACTCCGTCGTGTCGTCGGCTTCCCGGGGACCGGGCACGAACACCCGCAGGTGGCCCCGGTCCACTCCGAGCAGGACGTAACCCGAGCCGTCGCGCCGGGCCCACGCCAGCAGCCGGCCGTCCGGCCGCTCGACGACCCCGACCCACCGAAGCGAGCCGAACCAGTGTCCTGCGAGGCGGCCGAGCAACGTTTCCGAGGGGGTTCCGAGCGGAAGGTCGACGCTCGCGATCGGGCGAAGCACCGACGTGAGCTCCTCGACCGAACGAGGCCGGTCGCCGAGAGCACGATAGCCGCCGTCCACGCGCTCGACCAACCCCTCCCGCTCGAGACGGCGGAGCGCCCGGGCCAGGGATTCCGGATGCGCCCCCAGGACCCGACGCAGACCACTGAAGGCGAGCCGGCCGGGGAGGCCCTCCAGGGTCGCGAGGATCCGCTCGTCGAGCCTCGCGGGCGCGACCGACGACCGTCCCTCCTTTTCGGACCGCATCGGTCCTGGACCGGCCCCTCGGGATTTAGCGGGTCGGTAACGCTCTCGTTACCCAGTAGCCCGGGTCGTTGGGCCGACCGACCGCCTCGTTCTCGGCGAAGCGGGGTTCGAAGCGCCGACCGGGTGTGACCGGTCCTCTCGCGACCCGCTCAATATCCTCGACCGCCGGGTATCCTCGCTCGGAACCCCGCGTTCCAAGGAGAAAGACGATGTCGGAAGATGCCCAGGATTGCGCGCCGAACGGGATGCACTACGGGCCGTGGGTCTGGTCCGCCTATCGCGCCTACCACGAGCTCCTGCGAGAGAAGATCAAGAAGCGGTTCGAGGCCCAGGAAGGACCTTGGATGGACAAGGTCGCGGACCTCCTCGTCCAGATCGTGAACGCCCGCTGGGAAGGCGGCCGCAAGAAGGAGAAGGAAGAGGAGGAACTGTTCGGGAAGCTCGAGCAGCTCCTGTCCGAATGAACGCCTTCGAGTTCCCTCTGCCGCTCACGCCGCTGCCCCACCCGCCGATCGGCCCGGAGCCGATGCTGCCCCACCCGGGCTAGACGAGGCCCGTCGAACCGGGGCGAGGGTAGGATGGCGCTGAGCGAGCTCGAGACGAGGATCGTCTCTGCGGTGGAGGCGATCGGGCCGAGCGTGGCGGCGGTCGAGACGATGCGCGTGCGGCGGCGGCGCGGCCCCGGGCCGTTCGCCGCACCGGCGGCGGCGACCGCGGTCGTCATCGACCCGAAGGGTTACCTGATCACGAACCAGCATGTCGTCGAAGGGGCCACCCAGATCCGGGTCCACCTCGCGGACGGGCGAGAACTGGACGGAGAGGTACTCGGAGGCGACGCCGTCACGGACGTCGCGCTGGTCCGGGTCGATGCCGTGGACGTGCCCGCTGTGCGGCTCGGCGACTCGGAGTCCCTCCGGGTCGGGCAGCTTGTCCTGGCCGTGGGCCACGCCCTCGGGCTCCCGGGCGGACCGACCGTTTCAACCGGGGTCGTGAGCGCGCTCGGTCGACCGCTGCCCGGGTCGGACTTCATCTTCGAAGGGCTGATCCAGACCGACGCCGCGATCAATCCGGGCAACAGCGGCGGGCCGCTCGCCGACCTCTCGGGCGCGGTGATCGGTGTCAACACCGCGATGGTGCCGTTCGCCCAGGGCGTCGGCTTCGCGATCCCCATCCACGCGGTCGCCCGCATCGCGGACGAGCTACGCCGCCGCGGCCGGATCGTGCGCCCCTGGATCGGGGTCATGGTCGCCGAACTTCGGCCCGACCTCGCCCGCCAGTACGGGCACGCCCCGTGGTCGGGGATCCTCGTCGCCGAGGTCGTGCCTCGCTCGCCCGCGCACCGGTCGGGCCTGCGTCCCGGAGACGTCGTCCGCCGGGTCGGACCGTTCGAGGTGCACAAGGTGCGCGACCTCCTCGAGGGGCTCTCGAGATTCCCGGTGGGGTCCGACATCGAGGTCGCCGTCGAACGACGCGGGAGCCCGATCACCGTCAGCGTCCCGCTCCAGGAATCTCCGGAGGCGACCGTCGCACCCGCCTAGTTCGTCCCCGAAGAGGTAGACCTCCGGGCGCGCGTTCCCCCGACCGGCGCGAGCGCATCGGGGCGTTCCCGAAGGACGGGCGTCGGGGATCCATGCGGACCCCGGGGCCCGGCGGGCGGGGCCCCTCGCCGACCGGAGCGCTATAAAGCGGGGCGTGGTAGAGTGACGAACGATGCTCTCGGATGCGTTCGGCCGCGAAGTCCACGATATCCGCATCAGCGTCACGAAGCGCTGCAACTTCGGGTGCGTCTACTGCCACGACGAAGGCCTCGGTCCGGTCGACCGGCCACGCACGCTCCATGGCGAGGAGATGACCCCGGTCGAGGTCGAGCGCCTCGTTCGCGTCGCCCGCGAGTTCGGGATCCGGTCGGTCAAGTTCACGGGAGGCGAGCCGCTGGTCCGTCTCGACCTCGAGGAGATCATCGGTCGCACGGTGGAGCAGATCCCGGACGTTTCGCTCACGACGAACGGGTCGATGCTCGAGGCCCGCGCGGAGGGGCTGCGGGACTCCGGACTGAAGCGGGTCAACGTCTCGGTCGACACGATCGACCCCGAACAGTTCCACCACATCCGCAAGGGATCGCTCGCACCGGTCCTGCGGGGGGTCCGGGCCGCGCTTCGCGTCGGACTGAAGCCGCTCAAGCTCAACATGGTCGTGTTCCGGCCGACGCTCGCGAACATCCCCCGGATGATCGAATTCGTCGGCGAGACGGACGGCCTCAAGCTGCAGCTCATCCAGTTCATGCCCGAGCTCGTCACGCATCGGGAGTGGATGGTCGACATCGAGACGCTCAAGCGGTGGCTCGAGGAGCACGCGACCCGCGTGATCGTCCGCGAGATGCACCACCGGCGCGTCTACCTGTTCCGGGATGCCGAGGTCGAACTGGTCGACCCCGTCTACAATCCGGAGTTTTGCCTCAACTGCCACCGGATCCGTGTCACCCACAAGGGGGAGCTCAAGGGATGCCTGAACCGGAACGACGACCTCGTGCCCACGCGAGGGCTGGACGACGAGGCGCTGCGGGCCGCCTTCCGCCAGGTGATCACGTTCCGCGTTCCGTACTACGGTGGTTACGTCACGGAGTTCCCGCGCCGCCTGCCGATGGTCGGACGCTCGGCCGGGATATCGACCCACCTGCCGGGGTGACCGGTCTTCATTCCCCCCGGTACCTCCTCGCGGTCGCACGAGGAGGGCTTAACAGGATGCCGTCCCTGCCCCGACGGCCGAGGATCCGAAGATGACCGTGGATTTTGTGATCAAGCGAACCCCCGCCTACCGCGTCGCATCGATCGCCTGGAAAGGGCCCTGGAGCGACGCCGGGATACGCCGCAAGTTCAAGGAGGTCGTCGACTGGGCGCACCGCCACGACCTTCAGACCGGCCGGTGGATCTTCCGAGAGCCCGCCGAACGAAGCTTCGAGGTCGCGGTCGAGGTCGCCGGGAAGGCAAAGTCGGACCGGAAGGTCCGGATCCGGACATACTCGGCGCGCACCGTGGGGTCGGTCGTCTACGACCCCGAGGTCGTCGCCCCGCGCGTGATCTACCACGCACTGACGGACTGGCTGCGGTGGCAGCGCAAGGAAGGCAAGATCCGTTCGACCGGCGATTACCGCGAGGTCTACGAGGGCGACCCGTGGACGAACGCGAAGGCCTACGCCCGTACCGAAATCCAGATCGCCGTGCGCAAGTAACCGGGACTGGGGGACCGCCGGTCGGACGAGCCCGTAGCGCCCGACTCCGCCCGTCCTTCACGGCGATCCCACCCAGCGAGCTCACGGACCCGGTCGGTGAGCTCCCGTGAGCTCCGGACGTAGCCCCGGACGGAGGCGGGGCTTCGGGCCGGGCCTAGAATCTCGAGACTTTTCTCCGTCCGGGGCCGGACCGAGAATAGATATCCCCCAGCCGAGTCAGGCCCCCGGGGGTTAACGAGGGAGTCCCATGGCGATCACATCGGTCGAGGCCGCGGAAAAGGACCGGAAGGGAGCGTTCCGACTGGGGTTGGGGGCGTGGCTCGGCCTGTTCGGCGCCGTCATCGCCATCGTCCTGCCGGCCGTGGCGATCTTCGCGAGCACCTACAACCCGGGCGGGTTCTTCGCGTTCGCGCCGACGCTCCTACAGACGTCGGCCGTCCTCGTGCTCGTCGGGGCGGTCCTGTTCATCCTCTCCCTCTTGTTCTACCGCTGGGGCTTCTCGGTGCTACGGAAGGTCAACAGCGACTTCTCCCTGGCGTCGTTCCTCTGCCTGCTCGGCTCTCTCGGCTTCATCCTCATCTTGGTCGCGGCCGCGGTCGTCACCGGGACCGCGTCAAACCTCCTCAGCTGCATCCAGGGTTCTCCTGCGCACGCGCTCACCTGCATGCAGGCGAACCAACCGCTCGGCGCCTACACTGCGATCGTCGGATTCGTGCTCGCGTGGCTCGGGGGACTGGGGATCGTGCTCGGGCTCCGGGTCGCGGCTTCGCATTTCGATGAGCCGTCGCTCGGCCTGGGGGCGTTCGTCTACCTGTTCTTCCTGTTCCTCCTTCTCGCCCCGCTCATCGAGCTGGCGTTCCCGTTCACGGGCGGCCAGTTCCTGCTCGTGATCGTCCCGGTGATGAGCGTCGCGGCGCCGGTGTTCGTGCTCCTCGGGATCCTGCCGAAGATCCGGGCCGACGCGCGGGCCGCCCCGGTGACCCCGGCCCCGACGGCATGACGGCCGGCCCCTCGGCAACCCCCGCTTCGGAGGGCGGGCGCGAGCACGCGACCCTCGCTGGCGGCTGCTTCTGGTGCACGGAGGCGGTCTTCTCCGAGCTGGTCGGGGTCGAGCAGGCCCTCCCCGGCTACACGGGCGGGACGGTTCCCCATCCGACCTACGAGCAGGTCTGCACGGGGCGCACGGGTCACGCCGAAGCGGTCGACGTGACGTTCGACCCCTCGGTGGTCTCCTTCCACGACCTCCTCGCGATCTTCTTCACGACGCACGACCCGACCACGCTCGACCGGCAGGGGAACGACGTCGGCACCCAGTACCGTTCGGCGGTGTTCTACCGGGACGCACGCCAGAAGGCCGAGGCGGAATCCGTGGTCCGCGAGGTCGCGGCCGCTGGGGTCTGGAAGCGGAAGATCGTGACCGAGATCGTCCCGTTCTCGGTGTTCTATCCCGCGGAGGAGTACCACCGTGACTACTTCCGCCGGAATCCCGAGAAGGGCTACTGCCAGGTCGTGATCGCTCCCAAGGTCGCGAAGTTCCGTCACCAGTACGCCGACCGGCTCAAGCGCACCTAGCCGGCAGGGATCCTCGCGTCATACGACCGCGAGGTACGCGAAGTAGACGGCGAACGCGACCATGATCGCGCCCGAGCCGTAGGTCACCCAGCGCTCGAACCGCGGGGAGCGTTGGGCCCCGACGGAGAGCGCGTAGGGGAACGCAACGATCCAGATCGCGATCGCACCGAAGAGCCCCGCGAACAAGGCGAGACCGCCGAGGTAGGCGAAGGCGAGGCCCGCGGTGAGCCACCAGAGGATCTGGAACGGGTTCGACAGCCCCACCGCGAGCGCCGTCGAGTACGTTCGGACCGCCCCGGCCTCCGACGCCTCGGTCCGGGGTCTCGGGGCCAGGAGGCGGTAACCTAGGTACCCCATCACCCCACAGCCGAGCGCGTAGATCGGTCGGACGAACGACCCGAGGGCGATCGTCGCGGAGAGGACGAAGACGACGGCTCCGAGGATCGCGTCGGCGCTCATCGCGCCGAGGCCGGTGACGATGCCCCGCCGCAGCGAACGAACGGACTGCGTGGCGATGAGCGCGTTCATCGGGCCGGGCGGGATCGTGAGCGAGAACCCGAGCAGGAGACCGACCCCGACCTCGTACGCGACGTTCATGCCGAAGGTCCCCGGCCGCCGGGGCGACCGACCCGGGAGGTTCGAGGGAACCTTAGGCTCAGCGAGGTAGCGAGTCCCAGGGGCGCGCTAGCTCGGGGGAGGCGGTACCACTCGCGCCGTGACGGTGATCGTCGAGGGCGGAGGCGGAGGGTGCCACGCGATGGCGAGGATCCCACCGAGGAGCGCGAGAATGAATCCCACGAGGAATCCCGCGAAGGAGAACGGGATGCTCACGAGCGCGAAAACGATGGTCACGATCCCCCACACGGTGTGGCCGATGGGCATCGCGATCATGAGGAGGCCGAACAGGAAGATCAGGAACCCGAGGACGAGCCCCAGGACGAACAGGCCGCTGAAGACATGGAAGACCGCCGCGAAGAGGCCGCCGATCAGCGCGAGGACGGCGCCCCCGGCCATGATGAACAACCCTCCGAGGACCGTCAGGACCCCTGCGGCTACCGGTCGCGCCATGCTCGTACCTCCGGCACCAGCACGCCCTCGGGCTATAATGCTCCCCCCGAGGCCGTCCGGAGCTCACCCTCGGTCCGGAAGGGCGGTTCCGTCGGCCGTCGCCGGCCCTGCTCTGTGACGCACTGCCAGGGCGACTCCGCAACCGACGAGGGCGACCAGCACGACCACGGGGAAGGTCGCCCGGCCCCCGTAGGACGAGTAGACGGCCCCGATCATCACCGGGCCGATCAGGAGCCCCAGGTCCTCGAACGACCCGAAGACCCCGACCGCGGTCCCCTGCGCCGACCGGGGGACCGAGCCGAGCGCGAGCGGAAGCAGGTTCGCGGTCAGCCAACCCGCCCCGACAGCGAACAGGAGCGTGCAGCCGACCATCTCGGGGTACGTGGTCGAGAAGAACGTGCCGAGCACGCCGCCGATCACGAGGACGAACCCGGCGGGGGCGGCGCGCGCCGGTCCCCAGCGGTCGACCAGCGGTCCGAGGAAGAACCCGGCCACGAGCGCGGTCCCTCTCGTGGCCGCGACGAGGTACCCGGCCTCGGTCGCCGACCCGCCGAACAGGCCGACCGAGTAGTACTGCAGGAAGTTGAGCGGAAGCGTGTAGCACACGTAGAACAGGACGACGAGCAGGACGCCGGCGACGAAGTGCGGGGTCAGGATCGACCGTACCTGCCTCAGCGTGCCGTACTCCCGCGGCGGAAGTCCCACGTCCTTCCAGGGAAGGACCACCAGGCACAGGGTCGAGACCACGGAGAGTCCCACCGCCAGGATCGCCAGCGGGAGGAACCCGATTTCCACGAACAGCACGGGGCCGGCCGCGGCCCCGATCACCAGGCCACCGCCGAAGAAGAGCCCGTAGCGCCCGGTCCCGCTGCCGCCCGTCCCCGGGCCGCGCGCGGTGAGGGCCAGCCAGCGCATCAACGGCACCGGGAAGATCACGAACATCCCGAGGAGACCGAGCGTGAGGGCGAACTCGGGCACGGAGGAGGAGAACCCGATCGCGAGGAGGACCGCGGCCACGACCACGCCGAACAGGAGGATCGGGCGGGGCCGCCCGATGCGGAACGCCAGGGCGCCCCACAGCCCTTCCATGGCGAGCATGCCGAGGGCGTAGGCGGAGAGAACGACCCCGTACTGGAAGACCGAGAAACCGAGCGCCTCGAACCGGAACGGCAGCGTGACCGTGACGAGCGCGTACGATACCATCGAGAAGATTGTGGAGAGATAGATGCCGCGCAAGAGCCGGGTCGCGGCGGGCGGCGAGGTCATCGACCCCCGGAGGTCGGGGTCGTAATGGCGTTTCGCGGTCCGGGGTCGGATTCCGGTGCGCGGGTGGTCCTCTCGCGGTCCGGCCTACGCCGGGGCGAGACCCAGCGACCGGGCGCGTCCGAGAAGCTCCTCCGGGCGCCGGGTCTCGAACTCCACCGGACCCGTGTAGATCCGTCCGGTCGCCCCGTCGATCGAGATCGTGTCCCCCGCACGGACCTCGGTCTCCCCGACGCGGAAGCGCCCCACGAGCGGGTCGACCTCCACCCTAGGGCAGTTCACGACGACCGCTTTCCCCATCTGACGCGCCACCACGATCGCATGGGACGTCCGTGACCCCCGGGGCATCACCGCCCCGACCGCGGACTCGAGCGCGGTCAGGTCGTCCGGCATGAGGTCATCCTTCACGAGGATCACCGGACCATGTCGAGCCGCTTCCACCGCCTCGGCGGGGGAGAAGACGACCGCTCCCGTGGCGAAGCCGAGCGACGCGGGCTCGCCCTGAGCCAGGGGTTCGCGGGGCGTGGGCATCTCGTGAACCACGATGCGGTCCAGGTCGAGCTCGGCGAGACGGGAGCGCGCCTCGTCCCGTCCGATCCGGCCCTCGTCGGCGAGGTCGAGGGCGATCCGCAGCGCCGCCAGGGGCTCCCGGGCCCCGCTGCGCGTCTGAAGGAGGTAGAGGCGACGCTCCTCGACCGTGAACTCCACATCCTGCATGTCCCGGAACTCCGCCTCGAGCCGGCGGCCGTAGTTCGTCAGGTCGCGGAGAATGTCCGGGAAGGCCCGTGCGAGGTCGTCCCGGCCGGTGCGCCGGCTCTTGGAGACGACGTCCTCGCCCTGCACGGCGAGCTTGAAGTCGATCAGGGGCCGGTTCTCCCCGTTCCAGGGATTCCGGGTGAACATCACTCCGGCTCCGGAGTCCCGCCCGAGGTTCCCGAACACCATCGCCTGGATCGTGATCGCGGTGCCCCCGACGCGGTCGAGATGGTTTCGTTCCCGGAACTGAACGGCCCTCGGGCTCATCCAGGAGTCGAGCACCGAACGCGTCGCGAGGAGGAGCTGCTCCCGAGCGTCCTCCGGGAACGGGGTTCCGCTCACGCGACGCAGGATCCGCTCGTACGCGGTGGCGAGGTCTCGGAGCGCCCGGAAGTCCATTTCGGACTGCTCCCGCGCCCCGACAGAGCTCATCGTGGCCCGCAGCGCGTCGTCCAAGAGGCCGGGGTCGACGCCGAGGACCTCCCCGAAGTTCTCGAGAAGCCGACGGTACGAGTCCCATGCAAAGCGCGGGTTGCCCCGGCGCAGGATGAGCCCCGGCAAGGTCTCCCGGGTGATCCCGACGTTGAGCACGGTGGTCATCATGCCCGGCATGGAGACCGGCGAGCCGGACCGCACCGAGACGAGCAGCGGCCGTCGGGGGTTCCCGAACTTGAGGCCGGTCGCGGTCTCGAGATGGGAGATCCCCTGGCGCACGTGGTCGGCCAGGTACGGCGGTACGACGCGGCCGCTCGCGAAGTAGTCGTGGCAGACGTCGATGCTGAGCGCGAACCCGGGGGGTACGGGGAGGCCCAGGGCCGCCATTCGCGCGAGGCAGGACGCCTTGTTGCCGAACCGCTCACTGGGGGCGAGAGTCGTACTTCCCGGCCCGAACCGAACGAGCCGCTCCGCGTCAGTCGACATTGAAGCGGAACGCTCCCCGATTGAGCCGCTCGAACACGTCGTCCTTGATCGTGTAGGCAGCCCGCTTGAGGTGGTTGGTCGACTGTTCGAGGTGGCCCGCGACCTCGAGCGCGAGGGCGCACTCCCGGAAATCGACCCCGCCCGACCAGATCCGCTGCCGCGCGGTGCGCAGCGCGACATCGCAGCTCTCCTCGAGGCTCGCGACGCGGTCCGCGGAGGCGAGGAAGTCCTGCATGTCCTCCTCCCGGGAGGCCGGCCCGAGGAGGCCGATCGTGTGGATGGACTTCAGGAACTCCTGCGACGCCTCGGTCGCGATGCGGGCGATCCCCACGAGCTCGGTGAACACCGCCTTGGTCCGCACGTGCTCGGTGGCGAGCTTGAGCGAGAACGCCGCATCCTCGAGCGCGTCCACGGCATCGTCCACGGTCCCGACCAGGTCCCGGAAGAGGTCCGGACTGTCGGAGCGACGGG
>Ga0326727_10010915_pt1 | contig 21405 bp, 18 predicted proteins | sample MB2enrmetagenome_FD_207643 | JGI IMG/M metagenome (GOLD analysis project Ga0326727, IMG submission 207643) | Lab enriched peat soil microbial communities from McLean, Ithaca, NY, United States - MB29MY | ecosystem: Environmental > Terrestrial > Soil > Wetlands > Peat | place: USA: New York...
TCGCCTCGGAAATTCTTGATGATCGTCCGGACGGTGGCGGGCTTCACCAGAGGAATGTCCACCGGCAGGACGAAGACGCCGTCGAACCCTCCGACCGCGTCCGCGAGAGCCGCGAGTCCAGTGAGTCCCATAAGCACTGAGGAAAACATGCCTCGCCGGAAGTCCAGGTTGACCACGCATCTGACCCCCAGCCGGGAGGCCTCGGCTTGGACCTCATTTGCCCGATGGCCGGCCACGACCAGGATGTCTCTCACGCCGCCCTCGCGTAAAAGCTCAGCCGCGCGCCCGAGCACCGTCGCGGAGCCCAACGGCAGAAGCGGCTTGAAGTCGATCATGCGCGAGGACAGCCCCCCCGATACGATCACCGCCACGATCCGGCCGCTCATGTCGCCTGGCGCTCCGCGCGGACCTGGATCAGTTCGGCCAGGATGCTCACCGCGATCTCTTCCGGCGTCTCCGCCCTGATCTCAAGGCCGATGGGGCAGCGCACCCTGGCGAAGTCCGCATCGCCGAAGCCCTGCTGACGCAGGCGGGCGTAAACCGAATCACGCTTGCGGCGGCTGCCTATCATGCCGATGTACCCGGCGGTGGTGCGCAGGGCCTGGGCCAGAACCACGGCGTCATGGACGTGACCCCGGGTAACGATGACCACCGATGACTCCGGACCGATCTGCCGGTCTTGCAGGCAGGTCGTCTGGTCGCAAACGGAAATCTCGTGGGCTGCGGGGAAACGGTCGGCGTTAGCGAATTCAGGCCGGTCGTCCATGACCACAACCCTGAAGCCGGTCATGGCCGCCATCAGGGCCGTGGGCCGGGAGACGTGCCCGGCTCCGGCGATAAACAGGGGGGAGGGGCCGCGCCACGGCTCCAGGAACCAGCTTGCATCCCGGTCCTCGAAGAGGATCGGCGCCTTGATGTCCGCCCCTGACCGGCGCATGCTCTCCGCGAGCGGCTCGGAAAGCTCCGCTCCCAGTGCGGGTCCGCGCAGGCACAGCAGGCTGCGACCGCCGTCCAGCAGGGGGGTGGCCAACAGACAACCTTCGCCAATCTCCAGCCGTGCGGCCAGTTCGACGAACAATGCGGCCTCCGGACCCGGAGAAATGCGCTCCAGGAACACCCGAAGCTTGCCGCCGCAGACCATGTCCGCCCCGGCGGCCATCTCGCCGGTGAGGTCAAAATCGAGCAGGCGCGCCTGGCCATCCTTCAGAACCTGTTCGGCGGCTGTAAGGACCTGGGCTTCCACCAACCCGCCGCCCACGGTGCCGTGCATGACACCGTCCGGGCGCAGGAGCATCTTGCTCCCGGACGAGCGTGGGGTGGAACCCTCGTGGGTGACGATGGTGGCTGAGGCCGTCGGGTGCCCGGCTTCGATCCAGGTGTTCAGAGTCTTGAGCAGTTCGATCATGGTCGGTTCGCCGCTCCTTTTTCCGGGCTCGCCACGCGGTAGCTGTTGCCGGTTCTTTCGATGCGCCCGGCCAGGGGGCCGAGCCTCCTGAGAGGGCTGCCGCACGGGCAGGGGCCGGGCAGCATGGCGGCCAGGTCTCCGGTACGGTAGCGCAGCAGGGGCATACCCGCCAGGTAGCCTGCCGGTGAGCCCGGCCGGGCAAGAGTGCTGACCACCACTTCTCCCTCCTGGCCGTCCGGCACGGGTGCGCCCGTGGTTGGGTCCACAATCTCGAAATACAGGTCGGCCTCGCGCAGGTGGTAGCCCTGGTGGGCGCCGCATTCCACCCCGCCGCCGAAGCAGGTCTCGGTGAGTCCGTAGTGGTCGAAGATTTCAATCCCAGCGCGGCTGGCGTCCGCCCGAAGAGAGATCGACACCGGCTCGCCGGAGAGAAGGACCCTGGTGACCAGGCCCGGTCCGGCCCAGGCCGCCGTGTCGCTGTTGAGGAGACGCTGCAGCCGGGTGGCCAGGACCGCCAGACAAGTGACCGACTCTCGTCGGACGATTTCCGGGAGGTCTTTGTCCGGGCAACCTTCCGGGGCCAGCACGGCCCGGACGCCGATGTCCGGGAGCGCCCGGGCCAGAAGGTCCGCCGCGCCGTCGGGCCTGCGCCCCGGCAGCAGGATGAGCACCGTATCGCCCGGTCCCGTAAGGGTGGACATGCCCACCCGAAAGAAGTCCAGGGTGATTTCCAAGTCCTGTCCAGTGAAGAACAGGCGTTTGGGCTTGCCGGTGGTGCCGGAGGTGGTCAGGGTCACCACCCGGTCCACCTCCCCCTGAGAGACGCAGAGCATGCGCTGACCATGCTCGCGCAGGTCGTCCGCGGTGATGAAGGGCAATGGTGCGAAGAGAGCGGTCGGAAGGTCCGCGTTTTCGGCCAGGGGCGGCAATCCCGCCAAATGTTCCCGGTAGAAGGGGCTATACGACCTGGCCCATTGTGCCATGTCGCGCAGGCGCGTCGCCTGCCAGGCGGACAGGGCGGCCGGGTCGGGGGCGACCTGCCCCCCCAGCCCGGTCAGACTGGCGATCCAGGCGTCCAGGGGCGAACGCATCAGCATTTCCCCCGGTAGAGGGCGCGGCCTTGGGACGAGGTGAGGTTGTACAGGCAAAAGGGCACCAGCCGGCCGTCCGAAGCCTGGACGTGGATGCAGCAGCCGCGCGTGCGTTCCAGGTCGATGGTCCAGGCGTCCTGGAAGACCATGCAGGAGATGGAGAAGCGTTTTTCCGTCCCGGCGGTGGCCAGGAACCGGTCGAAGTCATCAGCCAAGGCGGCAGTTTTTTTGCCGGAAAGAGGTGCGGCCCACTGCCTGGAGGTGAAGGCCCTGGCTTTGAGCGCGCCTTCCAGGGCCGAGTGGGGCTGGTCGCTACGAACCGTGGCGCCAGGCGAAGGGAGTTCGCACAGACCGTCCGAGCCCGGCCGAGGCGTCTCGCAACACCTCGCGCCTGCCTGGCTCACGGGTTCAAGCCCGCCGCCCGGGGTCCGGACAAAGGTTCCGGAAAATGAGCACAACTCGTGCTCGCACCCAGGCGGGTGAAACTGGTCGGCCCGCACCAAGCCGCAGGTTTGATCCTCCAGGGCGCGCAGCACCTCGGGCAGGGTCGGGCCGGGACTCCACCGGTGGCCATTCCCCATGTCGGGCATCTCCGGCATATCCGTCATGCCAGTCATGTCCGCCATGTCCGGATAGCGGCCGAAGGAGGCCATGGGCTGGAAGTGCACCCCGCGCACGGCAGGTCCGAAAGCCAGGGCCAGCTTGAGGATGTCCCCAATCTCGGAGTCGTTCACCCCACGCGCGATCGTCGGTACCAGGACCACCCCGAGCCCGGCGTCCGTGCAGGCTTCCACGGCCAGGAGCTTGTCCACCTTGAGCGGACGCCCGCGCAGGGCCTGGCAGGTTGCGTCCGAGCCGTCGAACTGCAGGAACACCGAGGACAAGCCGGCCTGGGCTAAGGCGTGCGCGTATCCGGCCTGGCGTCCCAGACGCAGGCCGTTGCTGTTGAGCTGCACGAAGGCGAATCCGGCGGCCCGAGCGGTCCGGATGATATCCGGTAAATCTGCCCTGGTGGTAGGTTCGCCGCCGGAGAGCTGAAGGTTGCAGGAACCGGCCGCTGCCCGCAGATGCCTGAACCTCTCCGCCAGCTCGCCTAGGGATGGACCGGAGGCGGCTTTCAGGCCCGAGGATGCGAAACAGACCGGGCAACCCAAGTCGCACCGGCCTGTTATCTCCACAAGGGCGGTGCAGGTATGCTGGGAGTGGTCTGGGCACAGGCCGCAGTCGAACGGACAGCCTTTAGCCGAAATCCCTCCCGGGTTGGGCGGCGAGGGGGTCTTGGGACGCCGCCAGGAAGCCATGGGAGGGGCGCCCCGCCAGATGGGCACCCGGAATTCGCCGTGCTCCGGACAGGTTCGGACCAGGCGGACCACGCCGTCCATTCCGACGCGTCGGGCGGGCAGACGGCGAAGGCAGACCGGGCAGAGGCTCTGAGTGTCGCCCAGGAATTCCTCGGGCATGGCGGTCAATCCTTGGGTTCGCTGGGGTCCAAGCCCAGTTCGGTCAGGATGGTCAGGATCTGGCCCCAGGCGTCGCCGAGCAGCGAGGCGCAACGGCTCATGTCCGGCTTGGCGTCGTAGCATTCGCCCAGGATGTCGGCGCAGCTGATGCCCCCGAACTGGGACGTTCGTTCCTTGAACCAGTCCACGAATTCCGAAACGGCCAAATCGGCCTTGTCCGACGCGGTTTCCGCATCAGCACCCTTGCCCAGGTAAAGGGACAGCACACAGCATCCGCCGGTGAGCACGCCGCAAGTCTGGCCGCACTGGCCCATGCCGTGGCAAAGCCCTCCCAGGGCTCTGATGAATCCGTGGTTCTCGGTCCCCTGGGCGCTTAAGGCCATGAGGCCCAGTATCTGGCTGCAACAGTAGCCTTTCATGGCCAGGGGCAGAATCTCCAGAAGGTATTCTTGCATTACTCCTCCGCGTAGGCGATGCACAGATAGTAGCCTGGACGGCCAAGCCCAGCGAGACCGGCTTCCCGGCAGCCTGCTGCCAGGGACTGGGCCGGAAAGCCCGCGAAAATGAGCCGTCCTGCCAATTCGGCCAGGAGGCGGCTGTGATCCTCGAAAATGTGGAGCCGGAAGCCCGCTCCCGCGAGGAGCGCCTCGACCTCCTCGCGGGGGACGGCTCCGGCCGCGCAGCCCGCCGGCCAGCACGATGTCCCGGACAGGCTACGCCGGTAGAGGTCACTTAGGATCAAGACCCCGCCCGGGACCAGGATGCGGCGTATCTCGGCCAGGGCCTGAGCCTTGTCGCGGGATACGGACAGGACGCATTCACAGGTGACGGCCGTCAAGCTTCCCGACGTCAGGGGAATGTGTTCGGCCGTCCCCCGCACGAGCCTGCCCAACCCGGCCGGGATGCCCCGGTCTGCCCGATTTGCGAGTTGCGCCGGATCCTTCGGAACGTCACCTTCGGCTTGACAGAGCGCGACGCGGGCCTCGGCCAGCAGTTCGGCACTCGGGTCCAGCCCCAGGGCCGAAAAACCTCGTTCGACCAGCATGGCCAAGGTCGCACCCCGGCCGCAACCCACGTCCGCAACGCGAGACCCGACAGGGATCGTGCAGCGGTCCAGGGCCGACCCGGTGAGTGCCGTTCCTCCTGGCCGCAAGGCCTGGCCGGCCGCGGCGCGGAAGACCTCGGTCTCGAACAGGGGAGGGGCCTGGGCCTTCGTGCTCCCCCCGTCGGATTCGCCCGCCATCCTTCCGACATGGCAAGACTGACGGGCCGCCCCCACTACTTGTCCTCCAGCAGCAACTCCACCTCGGCCATCTTGCCCAGAGCCAGGCTTTCCGGCACCAGCACCAGCCCGCATTTGGGGCAGGTCAGCAAGGTGATTGTGAAACCGCTGCCCAGATAGGCCACGTTGACGGAAGCGGGCGTGAGGTCCTGGCCGCAGGCGCAGGCCCACTCCCCTTCTTCCGGCAGATACACGAGACTGCCGTTGCTCATGGTTGACCCTCCTCCTCGGCCGCGCCGGGCACTTCCATGCGGTGGCTCCAGGCCCTGCTCACGGTAACCCGGTCTCCCTGGCGGGTATATTGCACCCAATAGGTCACCCGCCTGGGCCGGTAGTAAGCCAGGATTCGCCCGCTGGCCTTCTCCACGATTTTGCGCCCGGTGCGCTCTGCCCGGGCCACCACGGCCAAGACGTCTTCGCGTAGGATGCGGCGTTCCTCCAGGGATTCCAGCACGTCCGGCGCGTAGGCCAAGTCCAGACACATCTCGCCCCTGGCCCCTGATTCTTCGCTTCCGGGCTCGCTCCAGGCTTCGCCCCAGACATCACGCAGAAGCTCGGCCTTGAGCCTGGCCCGGCGTTCGTGGCGCTCCGAGAATCCTGGGCCCTTGGCCGCCGGCTCGACATCGGGGCCGGGGAAGATGAAATCCAGCACGTGCCAGACCCGCTTGCCTTCGGCCGCCAACCTGTCCCGGCACATGGAGCAGGAGGCGGCGAAGTCCAGGGGGCTTTCGGCCGCCCGCCCGGAGGCCACTCGCCTGGCGATTTCCGGATGGGCGTTGCCCATGAGGCCGCCATAGCCGCAGCACTCGGTGTACAGGCCGCCAAGAGGCAGTTCCTCGAAGGGGATGTCCAGCACGCGCAGGGCCTGGCGCACCGAGTCGCGTACCGGGTCCGCGTGGCGGGTGGTGCAGGGGTCGTGCAAGGCCACGGGACCCTCCGGTCGCAGCCCGGAGGGAGCGGGCAAGCCGGTCTGGGCGAAGACCTCCCAAATGGAGACGGGAGCGAGTTCGGGGACGCGCTCCTTGAACACCGCAAGGCAGGAAGAGCAGGCGGTGATCAACCGGGGGAAGCCGAGGTCTTTCCAGGCGCGCAACAGCTGGCCGCAGGCCTCCTCGAAAAGGTCTTCACGTCCGGCCCACTGAGCCGGGATGCCGCAGCAGCGCGTCATGAGTCCCACCCCGCCCGTGAGTTTCGCGCGAAGGAAACCGTATACGGAGGCGACGTGATAGGGGTGCGAGGCGGCAAGTTGGCAGCCGGGAAAGAAGACGTGCTCGCAACGGTCGGCCCCGGGCTCCAGTCTGGTCATAGCGAAGTGGGGACCGTTGTTGAAGGCCATGTCTTCCAGGGCGAATTCGTGGGCCGAGGGGGGCATCTTGCCGCGTTCCACCATGTCCCGGCGGGCGGTCAGGCAGAGCTGGGCCATGGAGAACCGTTCCGGGCATACTTCGGTGCACAGACCGCAGAGCATGCAGGTGTTGGCCAACTTGTTGGCCTGGTGGACGCCCTGGACGATGGCCGCGTTGTTGTAAATCTGCCGGGCATATATCCTGGGATATGCCCGGTAATGCTCAAGATAGGCGCAGACCTTGACGCACTCCAGGCATTGGCAGTTCAGGCAGCGCGCGGCTTCCTGGGATGCCTCCGGTCCGGCGTACAGGACGTCGGAAGCGTCACGGCCGTCTGCTCCGCCCGGGGCCATTCGGGACAGGGAAACGACGCCCGAGAGGGAGGTGAACAGCCGGGTTTCGCATGGGCCTTCCTTTTCCCGCGAGGCGGTCAGCGAAGCGCCGGACATGTGTCTGTCCATGGAGGCTGCCGCCCGCCTGCCGTCAGCCGCTTCGCCGATGGCCGAGGGGCTGCCGCCGGGACCGGGCCAGCCGCCGCAGAACAAGACCTGCGCGCCAGCCCCGGGGGAGGCGTACAGGAGTGTCATCGGGTCCACGTCCTCGCGACTTTCGGGGCACGGGGTAGTGCCCCATTCGGCGAACACCGCGTCGAATTCGTCTTGGACCTTCTCCAGAAACTCAGTTGTGAGCGCCTGACCGGTCCGCGCGGACACGCCCATGGCCGCGAGCCGGGCCAGTTCCCGGTCCAATTCGCCGGACGGCAGAAGCACGCCGGGCAGACCGTTCAGACGACCGCCGAGACGCTCTTCAGGGCAGAAAATCGTGATGCTGTAGCCCTTGCGGGCCAGGTCCCAGGCGCAGGTGAGCGCAGCCAACCCGCTTCCCAGGACAGCGGACTTCTTGCTCTTTCCGGGCAGTACCAGCGGCTTGGGGCCGGGCCTCCCCAAGCGAACGGCGACCCGCTCCAGCGCGCCGATGGCCAGGGGACCGCCCGCCTCGCGGCGTTTGCAGACGTCCTCGCAGGGATGGTCGCAGATGCTGGCAAGCACGCCGGGCAGAGGCATGGTCTTTTCAAGAATCTTGCGGGCTCCGTCGAAATCCCCCGCCTTCATGCGTTCCATGAAGCCCCTGGCGTCCACGTGCAGTGGGCAGGCCGCCTGGCACCAGGGCTGCTCTTCTTGGATGCAACGCTTTTCCCATTCGCGAAGGTCCTGTTGATTCATGGCGCTTCCATGGGATGAGGGAGCGGGCGCTTTTCGCTCCCGCTCCCTCAATGTGGTTGTTTCAGTGACCGCTTCGCGGCCTCGGTCAGGCCTCTACTTGACGGCCGCAAGTCCGGCCAGGACCTTCTCAGGCAGGGCCGGAAGCTTGGTGATGCGTACGCCGCAGGCATTGTGGATGGCGTTAATGACAGCCGCGTGGGGACAGGTCAGGGGCAGCTCGCCCGAGCCCGACGCCCCGTGAGGGCCATGTTCGCGCGGAGTCTCCACGTAGATCAACTCTATGTCGTCCGGGATCTGGGTGGCGTAAGGGAAGCCCGCGCCCACCAGGGTGGAATGTTTCTTGATGTCCTCGAAGTCCTCGGTGAGGGCCAAACCCACACCCTGGGCGAGGCCGCCGTACATCTGGCCGTCCACGACCAGCTTGTTGCAGATGGAGCCCAGGTCGGCCACCAGGGTCATCTTCTCCACCTGAACCTTACCGGTGGCGATGTCCACGGCCACCTCGGACATGAACAGTCCATACATGTAGCAGCTGAAGGGATTGCCCACGCCGTTCTCGTCACAGTGGGTGGCGGGGGCGGTCCACTTGCCAGTGTACTTGGTGGGGATCTTTTCGGCAACCATCTCGTCGTAGGTGCGATAGGAACCGTCGGCCTTGCGCATGCCGGCCATGAGCATCTCGCAGCCGGAAACGATGGCCTTGCCGACCATAACCTGGCTGCGGCTGCCGCCGGCCGGGCCGGAGTTGGGGACTTGGCTGGTGTCGTTCATCACCAGGTGGATGTTCTCGGGCGCGACCTTCATGGGACGCAGAGCCTCGTGGGCCGTGCCCAGGGTGCCCATGTCGGCGCCCTGCCCATGGTCTTCCCAGGAGTTGAAGATAGTGACGGAACCGTCGGCGTTGAGCTCGACGTACGCTTCCGCGCCGTCGGGGCCGTCCAAGCCGGCGCCGTAGACGCCAAGCGAGATGCCCACGCCGCGCTTTGTCTTGGCGTCCGAGTTCTTCGCGGCCTTGGCCTTGGCGGCCAGGTACTTGGGCCGCAGGATGTCGATCATCTCCGGCAGGCTGTAGACCTCGGGCGCCTGCCCGTTGGGGGTGGTGTCACCCTTGCGGTAGCAGTTCAGATAGCGCAGTTCCAGGGGGTCCATGCCGAGCTTCTCGGCCAGTTCGTCCATGAGTACTTCCGAGGCGAATTCGCTCTGGGGCGAGCCGTAACCACGGAAGGCCGAACCCCAGGCGTGGTTGGTGCAGACGGTGCGCCCCTCGCCCCGGATGCTCGGGATGGAATAACCCGCCCCGATGAACTGCGCGCCGCGCAGAGTGAGCAGGTCGCCGAACTCGGAGTAGGGGCCGTGGTCCACGCTCCAGTCGCTCTCCATGCCAAGGAGCTTGCCGTTCCTGTCGGCGGCCATGCGTACGTTCATGAAGAAAGGCGAACGCTTGCCGGTGTAGGTCTGCTGCTGGTGGTAGTCGTAGCACAGGAAGACCGGACGGCCGGTGGCCATGGCGGCCACGCCCACCAGGGCTTCCATGGTCGGGCTGAACTTGTAGCCGAAGGTGCCGCCGGTGGGGTTCTGGATCATGATCAGGTTGTCTGGCTCGACGCCCAGGCCCGGGGCGATCATGTACAGGTGCAGGTGGATACCGATGGACTTGGACTGGATGACCAGCTTGCCCTCGTCGTTCATGAAGGCGAAGCCTACGTCGGGCTCGATGGGCAAGTGGGGCTGGCGTCCCACGTAGAAGTCGTCTTCGACCACCACGGGGGCGGCGTCGAACACGGGCTTGGTATCGGAGCCCTTGACGATCTTCTGGGTGAAATAGATGTTGGGGGTACCGGGATGGATTTCGATGGCGTCATCGGCCATGGCCGCAGGGGCGCTCATGTATGCGGGCAGCTCTTCCAGGTCCACCTTGACTTTCTCGGCGGCCGCCTTGGCATTCTTCTCGGTGTCGGCGCAGACGATGGCGATGGCGTCGCCATACTGGAAGACCTTCTCGTCGCACAGAATGGGGCGGTCCCAGCCGTCACCCTTGTTGCTGGGGAAGGTGATCAGGCCGGTGATGCGGTTCTTGCCCTTGACGTCCTTGTGGGTGAGCACGCTGTGCACGCCGGGCATCTTGAGAGCCTCGGAGGTGTCGATACCCTTGATGTTGGCGTGGGACACCTTGGCCTGGACCAGGGCCATCCGCAGGGTATCTTCGGGGAGCTTGGTGCCCAGGTCCGCGCCGTAGTCGCAGGTGCCGGTGACCTTGGCCTCGGCGGAGGGGCGGGGGTAGTTGGTGCCCCAGACCTTGCCGTCGGCGGGCAGCTTGTAGGCCAAGTCGGAGATCTTCATCTGGCCGCGCAGGACCTTGGCGGCGTCCATGACAGCGTCCACCAGGGGCTTGTACCCGGTGCAGCGGCAGGCGTTGCGGTTCTTCTGGAACCAGTCCCTGACCTCTTCGCGGGTGGGGGATGGGTTGGAGTCCAGCAGCGCCTTGGAGGAGACGATGAAGCCCGGGGAGCAGAAGCCGCACTGAGCCGCGCCGTGGACCATCCAGGCCAGCTGCAGGGGGTGCAGGTTGCCGGGCTGTCCCAGTCCCTCGATGGTGTGGATCTCGGCCCCGTCGGGGACACGCTTCATCTTGGTCACGCAGGAGCGTACCAGCTTGCCGTTCATGATGACGTTGCACGCGCCGCACTGGCCTTCGCCGCAGCCGACCTTGGTGCCGGTAAGTTTGAGCTGGTTGCGGAGCACGTTGGCCAGGGTCTCTTCCTGGTCCACGATCACTGTCTGGGGTTTGCAATTGATTACGACACCCTTCTTGATCATTCCCTGCCTCCTTGACTGACTCTGATTGGTTGGCGGGTTGCAAGCACTTCCCGGTCGGAGCTCAGGCCCGCCGGGATCAATGGCCTTTGCCGAACGGACAGACGGGATAGGAGCACTCGGGGCACGCCATGCACAGCCCGCCGTGCCCGAGCGCCGCGATATCGTCCGCGCCCACGTCTTCTCCCGCCAGCAGGCGGGGAACGATGAGGTCGAAGATGCTGGCCTTGTGGTACATGACGCAGCCGGGCAATCCGAGCACCGGCACATCGCCAATGTGAGCCAGCAGGAACATGGCCCCGGGCAGCACCGGCGCGCCGTAGCGCACCACCTTGCCACCGGCCTCTCGGATGCTGGCCGGGGTCTGGTCGTCGGGGTCCACGGACATGCCGCCGGTGACCACGATCATCTCCGCGCCCTCGGCCAGGAGCTGGCGGATGGCCGCCACGCTCATGGGGATCTCGTCGGAAACAATGATCTGGCGGAACACGGAGCTGCCCAACCGCTCGAACTTCTCGCGCACCACCGGGCCGAAGGAATCCTTGATGAGGCCTCGGAAAACCTCACTGCCGGTGGTGACCATACCTACCCGGGTGGGCTTGAAGGGCTTGACCTGGATGATGGGGCCGGCGTCCAGTATCAGCTCGGCCCGCATCAGCTTTTCCTCCTCGATTACCAGAGGCACCACCCGCGTTCCCGCCACCGGACGACCAGCCTCGACCTGTTGGTTGGAGTGGGCCGTGGCGAAGACCATCTCCGGAATGGCGTTGAGACGTTTCAAACGCTCGACGTCCACCTTGAGCAGACCCGCGTGACTGGCCGAGAGCGACACTTTGCCCTCCACCGGGGAGGACAGCTTGAGCCCCTGCCCGGCCGCGCCACGGGCCAGGCGCAGGGCAGCGTCGTCTTCATGGATAAAGCCCTGCTGCAGGTCGAAGACGAAGATGTGCTCCTTGCCCACCGTGAGCAGCCCCGGGATGTCCTCCCGGGTGATGATGTGCCCCTTGCGGAACGCGGGGCCTTTGTCCTCCCCGGGCACGATGCGGGTTATGTCGTGGCCCAGGACCGCACCCACGGCCTCCTGGACCGGTATGGCCTTCATACCTTTCATCATGCGCATCGAAATCCTCCTGACTGTTCAAGCGGAAACCCCGACAGCAGGCCGGCCGTGTGGCCAGCTAACCGGGGAAAAACTGCCATTCTTGATATATATCAAACTTGGCATATCTTACGGTACAGCGTTGCCTCTGGAAGAGGCTACAACGCACGTATTGAGCAAGGTTCACGCCAAGAATAAAATTTCATAAAATCAAGTTGTTATCTTTAGTAAAAGACAAACGGGCATACGAATCAGCCAAAAGGACTCAAACAATCTGAAACGCCGTCGGAATGGTTGGAGAGTATTTCCAGAAAATAGTTAATAATATTTGCATGTTACTTCTTATGTGAAAAAATGATACATTGTCCAGAGAGGGATGGGGCAAAAGGAAACATGCAGTCCCGAATGCTAAATGAATGGTGACTAAAACCCCGGGAGAGGACCTCCTCGCGACCTCCGGATGCGACCGGGATTGCGGAACTCACGGGATTGCCAAGGATTCAAAAGAAGTGGGAGAGTTGAAGTTCTTCCGGCCGCAACACGATCTCAACAAATGCCCTCTAAAGTGTATCGGCAAAGTGCAGAGACACCTCGGACGTATACACATATTTGTATGCTATTTCCGGATGTTAGGATAGATTGACCGAGATATGCCCTTTCGAACCCTCTTCGGGAAGGATCGCAAAGCGAGTGCTGCCATGTCAGATTTTCAAATCGTGAATGCTCTCCTGGCCGCACCCGAAGGCGTGAAGTGTGGAGGCGTGTTGGTCCGCGACGGATTGATTTCCGTTTTTGATCCCGAGGCATGCCCCCAGAGCAGCACACGTATCGATTTTGAAGGCGATTGGCTCCTTCCGGGGCTGGTCGAGATGCACACTGACACTCTCGAAAAGCACATGTCCCCTCGGCCCGGGGTGATCTGGCCGGAACCTCTGGGTGCGGTTCTCGCCCACGACGCCCAACTGGTGGCTGCGGGAATCACTACAGTGTTCGACGCGGTGAGCGTGGGTATATTCGACGAGAGAAGCCCGCGCCGCGCCCTGTTCGACCTGTCCCTGGACGCCCTGTCCCAAGCCCGCGAGCGGGGACTTTTGCGCGCCGATCATTACCTGCACCTGCGTTGTGAATCGCCCGACCCGGCCGTGATAGAGATGTTCGAATCGAGGGCGGACGACAAGGCCCTGCGCTTGGTTTCGTTAATGGACCATACCCCCGGCCAGCGGCAGTGGGTCGATCTGGAAAAATACCGGACATACCACCGGAACAAACACTGGACCGACGCGGAATTGGCCGCGAACGTCGCCATGCGCCAGGACATTCAGAAGCGCAACTCCCGGAGACACCGTGCCAAGCTCCTGGAGAAGTGCGCCGGCCTGAACGTGATCCTGGCTAGCCATGACGACACGTTGCCGGAGCACGCTGAGGAGACCCACCGGGACAACATGCGCATCTCCGAATTCCCCACCACCCTTGAGGCGGCAGCCAGGGCCAGAGAGCTTAGGCTCACGGTGGTCATGGGAGCCCCCAATGTGGTGCGGGGCGAGTCGCATTCGGGCAACGTCTCGGCCATGGAACTGGCTGAAAAGGGGCTTCTTGACGGCCTGTCCTCCGATTACATGCCAGCCAGCCTGCTCCATGCGGCCTTTATCCTGCGCGACGCTCTGGGGCTTGAAATGCACCGGGCGGTGGCCATGGTGTCGGGCAGCATCGCCAGGGCCGTCGGCCTGGACGACCGGGGGGAAATAGCCCCGGGGAAACGGGCCGACCTTCTGCGGGTCCGCGAGATGAACGGCGTGCCGGTGGTCGTCGGGGTCTGGCGGCAAGGGATGCGTCTGCTGTGAGCAGGCGGTTCGCACTCTACTGGGCTCCGGCCCGGGAGACCGCTTTTTGGCGGACCGGATGCCGTATCCTGGGCCGCGACGCCGCCACGGGAGAAACGCTGCCGCAACTCAAGTCGCCCTGTCTGGACGACGCCCGGTTTCGTAACCTCACGGCGGCGCCCAGGATCTACGGCCTGCACGCTACGCTCAAGCCGCCGTTCAGGCTGGCGACGGGGGTCACGGAGGAGCGCTTGAGGGAATCCCTGGAGGCTTTTGCCGCTAAACGGCGTCCATTCGGCATCCCGAGCCTGGTCCTCTCACCAGTGGCCCGGTTTCTGGCGTTGATGCCGGAAGATCAGTGCGTCGAAGTGGACCTGCTGGCCAGGGATTGCGTGGAACATTTCGATTGTTTCCGCGCCCCTTCCACCCAGGACGAATTGGACAAACGGCGGTCCGGCGGGCTCACCAGCCAACAGGAGATACTCCTGTCCCGATGGGGATATCCGTACGTCATGGAGGAGTACCGGTTCCACGTCACTCTGACCGGCAGCATCCAGGATCCGACGGAAAGGGAAGAATGCCTGCGCGGCCTGAAGGATGTTCTTGCCCCGGAGGTCAAGAAAGAACTGTCCAGGGTGGAGATACGCGAAATCTGCCTCTTCGAGCAACCTGACCGGAAACGACCTTTCACCATCACCGGCCGCTATCCCTTCGGAAACCATCGCGCCTAGAGTCGCCTCAATGTGAGTGAACGCGCCAATGTGGATGGCGCCGGTGTCCCTGTTGAATACGGTTTGCCCCGTTTTGACAGCGACTGGGGCAAATTGTGGTGAAAACCGATGTGCCGTGGAATAATTCAGGATGTTTTACGGCCCCAGGGTGTCGCATGATCCAGTCAATGTGAACAGATAAATCCTCATGTTGTATAGTGCGCCAATGATTCTTTTTACCTGTTTTGATTTGCAATGCTGACGTAATGCGTTTGTAACAGATATCATGTTCTCCACTTTCGTTCACTGGTTGGAGGATGGAGCGTGTTGAGCATGAACACGCTGGGTAATGACGCGGAGTTGCGAATTTTCACCGGGGAGGACCTCCCTGACGAGTCCCTGGCCAGCGGCATCACCACGGCCTGACTTGGTCCTGAGGACCGGGACTCAGGGGCAGGCGGGCGGCTGGCGCCTTCCTGGCGTCCTGCAAAACGTCCGAGAAAAACAGGTTTAACCCAAGCGGCGGAATGTTCGCCCTGAAGCTGAAGACCGCTGCCAGTGGCGCAGCCTGCTTTTCCCCCTACTCTAAATGGAGAAAGACAATGAAGAAAGCGTGGTATGAACGGAGCATTTGCATCAGGCGCGCAAGTCAGCTTGCGCTGCTCATCACAGTTGTCTCGGCGCTGCTTGCAGGGTTGCCAGCCAACTCCTCGGCTCAATCCACTTCGGTCGAGGAACCCGAAACCATCACCATTGCCTGGTTGCCGAACAATTCCGCGGACAATGAAAAAGCATTTCGAGATGAAATCGCCAAGGCCATTTCCCAGGCCACCGGCAAGAAGGTCGAGAACAAATTGACCACCGACTACGCCATTGCAATTGCGGCCCTGGAAAACGGCGATGCCCAGCTGGGCTGGTTCGGACCCAACGAGTACCTGGTGTCTCACGCCAAGAATCCCAGGGTCATACCGCTGGTGGTCGAAAGCGGTGATTCGGGAACCTTGAAGGATGCCGAGTACCACAGTCGTTTTCTCGTCAAGAAAGGCAACGAAGGTCAATACGCGTCCGGAAACGGATATTCCATCGACAACATAGCCGGGAAAAGGATGTCCTTCGTTTCAACCAGTTCGACTTCGGGTTTCAATGTGCCCGCCGGCACGATCCTGGGGAAGTTTGCCGGGCAGGATAAATGGAAAAAACTGACCAAGGAGGACCTGGCCCAGGGTGGAGATGGAAAATTCTTCAGTCAGGTTCTTTTTTCCGGTTCACACCAGTTGTCTTTGCTCAATGTGCTTAAAGGCATGTCCGACATATCTGCGGTGGATGATATAGATGTGGAGCAATACGTGACTCTCGCCTCAGGGAAGGACAATCAGGAGGGGGCCGTCTACACCGTGAATCAGGACGCCGGCCCTCCGTTCAACAACCAAGCCGGCGCACAGTTCGTGGTCATCAAGTCGGCAGCGATCCTCAACACGCCTTTCGAAGCCAACAGCGCGTATTTGAACCAGAAGACCCTTGACGCGATTACCCGGGCGCTCACCTCCGACGAGGTGACCAATAATCCGAACATTTTCGCTCCACAAGGGACCAAGGGATGCGTGCTGAACAAGCCATGTCGTTTCGTGGCGGTGGACGATGCCTGGTATGATCCGATGAGGAAAGTTCTCGGGATCAAATAGGTTCGGATCAAGCATCGGGTACTGGCGTCGCTGGGTTTTACGCGAGAGAGGCGTCGAGGTCGATCCTGTCCATGAAAACGACATGGGAAGGGACTCTCCCTCGACGCCTCGTCTGGTAGGGCAGGAGCAAGAGGGGGTCAGGCATGACACGAATAGTGAGAGAGCCGCTGTTGGAATTGAGAAACGTCAAGAAGTGCTATGGCGGCACGACGCTTGCCCTGGATGATGTCAGCTTCTCCGTCGCGGAGGGCGAATTCATTTCCATAATAGGTCCTTCCGGAGCGGGAAAATCAACGCTTCTTCGTTGCATCAACCGGATGATCGAAGTAACGGGCGGGGATATTTCCTTCGATGGCGTCATTGCTTCAAAGCTGCGGAAAAGGGATCTGAGGAAACTGAGAACGAAGATAGGCATGATATTCCAGCATTATAATCTCGTCGACAGGTTGACGGTGATCGAGAACGTGCTCCATGGCAGGCTTGGTTCCAAGTCGACCCTGGCGGGTGTGCTGGGCAGGTACAGCCAGGAAGAAAAAAAGCAGGCCATCAATATTGTCAATTTTCTAGGCTTGGGCGGCCTAGTTTATCAGAGATGCGACCAGTTGAGCGGAGGCCAAAAACAGCGGGTCGGGGTCGCCAGGGCCTTGGTACAGAATCCCAAAATGATTTTATGTGACGAGCCGATCGCTTCCCTGGACCCTAATTCATCGAAAGTCATCATGGATCACCTGAAAGAGTTCTCGACTAAAATGCGCATCACTTTGATTGTCAACTTGCATCAGGTAGATGTGGCCATGAAGTATTCGGACAGGATCATCGCGGTCAACAAGGGGAAAGTTGTTTTCAACGGATCGCCGAATAAACTCACGACCGAGCGGATCTCGGACATTTATGGTTCCGCGCCCCGGGACATGGTTGCAAATTGGGGATGATGAGATGCAAAGAGATATTTTTGTCAAACGAAGGAATGACAGTTTGATGTTTTTTGCCTTGTTGACCGCGCTGACCATCGGTTCGGTGATCATAACCCGCTACGACGTGTTGAAAGGCTTTACCTCGGTCTTCAAGGCCTTTGTCTGGGGGGGAGCCAATTTTTATCCCGACACCGAATCACTGAATCATCTGCCGGATATATTGGTCAAAATGCGGGAAACGGTGCTCATGTCCATCGCCGCGAGCACCAGTGCCGCCGTGGTTGCCTTTTTTCTGGCCCTGGCTGGTTCCCGGACAACAAGATTGAACCGCGCTTTCAGTACTGCCGCGAGAGTCATTGCTTCGCTTTTTCGCAATATCCCCCTTGTGGCCTGGGCCATGGTTTTGATGTTGGCCTTTGGCCAAAGCGACCTGACAGGTTATCTGGCCCTGTTTTTCGGCTCCCTGGGATTCCTGGCCCGGGCGTTCATGGAAACGATCGACGAGGTGAGCAATCATTCGGTTGAAGCGCTACAGGCCACGGGAGCCAGCTATTTTCATGTTGTATTCCAAGCGGTACTCCCTGGTAGCATGCCTCAGATGGTGAGTTGGTTATTGTTTATGATAGATACCAATATACGGGACGCCACCCTGGTTGGAATTCTCACGGGAACCGGCATCGGTTTTTCCTTTGATTTATATTATAAGAGCATGTATTTCCATTCAGCAAGCTTGGTCGTTATAGTGATTGTTGCAACAATTATTATAATTGAAATGATTTCTAATTATGTGAGAAGGTTGATCTTGTGATCGATCTTGAAAAGATGACCGAAGTATCGAGACAATTTGTCCTTGATGACGAGCAATCAGTGGGCATAAAGGTTATAAAGCCCCTGAATAAAAAGTCGCTTGTCGTACGGATATTGTTGTTCTTGCTTTTGATTTTAACGATATATTCGTTTTCGACCATGAATTGCAGAGGCACTGACATTGCCAAGGGAATGAGTGATACTTTTAGTAATTTCAAGACAATATTTTTGGATCCAGGTTCGCACCGTCTGAGTTTGCATGAGGCATTTTACGAAGTCCTGATTACCTTCGGCCTGGCGTTTCTGACCACGTTGTTTGGCGGCATTATCGCCTTGTTTCTGGGGCTGCTGAGCGCCCAGAATCTGGCTCCGAAATGGCTGACCCTGATAATAAAAGGGTTTGTCGCATTTATTCGCGCCGTTCCGACAATTCTTTGGGTCTTGATTTTTGCCGTGGCAGCGGGACTGGGCAGCGCGGCGGCGGTCATCGGCATGACCTTCCATTCAATCAGCTATTTGACCAAGGCCTATTCCGAGTCGTTCGAAGAATTGGATAGAGGCGTTATCGAGGCCTTGACGGCCAGTGGAGCCAGTTGGTGGCAAATCGTTTTTCAGGCGGTGATACCGTCCTCGGCCAGTTACCTGCTGTCCTGGACTTTCGTGAGATTTGAAATCAATTTTGCCAATGCCATCGCCATGGGAGCCGCCGCCGGGGCGGCCGGGATCGGCTTCGACCTGTTCATGGCCAGCGGATTTTATTTCGATCTGCGGGAAGTTGGGCTGATCACCTACCTAATCTTAGGCTTTGCCATGGCCCTGGAGGCGATCGGCACGAACATGAAGGGCAATCTCAAAAAGAAACCCGCATGATTTAAGAGGATGTCCGGCACGAATATTTCTAGCTATATGAATTTTAGGTATAAATGTTGTAAATGACCACATCCTGATGATTTCACCGACATGCCGGACAGTTTATGGGGGAGCAGACCTCGCCGGCTCCAGGAATTACAAGGGTTCCCAGGCGTAATGCCTCGGAACCCTTGTCCTTTGTGCGTGTTCTCTCCTCACGCTCTCCCTACTCAGATGGGAAAAGGGTTCGTGGTTCTTCCCCTCTCCGCGCCCTTTCACGGTGGGAGCCTTCGGGCTGATGGTCCGCGCTACAGCAGTTGGTCCGCTTCCCGCTTGTACTTCTGCACGAAGGCCTGCACCGACAGGTTCCTGAAGTCATTTAGCGCCTGGCCGAGCCTCTCGTGTGGCCAGTCCCACCAGGCCAGGGTCTTCAGACCCTCGACCACGTCCTTGGGGAAGCGGCATTTGATGGGCTTGGCCGGCACGCCGCCCACAATAGTGAACTCCGGCACATCCTTACTGACCACGGCCCCGGCCGCGACCACAGCCCCCACCCCGACGGTCACGCCGGGCAGCACGACGGCCCCATGCCCAATCCAGACGTCGTGCCCGATGGTCACGGGCGAGGCCCCCCGCCAGGCGAAGAAGGCCTCGTCGTCGGGGCCGAAGCCGAACATGGCGGAGCGGTAGGTGAAATGGTGCTGGGTGGCCCGCCACGTGGGGTGGTTGCTGGGGCCGAGTCGGGAGTGGTTGGCGATGGAGACGAACTTTCCGATGCGGGCGTGCATCAGGTGGCAGCGGTCCATGACATAGGAGTAGTCCCCCAGAACGGCATCGATGAGGGTGGTTTCTCGGCCGACTTCGGTCCAGGTTCCCAACATGGATTCGCGGACAACGGCCGTTTCGTGGACGGTGGGTTCCTCCCGCAACGGTTGGGCGCTCATGAATAGGTCTCCTTGGCACTAACATGCTTGAATATACATTTAGTTCAACTGTACAACAGCGGTGACAAAACTCTAATGTATTAACCATGATACTGTTGAACGGTCATTTCTTACGGATAAACACCACCGGCAACGGTGGGCGTGCTCCAGCCCATCCGGGGAAAGGCCTCCGGGCCGGCATGGACCAGACGGCCGCCCACCAGAACGGCAACGACCCGGGGACTCGGGGCGCTCGCATCGACCAGCACCAAGTCCGCCCGCTGGCCGGGCGCGAGGCGGCCCCGGTCGGCAAGACCGGCGGCCTTGGCCGGGTTTTCCGAGACGAGTTTCCAAGCCTCGGCCAGGGGCAGGACGGCCTCGCGCGCAAGGATGAAGGGGGCTTCCAGCAGGGCCGGGTAGTAGTAGTCCGAAGCCAGGATGTCGCAGAGACCCTCGGCCACGGCCGAACGGGCGTCCAGGTTCGACGACTTGTGGCTGCGGCCCCTGAGGGCGTTGGGCGCGCCCAGGACCACGTGGTCCCCGTGCGCCTTGGCGGCTCGGGCTGCTTCAAGGGAGGTGGGGAATTCGGCAATCAGGCAACCCAGCTCCCGGTACCAGGCCCGTACCGCCGGGGTGTCGTCGTCGTGGGAGGCCATGGGGAGCCGGCCACCAGCGGCGCGGGACAAGCGGGCTAAGGCTCCGGGGACTTCCGCCGCGCGTTCGATGGCCGCTGCCAGGCGGGCGCGGTACTCGTCCGCGCCGAGCCCGCTCCGGCCTGCCAGAGACTCGACCTTGTGCGTCTGCTTGATCTCCTCGGACAGGTGCCCGGTGTGGTCGTTGAAGGCCAACAGGTCCACCCGGCCGGAGAGGAGGCAGGCCTCGACTTCCTCCAGGTCGTCCACGTTGTGGGTTTCGAAGCGCAGGTGCAGCCGGGTGTCGCAGCCTAGCCGGCTGCGAGTCTCCTCGAGGGAGGCCAGGAAGGCGTGTGCGGCGAACTTTCCGCGTAGCCCCGGTTCCCATGACCAGGTAAGGCCGTGGTAGGCGGTGGTAATGCCGTTGCCCAGCAGCTGGCGGTCAGTTTCCAGGAGAGCCAGGGCGTGCGGAAAATGCACGCCTGGGCGGGGCATGAGTTGGCGCTCGAAAGCGTCCCCGTGCAGGTCCACCAGGCCGGGCAGGACCAGGAGGCCGCTGGCGTCGAAAACTCTGCGGCCGTATTCTGCAGTTCCCACGGCCTGAATGTATCCTCCGCTCACGGCGACCGATTGGTTGGCGAAAAACTCGCCCCCTACGAGTACCATTCCGCCTGAGAGGATGAGTTCGGCGTCATCGTCGCAAGTGTTCATATTCAACACGTCATGTCCTCCACGTAGTGATTGTCGTGAAAACCATGGAATTTGTTACGAACTCATTGCATCAGTATTTCAAAACAGAGATGCATTAAATATGGCAACCAATACTATACAACGTGTCCATTCATCTATTGACGTGGGTGGTTACATGAATCACTTGGATGGGCATGAGAGGGCGAAGCTCATATCAAGGGGATGTCGGTGTCCACTACGATTCGCACCCAGTCGCCGGAGAAGCGGGTCAGGCCGTACTCCACAGGAACTCCTGCGCCGTCTACGTTGACGCTCTCGCTCACCAAAACCGGGCGGTGGCGACTTTGGCCGAGCAGCTTGGCCTCCTCGGCAGTGGGGAGCCGGGCGGTGATACCGGTGGCACGGCGGTGGTAGTCCTTCACGCCGAAACGCACCATGCAGGCGGTGAGGGAGCCGGTCTGTTTGTATATCTCGACAATACCCCGAAATCGGGCTTCGGGGAAAATGTGGGTGGAGAGGTTGATTCGCCTGCCGTCGGCCTGCCCGGCGGTCTCCATCCACACGACGGAGGTCCCCTCCGTAATACCCAGGGCCTTCGCCACAGCGCCTCGCGCACCGGTTTCACCGGATTCCAGCACCTCGCGTCCCGGGATGCGGC
>Ga0326727_10010916_pt1 | contig 21405 bp, 17 predicted proteins | sample MB2enrmetagenome_FD_207643 | JGI IMG/M metagenome (GOLD analysis project Ga0326727, IMG submission 207643) | Lab enriched peat soil microbial communities from McLean, Ithaca, NY, United States - MB29MY | ecosystem: Environmental > Terrestrial > Soil > Wetlands > Peat | place: USA: New York...
GCCTCTTCGAAGGCGGCGGTGACCTCGAAGACGCTCATCTGGGGCTTGAGGTCGTAAGTGGCCACTTCGCGCGGCGAGGGGATGAGCACACGGTCCTCGCCCGGGAAAGGCTCCTCGCGACCTCCGTTCAGGAAGTAGGTGACGTGGGCGTATTTTTCGGTCTCGGCCAGCCGGAGCTGCCTGAGCCCGGCCTCGGAGTAGATCTGGCCCAGGGTGTCAGTGATCTCCTCGGGAGCGAAGGCGGAGGGAAGGCCAAAGCTCCCGTCGTATTCGGTCATGGTGGCGTAGGCCGCAAGTTTGGGCGTTTTGGTCCGGGGGAAGGCGTCGAAAGCGGGTTCGATGAAGGCGCGGGTGATCTCCCGGGCGCGGTCAGCCCGGAAGTTGAAGAAGAACACCGCGTCCCCGTCCTCGATGAGAGCCAGGGGCTTGCCGTCCGGCCCGACCGTCAGCCTGGGCTTGATGAATTCGTCGGTCTCGCCACCGGAGTAGGCCTCGGTGATGGCCGCCAGTGGATCAGCCACCAGGACCCCCCGCCCTGCGGTGAGTGCGGCGTAGGCCTTGGCCACGCGCTCCCAACGTTTGTCCCGATCCATGGCGTAGAAGCGCCCAGTAACCGAGGCCACCCGGCCGCACCCGATGCGCTCCATGGCCGCCAGGAGCCCGCCCACGTAACCCACGCCGCTTTGAGGGGGCGTGTCGCGCCCGTCCATGAAGCAATGGACGAAAACCCGCTCCAGGCCTTGCTCGCGAAATGTTTCCAGCAACGCTTCTATATGTTTCTGGTGGCTGTGAACTCCGCCATCCGAGACCAGGCCCATGAGGTGCAGCCTGCCGCCCGTGGCCGTCACCTTGGCGACCAAGTCCCGGAGCACGGGATTTGACCGGAAGCTCCCGTCCTCGATGGCCACATCGATGCGGGTCATGTCCTGGTAGACCACGCGGCCCGCGCCGATGTTCATATGTCCCACCTCGGAGTTGCCCATGAAGCCGGCCGGCAGGCCCACGGCGCGCCCGGAGCACTTGAGGCGGGCATGCGGGTACTCGGTCGCCAGTGCTTCAAGGTTGGCGGCGCAGGCAAGGGTGACGGCGTTGCCAGGTCCGGCCGGGGCGATGCCCCAGCCGTCCAGGATGAGCAGCAGCGTGGGCGTGACGCTCTTGGACGACTTATCGGACGTGACGTCGTTCATGGACGGTTTTGTGGGCATTGCGCTCATGGATGGTTTTCGGGAGGTGCTTGGGAGGCTTCAGGGACCTTGGGGTCCTCGGGCAGAGTAATGTCCACCCCTTCGGACCACAGGCCCTCAATGTTGTAGAACTGTCTGGCCTCGTCCATGAAAATGTGCACGATGACGTCATTCAAGTCTACGAGTACCCACTGGCCGGTCTTGTACCCGTCCATGCCCAGGAAGGGGATCCCCTCCTCGCCGCATTTGGTAAGGACGTGATCGGCCATGGCCTGGGCCTGTCGCATGTTGGCTGCCGTGGCCACGATCATGGTCTCGGTGATGGTGCAGACGCGGCTTACGTCCATCGCCACGAGGTCCTTGCCTTTCTTTTCCCGAAGCCAGGAGGCCACGCGGCGGACTTTCTCTTGCAATAGGATGGTCATTTTTTTTGATGTTGGCATGTTTGTTTTCCGTGGAACCTTCGTACAGACTTTGCAGTCGGTCCGCAAACGCAAAGTGCCCGTTTTACCGCCCCCGTAGTTGACGTGAACGCTAGCCTTCGGGCAGAAATCGCCAGACGCTCGCACCATGGAGGTGACGCCCGCATGATTTACGACGTGGATTTGGAGACCCTGCCCCGGGAGGACCTGGAAGCCCTGCAACTGAGTCGGCTCAAGGCCCTTGTCGCGCGCGCCCACGCCAATGTGGGCTTTTACCGCCAGAAGTTCGATGAAATGGGCGTCGCACCCTCGGACATTCGCTCCCTGGCCGACCTCAAGCTCCTCCCATTCACCGAAAAGCAGGACCTGCGCAACCACTACCCCTTCGGGCTCTTTGCCGTTCCCAAGGAAAATGTGGTGCGCATCCACGCCTCCTCCGGAACCACGGGCAAATCCACCGTGGTGGGCTACACCCGCCGCGACGTGCGCAACTGGGCCAGGATCATGGCCCGCTGTTTCATGGCCGCCGGAGCCTCCTCCAGGGACATCATCCACAATGCTTACGGATACGGCCTGTTCACCGGCGGACTCGGCGCGCACTACGGCGCGGAGGAGTTGGGGGCCACCATCGTGCCGGTCTCCGGCGGCGGCACCAAACGCCAGGTGATGCTCTTGAAAGACTTCGGTCCCACGGTGATCTGCAGTACCCCCTCCTACGCCCTGGTGCTGCACGAGGCCGCCCTGGAGGCGGGCTTCGACATAAAGGACCTGCCCCTCAAGATCGGCATTTTCGGGGCAGAGCCCTGGACTGAGGAGATGCGCCGGGACATAGAGGACAAAATGGGCATCACTGCCCTCGACATCTACGGCCTCTCCGAGATCATGGGACCGGGGGTGGGCATCGAGTGCAGCGTGGCCCAGAAGGGCCTGCATATCATGGAGGACCACTTCCTGGTAGAGATCATCGACCCGGATACGCTAGAGGTACTGCCCCAGGGCGAGGTGGGCGAGCTGGTCATCACCACCCTGACCAAGGAGGCCCAGCCCCTTATCCGCTACCGCACCCGGGACATGACCAGATTGAACGTGGTCCCCTGCCGCTGCGGCCGGACCTTCGCCCGCATGCACCGCGTGATGGGCCGTTCCGACGACATGCTGATCATCCGGGGGGTGAACGTCTTCCCCAGCCAGATCGAGTCCATCCTGCTGGAAACCGAAGGCCTGGCCCCCCACTACCTGCTGGTGGTCAAGCGCGAGGGCAACCTGGACACCCTGGAGGTCCGGGTGGAGGTGGACGAAAAGCTCTTCTCGGACGAGATCAAGAATTTACAACGCATCGAAGGCAAGATAGTCAAGAACATCAAGGATTACCTGGGGGTCACGGCCATGGTGAAGCTGGTCGAGCCCAGGGCCATCCAGCGTTCCGAAGGCAAGGTCCAGAGGATACTCGACCTGCGCAAACAGCACTAGGGGGAACCCATGAAAGTCGAGCAGATTTCCATCTTCCTGGAAAACCGGGCCGGGCGCCTGGAAGAGGTGACCCGCATCCTGGCCGAGAACCAGGTAAGCATCCGGGCCCTGTCCCTGGCCGACACCTCGGACTTCGGCATTCTGCGCCTGATCGTGTCCGACCACGAAAAGGCCAAGGCGACCCTCAAGGAAAACGGCTTTACCGTGGGGCGCACTTCCGTGGTGGCCGTGGAGGTGGACGACCAGCCGGGCGGCCTGCACGCCATCCTGCAAATCCTCTCGGCCGGGGGCGTCAACGTGGAGTACATGTACGCCTTCGTGCAGCAAAGCTCCAAGACGGCCATCATCGTCTTCCGCTTCGACAAGACCGACCAGGCCATCGAACTGCTGGGGAATAAGGGATTCAGGATCATCCCCGGGAGCGAGCTGTACAATCTGTAGATCGCTAAGGGCTGACGAAGAAGAAGCCTCCGGCGGCCAAAGGGCTATCGCTCTCTGGACTCCCACGTAGCTCCACGCCGTTCACCGGCAGCAAGAGTTCCGCGTGAACATCATTGGCTCTTAAGTCGGGAGTCGTCGCGAAAAAGTCCACCGCCGGGTGCTTTCACTATCCGGCGGTGGACCCGACAGCCTTTTCGGGATGTTCCGACGTGTAATTTACTGCACCTTCTCTTTCTCTTTCGGCTTCACTTCACACTCGAAGGTCAGCACCGTCTCGTCCGAACCGTGCTTGCCCTTCTTCGGCCCTTCCTTGGCCGCGTCCACCTTGACGTGGCCGCCTTTCTGGAGCTTGCCGAAGAGCAATTCGTCGGCCAGGGGGTCCTTGAGCTTCTCCTGGACGAGCCGTGCTAGCGGACGCGCGCCGAAAGCCGAATCGAAGCCTTTCTCGGCCAGCCAGACCACAGCCTTGTCGCTCACGTCCACGGTGACCTTGCGCTCCTTGAGCTGTGCGTTCAGTTCCGTGACGTACTTGCCCACGATCATCTCCATCACCGGCGGCGTCAGCGGTTTGAAGGAGATCACGGCGTCCAGGCGGTTGCGGAATTCCGGGGTGAACAGGCGTTCCAGGGCTTTCTGGCCGTGGAACGCGGCGTCATCAGGGCGCTTGTGTCCGAAGCCGATGGAGGTGGCGGCCATCTCCCGGGCTCCGGCGTTGGTGGTCATGAGCAGAATCACGTGACTGAAATCGGCCTTGCGCCCATTGTTGTCGGTGAGCGTGGCGTAGTCCATCACCTGGAGCAGGATGTTGAACATGTCCGGATGGGCCTTCTCGATCTCGTCGAGCAGGAGCACGCAGTAGGGATGCTTACGGATGCCGTCGGTGAGCAGGCCGCCCTGGTCGAAGCCCACATAGCCCGGGGGCGCGCCGATGAGCCGGGCCACCGCGTGCTTCTCCATGTATTCGCTCATGTCGAAGCGCATGAAGTGGATGCCCATTACGCTGGCAAGCTGTTTGGCCAACTCGGTCTTGCCGACACCCGTGGGGCCTGAGAGCAGGAAGTTGCCGGTGGGCTTCCCGACCTGGGTAAGCCCGGCCCGGGAGCGCTTGATGGCCTTGCTCAGGATGTCGATGGCCTCATCCTGACCGAAAATGAGGCGTTTGAGTTCGTCCTCGATGCCCGCCAGCTGGGTGCGGTCCGTGGAGGACACCCGTTGGGCCGGAATCTTGGCCATGCGCGAGATGACCTTCTCCACTTCATGGACACCCACGACATTCTTGCCGGGCTTACCCAGCAGCCGGAAGGCCGCCCCGGCCTCGTCGATGACGTCGATGGCCTTGTCGGGCAGATAGCGGTCGTTGATGTGGCGTGCAGACAGCTCCACGGCGCTCTTCAGTGCTGCCGCGGTGTACTGCACCCCATGGTGCTCCTCGTAGTGGGGTTTCAGGCCTTTGAGGATTTCCACGGCCTCTTCCACAGAAGGTTCCCGCACGTCGATCTTCTGGAAGCGCCGGGACAGGGCTCGGTCCTTTTCGAAGTGGTTCTTGAACTCCTCATAGGTGGTGGAACCAATGCACTTGAGCTGTCCGGAGGCCAGTTCGGGCTTGAGTATGTTGGAAGCGTCCAGAGTGCCGCCGCTGGTTGCTCCCGCGCCCACGATCGTGTGGATCTCGTCCACGAAGAGGATGGCCCCGGGTTTGGCCTTGAATTCGTTCAGTACGGACTTCATGCGGGCCTCGAAGTCGCCCCGATATTTGGTCCCGGCCAGGAGCGCCCCCATGTCCAGGGCGTAGATTTCGGCCTCTCTGAAAGCCTCGGGCACCTCTCCTTTGGCGACCTTCAGGGCCAGTCCCTCGGCCAGGGCGGTCTTGCCCACGCCGGGGTCACCCACGAAGAGGGGGTTGTTCTTGCGGCGGCGGGCCAGCACCTGCACGGTGCGGGAGAGTTCCTCGTCGCGACCGATAAGCGGGTCGATCTTGCCCTCTCGGGCTTTGGCGACCAGGTCCACGGTGAACTGCTCCAGGGCGGATTCCGGCTTCTTGCCGCCGTCCTGGCCCTTGGCCCCGCCTTCGGTCTCCCGGCCCTCGTCCAGGCCCTGGCCGTGGGCGATGCACTCCAGCACGTCCAGTCGGGTCACGCCGTGGGATTTCAGGAAATAGACCGCGTAGGAGTCGTCCTCCTCAAAGATGGCGGCCAGCACGTCGCCCACCTCGACCTTGCTCTTGCCCGCGGACTGCATCTGCATGATAGCCCGCTGCAGGACGCGCTGCACACCCAGGGTCTGGACCACATCCGTGGTCTGACTCTGGGGCAGGGTCTCCATGTGTTCTGCAAAAAAGCGTTCCAGCTGATGGCGCAGGCGCACCACGTTGGCGCCGCAGTTGATAAGGATGGATTTGCCGCTCTCTTCCCGTACGATGGCGTGGAGCAGATGCTCCAGGGTGAGGTATTCGTGGTTGCGGCTTTTGACTTCCTTCACCGCATTGGTGAGGACCCGTTCGAGTCTTTTTCCGAGCATCTATTCCTCTTCCATGGTGCACTTGAGCGGGTATCCGCCCTGGCGGGCCATATGGCGCACCGCGACCACCTTGGTTTCGGCCACTTCGGCCGTATACACCCCGCACACGCCCAGTCCGTTCTTGTGCACGGCCAGCATGACCTGGGTGGCCTCGGTCTCAGTCTTGTGGAAAACGGTCATGAGTACCTGCACCACGAACTCCATGGTGGTATAGTCGTCATTGTGCAGGAGCACCTTGTATTTTCGGGGCTCCCGGACTTCTTCCTTGAGCCCGGTCCCTGATTCGGATTCGTCCTGATGCAAAGGATCTGTCATTTATCGGCTCCGTATGGACAAGGCGGCACGGCCTTTGAGATAAGTCTCGTCTGGGCGTTGTCGAGGTCAGGGGCGTCCCGGCTCTTCAGACAGGTCCGGGCAGGTCCAGCTTGTCGGTACCCCAACTCCGCAGAGTATTCCTACTGAAAAACCCCCCGGCAGGCAAGGCGCCAGAAAAGTCTCTTGGACTTGCCGGCCTGTAGGGATATGAGTAGAGGCATGACTACAAAGCGCATCGTCCTGGCCGTGACCGGAGCTTCCGGCATGCCCTACGCCGTGGCCCTGGCCCGGGAACTCCAAACCAACTCCGAAACCGAGCCGCACATCATCCTCTCGGATGCAGCCCGCAAGGTCCTGGAACTTGAATCGGAGGTTGGGGCCGAAGAACTCACGGCCATGGCCCACGCCACGTATTCCCAGCACGACCTGGCCGCCGGGCCGGCCAGCGGTTCCTGGCGACACGCAGGGATGATCGTCTGCCCTTGCTCCATGGCCTCTCTGGCAGCCATTGCGGGAGGCCTTGGTTCCAACCTGATCCACCGCGCGGCCGACGTGACCCTCAAGGAGGGCCGCAAACTGGTGCTGGTGCCGCGCGAGACCCCGTTCAACGAGATTCACCTGCGCAACATGCTTGCCGCCAGACAAGCCGGGGCGATCATCCTTCCTGCCTGCCCTGGCTTCTACAACAGGCCCAGGACGATCGAGGACATCGCGGACTTCATCGCCGCCAGAGCCCTGGATCTCCTGGACATCCCTCACGGACTCGGGAAACGCTGGAAGGACGGTTGATCATACCCCGGAATCGAATATATATTTATGGAATTACGTATATTAGGAACGAATCCCTTGGACGCCTGACCGGCCTACTTCCGGCCCGCGTTTCCGCGTGCAACACTCCAGCTTACTCCATCACGGCAGGACGCCCATGAAGAATATTCTCCTGATCTATCCGCAACTCCCCCGCTCCTTCTGGAGCTTCCCGGAAATCATCCGACTCTCCGGGAAAAAGTCCATGATGCCCCCAGCGGGGCTTCTGACCCTGGCCAGCCTCATGCCCGAATCTTGGTCCCCGCGCCTAGTGGATTGCAACGTTCGCCCTATCAGGGAGGACGACTGGAAATGGGCCGACCTAGTCATGGTCTCGGCCATGCTGGTGCAGCGTGAGGAAATGCTCGACATCGTGGCCGAAGCCAAGAAACGGGGCAAGACCGTGGTCGTCGGTGGCCCATACCCCACCTCCTCGCCCGAGGAGGCCTTCGCGGCTGGCTGCGATTTCGTGGTCGGCGGAGAGGGGGAATACGCCCTTCCCCTGCTGGCCAAGGCCCTGGAGAACGGCGGCACAGGCACGGTCATCTGCGCCGAGGCGAAAACGGATATGGCCGACGTTCCCGTACCCCGCTTCGACCTGATCGACCTGGGCGATTACGACGCCATGCCCGTGCAAACCTCCAGGGGGTGCCCGTTCGCCTGCGAGTTCTGCGACGTCATCAACCTGTTCGGTCGCTTGCCGCGCTACAAACCCGTGGAGCGGATCATGGAGGAACTCCGGGCGGTCTACGAGGCGGGCCATCGCGGGACCATCTTCTTCACCGACGACAACTTCATCGGCAATCCCGATCGGGCGCGGGAGATTCTGCTCGCCCTGATCCCCTGGCAAAAAGAACACGGCGAACCGTTTTCGTTCTATACCCAGGCCTCCGTGAACCTCGGCGAAAAAGTCGATCTGATCGATCTCATGACCGAGGCCAACTTCTCCTTCGTGTTCATCGGCATCGAATCGCCGGAGACCGACGTCCTAGCCGGGGCCGACAAGCACCAGAACACCCGTCACCCGCTTTTGGAATCCATCTCGACCATCCACAAGAACGGCCTGAGCGTCATCGGGAGCTTCATCCTGGGCTTCGACAACGAGACCGCCGGGGCTGGAAAACGCATCGAGGCCTTCATAGAGGCCGCCAACCTCGCCCCGGTAATGATCAACACCTTGCAGGCGGTCCCCAAAACCCGCCTTTGGGATCGGCTTAAGGCCGAGGGCCGCATGCTCGAGGGGACCCAGGGAGACATGGCCACGGGAGTCATGAACTTCACGCCCACAAGGCCTCTCAAGGAGATCCTGACCGAGCAGATCGAGGCATGGGAAAACCTGTACGAACCCTCGCGATTCATGGCCAGATCCCTGCGCTACACCCTGGAGATGCGGCCCACGCGGGGGGCCAGTAATCCCGACAACAAGCACAAGACCCTGGTCCAGTTCAGTTCTCCCACGGAAAAGGGAAACAACCTGGGCCAATTCCGGATTCTCTTCCTGCTCATCTGGCATTACGGTCTCAAATCCCGGCATCGGGGACAATTCTGGAGGCAGATGGTCACCCTTTGCCGAAAAAACCCTTCCCGCTGGCGCCGATACCTTTCCATGCTGGCCATGGGTTATTCGATCGGTTCTTTCATTGAGGTCATCAAAGAGAGGGCCGCCCCGGCTCTGCGGCAGTCGGCCGGACCCGCCGGTCATCGCGAGTGCCCGGGAGCACTCAAGGAGGTCAACCGTGCGTCATGAGCTTACCTGGAACGGCCATTCCAACTTCACCCTGAGGACCAATGGTCTGACTATCCTCATCGATCCTTTCTTCGACGGCAATCCTACGTCCGTCCTGGCCTCCAGAGATCTGACAGCAGTGGACTACGTGCTGGTCACCCATGACCATGGCGACCATGTGGGCCAGGCCCTGGAAATCTGCAAGGCCACCGGGGCCAGGCTCCTGGCCATCGTGGAGACCTGCACCAAGCTGGTCGAGCGGGGACTGTCCAAGGATCAGGTGGTGAACGGTATCGGAATCAACATAGGCGGAAGCGTTGACCTTGCAGGGGTGCGGGCCACCATGGTGCAGGCCGTGCACTCCAGCGAGTCCGGTCTGCCCGTGGGCTATATCCTGACACTCGGCGACGGTTACAACCTGTACCACGCGGGCGACACGGCCATATTCTCCACCATGGAGATATACGGCAAGCTCTACTCCATCGACATAGCGCTCCTGCCCGTGGGCGGGACCTTCACCATGGACGCGAGACAGGCGGCCGTGGCCTGCAAGCTGCTCAAATGCGCCAAGGTGCTACCCATGCACTGGGGCACCTTCCCCGTGTTGGCCAAGAACACCGAGGCTTTCGGCCAGGCCTTGGAAAACCTCGGAGTGGAGACCATGCTGGTGCGTTGCGAACCGGGGCAGACCGTGGTTCTGGAAAAGGATCTTATGAGCGAGGATTGCGGGTGTGATTGAGTCCGTGATGGTCCGATGGAGGATTTATTTGTGCAGCCGGAGATACTTCCGGGGCTTTTCGTAGCCGCCCTGCACCTCGGAGAGCATCTCGATCTTCCAGCGGTCCTTGAAGAAATCCCGCACGAAATCCAGCACCAGCACGTCGCCGTCCCGGAGGTAGGCCTCGGGGTAGTGGCGGCGCATCTTGTCCAGGGTGGAACCCAGTTCTTTGCGGATCATGTAGGTCTTCTGCACAGAGAGGAGCAACTCCTTGTCGGAAAGGGTCTCCAGGAAAGACAGGACGCGGGGGATGAAGCCCTCGCGCACGAAGGTCTTGCCGATGAATTCCACCAGCATGGCCATATCGAACTTCTGACCCGTAAGGCCATTGGGGGACACTTCGATGTCGCAGGCCAGAAAGTTTACGCCGTCAAGGCCGAAGATGTCCCGCAGCATGGCCGCGCCTTGCAGGACCTTCTCCTCGCGGTCCACGCCCAGCACTTGCTGGGCGCCAAGGCGGCGGGCCTGAAAGGCGAAGAAGCCGAAGTTGCAGCCCAGGTCCACCACCCGCTTGCCCGCGAAATCCACCGCCCGGAAGTCCTCGAGGCCCTCGGGATCCAGGGATTCGGTACCCTCGACGATGGGGTTCAAGTTCTCGTCGTAGATGGTCCTGTAGACGTGTACGGGATCGAGGCCGGACACAAGCTCGCGCAGCCGAGCAAAGCGGGCCATGGGAACTCCTTAGGTCTGGTATGCGAACGCATTGATACCGGCTTTTTGTCACGAAATCAATGCGCTCCCTCCGAATGAAGGAAGTCGAAAGCAATTTTCGCTTTTTTGGGACCAAGTCCCGCAACGGCCGTGAGATCGTCCAGGCTGGCGGCACGCATGCCGTCCAAGGACCCGAATTTGTCCCACAGGAGCTTGGCTGTCTTCGGCCCCACCCCCGGGATGGCCAGCACCTGGCTGGCCAGGGCGGTCTTCTTGCGTACCTGACGCTGCCGTCCGATTACGAACCTATGGGCCTCGTCGCGCAGACGCTGCAGGAAGAGCAGCTCCCGGCTGCCGGGGCGAAGGGGCAGAGGGTTCTTGCGCCCGGGACGAAAAATCTGGTCCTCCGCGGCGTTCTTACTCCGGCCGGACTTGGCGATGGAGGCCAGCTCCCACAGGTGAGGCAGCCCCGCCTGAATCAAGGCCCGCTCCACGGCGGCCAGTTGTCCCTTGCCGCCGTCGATGAGCACCAAGTCCGGCCAGGGCTCACCGGAGGAGATACGCCGCTCCACCCACGCGGCCAGGGAGGCGTAGTCGTCGCCCGTGCCCTCGAGTTCCGGCATGGCGTATTGGCGGTAAGCGTCCTTCTCGAAGCGTCCGTCCTCGAAGACCACCATGCCCACGCGCATACCCTTGCCGCCAAGATGGGACACATCCACGGTTTCGATGCGGTTAAGCTCCCGGCCCACGTGGAGCTTGCGGCCAAGCAGCCTGGGCGCGGATTCCTCCGCGCCTGTATCCTGAGACTCGGCTACGGCCCGAGCGGCGTTGGCGGCGGCGATCTCCAGAAGTCGTACCTCCTCAGGAGACCTCGGGGCGTCGATCACAACCCGCGCCCCGCGCCGTTCGGAAAGCGCCTCGGCGGCCAAGGCCGCGCCCCGCTCCCCCATGGCCGTCAGCAGACGCCCGGGCAGGAGCAGGCGGGCAGGCACGAAGCTTTCCGGACGGTAGTGCTGGGCCAGGAAGCTTGGCAGGGCATCAGGCAGTTCCTCCTCGGAGAAGTCCGGCCAGAAGAAGTTGGCCCGGTCCAGGAACCTCCCCTGCCGCACGAAGAGGATAGTCAGCCCCATGCCCCCCCCGGCGGCGAAGGTGTCGATGGCGTCCAGGTCGGCGTGGTTGGGCAGCACAGCGGCTTGGCCCTCCACGGTCTGGCGCATGGCCGAAAGCAGATCGCGCAATTTGGCGGCCCGTTCGAACTGGAGCTTGTCGGAGGCTTCCAGCATCTCGCGCTCCACGCGTTTGAGAACCTCGGAGGAACGCCCGGAGAGAAAGGCTTCCACCCGCTTGACCACCTGGGCGTATTCCTCCCGAGTGACGTTGTCCACGCAGGGGGCCAGACACTGGCCCAAGTGATGGTACAGACAGGGACGCACACGGTTGGAGAAGGAGACATCGCGGCACTTGCGCAGCGGGAAGAGCCTGTTGAGCTCCCGCCAAGTCTTGCGGGCGGCCTGGGCCGAGGTGAAGGGGCCGAAGTAGGTGGAGCCGTCCTTGACCACCCGGCGGGTGAAGGAAAATTTGGGAAATTCGTGGGACTTGTCCAGTTTGAAAAGGATGTAGCTCTTGTCGTCGCGCAGAACGATGTTGTAGCGAGGCCGATGCTTCTTGATGAGGCTGGCCTCCAGGAGCAGCGCTTCCTTCTCCGTGGCCGTGATCAGGACGTCCACTCCTTCCACCCGGGCCACCAGGGCTCTGGTCTTAGGGTGGTCCGGCACGCCCCGAAAATACGAGGACAGGCGTGAACGAAGGTTCACGGCCTTGCCCACGTAAAGCACCTTCCCCTGCGCGTTCTTCATCAGGTAGACGCCGGGCTCGGTGGGGAACTCCTTGGGGACGAAATCGAACATGAGCCTTCATTGCCCTGAAGCCAGCCGGCCTACAAGCCCCTTCCCGGTCATGCTCCCGGTCCGGCCTGTACAGGCCCTCTGCCGCCCCTCTCCCGGCTTGCCCAACCAGGTGAAAATGTGTATGAAGACAATTTCAAACGAGTGGAAACATAGGATGAATAAGCGTCTATCCGTCATAGGCTCGGGCGAGTGCGGCCCCGCTATCGCGGCCGTTGCCGAGCGCCTGGGACAGCTCATCGCCCAAAACGGCTTCGACCTGGTCTGCGGCGGTCGCCTGGGTGTGCAACTGGCGGCTTGCCGGGGGGCAAAGTCGGCCGGTGGGCTGACAATTGGCCTGCTTCCCGGCCTGGACTTCTCCCAGGCCAATGATTTCGTGGACGTGCCGGTAATCACCGGACTTGGGCACATGCGCAACTTTCTGGTGGTGAAGAACGGTTGCGCGGCCGTAGCCGTGGAAGGTGGCTCGGGCACTCTGTCCGAGATCGGGCTGGCCCTCAAGTCAGGCATCCCGGTGGTGGCGATCGGCCGCTGGTCCGGCATCCCGGGCGTGCATCCCGCTGCCGACGCGGACGAGGCGTTGGCCCAGGTCCTGGCTCTGGTGAATCGCTGATGGACGTACTCTGGGCCCCCTGGCGGATGGAGTACATCCTGGGTCCCAAGCCCGATTCGTGCGTCTTCTGCATTCCGGAACACGCCCCGGATCACCCTGGGGAGGACCGCGACCGTCTGGTTCTGGCCCGTGCCGAACATTGTTTCGTGATCATGAACAAGTTCCCTTACAACAGCGGGCACCTTATGATCTGCCCCAACCGACATGTGAGCTGCTTGACGGAGCTCTCGCCCCTGGAATCCGTCGAGATGATGGCCGCTCTTACGGTCTGTACCGACATCGTCAGAAAGGCCTTTCGGCCTCAGGGGATAAACATCGGCCTGAACCTGGGAGAGGCTGCGGGAGCGGGCATCGCCACCCACCTACACTTCCAGCTGGTGCCGCGCTGGAACGGCGACAACTCCTTCATGGCCGTCTTCGGCCAGACCCATGTGATCCCCGAGCTTCTGCTCGAAACCTACGACAGGATCAAACCGCGCTTCATCGGCGCGGAACCATTCCGCAACATTTGACGGGGGAGGCGGTTATGCGTTTTGTCAAATTCGTCCTGCTGGTGCTGTTCTTCCTGTTCTTCATGGTTTTCTTTGTCCAGAACCAGGCGGATCTTTCCACGACCCTGACACTGAAGTTTCACATGTTCACCCTGAACTGGGAAGCCCAGCCCCTGCCCTTCTACCTTCTGGTGCTGATTTTCTTCGTCCTGGGCGCACTCTTCAGCACCGTTTTTTTCCTCATCGACCGCATCCGGGTAGGCTCCGTCTGCAGCGAGGCCGCGTCTAAGGCCAAGAGCCTACAGGCCGAGTTAAACGCCCTGAAGGCCAAGTCGAACATTTCCGTCCCGGCGCCATCTTCCATGATGGCCCCTGCTTCCGCCGACAAATCCGCTTCGGGCGGCGGCGAAGGAGACAAGGCCTAGTTTCTCCGCGACATGAGTAAGGCCACGGCCGGACGCGAAAACGCGTCCGGCCGTTTTTTCTCTGTTGACGCAACGAAATTGCGCGGGCAATGTGTTCCCTGTGCCCGCGAGGGCAAAATTTGACAAATTCGTTAAAAGAAGCCCTTCCGACCATGAGCACCGTCAAGCTCACCCCCATGCTGGAGCAGTACCTGTCGATCAAGGGCGAGTACCCTGATTGCCTGCTCATGTACCGCATGGGAGACTTCTTCGAAATGTTCTTCGAGGACGCCGAGGTAGCGGCTCGGGAACTCCAGATCGCCCTCACCTCGCGCGACAAAAGCTCAGACTCCCCCGTGCCCATGTGCGGCGTGCCCCACCACGCCCTGGCCACCTACGCCCGTCAGCTCCTGGACAAAGGCTACAAGGTGGCCGTCTGCGATCAGGTGGAAGACCCGCGGCAGGCCAAAGGATTGGTCAGGCGCGAGGTCACCCGGGTTCTCACTCCTGGCACCGTGGTGGAGGACATCAATCTCCAGGCCAAGGAGAACAACTATCTGGCAGCCATGTTCTGGGAAACAGAAGAGCGTGCCGGCGGGTTGGCCTGGATCGAATTCTCCACCGGCGAATGGGAGGGACTTCTGAGCCGGGACGAGTCCCAACTCTGGCAATGGGTGGAAAAGATCCACCCCAAGGAGCTTCTCCTGCCGGACATGAAGGCCCCTCCCAGGCACTTGCCGGAACTGGGCATCCAGATCACCAACTCTCCTCACAAGCCTCACTTCGATCTGCCGGCGGCCACCGAGCGCATCCTCAAGGCCCAAGGGGTAGCCGATCTCACCGTGCTGGACGTGGCCGACAAGCCCCAACTGGTCCGGGCCATGGGGGCCATCCTCTCCTATCTGGAGAGGACTCAGAAACAGGAGCTCGGGCACATCTCCCCCTTCAGACTCATCAACCTTGGCCACCACCTGCTGGTGGACGAGGTCACCGAGCGCAACCTGGAAATCTTTCGCCGACTCGACGGTCGCAAGGGACCCGGCACCCTCTGGCACGTGCTGGACCGCACCGTCACCCCCATGGGCGGCCGCCTCCTGGAGATGCGCCTGCGCCAGCCCTGGGTGGACCTGGAGACCATCCTCGCCAACCAGGAATCCGTGCGCTTCTTCTTCAAAGAGGACCTGCTGCGTGAAAACGTGCGCAAGACCCTGGATGATGTGTACGACCTGGAGCGCCTGTCCACCCGCATCTTCTTGGGTCGGGCCACTCCCAAGGACTTCCTGGCCCTGCGCCACAGCCTTTCGGCCCTGCCCAAGCTCTTCGCGCTGCTCAGCACTGACAAACTGGGGGACAGCCTGGGGGACGGCGGCATCTCCACGGAAAAGCCCAAGGCCGTGGCCTCGCTTCTGGTTACCTGGGACAGCCTGGAGGACATCCGCGACCTGCTTCTTTCCGCCCTTGCGGACACGCCGCCGGCGGTGATCACGGAAGGCGGCCTGTTCCGGGCCGGATACCATGCCGAACTCGACGACTTGATGGAGCTCACGGAACACGGTGAAGCCAAACTCAAGGAACTTCTGGAACAGGAGCAGCAGGTCAACTCCCTCCCTAAACTTAAACTGGGCTACAACCGTGTCTTCGGCTACTATTTCGAGCTTTCCCGCGCCCTGGGCGCCCCCCCCGATCACTTCGTGCGCCGCCAGACCCTGGCCAACGTCGAGCGCTACATCACCCCGGCCCTCAAGGACCTGGAGGACCGCCTGCTCTCCTCCAGCGAACGCCGCAAGGAGCTGGAGTACAAACTCTTCGGGGAATTGCGCGAGACCGTGGCCAAGGCCCAGCCGCGATTCAAGTCCATGGCCGCCGCCCTGGCCTCGCTTGATTACTGGCAGGCCCTGGCCGACACCGCCCGCCGTTGGGAATGGAGCCGCCCCACCCTGCACCAAGGCCTCGACATCGACATCCAGGCCGGACGCCATCCGGTCGTAGAGACCGTGCAGGGTCCGGCCAACTATATCCCAAGCGACCTGCACCTCTCTGGCGATACTCGCCTCCTGCTCATCACCGGCCCCAATATGGCCGGCAAGTCCACTGTGCTCCGCCAGGTGGCCATCCTCTCGCTTTTGGCGCAGATCGGCTCCTATGTCCCGGCGGCCAAGGCGCACATAGGGCTCACGGACCGCATTTTTTCACGCGTCGGGGCCTCGGACAACCTGTCCCAGGGACAGTCCACCTTCATGGTGGAGATGATGGAGACCGCCCGTATCCTGCGCCAGGCCACCCGAAAGAGCCTGGTCATCCTGGACGAGATCGGGCGGGGCACCTCCACTTTCGACGGCCTGGCCCTGGCCTGGGCCGTGGTGGAAGAGCTATGCGGGCGCGGACGCAAGCCCGAATCCAAGGAGTCGGGCGGCATCCGCACCCTCTTCGCCACCCACTATCACGAGCTCACCCAACTTGAAGGCAAGCTGCCTGGCTTGCGCAACGTGAACATTGCGGTAAAAGAGTGGCGGGGGGACATCATCTTCCTGCGCCGCCTAGTGCCCGGCCCGTCCGACCGAAGCTACGGCATCGAGGTGGCCCGACTGGCTGGGGTGCCGTCACGCGTGGTACAGCGGGCCAAGGACGTGCTGGCCGGACTCGAGAAAAAAGCCCGCGACGCAAAAAATTTCGCTCCGGCTCCACCGGCCACGTGCCAAACCCTCCTGCCGGGTCTGCCGGCAGTCTCCGAGGGGCCCGAGGGATTTGACGGCTTGCAGGGGGCTCCCAGGACCGAGCACCCCATGCTGACCGAGCTCAAGAACCTTAAACTGGACAGGATCACCCCGCTCGAAGCCATGAATCTCCTGAGCGACTGGAAAGCCCGATGGAGCACAGGGCAGAGTGGAGACACGAATACCCAAGGAGAATAAGTTCATGCATTTCTTTGAATACAAGGACGGACAGCTCTTTGCCGAGGGCGTCCCCGTGGCCGAGCTGGCCAAGCGGCACGGCACCCCTCTCTACGTTTATTCCGCTGCCACCCTGCGCCGCCACTTCCAGGCTTTCGACTCCGCCTTCGAAGCCCTTCCGCATCTCACTTGTTTTTCGGTGAAGGCCAACTCCAACCTGTGCCTGCTGAAGCTGCTCAAGGACTGCGGCGCGGGCATGGACATCGTCTCCGGAGGAGAACTGCACCGAGCCCTGACCGCCGGCGTGCCCGCCTCCAAGATCGTGTACTCGGGAGTGGGCAAGCGAGCTGACGAAATCCGCCAGGCCCTCCAGGCGGACATCCTCATGTTCAACGTGGAGTCCATGGGCGAGCTGGAGCGCATCTCGGCCGTGGCTTCCGACATGGGTAAGACCGCCCGGATCAGCCTGCGCATCAATCCCGATGTGGACCCCAAAACCCACCCCTACATTTCCACCGGGCTCAAGAAGAACAAATTCGGCCTGGATATCGAACAGTCCCTGGCCGCTTACTCCCGGGCCATGACCCTGCCCAACATCGAGCCCATCGGCATCGACTGCCACATTGGCTCCCAGCTTACCTCCATGGCCCCCTTCCTGGAGGCCCTGGATCGCATCATCCGCTTCCACGACCGGCTCACGGCCTTGGGCGTCCGTATCGAATACCTGGACTTGGGCGGCGGCCTGGGCATCACCTACGACGAGGAACAGCCGCCCCACCCGGCCGAGTTCGGCAAGGCCCTGGTGAACGTGCTCAAGGACCACCCCATGACCCTCATCCTGGAGCCCGGCCGGGTCATCGCCGGCAACTCCGGCATCCTGCTCACCGAGGTGGTCTACACCAAGAAGACCCCCTCCAAGGACTTCATCATCGTGGACGCGGCAATGAACGACCTGGTGCGCCCATCCCTGTATGGTTCCTTCCACGCCATCAAGGAAGCTACCCCCAAGGGACGCCCAATCGTCAATGTGGACGTCGTCGGCCCCATCTGCGAATCTGGGGACTTCCTGGCCCGCGACCGCGACATCCCGGCCGTCGAGTCGGGAGAACTGCTGGCCGTGTTCTCTGCTGGGGCCTACGGCTTCACCATGTCCTCCAACTACAACTCCCGCCCCCGGGCAGCAGAGGTGCTGGTGGACGGCGAAAAGGCCACCCTGGCCAGGCGGCGGGAGACGTTCGATGATCTGATCGCCCTGGAAAAGGGGTGCGCATAGGGCAGGCCGTCTCGCTCTTGGAGGGGGCCGCTCATGAATCGGAAGTTTCGTGCGCCAAGCCCCCCACTCCCGCCTCCGAAGCCCCTACACCTTGGCCCTCCCCGATTACAAAGCCGCCATTTTGAAATGCCTGAACATGTATTTCAAAATTAAAATCAATGGTTTCAGCGCGTTGATTTGTGAATCCGTATCAACGGAATCGGCGGACGCGACACTGGCCAAGTCGAACAGACTCAACCGATAATCCGGCACGATGCGAGCCAAGTGAGTCCTCCCCGGCGGCCCCATGGGAAAAGCGTGCTGTTGCTGGGTCCTCTATGGATGGAACGGATCCTGCACTGAGAAATGGTGGTATCTCTACGAGAGCACGCTGGGAGTCCCAGCATCCCGGACCTGATGTTCGAGATGTTTTTGGATATCCAGGTCGTCCAGCAGTCCTGAGTCGTCGTTTTCGAGAGAATCTCTCAATCTACCCTCACGGAGTGGCCGTGCACAGCTCAACTTTCCAGAGAAACATCCTTGTCGGGTTCAGCTTCGTGCTGTTGATCTTTGCTGCGCTCATCACCTTAAGTCTATGGACTTTTTCGAGAATGAACTACGCATCGGAATGGGCTGCTCATGCGCGAATAGTCATCGAGACTGCCGACAATGTCCTTGTGGATCTTCTTGATATTGAAACTTGCGAAAGAGGTTTTGCCTCCACGGGCAATGAGGCTTTTATCCAGCCGATTTCCAAGGGAAAGGATTCTTTTGTAAAGGATCTCGCTTCATTGCAAAAACTAACTTCAGACAGCCAAAAACAACAACATGAACTGCTGGAACTCAAAAACAATTTCCAATCGTGGATAAATACCGCAGTAAATCCTGTTGTTTCCCGTGGTATCGAAGCCAACAAGGGACGCCCTCCCAGGGGTCCGGCAAGCACTTTGACATCGGAAGCCCGCAGCAAGGACATGATGGATGGTATGCGTTCCATCTTGTCGCAGATCAACCTGGATGAGGAATCGCTCCTTGCGGAACTCCAATCAGAGATGTCAAGATTGAGTTCAACTGTCAAGAATATGCTTTTGTGGGGTGGTATTTTTGCTCTGACTAGTTGTGTCCTCATTGCCATCATTATAGCAAAAAAACTCAATAGATCTGCAGAATTGATCCTGAACGAACTCAATCTGCGTCAGAAAAGCGAAGCGCTGCTTAAAGAGAGCGAACTGCAGCTTATTCAGGCCAAGGAAAAGGCCGAGGCCGCGAACAGAAGCAAAAGCGACTTTCTGGCTAATATGAGCCACGAGATTCGCACCCCCATGAATGGAATCATAGGCATGACCGAGTTGGCGTTAATGTCAACGCTCGAACCTGAGGTCAGACAATACCTGGAGCTCGTCAAGCAGTCTGGCAATGCCCTCTTGGTAATCATCAACGACATCCTTGATCTGGCCAAGGTCGAGTCGGGGACGGTCGTCCTGGAGAGAAAGCAATTCAGTCTCAGCGACAACCTTGAGTCGGTGATCAAGCTCCACTCGGCGAGCGCCCATAACAAGGGGCTTGAGTTTCATTACTCCATTGGCAACGACGTACCGGACCATGTTGTCGGCGACCCGGGACGCCTCAGACAAGTGCTGACCAACCTCGTCGGCAACGCCATCAAGTTCACTGATAAGGGCGCCGTGAGCGTGTCCGTGGTCATGGACAACCAACCACCCACACCGGGATCGACTCGTCTCCTGTTCCGGGTGAAGGACGACGGTATAGGCATCCCGAAAGACCAGTTGGAGAATGTGTTCGAGTCCTTCAGCCAGGTCGGGCTTTCAAGCCACGTCAAATACGGCGGCACCGGACTCGGGCTGGCCATAGCGAAGAACCTTGTCGAGAGGATGGCCGGCAGCATCCGGGTCGATAGCCAGGTCGGCAAAGGGAGCACCTTCTCCTTCTCCGCCGAATTCGGGCTACCCGAAGAGCAAGCGGTGCCGGCCTGCCAGCCCGTTGCACCTCGGGCTCCCCAAGTGATGCGTAAGCTCAAGATCCTCCTGGCCGAGGACAATGCTGTAAACCGGATACTGGCTGTAACCCTCCTGGAGAAAAGAGGGCATTCGGTCGTGGTCGTGGCGGACGGCAATGAAGCCATGTCGGCCCTGGCAAAAGAGTCCTTCGATGCGATCTTCATGGATGTTCGCATGCCGGGAATGGGCGGAGAGGAGGCGACCAGCCACATCCGGAAGGGAGAAGTACCGGGCCTTGATCCTCACATCCCCATCATCGCCCTGACAGCCCATGCCCTGAAAGGTGATAGGGAGCGCTTCATTGCCGCCGGCATGGACGGCTATCTCGCAAAGCCGTTGGACATCACGGAATTGGACAGCGCGCTGGAGAAATTGGGGAGTAGCCGTCAAGAGCGCGAAAACGACGGGAATTGACCTCCGGCCGCTGTCCGGTTAAAGAGACAGCTGTTGGCGTTCGACATAAAGGAACACGGTGCGAATCCGTGGCGGACCCGCCGCTGTGATCGGGGACGCGAGGGGGCGAGGCGTTACGCCGGTCACTGGGGAATTCCCCGGGAAGGCTGGCCCCCGAGCGGATGATCCGAGAGCCAGAAGACCTGTCGAAACGCCCTCTATTCGGAATCCGATGGCAAAGGGTTCCGGCGGCACTTTTGCCGCCGGAACCCTTTTTTTGTACACCCCGACCGCAAGGAGGCCTCCATGAAAAAGAACGGAAAAAATGACGTGATCGCTTTCAGAAAGGCTTGCAAGGCCGACGGCACCGGCCTGTCCCACTACATCCTCATGGACCCCAAGAAGAAGTAATGACCCCGCCTTCCTCCAAAGCGGCCCCCGACGGGGGCCGCTTCTTCAATACCGGCATTGGCCCCTCCCTGCACCCCATGGACATCGGACACCGCGACTACATGGCGGTGATCGATCCAGACACGGCCTTCTGGGCTCTGGTGCGCAAACAAAAACTGGGCGAGACCCTGACCTCCCGCTCCTTCCTGTCCGCCTACCAGTCCAAGGCGGCCCAGTTCGACGAGGAGATGGGCAGGCTTCGTTTCGGCCTGATCCCGTCGGCGGTCTATTTCAACCCAACTGAACGCTGCAACCTCGACTGCACCTACTGCTACATCCCGGCCGACATGCGCGCGAAAGGCGAGCACATGTCGGCCACGAAGCTCCTGGACGCCCTGGGCCGGCTCAAGTCCCACTTCAAGGCCACCCTGCCCGAGGGCACGCTCCCTCAGATCATCTTCCACGGCGCAGAGCCCTTGTTGAACAAGGAGGCGGTCTTCGCTGGAATCGAGTCTTTCCACGACGATTTCCGCTTCGGTGTCCAGACCAACGCCACACTCCTGGACGACGAGGCCATCGGGTTCCTCACCTCCATGGGCGTGGGGGTGGGCATCTCCCTGGACGGCCACACCCCGGCCGTGGCCGACAAGGCCCGCAAGAACTGGGGCGGCAGCGGTGTTTCCCGGCAGGTGGCCCGGGTCATGGACCAGATGAAGGGCTACCCGGCCTTCAACGTCA
>Ga0326727_10010917_pt1 | contig 21405 bp, 17 predicted proteins | sample MB2enrmetagenome_FD_207643 | JGI IMG/M metagenome (GOLD analysis project Ga0326727, IMG submission 207643) | Lab enriched peat soil microbial communities from McLean, Ithaca, NY, United States - MB29MY | ecosystem: Environmental > Terrestrial > Soil > Wetlands > Peat | place: USA: New York...
CCCGCCGGCGGCTCCGCCTGTAAGCCCGCCAGTGGCTCCGCCTGTAGGCCCGCCAGTGGCTCCGCCTGTAAGCCCGCCAGTGGCTCCGCCTGTAGGTCCGCCAGTGGCTCCGCCTGTAGGTCCGCCGGTGGCTCCGCCTGTAGGTCCGCCAGTAGTTCCACCTGAGGGTCCATTGGGACCACCAGTGAATCCACCTGTAGGTCCGCCGATTGAGCCGCCGATTGAGCCGCCGATCATGCCACCGATCAGTCCGCCGCCGTCAATAACACCCGAACCTAACTCATTTGTGTTGTTTGGTGGCGTGCTGGTACTTGGGATCGCAATAGCAAGAATCAAGATGCTGCGCGATGGTCGCCGGAAGCACGGAGTTCGTCGAAAAACCTCTTGATGGATCCGCGCTCAAAGGGGCGGAAACTCGCAGAGGCCATATTCTGGAATCGCCGATACGCGCCTGCGGCGATCACCCGTGATCGCGCCGCGGTTGATGCGTATCCGAGGCCAATCGCCTGGCGCGGTTCTCCGACGCTGCCCTGGCAACCATCGGTACGGCGCCCGCATCGTACAATTGTTGAGAAGGAGAAGATAACTGTGAGCCAAACTGCTACCTATATCATCGATCCCAGCCACTCGACGGCGGGGTTTAAGGTACGCCACCTGATGGTGTCGAATGTGCGCGGCGAGTTTTCCGGAGTGGCCGGCACGGTGGTATTCGATGCGGAGGATTCGGCGAATTCCAAAGTGGAGGCGTCCATCGACGCCACCACCATCCAGACGCGCGACAACCAGCGGGATCAGCACCTCAAGAGCGCGGATTTCTTCGACGTGGAGAAGTTTCCCAAGATCGCCTTCACGTCCAAGAAGGTGGCGCCGGTTGGAGATGGCAAATGGAAAGTCATCGGCGATCTGACCATCCACGGCGTCACCAGGGAAGTCGCGCTCGACGTCGAAGGTCCTACCCCGGAAGTGAAAGATCCTTGGGGCAACATCAAGATTGGCGCGACGGCAACCGCCAGACTGAATCGCAAGGATTTCGGGCTGGTCTGGAACGTAGCGCTGGAAGCCGGCGGCGTGCTGGTGGGCGACGAAGTGGCTATCCAGCTTGAAGTCGAGCTAACCCGGCAAGGGTAGTATGCTGGTCCGGGACATCGACACGCCCGCGCTGGTTGTAGACCTGGACATTCTCGACCGAAACCTCCATCGCGTGGCCGGGTATGCCAGGCAGCACGGGCTGAGGCTTCGCCCCCATACCAAGACGCATAAATCCATCCGCCTGGCAAAGCGCCAACTGGAGTCGGGCGCCATGGGGCTGACGGTTGCCAAGGTTTCGGAAGCCGAGGTCATGCTGGGCGCCGGGCCGGCGGACCTGCTGGTAGCCTTCCCCATCATCGGCCGCGCCAAACTCGAGCGCCTGATGGAGGTGGCTCGCCAGACCCGCGTCACCGTGGCGCTGGACAGCGTTTTCGCCGCCCGCCAGCTCTCCGAGGCGGCGCGCGCCGCGCAACTAGAGATTGGCGTGCTGGCCGAGGTAGATGTGGGGCTGGGCCGCGTGGGCGTGGCTCCCGGCGAAGCGCTGCTCCAACTGGCCCAGTCCATTTCGAAGCTTCCCTGGCTGCGCTTCGAGGGCATCGCGTTTTACCCAGGGCACATCAAAGAGATGGACGAATCCGGCCAGCGGGCTCTGGCGCAGTTGGCCGAACTGCTGCGCTCGATTCTCTCCGATTTCCGGCGTGTTGGCATGGAAGCCGGGACGGTGAGCGGCGGCTCGACTCCCACGCTATTCCATTCGCACGAACTGGAGGGCTTGACGGAGATCCGTCCGGGCACCTACGTCTTCAACGACATCAACACCGTCCGCAGCGGCGCTTGTGCGATGGAAGATTGCGCCGCCACCATCCTGGCGACAGTGGTCTCGACCGCGCGCTCCGGACAGATGATCGTCGATGGCGGCTCGAAGACCTTTTCGTCGGACCGGCTGGTGAATTCGCCCGAACCGAGTTTCGGCCATGTGTTGGAAGCCCCCGGCGCCAGGTTCCACAAGATGAACGAAGAGCACGGCTTCATCGGCCTCGCTCGCGCGGAGCGCGAGTTCTCCGTGGGCGACCACATCCATGTCATCCCCAATCACATCTGTGTGGCGGTGAATCTGCACGAGCGGATCTATGGCATTCGCGGGGAGATGGTGGAGGAAATCTGGAAAGTGGACGCGCGGGGCAAGCTGCAGTAGAGAGTGGGGCGGACCATCGTCTTTTGTGGTCTGTTGGGATGGGCCTTCGGCCCGCGAAACTTCATGAAGAACCGGGCGGGTTTGTGGGGCAGCTTGGTAAGCTGCGGCCGATTGGCAATCGGCCCACAGCGGACCGGCGGCGGTAACCAACCGCCGCGCAGGTTGGCAACCTGCCCCACAAGGCCGCTGCCACAGCGGTAAAGTTGGCTTATATGCGTACACACAAGAGTTTGATGTTTCTCGCGGGCTTGTTCGTCGCCGCCGGCCTGTGCTTCGCCCAGGGGCAGTTGCCGCGGCTGCGCGTCTCCGATAACGGCAGGTATCTGGTCAAGCAGGACGGCTCCCCGTTCTTCTACCTGGCCGACACCGCCTGGGGTCTATTTCACTTCAACCGGGAGGACGTCGATCTCTACCTGAAGACGCGGGCCGCACAGCGCTTCACCGCCATCCAGGGCATTGTGGCGCACTATGGAGGCCTCGACAGCCCCAACGCCTACGGGCAGACGGTCTTCGTGAACAAGGACCCCGCCCATCCCAACGAGGCCTATTTTCAGCACGTGGACTACGTGGTCAACGAGGCTGAATCGCTGGGCCTTTGCGTCGCTTTGGTCCCGCTCTGGTGCAAGGAGTACGTCAACGAAAAAGGGTCGATTCTCACTAAGGAGACGGCGTTCAGTTACGGCAAATTCCTGGCCAGCCGCTATCGCGACAAACCGGTCCTCTTTATACTGGGCGGCGACTGGTATCCCGACAAGGTGGAAGATCTCATGCGCGCGATGGCCGCCGGCATTGCCGATGGCGACGGTGGCGCGCATCTGAAAACCTACCATCCGACGGGGATACAGAGTTCCAGCACCTGGTTCCACAATGACGCATGGCTGGATTTCAACATGGTCCAGTCCCGGCACATGATCTTGAACCGGACATACGATTTGATAGCGGCGGACTGGGACAAGACGCCCCCCAAGCCGGTGGTGGAAGGCGAATCGGTATACGAAGGCATCCAGGACGACCTGGTCTACAGCGATCCCAACGCCAAGCGGATTCAGCCTGAAGACGTGCGCCGGGCGGCCTACTGCTCGCAGTTTGCCGGTGCGGCCGGCTATGCCTATGGCGCCGACGGCGTCTGGCAATACCGGGGCGCCAGCGGCGGTAGGGGCACTGGCTCAGCCAGCGGGACGATGAATTGGAAGGACGCGCTCCAGCGGCCCGCCGGCACGCAGATGCAGCATTTGCGAACGCTGCTGGAATCGCGGCCGATGCTCATCCGAATTCCGGATGAGTGGCTGCTTGTCAGCGATCCGCTGAGCACCGTGGATCGTATTCAAGCCTGCCGCGGGTCGGACGGAAGCTACGTGTTTGTGTACACGTCGTCGGGCAAGCCGGTGCGAATCAGGATGCGAGACAAGATTCACGACAAGCTGACCGGAAAAGTAGCTCGCGCCTGGTGGTACGATCCGCGAAAAGGCACCTCGACGCTGATCGGAGAGTTTCCCAAGACAGAACCGGGTGACAGGCCCGCCGACGTCCGCCGCCTGGATATCACACGTGAGTTCACGCCGCCATCCCGCGGTCCTGGGAACGACTGGGTCCTGGTGGTTGACGACGCTTCGAAGAACTACCCGGCGCCGGGGAAGCTGGCGCAGTAGGCGCCTACTTCGGCGTCACCAGAACGATGTTGGGTTTCGGCGGCGCCTTCATGCCATAGCCGAGGAAGAAGCTGGTCCACGGCGGCTGGTTATAGCCCACGTTCTGCAAGGCGATCGACTCGCGATACTGAGGGTCGTGCATGAGCGTGTAGATGCGATGCTCCGTCGGGATGACGGTCGTATAGATCCGCAGTTCCTTATTGTCGGCCGTTCGCTCGATCAGTTCCTCGCGCCAGTCGCCCAGGATGTCGGCACTGAGCACTGGTGTGGCCTTGGTGCCGTTGTTGGACACGCATCCTTCGGCGGTGAAAATCGTGTCCATCGTTCCCTTTTCCCAGTTCCACTTGGTTATGACGTTGCCTGGGTGGCGGGTATTGCCGTTCAGCAGCTCGCGGAGCAGGTCGCCGTCCCACCAGATCGCGAAATTGTCGCCTCCTTCAACCGGGATCTCTTCGCCTTTGAGGTCATAGCCGGTACGGCCCTGGTCCGGACCGCCCCGCACGAAAAACTGCGCGCCGGGATAGCGGGGATCGATATCCGCCGCCAGCGCGCGCCCGTAATCGGGGACCCTCTCTCCCCTGGTCTCGACTCCCGGCTTGCCCCAGATCATCTTGCCGGTGGCGGCGTCGTGTAGTTCCACGCTGTAGGGATGTTGTGGAACCTCGTGAATTTCGAAGATCTGCAATCCCGGCCGCGAAGGATCGAAAGCGCTGACATGCTCGGCATCGCCATGCCCCAGGCCGGTGGTGTAGAGTCCCCGGCCGTCATGATCGATGGTGGCTGCGCCATAAACGATCTCGTCTTTGCCGTCGCCATCGACGTCGGCGACCGTCAGACTATGGTTGCCCTGTCCCTCGTAGTCCCGATTGCGCCTGCCGTCTTTGCCGAAGCCTGGCGCGTCACTATCGAAGATCCAGCGCTGGGTGAGTTTCCCATTGCGCCAATCCCACGCTACCAGCACCGTGCGGGTGTAGTAACCGCGGCACATCACGACGCTGGGGTGTACCCCGTCGAGGTAGGCGACAGCCGCCAGGAAGCGGCCGTCGTTATTCCCCATTCCGCTACCCCAGATATTAGTCAACTCGTCGGTGCTGGGCTTGAGTTTCGTGGGATGGCGCGGCGGGATATAGGGGACGGTGGCCATGGCCGCGCCGGTCTCGCCGTTGAACACCGTCAAATACTCCGGCCCGGAAAGGATCAGCCCGGAAATGTCCATGTGGCGTGGGGGCCGAGTCCAAACCGGAGGCTGGTTGGTCATCCACGGCGCTTGATCGATAAACGCGCCCTCGGGTTCGCGCCAGTCGGCCTTGGGGTCGCCGATCACTTTTCCAACGCCGTCGATTGTGCCGTCCGCGGTTCTGCAGACCACCTCGGCTTTGCCGTCGCCATCGAGGTCATACACGATGAATGGGGTGTAGTTGGCGCCCGAGCGGATGTTCTTCCCCATGTTGATGCGCCACATGAACGTACCATCCAGCTTGTAAGCCTCCAGGTGCGTTTCTCCGCTCGCGCCGCCGCGCGAAGGGTCGCGCCCGCCCTGTTCGCGCTTCAGGACGATTTCGTATTCCCCATCGCCATCCAGATCGCCGACCGCGCCGTCATTGGGCGTCAGCCCTTCCTTCAGCGGAATGGAGATGTATGGCCTGACCGGGGCGTTGGCCGGGAATCTGAACGCCTTGCTGGCGGGCTGTTCCTGGCCGTTGAGGACCGCCCGAACGGTGTACGAAACCGGTTGGGAGAAAGAAACGCCGCTGTCCTGGAAGCAGGTCGCCTTGGTCAAGGGCGCATCGTTCAGCTTGACGGGCCTGGCGGCGCCGCTGGCGCGATACACGTTAAAGCCGATGCTATCCGGCTCGGTTCCCAGCAGGCGCCAGCTCACGAACACTTTGCCCTCACCCTGATTGATGGCGACTACGCCCCGGCCGAGTTTTTCCATCTGCCGCTGCGCGCTGGCTGAGGTCACCAGGACGAGCAGCGCCGCGATTGTAACGCCGCAACGGATTCCGACTCTTGACATGTTCACGGATATTTCCATTCTGGATTTCCAGATCCGATTCAGTATAAACCAAACCGCCGTTCTTGGGTCCTGGTCCGCACTCCTCTACCGCGGGTCCATCAGGCGGCCGATGAAGAGGATGACTCCGGTGCGCGTGTCGCGGATCAGGAAGAGGAACGGGTGATCGGCGCGGAAGACAACGGCCGGTTCGGACATGCGCATGGCGGTGGCGTGCATGGTGATGCCGGTCGCGGCGGCGGCTTCGGTCCCCTGCTCTGAAACATCGACGAAAGCCTTGTGGACCACCTCGGAGATTGCCAGGCTGCGTTTCGGGTCGATGCCTGAGAAGTCGGCCTTGTCGGTGAAACTCGTAGGCATGCCCATGGTCGAGAGCGCCTTGCGGAGAGAGAACTGCGATTCGGCGCGGAACTTCGGCAGGCTCACCTGCACATTCCGAGTAGTAAGGTGGCCGAGCCAGCCGGTCAGGTTTCCAGGTGTCAGCGATTTCTCCAGGTTGGGAAGCCCGGTGAGGGTCGTCGGCAGCAAAACGTCGAAGGCGATTCCGGTGCCGGCGTAGCGCATTTCCAGAATCTGGGCGGACGGCGTATCGGTGTAGCCGAAGTTCGAGGTCTGGTTCATGAAATTGGCTTGGGTGATGGCGCCGGCCGGCAGGGTGAATGGCCCGGGCTGGGTGTGCGAGGTGACAAACGGGTCCTGCCACTTGCCGTAGAAGTAGATCGCGCTGGTGAGGACCAGGCGGGTTTGGGCATCGAGCGAGCCGGCCGGAAGCAGGTTCTGAATCTTCTGTTTTGTGTGCTCTTCGGTCCAGCGGTTGATCTGGGACCGCGCGGCCTCTGGATTCGCGATGAAATCGAGGGGCGTGAGTGGAGCCTGGTAGTTGTTGGCGAGCGTGTCCTCGAAGGCCGGCTGGATGGCGAATCCTCTTTGCACCCAGAGTCCGTTCGCGGTGTGCAGTTCGTTGCCTCCGGTGTTGCCGGCCTTGGCGAGGTCGGTGAGCAGTGCTCCAAGGGCGGAATCGTAGGTGGAGTCGTAATGCAGGTGCAGGACGGCTTGGATTTCCTCGGCCGTCTGGCCGCGGGCGCCGGCAAGGGCCATGGAAAGCGCGGTCGAGATGTTGAAGGGGGAGAGAATCAGGTTCGCGTCGCCTCCCATAAGTTGTTTGTAGGAGGCGGTCGTGAAGGCGTTCATCGCCGGCGCTATACGGGAGTCGGCGGCCGGCAGCGCGGCGGCCAGCAGCATCGGCAGAATAAAACGTTTCATGGGGGCTCCGGTTACACCTCTCAGGTTACGCCATTGGCACACCGTCGATCTTCAGGGTCACGCCATGTTGGCTCGGTGCCTTCTCCGGAAGGTTCACAGACAACCCTTGCTCGTCTTGCGTCCACGCAACCTTCCCGCCATAGCCAAGGAGCGAAACCGCGGTGACCTTCGCGCCGGACAACTGCGGCGACCCGGCCGCCAGGCTCTTGATCCTAGCAATGCGCGACGCAGGCCACGCTCCGACGGACGCATAGAGCGTGCCGCCCTTGGTGGTGAAGCGGATGTCTTCTGCGGTGTAGGGCGCCGGAGTGCGGCCGTAGCCTCGCACAGGCGGGGCCGTCGTCGACGGGCCTTCACCGTAAATCTTCCAGGGCCGCGTCCCGTAGATGCCTTCGGAATTTACATCCATCCACGCCGTGAGGCTGGCGAGGAATGCCTCTTCACGCTCGTCGATCGAGCCGTCGCCGCGCAGCGGGATGTTGAGCATCAGGTTCCCGTTCTTGCTCACAATGTCGGTGAGCATGGAGACGATGGTGGGCACCGTCGCGTACCGATTCTCCCCGGCCAGCGCGCGGCTGTAATGCCAATCGCCGATGCACGTGTCGGTCTGCCAGGCATCGGGGCGGATGACGTTGGCGGTGCTGCGCTCGATGTCCTCGACGAACGCGCCCACGTGCGCCGGCTCGATGTGCTTGCCGTTCACCACCACATCCGCCCGCCCGCCGTTCCGCGCGGCGCTGAGGTTGTAGTAGTGGGCCACCACATCCAGTCCGGCCTGCCCCAGCGGCAGTTCGTTGGTATCGAAATAGAGCACGTCCGGCTGGTACTTATCCACCAGGTCCTTGCAGCGCAGATACCAGTTCTCGCAGAACGCATCGGACGGCATGGGATTGCTTTTGGCGAGACTGGTGTTGGCCGTGTACCAGTCCCTCACCGCCGCCGCGCCGTGAATCCCATCCGGCATTTTGACGCTGTTGCCCGTGTATAGATCCTGCGGATCGAGGCCCTCCCACCATTTGCCCTTGCCATCGGCTTTGGTCAGCGTGTAGGCGTCGTACCGGACGCCTTCGAGCGGGCCTTCGCCGTCGTAGCCGTAGGCCGGTTGCAGCCAGCGCGCCGCCCACGACGCATGATTGGTCACCCCAAACCGCAGGCCGTTCTCCCGCACCACCTTGGCCCAGGTGCCGATGATATCCTTCTTGGGCCCGACATTCACCGAGTTCCACGCATGATGCGCCGAGTTGTACATGTCGAGGTTGTCATGATGATTGGCCAGCCCGAAAAAGTACTTCGCGCCGGCCCGCTTATAGAGCGCGATCAGCCGGGCCGGATCCCATTTCTCGGCTTTCCAGAGGTGGTCGATCTCCATGAAGCCGACTTTGGAAGGATGCCCGTAGGTCTTGACGTGGTAGTCGTAGTCGCGCTCGCCCTGGATGTACATCTTGCGCGCATACCAGTCGCCCTGCTCGGGGACGCATTGCGCGGTCCAATGGGCCCACATGCCGAACTTCGCGTCGCGGAACCAATCCGGCGTCTTGTAATTGGCCACCAGAGATTCCCAGGTCGCCTGGAACGGTCCCGGCGCAATCGTGTGCGCCGGCTGCGTCGCGTTCTGCCCGCATACCGGCGGCAAACGTGAAACCGCGGCGGCGGCAGCGGTCATCCTTGTGAAATCCCGGCGTGTGAATGTGTGTTTCATAGTGGTAACCCCGAGCTCAGATCAAGCCTACCCCAACACGCTAGCATTTGTCCCGTTGAGGGGCCCCTGCCGTTCGGGCCGGGGGTGGCCCGTGCGAGGCAATGACGAGAGCCGTGGCGTATCATCAATAGCATGGATTGGCCTAAATGACGGAACCCATTAAACGCATAAGAGGGGATGAGGTTGGGTTCTATTTCACCATTGAGCCCGGACTGGAAGAGGATCGGGTGTGGTGCGCAACCGTGTTGCCACTGCTGGAAGGGCTTCCCGCGAACAGCATTGACATCTGGCAGTACTGCGTGACCGAGATGGTCAATAACGCCATTGACCATTCCGAGGGTTCCAGGTTGATAGTGGTGGTGCGAAGGCGACCTTCGAACACCCGGGTTCAGGTGCTCGATGACGGCATCGGAATATTTCGGAAGATCAAGGCAGCGTTCAACCTCGAAGACGAGACCCAGGCGATCCTGGAACTATCGAAGGGAAAGCTGACGACGGATCCCGATCGGCATAGCGGGCAAGGCATCTTCTTCACGTCCCGCATGATGGATGAATTCTCGATTCTCTCGCGCGGAGCGTACTTCTCGCACGAGGCTGCACGACCCGCTGATTGGATTCTGCCTGCCGATAACCCCGATTCCAGTACAATGGTAACGATGGCGCTGGACAACAACACGGAACGGACGCTTAAGGACGTGTTCGACCAGTACTCGTCCGGTGACAATTACGACTTCTCGAAAACCGTCGTTCCGCTAAGGCTAGCGAAGTTTGGCGAGGAGAAACTGATCTCACGCTCGCAGGCCAAGCGGGCACTTGCGAGGGTTGAACGGTTTGAATCCGTCGTTTTCGACTTCGCGGGTGTTGAGATGATCGGTCAGGCCTTCGCGGACGAGATCTTCAGAGTTTGGGCCAAAGCGCACGGGGACGTCGTGTGCACGGTGATCGATGCGAGCCCGGCCGTGCGGAAGACGATCGCTGCCGTTGGCCCAGCAACCAATGTGAGCTACTGATCTTCGCCAGCCTACTCCGCCCGCCCTGCGTCGCGCTCTGCCCGTATACTCGCGGCAAACGCGATCCCGCGGCGGCGGCCGCCGTCATCCTTGTGAAATCCCGGCGTGTGAATGTGTGTTTCATAGTCGCAACTCTTAACTTAGATCAAGCTTGCCCCAACACGCCAACACTTGTTCCGTGGATTGGCCTGCGGGTGTAAGTGCCCTGCTCCGCCGGCGTTACCTGACGAACCTCCCCACGAACCCGCCGCCCGAACGCAAGTCGATGTACAGCGGGTCGCTGCCCTGCACCGTCATGTGCTCCATCTTGACCGCGGCGGCTTCGCCGGTGTCCCGAATGAGCGTGGCCACGTATGTGCCCGTGCCCAGAAACGACAGGTCGATGCGCACAACCCTGGCAACCGGGCCGTTCGTCACCGCCAGAAACCATGTATCGCCTTTCCGCCGGGCGAAGGCCGCAACTTCCCCGATCTGCGAGATCGGCAGCACCACCGTTTCATCCCAGACGCTGGGAATGCTCTTCACCACGTCGGCGGTCGGGTTTGCCAGGATGTTGGCCGGATGCGCTACGTACACCAGCAGCGGAGCTTGCAGGACGACGGCGTTGGCAACCTGGTGCGCCCAGGTGGTGTCCGCCATCCACGTAGGGTTGAAATTCGTGGGCGTGTAGTCCACCAGTCCGGCCAGCATGCGCGTGAACGGAAGCGTGACGTCTTGACGCGCGGTGGGTTCCTTCTCCATGCCATAGACCGCCTCCACGCCCAACTCGTTGGGATAAGTGCGTTCCAGGCCGGTGGGCTTGTTGGCGCCGTGAAAATCGACAATGAGACGGTACTCCGCGGCCAGCTTCAGAATCATCTCGTACTGATCGATGACCTCTTTGTGTTCGTGGTCGAAAAAGTCAATTTTGACCCCCGCCACCCCGTTGCGCCGGCAAATGTCGAACAGCGCGCGGACGCTCTTCTCGTCGGTAAGCTCCCCGCTGTGCTTCCAGACGATCAGTCCTACACCGCGCTGGCGGGAGTAGTCGGCAAGTTCCTTTAACTGGCTCTCGGGCCATCTCGACCAGTAGCCCTCAATCACGTTGTATTCGAAGCCCAGCCGGTTGGCGAGGTCGGCAAACTCCTTCTGGCCCTCCACGGTTCTATCGCCGCCATCCCGGAAGGCCCAGACCGAGCGGCCGGGCTTGATCCAGGCGGTTTTCAGGCCGTTCGGAAAGAGCTTGGGGTCCGGCGGCGCCGAGACATTATTCACGATGTCGCAGTTCACCAGGGCATTCAGGTCGGCCCCGATCATGACGACCCTCCAGGGCGTGGTGATGGTTCCCGTAATGGCCGCCGGCTTAGCAAAGCGCTCCGCGCTAAACTGCGGCCGATACGCCAAAAACTGCCACGAGGCGGGCGGGGCATGGCCCAGCCGCGTGTACAAGCCGCCGACACCGTCACCCTGCAGCACCATGCCGCTGTAATTGCGAAGTCCCCCCTCGGTGATCGAGACGTATCCGGTGCCCTCGGGTAACATGAGGGTCACCGGCGGAGCCAGCCATGCGCCGGCTGGAAGAGTCGCCGGCCAGCCCGTTTTAAGGCCGAGGGTCTTCCTCTGGTACAACGTCTCGTAGCTTTCTTCGAGGTTGTGCCACCACAGCACGCTTGCCCCCGGCAGGCGGAACGCCGTGGCTTCGTCCGGCACGCGCGTCCCTTCGCCCGGCACCACGTGCCGGAACGCAATGCCATCGTTGTACGCCCGCACCTCCAACGTGTACGCAGTGCGGCTCTGACGGTGCGTCACGGCGATTCTCACGCCGTTACAGTTGTCAACGGCGGTCGATTTCACACCGTTCCAGGGGTAGGTCTCATTCACCTTGTACGGCTCGGCCTTGCCGAATTCGACGCCTTCGCCGAGTTTCACGCCATCCACGCTGATCCCCAGCGCGGAAGTCTCGATGACGGGCTTCTCCCTAAAGGTGACAGAGTACTGAAGGCTGCCCTTGCCATCCAGGGACAGACGGAACTGCACGCGGGAGTCCGGGCTAGCCAGAGTCACGTCATTGGCTGCCCAGACCGGAACGGACAAGCAGAAAAGAAGGGCGACTGCTTCTACACGGAACATCATCGAAGGTCCTTTCGCAGGAAGAGTCCATAGGCCGGCAATTCCGTTCTGGCCTCCCGGCCCCAAGGCAGTATACATCGGTCCGCCTCTTCAGCCAGGATTTCCATTTTGCCGTCCTGGCCGGGTAGTCATTACATCTCGCGACGTTCAACGGTAGGAATCTGCGTGTCCGGCAGAGGCGTACAACCACGGCTCGTGAAGTTCTCCACGTTCTTCAGCACGATAGTCGAAACGCCCGCGGCCTTCTGCGCTTTCACATGCTGGAAGTCGACGCCGTTTACGTGGTCCAGGACGAACGCCGGCCGCTTGTCTTCCTGCATGAATCCGACCTCCACGTTTGTCAGCTCGATGCCCTTGGCGTGGCGGATGAAGAACCCGTAGGCGGGCAACATGCCGAACATGGAGGGCTCGGGATACTCCTTCTCCCGTTCCGGCGTATCGAACGCTTCGCGCGGCGGCACGCCCCCGGAGGCGCGGAAGAAGAACGTATTCACCAGGTCCGCCGGCTGCTTGGCCACTTGATCCAGGTTCAATCCGCCGCGATACAAGATGCGGATGTCGTTGAGCTTGATATCTTCCACGTCGTGGCCGGGGATGCCGCTGATGATGGAACCGTACCGCGGGTCGGCGTCGTACGCCACCACGTTGCTGATCGTCACTCGGCGTATCGAGCCGATGGGCGTCCCTTCCGGCGCCCGCATGCGGCTGCCCAGCCGGATGAAAATGGGGGCGTTCGAAACATCCCGCATGGTGATGTTTGAGACGGCGACGTCTTCGATGTGCGCCCCGTCCACAGCCTCCAGGGCCAGGCCGCGCGAGCGGTCGAACACCACGTTCGAAATCGTGATGTTCTTGAAATCGCCTTCGGTTTCGGTGCCGATCTTGATACGGCCGGTGGGGCCGTCGCGGTCCGGCGCCTGCTTGACGTTGCGCTTGAATGTGCCGTCCAGCAGCGAGCCGATATCGTAGCCGCTCACCAGGACATTGGTGATGGTCATATTCTCGGTGGCGCGCGCAAAGCCGAGGCCGTGGCTGCCCTTCAGGACGATGGCGTCGTCGTTCGGCGCGTTGACGCTGGTGTTGGAAATCCTGACGTTGCGGCAGGAGTCGATATCCATTCCGTCGCGGTTGGTATCGATCATGAGGTTGTCGATGGTGAGGTTATCGACGCCCGTCGCCAGAATTCCAAAGTGCCCGCCGGTCAGGACGGAGAAATCGCGCAGCGTCACGTTGTGGCACAGTTTCAGGGCGATGGCTTTGTCCCCGCCGCCGCCGCGCTCCCTTCCGAGCGCCTTGCCGGTGATCAGACCCGCTCCCACGATGGAAACATTCTCGAGCCCATCGCCCCAGATCAGGCTGTTGTGCCAGTGGCTGTGGCCGAAATCCTGAAACTTGTCCCACTGGTTTGGCTCGGCGGCATCGTAGGCCGTTACATCGGGCGATGCTTCGATGACGGTCCCATGCTCAAGCTGCAAGGTGATATTGCTGCGCAGGCGAATGGAACCCGTGATGTAGGTTCCGGCGGAGAGGTACACGGTTCCGCCGCCCGCCGCCACGGCCGCGTCGATGGCCTTATTAATGGCGTCCCGATCGAGCGTCTTGCCATCGGCCTTGGCGCCGAACGTCTTGACGTCGAAAGTTGCGGCGCCAACCTCGAGCGGCGCGCCCAGTGAAAGCGCCACGGCGGCGCAGCATACAAGAAAAGCCTTCGACATTCCGTCTCCTTGGTAGAGCCTCGTCGCGCACTGTCGCGCGCCCCGACTGGCCCCACTTATAACACCATTGCGGCTTCCGGGGCGACAGCTCGGGATCAATGAGTGCGCGGCATCGTCCAGGCGGCCGGCCAGGCATTCCGCTTTCCGGCATTCCCCGCCCGAACTTCACACCTGTGCCGGACAGGCTACAATCGAGACGGCGCCGGGTCCTGCGCCGCAGCTCGGCGTTGAGGCACAATAGAAGGGCAGGGAACAGGAAAGGGCGTCTTGGACCAACTCGTGCATCGGGGGTCTGCCGTCAGCCCGGTTCGCCGGCGAATCTGAACTTGATGAGGCGTACGTGAAGAATTCTCTCAGTGCCATTCTATGTCTTTGCCTGCTTTCCTTAATCTGCATCTCACCGGGCCACGCTCAGGGCCCAGAGGGCACCCCGGCGGCCCAGACCACACCGGCCCAGCCGGCCGCGTCCCAGGGCCCAGAGGGCACCTCCACGCCGGCGCCTCAGCCACCCGAAACGCCGGCGCCCCAGCCACCTGAAACGCCGGCGCCCCAGCAGCGGACAAACATCCAGACTCCGCCGCCACTGCCCAAGTACCCGGATGTCCAGATGCCCGGGGAGACCGGCTACTTTGCGGGACTCATCGGCTGGTTGCCATTCGGCACTCCCATTGCCGACAAAGGTCATGCGGCGGACTGGACTGGTCTTTCGTACTTCCACCTTCCTGGGAAACCCAAGATTATGCCCAGCGCGGAGATTGGTCTGGCGATCGGTTTGCACAATTCCCTCACTTTTTCGTACTTTTCCACCAAAGCCAGCGGCAGCGTTAACGCCCCCACCCCCCTGGTTCTCTTCGCCCAGTCTTACAACCAGGGCGACTTGCTTGCCACCACCGACAAGGTGCAGGACCTCAAGCTCTCGTTCGCATACCTGACGTGGCCTTATCCGGTGGAGAGCCGGCATTTCCGCCTCAGGACGCTGTGGCAAGTGCATTACGTCTGGGCCACTTCGCACTACGATGCCCCCGTCCGGTCGGCTACACCCGACAGCTCCGGCAACCTAACGTCATACGCGACCACGGGGTCGAAGCAACTGATCTCGCCGACGGTGGGCCTGGGGCTGAGCGAGTACGCGTCCCGCAACCTCCGGATCGAGTTGAATGTTGCGGGTTTTGACGTCCCGCACCACTTTGCCGTCGGGGATGCCGACGCTTTCGCCGCCTACCGCGTCGGCAGCTTCGAGATACGCGTCGGCGCCAAGGGTTTGTATTTCAAGACGTCGCCGCAGGGCGACTACTATTTCCGTGGGAAATTGGTGGGCGCGTTCGTGGGTCTGAGGTGGTGCTCGGACTAGGCTTATCGGTGGGGCAGGCCATCGCCTTCAGTGGCCTGCCAACGCAGACGACCAAAGGCGATCGTCCGCGCCACAACCATCCTACGGCTCGATGAGTCCGGCGCGGATGGCGTACCGCACCATGCTCGCGGTTTCGTGAACGCCTAGCTTTTCCAGGATGCGGCTGCGGTGCGAATCGGCGGTCTTGTAGCTGATGCCCAGTTGGGAGGCGGTCTCTTTGGTCGACTTTCCTTGCGCGATCAGCACCAGCACCTGCCGCTCGCGTTCGGTTAGCGAAAAGACCAGGCGTACGGATTGTTGGTCTGGCGTGAAGATGCCGCGCTTGCGGTCGCTGATGTCGATGGCTGAAGCCATGAAGCCCGCGAACGCGCCGCCGTCCTCGAAACGCGGCACGCCGGCAACTTCTACCCAGGAGTATTCATTGTCGGCGCGCCGCAGCCGGTACCGCACGCGGAACGGCTGGTGGGTGGCGAATGCCTTCAGATAGGTCTCCAGGCACAACTCGCGGTCGTCCGGGTGCAAGCCCTCGGTCCAGCCGTGGCCGGCCTCTTCATCCAGGGTCCGGCCGCGAAACTCGAGCCAGGCCCGGTTGAAATAGGTGCACAGAGCATCCGGGCCGGACATCCAGATCATGACGGGTGCGGCATCCGCCAGCAGACGGAAGTGCGCTTCGCCGGCCTGTTGGCTTTCTCTGTGACGTTGAAGTTCAGCCTCCAATTGGACGAGTTTCTCGCGCATTTCACCTACCTCGTCGAGCAGTTTCCCGGGCGCCATCGCTAATTCCACCATAGTCTAAGATCTTAGGCTACTATCTGTTTGGGGTAAAGTACCAAAATACCAGATGTTACGCTGGATAGATGGCGGTGTGGAGGCAACCGGCCCGCGAATTGTGGAACTTTTCCCTCGCGCAGGGTGAATCATGCTTGAGAAGCCAATGATGCCGGATCTTCCGGAAACGGACGATGAGTTGCTGATCCGCATGCGCAGCGGCGACGAGCGGGCTTTTGTGGCGATCTACCGCAGGCGCCAGGCGGCCATCTTCCGGTTCGCGTTGCATATGAGCGGCTCGGCGACGGTCGCCGAGGACGTGACCCAGGAGGTATTTCTCGCGTTGATTCGCGAGGAATGTGGATTCGATCCGCAGCGCGGGACGCTTTCCGGCTACCTGTTCGGAATTGCCCGCAAGCTGGTGCTGCGGCACGTGGAGCGCGGCCGCCCGGATGTGGCTTTGGAGACGGATGTGGAAAGCTCCGCGCTGCCGGAACTGATGGTCAACGACGACCCGCTGGCGGACCTCATCGACAGAGAGGGCATCGAGGCCTTGCGCCGCTCCGTGCTGGCATTGCCCCGGCGGTACCGCGAAGTGGTGGTCCTGTGCGATCTGGAGGAAGTGGATTACGGGGATGCCGCCATCGTGCTCGGCTGCCCCATCGGCACGGTGCGGTCCCGATTGCATCGGGCGCGTGCCCTGCTGCTTGAGAAGCTGAGCCAAAGATGGCAGCGCCGCCCCGGCGCGATCGCGTTGAAACCGATAAGGTGTCTGATATGAATTGCCAGGAGTTTTGGAATACCATGCCGGAGCTTGCGCACCAGGCGGAGGACGGGCCTTTCGAGCATGTGCGGGAGTGCCCCGCGTGCGCCGCGCTGCTCAATCGCCAGCGAACTTTGGCGTCGGGCCTGCGGAGGTTGGCCGCGGATTGGCGGTGCGTGGAAGCGCCCGCGCGCGTGGAATCCAAGCTGACTGCGGCGTTCCTCGGCCAGGCTGGACTGACGGTGCTGCGTCCGGCGACCCGCTGGTGGGTGCCGGTGGCGACTTGGGCGACGGCCGCCGCCGCGGTGGTTGCGCTGGCGATGTTCCTGGCGCGCGACCGCCACGTGGTGCCGGCCCACAGATCCACTTCGAGCCGTGTCGAACTCGCCGCGGTAGAGCCGCCGGCGGATCTCGAAACGCTGGGCGATTCCTCCGATGCGGACAACGATTTCATCCCTATGCCCAACGCGGCGCGCATCGAGCCGAACGAAGATCTGAACCTGGTACGCGTGGAGGTGCCGCGGTCTGCCATGATCGCGCTGGGATATGCAGTGAGCGAGGACCGCGCCTCGGAACCCGTGGAAGCGGAAGTGGTGCTGGGCGCCGATGGCCTGGCTCGCGCGGTGCGTTTTTTCGATTAATGCAAGGAGTGAAGAAATGTTGACTCGAACGACTCTGACTGTTGCCGGCCTTCTGGTCCTGGCCGTGGCTGCGAGTGCCCAGAATCCGGGACCGGGCCGCGGGCGCGGGCGCTTTGGACCCGCGGCCGGGAATGCCGCCGCGCCGGGTGGCGCGCGATTCCTGGGGGCCGAGGCGGGAATGCCGGGCCGCGTGGTGAAGAACGCGCCGTACTCGGCCGATATGGTGACCGAGAGCACGCAGACTCTGGCCGACGGCAATCATATCCGCCAGTCCAGCACCGCCAAGGTTTACCGCGACACGGAAGGGCGCACGCGGCGCGAGCAATCCCTCAACGCGCTGGGCGGCCTCGCTCCCACCTCCAATTTGCCGCAGGTAGTATTCATCAACGATCCCGTGGCGGGCTTCAACTACGCTCTGAATCCCCAGAACCGGACGGCGACGAAGTCCGCTTGGGCTCGGCCGGGCCGGGGTGGCCAGGCGCCGGGTTCGAACCAGTCGATGACGCGGCTGCGCCAGCAGTCGGTGGACCGGAGCGCGGCCAATGCCGGGCGATGGGGCCGTGGCGCGGCCGCCCGGCAGAACATCAAGAGCGAATCCTTGGGCCGCCAGACCATCGAGGGCGTGCCGGCTGACGGCACGCGAACCACCATGACCATCGCGGCCGGCCAAATGGGCAACGAACAGCCGATTCAGATTGTCACGGAACGCTGGTATTCGCCCGATTTGCAAACCGCGGTGCTCTCCAAGCGCACCGACCCGCGCATGGGCGAGACCGTAACCAGACTGGCCAACATCAGCCGCGCCGAGCCGCCGAATTCCTTATTTGAGCCGCCGGCCGATTACAAGGTGGCCGAAGCCGGCAACCGAACCGGCCGCCCCGCCGCCCCGCCGGCGCAGCACTAGGTACGACCGCTCCCTAACGGGGTGCCCTCTGGGCCCGGCTCGGTGCGACGCCTCATTTTTGACCCGACGCCTCGTTCTGAGCCGCGAACGTAAGAGAGCGGTTCTTTGGTCGCGGAATATTGAAGCAGAAAATCAAGGTAGCCTTTGCGTCGGGGACCGACGACCTGAACGCGCGTCTCATCGCGCGTATGCGCGAGCCCTTCCCCGACCTGCCCCTCTACGTGGTTTCGGATTTCCGCCCCGCGGACAACGACCTGCACTGGGTGCGCTACCAGGGCGGCATCTTGGAGAACTGGGCGCGTTGCCGCAGCGCGTTTCGCGGCAAGTCCATCCGCTTGGCGGGTGTGCTGCTGGTTCCCAACGTTCCATTTCGCCGCATGCGGCTGTTGGCGCTGGTTCTGGCGCCTTTGTACTTTCTGGCCGTCAATGAAAACCTGAACGACTTCATGCTGCGGCCGGGCAGCTTCCCGGCCATGGCGCGCCACTTCGCCTGGCGGGTCCGGAACTTCCTGCGCTGGCACTTGGGGGCGGACGGCATGCTGGCGCGGCGAGGTTGGGCCCACGTCCTGTACGCCGCCGCGCGGATCGCCGGACTGCTGCGGCTGCGGCACGGCCGCGTGAAGCCCCTGCCGGAGGATGCCGGCGTGCCCGGGCACCCTCCGGAAGCGGAGGTTTTGGCAACCCTGGAGCATGCCTTCGAGCAGGTTCCGGACTTGTTCTGCGCCACAGCGTCCGCGGGAGCGGTGGACGGCCTGCGCTATGTGCGGCGCGGCGACGGCTGCGGGTCCCTCTATAATCCCGCCAAGTTCCGGGCGCTGGGAGGACTCGACCCCGCTTATGCCACCACCGAGGCGGCTTCGCTCGACCTCTGCCATCGCGCCTGGCAACGCGGCTGGCCAACGGTGGCCGTGGCGGGCGTGCCCTTGCCGGAGACCGGGGAACAACTCGACCGCCTGAGATTCCTGGCGCGCGCGGTTTCCGACCCCAAGGTCTTTCGGCGTCTCTGGGCGGAGGCAGTGGGCCGGCTGCACGCCGAGGCTCGCCCCGGGACGGAGGCGCTGGCCGCGCTCCGGCAGGCGCCGGCCATTGCTCTCCGCGGCGGCCCGTGGTACCCCTGCCGTTTTCCGGAGGACCTGTTCCTGGCCCTGGCCAACGGCACCGTGACGGTCTTTCCCGGCAAGGCTGCTTCGGAGAAACCACGCGTGCTGGTGGTCAGCGCCTACCTGCCGTTTCCGCTCTCCCACGGCGGCGCGGTGCGGATACACAACCTGACGGCGCGGGCAGCCGCCGATTGGGACCAGATCCTGGTGACTTTCACCGAAACCGATGCGCCGCCCGCGGCCGAGCTGCTGGAGCGTTTCGTGGAAGTCGTGCTGGTGAGGCGCACCGGCACACATGCGGCGCCGAGCACGGGCCGGCCGGAAGTGGTGGAGCAGTTCGCGTCCGCGTCCTTCCGCGCGGCCCTGCGGGAGACCGTGCGCAAGTGGCGGCCTGCCATCGCGCAACTGGAGTTCACGCAGATGGCCCAGTACGCCGCCGATTGCGTGCCCGCCCGCACCATCCTGGTGGAGCACGATATTATGTTCGATCTCTACCAGCAACTGCGCCAGGCGAGCGACGATTGGGACTTGCGTCACCAGTTGAAGCTGTGGCGGCGTTTTGAAACCGCCGCGTGGCGCGAGATGAGTTGCGTCGTCACCATGTCCGAAAAGGACCGGGCCCTGGTGACCGGAACCCGGGCGGCCGCCTTGCCAAATGGCGTCGACCTCGACCGGTTTCGTATTGCGCCGCAAGCGCCGGAGCCGCGCCGGCTGTTGTTCGTGGGGTCCTTCTCCCACTTGCCCAACCTCATGGCGGTCGCCTTCTTTCTCGACCAGGTGTGGCCCCGGTTGCGGGATGCCCGGTTGCACATCATTGCCGGCGCGCGGCACGAGTATTTCCTCGACTACCACGGTTCCCAGGTGAAAGTGTGCCTGGACCAGCCCGGGGTGGAGGTGGAGGGATTCGTTTCCGACGTGCGCAACGCTTACGAGCGCGCCGCGATTGTGGTGGCGCCCCTGGTGGTGTCGGCGGGAACCAATCTCAAGATTCTGGAGGCGATGGCCTGCGGCAGACCCGTGGTCGCCACGCCCGCCGGCGTCAACGGGCTCGACCTGGTTCCGGGAGAGGACTTCGTGCTGGTCCGCACCGCCGCGGAAATGGCGGCCGCCATTGAGAACCTGCTGGCCTCGCCTGCCGACTGCCATCGTCTGGCGGCCGCCGGCCGGAGGCGCGTGGAAGACCGGTACGGCTGGGATGGGATCGCACGCCGGCAGACGGAGTTGTACCGCGATTTGATGAAACCCGATTAGGTAAGCGTATCCCGCATCACGGTGCCCGGTGATGCGGGATACGCCAGTTAGCTTCGCTAGCCGCCAGCGATAGTTGCCAGTTGCGCGTCCAGATCGTGCAGGGCCTTGTTCAACTGGGCCTTGTAGCGCGGATTCTGAACGGACTTCAGATCCCGGACCACTCTGATTCGGGAGAGAAGGATGGTCTCCTTCTTGCGGATCAATTCTAGCGTTTCAGGAGCGGGAATGTTTTCTGGATCGGCGCTTCGAAGGGATTCGGCCTCGTCGATCTGCGCCTCGATCGACTTACTTTCCCAACCTCGAGCCATATCTTTATTGTACGCGCATGCGGCGCCGATGGAAAGCGCGGCGCCTCCCTCACCGCGGCAAAAACAGCAGGAAGCGCCCAATCTCCACGGGCGGACCGATCGGTGCGTACAGCGCAATCTTCTTCTCGATCCCGGCGCAATCCAGGCACAGCACCGCGCAGGGCCGCGGCGGGTCCGTCGCACCGTAGCGCGCCGAGGCGTTCTCCACCCCCGTGTGTACGTAGCGCACGCCGGGGTTGCGCTCGCGCAGAAGCGCCTGGAACGGGTATTCGAGCGGGTTCTGGCTGATATCGATCCCCACGGTCTCGCAGCCCGAGCGCGCCGTCAATTCGACGGCCGGAAGATACGAGGCGCCCTTGTTCCACTGCACCATGTCGGAGAAATAATTGCTGTCGCGAGTGGTGCCCCAAAGGCTGTTCGGGCCTTTCAGGGGCCGTGTCCAGTTTTCGAACAGCGCGGGGCGCGCGCTATTCACCAGAAAAGCGCAGATCAGCACGGCCAGCAGCGCCGGGCGGAGCCGCACCAGAAAATACGCGGCCAGCGGCGATGCCAGAACGAATAGTGGCAGTTCCAGCCGCGCCAGGTATGGCTGCCACTTGAGATAGAAACAGAAGAGCAGGAAGGCCGCGAGCAACG
>Ga0326727_10010919_pt1 | contig 21400 bp, 22 predicted proteins | sample MB2enrmetagenome_FD_207643 | JGI IMG/M metagenome (GOLD analysis project Ga0326727, IMG submission 207643) | Lab enriched peat soil microbial communities from McLean, Ithaca, NY, United States - MB29MY | ecosystem: Environmental > Terrestrial > Soil > Wetlands > Peat | place: USA: New York...
GCATGGGCAAGACCCACCTGATGCACGCCATCGGCCACGAGGTCAAGCGCCTCCAGCCCACCTCCAGCATCTGCTACGCCTCGGCGGAAAAATTCACCAACGAGATGATCACCTCGCTGCGCAACGACCGCATGACCAGCTTCCGCGATCGCTTCCGCTCGGTGGACGTGCTGCTGATCGACGATATTCAGTTCATCGCCCAGAAGGAGCGCACCCAGGAGGAGTTCTTTCACACCTTCAACGCGCTGCACGAGAACATGAAGCAGATCGTGATTGCCTCGGACCGCCCGCCCAAGGAGCTGGCGGAGATCGAGGATCGGCTGCGCTCGCGCTTTGAAATGGGATTGATTGCCGACATCCAGCCGCCCGACCTGGAGACCAAGGTCGCCATTCTCCAGAAGAAGGCGGAAAGTGAGCAGGTGCAGTTGCCCGCCGACGTGGCGCTGTTCGTGGCCTCCAACGTGCGCACCAACGTGCGCGAGCTGGAGGGCGCCATGACGCGGCTCATCGCCTGGTGCCAGCTCAACCACATGGAGATCACTCTGGCCTCAACCCAGCAGTGCCTCAAGCAGTTCATCGACATGCAGGTGCGCAAGATCACCATCGATGCCATTCAGCGCGCTGTCAGCGAGAACTTCGGCATGAGGCCCGTCGACCTGAAGCAGAAGAACAACTCGCGCAACGTGTGCGTGCCGCGTCAGATCGCCATGTACCTGGCCAAGCAGATGACCGAGGCCAGCCTTCCGGAGATCGGCCGCCAGTTCGGCAACAAGCACCACACCACGGTGATGCACTCCATCGCCAAGATCGAAGAGCAGCGCCGCGAAGACAAGGACCTGCAACGCACGCTGAACAAGCTGCAGGAGCAGTTGAACGCGTAATCTCCTGCGGTGGGGAAATTGTCTGACGAAGGCTGATTGATGCCATATCGGAAACTATCACGAGGGCGGAGGCATTAATGCGTCTTTCCGAACAGAGAGCGCGGGCTGTAGCGCGGGAGTTGCTGACCTTTCGTGATTGGGACATCCGACCAGTCACGGTGGGTGGTCAGTTATTCGAGGAAGCTGAGTACCGCGCTTACGGCAATTTGCAGAAAATCTTTGACCGCAAATCTAAGCACGGTCCTGGCTTTGGCAAGCCGGATTTCTTGCTTGTTGATTCGCCTCAAAGTTTAAGGCCTTTGGTTGTTATCGATACCAAACCGAATGTATCAGACATACAAGAGTCGATAGATGATACCAACCACTATGGCAACGCCATTCTGGAGAGTGGACAAGAGGCTCTATCGGTTGCTGTAGCCGGAGCAGAAAAACAGATTTGCGAAGTTAGAGTACAGCGGCACGTGGGCGGGTCGTGGCGCAATCTAATGTTACACAATAAGCCTATTGATTGGATTCCGTCACCTGCGCAAACCGCCAAAATTCTTTCAATGCCAGGGCGTATCGAGGTTGCTCCTGAACGCCCGCCCGATTCTGTGTTGGCGGCTCAGGCTGAGCGGCTAAACGAGATTTTGCGTGAATGTAAGATAAAGGACGAATTTCGGCCCATTTATGCGGCGACGTTCATGCTTGGCATGTGGTACGCGAACGTATCAATCGATGCAGAAGTTGTGCTCGAACAGATTAATTCCAACGCAGCCAAAGCGCTCCGAAAAGCAGGAAAATACGAACTTGCAAGTAGCCTACGTGTGGATGTGGAAAATGAGGATCTATCGCTTAAGGCGTGGGAAATCGTTGATATCTTAACGAAGTTAAACATTCGGTCTTTCATTCAGGAACATGATTATCTTGGACAGCTCTATGAAACCTTCTTTCGGTATACAGGCGGGAATACTATCGGGCAATACTTTACGCCACGCCACCTGATCGATCTAATGTGCGATTTGGTCAATGTGACACCGAATGATTTGGTATTTGATCCGGCCTGCGGAACGGGAGGATTCTTAATTGGCGCATTGAGGCGAATGGTACGCGAGCAGAATTTGCCTTATGAGGATGCAATAAAAAAATCAAGGATAATGTATTCGGAATTGAATCCGAGCCATCGACTGCTGCACTGTGCATTACTAACATGATCCTTCGAGGAGATGGTAAAAGCGGAATCATTCGAGCCGACTGTTTTAAACGTAAGAATTATCCTAATAAGGAGGTAGATTTAGCTCTTCTAAATCCGCCTTTTCCACATCATAAGACTGATCCACCGCCTACTCGGTTTATTGATCGTGCGCTATTGAGCGTCCGCAACAAGGGAATGGTTGCTAGTATCGTTCCATATTCTCTATTGGTAAAGATGTCAGATTGGCATCACAATTTACTAAAGTGCAACAGGTTGCTCTTTGTTGGAACAATGCCACCCGATGCCTTTCAGCCTTATGCGTCATTCAACACTGCAGTTGTTGTTGTACAAAAAGGTGTTCCGCATGCCAATAGCCGAGTTCTTTTTGCGCGCCTATGGAATGATGGTTACAAACTTAAGAAGAATGTGCGGATACCGCGCCAGGGTTCGCAAGTTCCAGCGATTCTGGAAGCGTTCGAGCGGAAGGAGGCGATACCAGAATTGACGGCCTATGAAAAGGTAGACCTTGATTCTAAAGAGTGGTCGCCAGAAGCATATATAGTCAGCCTCGTGCATTCCGACGACGAATTTATTGCCGGGTTTGAGCAAAGTATTCGCAAACATGCGGCCTTTTATATAGGCGAAGGACACAATATCGTAGGTACGATGCAGTCCAAGATGGTTGCGCTTGCACATGGCTTCGAGGGGAGGTCAACTGTTTCATTTGCCAATGTCTCATTCGGAACCTTTAGAGTGGACGATTATTTCACCGTCCAGCTAGGAGGCAAGGACGAAATCGAAGACCTGGACGATGATGGGAACATTCCAATTGTTTCAACAAGCGAATTCAATAATGGCGTGACTGCATGGAAAAAGCCGGCAATTATCTACTCCCCACTTGCTATTACAGTTGCAACTGATGGAAGTACTGGGTCAAGTTTTGTGCAAGAGTTTCCTTTCTATGCTTTTTATAAAGTGGCTCTGTTGCGACCGAAATTAAGTGTTCAAGTTCCGGTTGATGCCTTGTATTTTGTCGCCTACTTGATTTATCGAGAACGCTGGAGATATGTGTATGCTCGAAAACTTGGAAAGACTCGTCTTTCGGCGACCATTCTCCATGCTCCGATACGTGATGGTAAGCCAGATTTCGTTAAGATGGCCGAGTTGACGCGACAATGCGTCAGCTATCCAATAATTGCGGCATTTCGAGATACCTATAACGGATCCGTTGCAGAATGACGGGTGGCCTATATCTTGATTCTGAGATGTGGAAAGCCACGAATCCTATGCGCGAAGCGCGTCTGCCTGGACGGCAAGTCCTTGCAGATTATTTCCCCGCTCCGGCGCACAATCAAAGTATGAACAAGAACCAGAGGACGGGCACTTTCTATTCCCTATTCCCTGTTCCTTGTTTTTAGATACCCCCCTACCCCCCTCTATATTTTTTCATCCCTCAAAAACCTTGCAGATTATTTCTAAACTCTTTGTAATCAATATCTGCGGAAAATATTTCGTCTCACAATATCCCGCATGGTGAGATTTGACCTTTGGAAATCACCGAGAAAATCTCGTTTTTTGCCGGAAAAACCAATTTATTGCCACCTTCGATGGCAGAAGGTATGATTTCTCCCAACCGCTTCCGCGGACGAAGGAGATTTCCCCCATGCCTGCTCATAAAGCCGCGCACACAGCCGCGCACGCAACTCAGCTCGCATCCATGCCTGAACGAGTGAAACAGACCGGCCTGGTGAATGCAACCACCAATATCGCCCAGAGCTTGCAGGACTTCGAGCTTCCCGACCTGCAACAGTTCACCCGCGAGGGCGTGTACTCGAATACCGCCAGCAAGGACTTTCATCTTTTCTACGTTGGCCGCGACAACGTGCATGAGATTCTGAAGTATGTGCTGTCGCGGGTGCGGGTTTCACTGTATTTGAATATGTTCGGCTACGACGACGATGAGTTGAATGCCATTCTGATGGCCAAGGTGATGGACCCGACCGTGGCCATGCTGATCACCCTGGATCAGAGCCAGGCCGGCGGAGTGCACGAGAAAGCGCTGATTGCCGCCGACCAGAAAAGCAATCTTGCGGCCTTCAACACGCATTTCGTGATTGGCCAGTCGCTGACCGGCCAGATCAGCCATACCAAGGGCTTTGTGGCCGATGGCAAGGTGGGAGCGGAAGGGTCGACAAACTGGTCGTCCTCCGGCGAAGGCATCTTTGTGAACGGAACCTGGAATATTACCGGGCCGAAGGCGCCCGCTGGTCCGGTCAATCCGGGCAAGGGATACGTGGCGCAAAACAACACCCAGTCGATCTTCACCGATCAGGATACGATCAACCGCTTCCAGACCGAATTGATTGCGGAACATCTGATTGCCACCAAAGCGGCGCAGAAACCTGCTCCGACACCGCCTGCCGCGCCGACGCCGCCTGCCGCAAAGCCGACGCCTGCTGCGCCAAAAAAGAAGTAACAGGCGAGGAGCGCTTTAGATCTCGATTCTTAGAACGGAGAGTTTACAACGCACTCTGCGCTAACGCCGAGGCCGTCCGCGATCGCCAGAGCTTCGTCCGCGATCGCCAAAGCCGCGCGGCTTGAGGGGCGGGGCGACGGGGAGGTTGGTTTTGCCCGCGGGATAGACGGCGAGGAAGCGCTCCATGCCTTCGCCGGAGCTGGCCGTTTCCACGCCTTCGATGCCGCGGAAGGCCATGTGCATGAGGCGGCGCTCACGGCTGTTCATGTGCGGAAAGGCGAATGGGACGCCGGAGCGGAGCACCTTTTCCGCGGTAGTTTCGGCGGTGAGGCGCAACTCCGCCGCGCGCAACGCCTTGAAGTTGGCGGCGTCGAAGCTAACCAGGTCGCCCTCGCGCGAGTCAAGGCGCAGAATTTGCGCAGCGATAGTCTCCAGGGCAAGCAACAGCTCGCCGTTATGTTGCGTGAGCAGCGGCTGGTCGGGTCCGGCCAGCTCGACGCAGAGGGCGGGAGACAGGCCTTCGGCATCCAGCGCGCCGTCGCCGGCAGCGCTGCCGGCGCTGATGCGGTACTTGAGGCGCAGGCCGCCGAGCTTGTACAGGGAGGCGAGGAATCCGGCAATCTTCTGGGCGGCTTGCTGCAGGTCATCGATGGGCATAACAAAACAGTATCGCAGAGCCGGGCGGGGGAGGGAAAACACGTGGAGCCGGGCGTACCGAGCGATTCGGCTGGCAGGACAGCCGGATTGGGGCGATAATCAATGTATGGCGACTCTGCCCACTGCCGAAGACCTCTGGACCGTGCGGGAATATCTCTCCACGAGTTGGAGCCCGGACCGCGAATTTGTGGATGGGCGGATCGAGGAGCGGAACTTGGGCGAGAAAGAGCATTCCATCATCCAGCGGTATCTCACGGTTCTTTTTGCGCTGAAGCGGGCCGAGTGGGGCGTAGAGGTCTTTCCCGAACTGCGCACACAGACTGCGTCCAGAAACTTCCGCGTGCCGGATGTGCTCGTCGTGCGCAAGGGAGATTCCTTTGAACGCTACGTTACCCGCCCGCCGCTGATCGCCATCGAGATTCTTTCACCGGAAGATACATTCGGCGCTATGCAGGACAAGTTTACGGAGTATCGCCGCTTTGGCATCGAAAATATCTGGATTATCGATCCGGAGCCGCGCCTGGCTTACCGGTATACATCGGCAGGACTGGAAGAGGTGCATAGCGGCGAACTCACCGTGCCGGGGACGCCGATCCGGGTTGTGCTGAGCGAACTGTTCGCGGAGCTGGACCGGGCGTAATAAACGAACAATCAGCGATTTCCGTTCTTAGCTTTCCCGCACCTTGGGCGCCAGGTACTCGGGGCCGACGGGGTCGGGGACGGATTCGGCGACGATGCGGTCGATCTCGGCCATGGCGCTTGCATCGAGCTTCCATCCGAGCACGCCGGCGACGGCATCAAGCTGGTCAGGCCGCCGGGCTCCCCACAGGGCGACGCTGATGCCGGGGCGGTCGAGCACCCATCGGGCGGCCAGCTCCAGTACGGATTTGTCGTAGTGCTGGTGGGCAAACTCCGCCAACTCCTCGACGGCGGTGATGTATTGGGAGAAGCGCGGCTCACGGAACTTGGGATCGACGCGGCGAATGTCGCCCTTGTCGAAGCTCATGCCGCGCGTGACCCGTCCGCCCAGCAAACTGCGGCAGAGCGTGCTCCAGGTGAGGATGGCGACGTGATTTGCCGCGCACCAGGGAAGAATGGCCTCGTCAATTCCGCGCTCGAAGAGGTTGTAGGGCGGCTGATTGGAGGCGAGCGGAGCTACAGCGCGAAACTCCTCCATCTGGGCGACGCTGAAGTTGCTCACGCCCAGGGCGCGCACCTTGCCCTGGCGCTGAAACTCGGCGAGCACCGCGGCGGTTTCGGCAATGGGCGTGCGCGTATCCGGCCAATGCACCTGGTAGAGGTCAATGTAGTCGGTGGCGAGCCGGCGCAGGCTGGCTTCGAGTTCGATGCGCAGGCGGGCGGGCGTCGAATTGGCGAAGACGCCACGATCGGTCCAATCAAGGCCCACCTTGGTGGCGATGTAGAAATCCTCGCGGCGGCCGTGAGCGCGGATGGCGCGGCCGACGATCTCTTCGGCGTGGCCCTGTCCATAGATGGGCGCGGTGTCGATGAGGTTGATGCCGCGCTCGATGGCGCTGAGGCAGGTGGCGACGGCCACCTCGTCGGGCACTACGCCCCAATCCAGTCCGCCAATGGCCCATGTGCCCAGGCCGATGCGGGAAACCGTAACGCCGGCGATGGTGGTTGTCTCCATGGAAAACATTTTAATAGGGACCAGGGAACAGGGACTAGAACCGAGACCGTGTGCAGCGTTACTCAATATCATCCCCAAGTAAATTCGATTGGCGCCTGAATGTCGGGGTGAAGGCTATTGTGCACCGGGCAGGTGTGGGCGGCTCGCTCGAGTTTTTGCTTGTTTTCGGGGCTAATGGTGTGAGGTACATGGATTTTGACGTTCAGGCTCTTAATCATTCTCGGTGGCGCGGTTGTCATTTCCTTTTCTACGGTTGCCGTGCTTCCGGCGATGTCGAAGTTCAATGTACGGGCCATGATGCCCATAATTGTCAGTATGCAAGTGCCGAGCGCGGTTGCGACCAAGTCGGTAGGCGAGAAACTCTCGCCGCGCCCCTGATTGTCCTTGGGGGCGTCGGTGTTGAGCTCGGTTCCAGAGGAACTGTGGACTGCTTTACAGTGCAAGTCTCCCTGATATTCGAGTTGTATGGCAACCATCATTGCCTCCTTGAAGACATGGTTGGAACGGGCGCAGGCAGAAATGCGCTCACCTCCTATCAATCATAGGACACGAGCGCACTGTTGCGTTCAATAAGCCGAATGCCAACACAAAACAGTGCTTCAATCCGCGAGTCTTGCGGCTGATCTTGGAGTGGATGATACCTTGAATTAGCAGGTCTTGGATTTCTGGCAAGGCAGATTCATGAAGGATATCCATCCCCGAATGCGCAGGCCCATTCAACTGCTTCTACTGCTTGTGCCGCTCGCGGGCGCGTCGCTGGCCCATGCGCAGGGCGGGCCTCCGTTTATTACCGACGATCCCGGCACGCCGGGCAACCGGCACTGGGAGATCAACCTGGGCTGGATCGGCGACCACAATCCCGGGCTGGCCTATTACCAGTTGCCGGACTTCGACATCAACTACGGCTGGGGCGACCGCATCCAACTCAAGTACGAGCTGCCTATCGCAGCCGCCACGGACCAGAACAACACCAATAACGAAAACAACGGCGTGCGGGCCGGGCTGGGCGAGTCGCTCATCGGCGTGAAGTGGCGCTACTTTGAGCACCACACGGCGGGTGAACCCAAGTCCGACGAGAATATGACATTCTCGCTGGGCACCTATCCGCAGGTCTCCATCAACAACCCCACCAGCGCGGTGAGGCGCGGAATTGTGGAGCCGGGGCCGCAGTACTATCTGCCGGCGGAGTTCACGGCTAAATTGGGGCCTATCGATTTCAACGGCGAGGTCGGCCGGTGGATCGGCAACCGCAATGTGCCCAGCCGCTGGGGGCGCGGGCTGATTGCGGGGCACGAGTTCAGCGAGCGGCTGGAGCTGTACGGAGAGATTTACGATTTGCAGGACGTGAATCGCATCGACAACCAGCCCAAGCAGCGCGAGCTGACTGCGGATGTGGGCGGACGACAGACGCTGGACCACGCGGGTCATCTGCGGTTACTGTTCATGGGCGGACGTGCGATTCAGGCGGTGACGCGGCAAAACAGCGAACCGAACTGGATTGCGTATGTGGGTGTGCAGATCTTGCTGGGGCCGAGGGGGGCGAGCGCGACGAGCGCGAGATAGAATCGCCTCCCACTGCGCGAGAATCCGCCCCATCGTCAGATGGATGGAAACGGCAGCAGACGTAACCGCGTTCTCTTGGAATCTACGGAGAGCAAAGCGCCTGATTCCAGCGCGGACTTTCCCTCGGCCAAAGCCGAAAGAACGAGCTTGCCGATGCTATTGGGGTCCAAATCCTCTGAACGAATCTGCACGACACTTGGTTTTTGAAGCTTTGTAACTGCCAGAATTGCGCCGAAATCGAGGTCTTGAGTCAGAACCACATAGCCATGTGCGCTGGCATAGGCCATGATCTCCGTGTCTGGAGCGGTCGCCGCTCCAATCGCCGACCAGTGGATAGCTTCGACGCCTCCGCCGGACAAGAACTGTACCCAGTCCGGAGACAGATTCATGTCGATGAGCAGCTTCATGCCGTCGTCAGAACGACCTCGCGGTCTTCCGCCACCCATGCGGCATAGCGAAGAGCTTGCAAGATATCTTCGCGCTCCAGATAGGGATAGCTGGCGAGGAGTTCATCGATACTGTGTCCAGCTCCGATCTGGCCGACGATCATGCTGACGGTGACGCGCATCCCGCGAATGCAGGCCTTACCGCCCATGACCGCAGGATTCCGGGTGATGCGATCCATTTGTCCCATGTGCCCGCTCCCTTCCGAAGCCTATTGTGATGGTAGCCTCTTTGCGGCTGGATTTCAAAAGGCTGCCAGGGAATGTGGTTTCTCGGGGCCGACTATCCGGATGAACCAGCAGATCAGAGTGCGATACCGCTCTTCATTGCGTCCAGGCCTGCATAAATATAGTCCGTGTACAGATCCACGAGCAATTGTCTAACCGTGCCGTTTCGCACTCCGTTTTTATTGAGGAGCAGCGTGAGATCTTCGATGGTTTTCTGGTAGAGATTCTGAATACCTTCAGGGCTCCAGTCACGGCTGAGAACTGCGGTGGTTCGAACAGAGAGGTCTTCATCCTGATCGATCCAGTCATCGATCATTTGCATGAGAAGAGAGGTATCGGCCATCCAATTTTGCTCTTCATTCCAGTTCTGCCGCCGATAGGATTCGCAGTGATCGTCAAGGCCGATGTACGAGCCAACCACATACCACATGCCGCTGATTGCGGCTACAATCCCGGCCCAGCGATATCCCATGCCGCTCGGGTCCCTTTCACCGGCCGCGGCCAGCGCTTCTTCCTGACAATACTTCTGGGTTGCGGGCAGGAGTACTGTCGTCCAGTAATTCGCCTGCCAAGGGCTTTCATTTGCTCTCAAGCCGCGGACGAGAGTCTGCAATGTGGCCTGAAGAGGCGAGCGCGGCTCAGGCACGGCGGTGAGAAGCAGGGCAATCTGCGAAGCTTCATCCGGGCCATTCGCCGTAGCTTCGTCAAGCAACTGATCGATCAGGCCAATCATGGTGGCCATAAGCGCCAATTGCCGATGAACGCGTGCGGGAAGCAGCCAATCCAATGATGAAAAAAACTTCTGGCCTGACCATAAAACAACAGCGCGAGATATGGGCAGTTGACGCGGGCAGCGGATCGGCAGGCGCAGAAGCAGCGGGCAGCGATCTCTTACGACAATCATCGAGTAGCAGGCTCGCGCGTACATCTCCGCGAGAAATCGAATCTTTACGGCGTTGGCTTCACTGCGGCCCACCGAGTCTGCGCCCAGCGCGGGCGGCACGTACCGCTGCCACTGCGCTGCAACCGTCTTTTGAATCAATCGACGTAGTTGGATTACATCGTCAGGGGGTTTGGCAATCAACTCTTCGATGGTGCGCACACGAGCGGCAGCCAAGCTCTCAGGCGCGGGTTCTTCGCTAGAGGCCGTGCAATTCTTCTCGCTCGCCATGCTTCAATTTTAGTGCAGGCTGCGGGGCCGGTTTCGATGAGCGTCAAATCTCTAATGCAGCATCGACAGTGCCCCGCGTACGGAGATACGCAGTTGCCGAACCGAATATGCCCCCACGACCGGAACGGCCCCCACTCGCCGCATCCCGGCCTGGTGTTGTATCTTCCTATTCGTATGGAACACACGCAGAACAGCGCCCCGCATCCCGCGCCCGAGGCTGAAGAGGTCTACCGGCGATGGATTCAGTTTCTTGACGAGGAGTTCACCCGCCACCATGCGCCGGAGCTGCGCGCGGAGATTGTGCGCGACCAACTGACCCAGCTCTACCTGGGCCGGCCACATGGCGGCAAGCTGAACCTGTCGCTGACCAGCGAGCTGCCCGGCAACGTGCTCTCGCTTTCGCTGGACCCGGACAACGTGACCCTGGAGGCGGAGCACTTTGCCGACGCCGACCCGGAGCTGTTTGCCCAGCGCAAGCCGCTGCTGTGGTTCTGGCAGATGTTCGACCGCTCGCCCATCGGGACCAATCACTGGCTGGGGGTGCGCTTCCGCGCAATGCTGGGACGGCATTTGTTTGCCCGCATCGGCGCAGGCGTCAAGATCTTCCACGGCGTGGATTTGACCTTCGGCTACAACCTGGCCATCGAGGAGGGCGCGGTGATTCGCCAGCACGTTTTGCTGAACGACCGCGGCGGCATCACCATCGGCAAGGGCGCGGTGATCGGCTCGTTCGCGCGCATCTATTCGCACAGCCACGCCGCCCATGACTTCAGCGAGGTCACGCTGGTGCCCACGGTCATCGGCCCGGGGGCCCGCATTGCCAGCCACGCCATCGTGCTGGCCGGACAGCATGTGGCCGCCGGAGAGCTGGTGGGCAGCTTCCCGGCGGAACGGGAATAAAAATACAGGGAATAGGGAATAGCCACCCCAGCGAGCACAAATCACTCGCCGGGGCCCCCGGCAGGGAGTAGGGAATAGAAAACAAAACCTGTTTTCTGCGCTATGTCCTACTGCGCCGGGTTTACTCCGCCATGCACCACAAAGCGGCTGAGGTAATCGTGCAGCAACTGGCGATGCTGCTGGCGATAGGCGTCGTAATCCTGGGCGATGCCCTGATCGGCGCCGTTGATCAGAATCCAGCAATCCAACATTCCGGCGTTGCTCAGCTCGACAAGGTTGCGCAGGCTCTCGTCGAGATCTGCCGGCTTCGTCTTCAATTCCCGGTTCATCGTAATCACCAAACTCAAAGCTGTATCTTCCTCTTTCAGCGAGTGCCGGTAATCCTTTTCATCGGGGTAATCCTTCTTGAATTGATCATTCCGATAGTTGGCTCGCGCCAGCGCGTAACCGAGCCAGGCAGAGCCGCCGGGGTGCTTTTTCTCATCGATAAAATTCGGATCTACGTGTATGGTGAGTCCTTTAGGATTCTTCGGGTCCACTACCGGCCCCTCCGGGCGTTCGATCTTGGGCGCCATCAACACGGCCTTCTCGAGTTGCGCCCATTGTTTGATCCCCTGCCAGGCCAGACGGCTGTAGGGCTCGGCGACAATGGCGTCGATGAACTTCTCGCGGGCAGCCATGGGGTCGTTGCCATACTTGAGGATGGCGTCGCCCCAGTAGCGGTAGGCCGTCTCGCGGTCCGGATTGACGGCAATCGCCCGCGCAAACCACAGGGCAGCGGTTTTCAAATCCCCCTGCCGGAAAGCTGTATCACCGGCAAAAAGGGGCGCCTCGTAGAGCTTGGGGTCGGCATTTGCGGCGGCTATGTACCTGGCCATCGCCGTCGCAAAATCTCCTGCCGAGAAGGCTTTTTCTGCCTCCTGTATCAGCGCGCTAGCCGCGCTGGCCGGAGCGATCTCGACCGGCTTGGAGGGGTCGATACCGGCCATCATCTGGGCAACCAAATTCGTGTCGCCCAGCGCAATGGCCCGCTTGGCCTCGTCGCGCTCGCGGGTTCTGAGCGCCAGCGCCGCGGCAGGATCATTTGTATTTTTGGATGCTGCGCTCAGGCAGCCGGCCAGCCGCTCGGCATAGAGCCACTCGTTGGGGTTCTCTTTGGCCAGGGCTTCATAAAACGGCAACGCGTCCAGCAACTTGCCTTCCTTGTAGAGGGCATTTGCTTTTGCCGCATCATTATTGTCCTGGGCAAAGCCCGCAGTTGCCAGGCTCAGAACCGCCAGGCCAAGACTCACACCCGCTATCCATTTCCGCATTACTGTTCCCCTTTCGCGCAGAATTCCTGCACCCCATGAATCCTTAGACAGCGCCGGCCCTGATTTTGTTCCCGGCGTTTGTTCCCAGCCTGAGGCGTGAATCTCTACGCCCCTCCATGCTAACCTGAGATTTCCAGTTTTGGAGTGTAGATTTGCAATCCAGCGCCATCGTCATCGCCGTCTTCGAGTTCGTTCTGCTCCTGTTTTCGCTCAGCGTGCATGAGTCTGCGCACGCCTGGATGGCTTCGCGCCTGGGCGACCAGACGGCGCGGATGCTGGGGCGCGTCTCGCTCAACCCCATGGACCACGTGGACCCCATCGGCACCCTGCTCATTCCCGCGCTGGCGATCTTTGGACCCTTCATCGGATTGGGATTCCTCAGTGGCTTTATTATTGGATGGGCCAAGCCCGTGCCCATCATCAGCCGCAACTTCCGCAACTTCAAGCGCGACGATATGCTGGTCAGTTTGGCCGGCCCGGCCTCGAACCTGCTGCTGGCGCTTATGGCGTTTGCCGGCCTGGCGATCTTAGAGGCCACAATCCCAGACGGACGCAATGTTGTTCCGGCATCCCTGCTGGCCGCGATCTTTCGAAATGGGGATGTGGTAACGAGCCCGTTCGTGCTTCTGTGCGCAACCGCAATTGTGGTTAATCTCTGCCTTTGCATCTTCAACCTGCTTCCCATTCCACCGCTCGACGGCAGCCACATCCTCAGGAACGTGTTGCCGTATGGCGCGGTGCGGGTCTTTGACCAGATCAGCGGGCTGCTCAGCTATGTGTTACTCATCGTCGTGGGCGGAGCGGTGATGCGCTTTATCTTCCTACCTGCTATGGCAATCGTGATTTGGGGCCTTATTCATCTATGAGCGCATCGGTCTCCGGATCTCCCGGCCGCTGCAATGGACCGCTACAATAGAAGGAGCCGTTTTTTCCGGATTTTCCGGCGGGACGGCGACATTCTCCTGGCATCATTCCGGAATCGAACAATACCATGGCTGAATCCGCAACTTCGTCCTCACGTCCTCGCGTATTGAGCGGCATGCGCCCCACCGGCAAGCTGCACCTGGGCAATTACATGGGCGCGCTGTCCAACTGGGTCAAGCTGCAAGACCAGTACGAGTGCTACTTTTTCATCGCCGACTGGCACGCGCTGACGACGGACTATGCGGACACCTCCAACATCGCGGCCAACACGCTGGACGTGGCGCTGGACTTTCTGGCCGCCGGACTCGACCCGGCCAGGAGCGTGATCTTTTTGCAGAGCAAGGTTTTGCAGCACGCCGAGCTGAACCTGCTGCTGGGCATGATTACCCCGGTCGGCTGGCTGGAGCGCGTGCCCAGCTATAAGGACCAGCAGAAGAATCTGGCGAATAAGGACCTGTCGAACTTCGGGTTCCTGGGCTATCCGGTGCTGATGGCCTCCGACATCCTGATCTACCAGCCGCAATTCGTTCCCGTGGGCAACGACCAGACCGCGCACGTGGAGCTGACCCGCGAGGTGGCGCGGCGCTTCAACCAGTTCTATAAGCTGGATGGCAAAGAGGTTCTTCCCGAGCCGAAGGTGCTGCTGACGCCCTCGCCGCAACTGCCCGGTACCGACGGCCGCAAGATGTCGAAGAGCTACGGCAACACCATCCTGATGACCGATCCGGAAGATGTGGTGCGGCAGAAGCTGAAGACCATGGTGACCGACCCGGCGCGCGTTCGCCGCACCGACACGGGCGACCCGGACAAGTGCCCGGTTCACGATCTGCACAAGGTCTTCTCAGATGTGTTTACTGAAGCCAAAGTAGCTCATGGTTGCCGCACGGCGGGAATCGGGTGCATTGAGTGCAAGGGCTGGGTGGCCGACAACATGGTGCGGGTTTTGCGGCCCATTCAAGAGCGCCGCGCCAGCTTTACAGAGGCGCAGGTCAAAGAGATTCTCAATAATGGTTCCCAACGCGCCCGTGCGCGCGCCGAAGAAACAATGCAGCAGGTGCGCGCCGCCATGCAGATGACCCTGAGCAGCGAGACCGGCAAATAATATGGCAGAAAAGACAATTCCGTGGTGGCGAAAGGCGCTGGAGTTTGCATTGGGCGGCCTTCGCTCCGGATTTGGCTTTTTCGCGCGGCCATCACAGCCCGAACCCCTCATAGTAGCGAAGATTTCAGGCAGTCGCAGAGATCAACCGGAAGAAGCAAGAGCCTTGAACGAGCCATCTCACAAAGTGGTTGCCGCGCCGGCGAATCTGGCCGTGCCAGCTTCCGTAGCGCAACCGGCGAAGGCTGCGGGAAAAGGCCGGGTGGTGAGCAAGAGGGAAGAAAAACCCTCCTCGGGGGATAGAGCCGCTCTGCTACCTGCTGCTGGTTCCGACATCGCGACCGAGCCGGTTGCCGAGCAGGAATCTGCCGTCGAGCCTGTTTCTACTCCCGCTGTTGAGCCGGTAGCTCCGGCCGTTGAGCAGGCAGTCCCAGCCGCCGCCTTGCCGATGGAAACCAAGCTGGAGCCGACACCCGCGCCGCCACCGGAAGTCGAGTCAGAGTCTGCTACCGCGCCAATTGCCATCCCGGTCCCAGCCGCACCTGCCGGCCCACGTCGCGCGCTCAAACCGCAACGCAGCGAAGAGGAAAAGGCCGCAGCGCGGCTGGCGGCGCGGCAGAAAAAGCTGGACGAGGGCTCGGAGGAGTCTCCTTTTTCGGTGATCGTGGGACAGGTTTATGACGGCCCCATGGACCTGTTGCTGGACCTGATCCGCAAGCAGGACATCGACATCTACGACATCCCCATGGCCATCATCACCAGCCAGTTTCTGGCTTATGTCAACCAGCTCAGGGCCAGCGACGTGGATGTAGCGGGCGATTTCATCTACACCGCTTCGCTGCTGATCCACATCAAGAGCAAGATGCTGCTGCCGCACACGGAGACGGGCCCGGAGCAGGCGGCCGAGGACCCGCGGCGCGAGCTGGTGGAGCGGCTGCTGGAGCATGAACGCTTCAAGAACGCCGCCCAGATGCTGCTGGAGAAGCAGATGCTGGAGGCGGCCACGTGGTCCAATCCCGGCGCGCGCGAGTTCAGGGACGATGTGAGCGCCGAGCCGGAGATCGCCGCCGATACCGTGGACCTGGTGCGCATCTTCCGCGAGATTCTGGAGCGCGCCCGCAATCGCCCGGTGATCGACGTGGAGGAGGATTCTGTCACGGTGAGCCAGATGATCCAGTTTCTAGCCCGCCGCCTGACCCTGGAAGACAAGCCGGTGGCCCTGCGCCGCCTGTTGAGCCACACCCACAGCGAGCGGGCGCTGATCGCCATGTTCCTGGCGCTGCTGGAGATGGTCCGCCTGCAGGCGATTTTGCTTCGCCAGGACCGCCAGTTCAGCGAGATCTTCATCAAGAAGCACAGCAACTTCGAAACGGTGATGAACGAAGGCCTGGGCAACGCTCGGGACGACTGGCGATAGGGAAAGAATTTATGAAGTTTCGGCGGAGGTGTAGACGCACTTCCCCGTTTCGCGCACGAAATTCAACGGAATCTTAGGGTTGTTGATGTCCTTGTTGCCATCGTCAGCCCACTTCTTGGCCCATTTTTTGAAGTAGGGCTCAATCTGTGCCGGAGTTAATAGATAGATTTCTTTCAACTCGATCCCGTCGTAAACAGCAAATATCCAATCTACCTGCCTGTATTTGCTTATAATGTGCGGATTCATGTGGTGATGAGTTGAAAAGCTCTGTGTGAGCCTGATGTTTACGGACTTCAATTCGTATTCTCGACCGTTCTTGTCTCGAGCATCATTTCCTTCACGTCCCGGCAGAATTGTCAGGCCCGTGCAGAGCACAATTTGAAGAATCTTGCCGCCATTGTCCTGGAAAATATCGTCGATCCCGTGCTTGGAGGCAAGTTCTTGGAGTTTTTGGATGCTGGGCCATAGCTCACGAAGTTTCGTATGATCTGGATGTGGCTTCATACCCGCTCCTTCAATAGCAGGTCAACCACATCAACCTTCAGTACAATTGCGAGCCGCTCCATGCTGTCGATAGAAATATTTTTCTCGTTTCGCTCAACGCTTCCGATATAGTTCCGATGTAGGCCAGCTCGCGCCGCCAATTCCTCTTGTGAAAGACCTTGGGCCAAACGCGCCGATCTCAGGTTGACCCCAAACCTTGCACGGGCAGTAATCTTATTATTAGAGGTTTTCATTACCTTTCATGGTCGCCCCATGCTAAGCTAAAGGCTACAGTCTATAGACTGTATGAGGTAACAATGTCGGCAACCCTGATCTCCGCGCAACCCGCATATACGACACAGCTCGGCGCCGCATATGTAGGCGATTCCTTGAAATTACTCACGGAATTGCCGGATGGTTCTGTCAATCTGGTTGTCACCAGCCCTCCCTTCGCTCTCCAAAGGCAAAAAGAATACGGCAACTTCGACCAGGCTGAATATGTGGACTGGCTTATGCAGTTTGGGCGTTTAGTGCATCAAAAACTGCGTCAGGATGGTAGTTTTGTCCTCGATCTTGGAGGAGCGTATCGAAAGGGTGTTCCCGTACGGTGTCTTTACCAGTTCCGGGTTTTATTGAGGTTTTGCGATGAAATCGAGTTCCACCTAGCTCAAGAGTTTTTCTGGCACAATCCTTCCAAACTGCCTAGCCCCATAGAATGGGTAAACAAACGGAAGATAAGGGCTAAGGACACTGTCAATACACTCTGGTGGTTTTCGCGCTCAGAATGGCCTAAGGCCAATGTTTCCAATGTGCTGGCTGAATACAGCCCGCGCATGAAAAAACTGTTACAGAATCCTGCGGCTTTCTATACGCCTAAGCAACGGCCCTCGGGACACGAGATTGGCCTCGCATTCGCAACCAATAACGGTGGCGCTATCCCATCTAACCTATTGCAGATTCCAAATTCAGAAAGCAACGGCGTATACCTCGGCGCTTGCAAGGAAGTTGGAGTAATAGGGCATCCAGCGCGATTTCCTTCGAAATTGCCTGAGTTTTTTATTCGCTTACTGACCGACCCTGGTGATTTGGTTGTGGATATCTTTGCCGGCTCTAACACCACGGGTATGGTGGCAGAGATTGAGGGGCGTCGGTGGCTTGCCTTTGAACTGAATCGCGAATACGTTGCTGCCTCAGTACTACGGTTTGTCCCCAATAGACTCTCAGTATCGAGAATGAAGGAACTGTATGAATCTGTTCTTCGCGGTGAATCTGTCTCTATCGAGGAAGAGATTGGATTTCAGTCACAACTACTTGCTGTCTAATCGAGCATCGTCTACAGTTATTGGGAGTCATGAGAGTGGAAGAGAAGGCAAAACCCGACACGAATCGCCACAGCCCCCTTTGGCTGGAACTTCAGGAAAAGGCGAAGGATGATCCGGAACTGGCAAAACAACTAGAAGTCGCGAAGAGCGTGATGGAACGGTACAGCGAGACCTTGCAACGGTTGGCTGATTCCTAACCCACTATCCCGATGCATTATTGACAGACCTTTCCATGTATATATGCCTGATTATGAGAGTCATTAACCTTCTATTCACACATTTTCTGTAGCCTAGACTCTTGGTGGAAGTTCACGTGCCAGAGATACACCTCAAGAAACTTCAATTTCAGACCGAACCGGCTCTCGATGATGGCGTGAGCCAGGCCGCAGCCGTTTCGCCCGAAGCCGCGCAGATTCGCAATTACCTGCTGTCTCGCGGCAACTCGGCCAAGGCCGATCGCGGGTTCCGCTGGCTGATGGTGCTGAGCGCGCTGAGCATCTTCGGCATTGTGGTGCTGATCGCCACCGAGTTGATGGTGCGGTCGAAGCTGGCCTGGGGCAAGTTCGGCCTGGATTTTTTTTATAGAGCCTACATCGATACCTACTCGCATAAGCCGATGTACTGGGACCCGGTCAATGGGCACTTCAGCGCCCTGCCATTCCTGTATGGAACGCTGGTTTCGTCGTTTCTGGCGCTGCTTTTGGCGGTGCCGCTGGCCATTGGCGTGGCGGTGTTTCTGACCGAGATGTGCCCTCAAGCGCTGCGGGGTCCACTGGCCTTCCTTACGGAGCTTCTGGCGGCCATACCCAGCGTGATTTATGGACTTTGGGCAGTCTTTGTGCTGGTTCCGCTGCTGCGCGAGGATGTAAATCCCTGGCTGATCAAGGGATTCGGCTGGAGCGGCTTTTTTAATGACGACAACCCCACCGGACTGGGTTTTGTGGCAGCGGGCATCATTCTGGCCATCATGATTCTGCCGATTATCTCCTCGCTGACGCGGGAGGTAATGACGGCGGTTCCACGCTCGCAGCGGGAGGCGGTTCTGGCGCTGGGGGCGACGCGGTGGGAGATGATTCGCGTGGGGGTGCTGAGGAATGCGCGCATCGGCATCGTGGGCGCAATCATTCTGGGCCTGGGGCGAGCCCTGGGCGAAACCATGGCGGTGACCATGGTGATAGGCAACAGCCCTGAAATCAGCCGCTCGCTGCTGTCGAATGGGAGTTCGATGGCTTCAGTGATCGCCAACGAGTTTGCCGAGGCCTCGGGGGATCTGCATCTGAGCGCGCTGATGGAGATTGGGCTGGCGCTTTTCATCGTGACCATCATTGTGAATGCGTTTGCCCGCCTGCTGGTGTGGGCGGTTACGCGCGGAGAGCCGTCGCGGGCGGGTTGAAGAACAGCTATTAGCCATTAGCTCTTAGCTTTTAGCTAGAAGCTGAACGCGGGAGACGAGAAGCTGAAGAACGAACACAAATTGCGGGCATGGATTCGGGGGCTGAGCGATGGCGCAGCGACCGGGCTGGCGGTTCTCTCGACCATACTGGTGGTGGCGCCGCTGGTGGCCATCTTCGTCTACCTCATTTACAAGGGCGCCAGTTCGCTGAGTTGGGCTTTCTTTACGGAGGTTCCCAAGCCGGTGGGCGAGGCGGGCGGCGGCATGGCCAACGCGATACTGGGGTCGGCCATCCTGCTTGGGATAGGCAGCCTGATTGGTATTCCAGTGGGCATTGCCGGAGGCATCTTTCTGGCCGAGTACGGGCGCGGGACAAAACTTGCCACGGCGGTGCGCTTCACAGCCGACGTGCTCAACGGCGTTCCCTCCATCGTGATGGGCATTGCCATTTACTCATTGGTCGTAGTTCCGCAGGGGCACTTCTCGGCCTTCTCCGGCGGAGTGGCGCTGGGGATCATGATGATTCCTACGGTTTGCCGCACCACGGAAGAGATGTTGCTGATGGTGCCCAACGCGGTGCGGGAGGCGGCTCTGGCGCTGGGCGTGCCGAACTGGCGGTCAGTGATGGCTATTACGGTGAAGACAGCTTCGCCGGGCATTATCACCGGATGCATGCTGGCGTTTGCGCGCGTAGCGGGAGAAACGGCACCGCTGATCTTTACCGCATTTGGCAACGTGGGCTGGAACGCACGGCTGGACGAGCCGATAGCCGCTCTGCCTTTGCAGATTTACGTTTATGCGCTCTCGCCCTACGATGATTGGCACCGCCTGGCGTGGGCGGGTTCGCTGGTGTTGATTGTGTTGATTGTTCTGGCCGTTTCGCTGGTGCGCTACGTGACCAGCCGCGGCGTTTTGAAAGGGGCAAGCTAAGTGGGCGTCAGTATTGAAGTCACCAACCTGAACGCGTGGTACGGAAGCAATCACGCGTTGCAGGACATCAATCTGAACATTCCGGCCAACCGCGCCACGGCGCTGATCGGGCCGTCGGGCTGCGGTAAAAGCACCTTTGTGCGCTGCCTGAACCGCATGCACGAGACCAATCCCGTTGCACGGGTAACCGGCAAGGTGATCATCGGCGATCTGGATATTTACAAGGACATCAAGCCGGTGGAGATTCGCCGCCGCGTGGGCATGGTCTTCCAGCGGCCCAACCCCTTTCCCACCATGTCGATCTACGACAATGTGGCCGCGGGGCTGAAGCTGAACGGATACAGCAGCCGGCATGTGCTGGACGAGATCGTCGAGAAGTCGCTTAAAAACGCGGCGCTGTGGGAAGAGGTCAAGGACAATCTGAAGAAGGAATCCGGCGCCAGCCTGAGCGGCGGCCAGCAACAGCGCTTGTGCATAGCGCGCGCGCTGGCCGTGGACCCCGAGGTGCTGCTGATGGATGAGCCAGCATCTGCGCTGGACCCGGTTTCCACTGCCAAGATCGAGGATTTGATCTTCCAGTTGAAGGCGCAGTACACTATTGTGATTGTGACCCACAACATGCAGCAGGCCGCCCGCGTAGCGGAAAATACGGGCTTCTTTCTGAATGGCCGGATGGTGGAGTTCGACGCGACCGACAAGATCTTCACCAACCCCAGCGACAAACGCACGGAAGATTACATCACAGGCAGGTTCGGATGACACGCATACGCTTTCAACAGCGTCTTGAGGAATTGAAGGAGAAGTTGCTGGAGATGGCCGGGCTGGCCGAGCAGGCGACCCAGCGCGCCATTGAAGCCTATCGAGAGCGCGACCTGTCGATTTGCGACTTGGTCAGCCAAGGCGAGATCACCATCAACTGCCTGGAGCGTGACATCGACCAGGCCGCGCTTGACTTGCTGGCGACGGAACAGCCCATGGCCGGCGATCTGCGCTTTATTCTCAGCGTCATCAAGATCAACGCCGAACTGGAGCGGGTGGGCAACGCCGCCAAAAGCATCAGCGAACGTGTGCGCCACATGGAACGGATGGCCGCAGCCGAACTGCCGGTCAATATTCCGAAGATGGCGACGCTGGCCTCCGAAATGGTGCGCAAGAGCCTGCAATCGTTCATCGAGGCCGATGCCGAGACGGCGCGCTCCGTGCTGACCATGGACGATGCCGTGGATGCGATGAACAAGGCGGCCTTTAAGTCGCTGATCAAGGTCATGGAAGAGCAAAGCCACCTGGCTCCGCAGGCGCTGAATGCGCTGATGATCTCGCGCTCCCTGGAGCGTGTCGCGGATCATGCGACCAATATCGCCGAAGATGTGAT
>Ga0326727_10010920_pt1 | contig 21398 bp, 16 predicted proteins | sample MB2enrmetagenome_FD_207643 | JGI IMG/M metagenome (GOLD analysis project Ga0326727, IMG submission 207643) | Lab enriched peat soil microbial communities from McLean, Ithaca, NY, United States - MB29MY | ecosystem: Environmental > Terrestrial > Soil > Wetlands > Peat | place: USA: New York...
GGGGGCATGTCTAAACTCGCTGATCGAACCACAACCAATTACGCCAATTTTAATACTCATAGCCTCTCCATCCTTCATATGAAATCCTGAATGATTTCAGAACCATTTTAAAATTCTTTCAATTGAAATTCAAGGCATTCCAGGGCAAACACCATGGTGACAGGCATGCGGGCACCTGGTGTATCGTCAACAAGGCCGCCACAGGCACGGTTTCTCAAACGCTATCCCATTAGCACGAGTACCGAGCTCGACATGACTTTGGGGAAACACGTAGCCCCCGACAGAAGCGCTGTACTTGAAAACACTTATTCGTTATCTCTCGGCTTTCAAACCGGCCACCTACGCCTGGAGCGGCTCGCATGATTCGGTCCATGTCTGTCATGGCATTCCTTCACTTTCACGATGTCGACCAAGCCGCCTTCGCACGAGGTATTCGTGGAACAAAGGTGAAATGCCAGGAGCGCAAGTTCCTATGCAACCACGATGATCTCAACATGTCCTTCAATGGTTTGCGAAGTACACGGCGCCGATCGCTTGCGCGAACTGGGCGACAGCGACATGCGGATATCCCTTCAGCTGTTTCATGAGAGAAGTATTGGCCATGCCGGTGCCTGCCACTACGAGCAGGATATCAGGATCGACGCTCAGGGCGCCCTGCACTAGGAGCTCGAAGCATGTGGCGTTCTTGACGAGGCGCCCGAAGAGGAAGCGGCGGTCGATGCCCGGTTCGAGGATACGCCGCGTCTCGAGGAAAGTTACCGCGAGGGACTTCCCGATCTCGCGCCAGATCTCGCGACTGGTGTCGTCCCTCTCCCGGTCGGGCAGCCTCATCAAGTGTTCGAGGAAGGGCTTCCGCTTGTCGACGGGCTCGGTGGGTACGTACCAGCCCTCCGCCCCGCCGGCCTGGCGCCGCTCGACGAAGCCCTTTTCTTCGAGCTCGCGGAGGAGGTCAGGGCGCTCCGCGGAGAACCGCTTGAGGGCAAGGCGGAAGACGCCGCTCTGGCTGCAGTACTTCTGGAGGGTGCCGGGGAGGCCGGTATTGAAATTATTGAGGCTGCGGAGGTCGTCGGGCTCGAAGGCACGTTCTGGCCAGCAGCCGAGATCGATGATGAAGTTGTACACCTCGAGCGGGATGTCAGGGATCGCGCCGGTCTCGGTCACCCAACCCGTGCCGAGCTCGGTCCCCAGCGTATGAGCGAAAACGCCCTTGGCCACGTCCCTGGCTTCGGGCGAGGCGGCCATCTCGACTGCGGCAGTGAAGGCGGCCATCGGCCCGTCGTTGATGATGCGCACCGCGCCCTCGGGGACGACCCACTCCCGGAGGCGCACATCGAGATCTGTCAGCTCGGCGAAGTCCCTCTCGTAGTCGATTGCCGGGTTGCGGCGAATGCCTCGGGTCTTATAGACCTCGCCGCCCACGATCTTGTTCCTGACCACGACGTCGGGGAAGCAAAGCCCGATCCCGTCGCACCGGAGCCCCTTGCCGAGCCCCGCAGCTTCGAGGTCGGCCAAGGCGAGCGCCATCTCTGCGTTTCCCATGCTCTTATGGAGGGCCTTCGCCGCAAGCTCGAGCAGTGCCGTTCGGCGGCCGTCGGCCGCCTCTCCGAGACGGTGGATCCACAATCGCGCCAAAAGCAGGCGCACGATCAGGCAGATAGGGTCGACCAGCTGCCGTGAGCGGAGGAAGCCCGCGGGGTACCAATCGTACTCCGTGTAGTCGACGATCCGGCCATCGTCGACGAGAACCGCCTTGACATCTGTTCCGCCCACGTCGAGGCCGATCAGGGCTTTGCCTTCGAGCCGCTCGGTCCGCCCGCGGAAGAAGGCGACCAGGTCCGCGGTTGGAGACTCGGGTCGTGTCGCGGCCGGGGCCCGATCCAGTGGCGCGAACTCGATGGAGAAACTAGGCGCGCCGGGCGATAGTGCACCGATCATCCGGTCCGTGACGTTGACCGCACGCCCGTAGCCTGAGCGCGACGAACGTGGGAGTCCGATGCCGAAGACAGCCGGCAGCCGATTGAGGATCGCCAGGAACTCCGAAGATCCCTGGTCGGAATAGACCTCCATGCGCCTCCCGCCGAGGGCCGAGATGATGTTGTAGACCTCCGCGTGGATGTAGTCTTCGACGAAGGCGCGTTCCTCGCTGCCCAGGCCTTCGACGCGAGGGACCCGCAGATCGAAGCGGCGAAGACCGGTGCCATCAAGCATCTCCACGACGCAGGCGAGTCGATGGCTTTCTCTGTCCGCAAGGTCGCCGAAAAGGACATGGAGGTCGGTGATGTACACGCTCCGGCCCGCCTTCGCCTGCTCGATCAGCTCCCGGACCATGTCACCTCCCGACGCCGTCCGATCGTCTGTGCTCCCGGACTACCGCCAGACCCTCTGCCTCGATCAGCGCGCGGAGCGCCTCGACCTCGCCATCGGGCAGGGGTATCATGCCGTTGAAGAACTCCGTGCTCCGGTTCATGAGGGAGTATTTGTTGATCGCGAGAGGGTTGAAGTTGATCAACTCGACACGCCCCCCCGGGTATTTGTCCCGAATGAAGCGCGCCATCGTTCTCACGTTCGCCTCCGTTGCCGTGATGCCCGGGATCAGCGGAATCCTCGTGAGGAGCTCCGCTCCTGCCCGGGCCAGCCTCGCGTAGTTGTCAAGGATAAGGTCGTTCGGACGGCCGGTATACTCCGCGTGCAGCGAGCTGTTCGCGATCTTGAGATCGATGATGAAAAGGTCGGTGAGGGGAATGAAGCGTTCGAGAACTTCCCAATTCCCGAACAGACAGGTTTCGATGGCAGTATGGACGCCCTCCCTCTTACAGAGGCCGAGCACTTCCAGCGCGAACTCGTGCTGGACGAGTGGATCGCCTCCGGAAATCGTGATCCCCCCGTCCGAATGCCGATAAAACTCGACGTCGCGCAAGAGGGTCGCGGCGGCCTCCTCCGCGGAGATCTTGCTCCCATCGAACGAGAGCGCGGTCGTGGGACAGGCGGTGACGCAGGCTCCGCAGCGTGTGCAGAGCCCCCGGTCGACCCGGACGAAGGGATCCTCATCCAAATGCGGACTGATTGCGCCGACGGGGCAGCTCGCCTCGCACCGTCCGCAGCGGATACACTGCTTCGCAAGATACCAGAGGCCGAGGGCCGCGTCCATCCCTTCGGGATTCTGGCACCATGCGCAGCGCAGGCTGCAGCCTTTCAGGAAGAGCGTCGAACGGATGCCCGGGCCGTCATGTAGCGTAAAGCGCCGGATATCAATGATCGCCCCTTCCATCAGAGGTCGCCATGGCTGGTGCGTGCGATGATCTCGTCCTGCAGGTCATTGGCCAGCTCCGAAAAGTACGCTGTGTAGCCAGCCACGCGGACGGTCAAACCGCGCCAGGAATCCGGGTCGGCCTTCGCGGCGAGCAGATCCTCCTTGCGGATCACGTTGAACTGTACGTGGTTGATCCGGAGCCGGACAAAGGTGCGGAGGAAGCTCGCGAACTTGGCGATGCCTTCCTCTGTCTTGAAGAACTCCGGCAGGAACTTCATGTTGAGGAGAGTGCCGTTGCTGCCGTTCAGGGACTTCACTTTCGATACCGAGCGCAGCAGGGCCGTGGGGCCGTGACGGTCGCGGCCGTACATCGCCGACATGCCCCCATCCGCGAGCGGGTCCCTGGCCCTGCGCCCGTCGAGAGAGGCGCCGACGTTCTGGCCCATGGGCACGTGGGCGGACACCGTGTAAAGCCCCGTGTGGTAGGGCCCACCGCGGGCGTTCGTGTACTCGCCCATTCGCGACGCGAAGTAGTCGACCCACCCGGCTGCGATGTCGTCCACCCAATCCACGTCGTTGCCGTACTTCGGGACCTTGTTGATGAGATACTGGCGGAGCCCTTCGTTGCCTGCGTAGTTACTCCGCATCGCCCCGAGGGCTTCTTCGGCGCTCACGCTCCGCTCGTCGAAGATGCACTGCTTGATCGCTGCGAGGCAGTCGGCGAGGTTGGCCGGCTGGATCGCTTGGATACCGGACAGGTTGTAGCGCGCCCCGCCCGCTGTCACGTCGAGGCCTTTCTCCGCGCAGCCCACGATGACCGACGACAGAAGGGGTGAGGGCAGGATCTCCGCGTGCAGGCGGTCAACCACGTCGCAGGCCTTGATCATGCGCCCGATGAAGTGGTCGACCTGTACGCGGAAGGCCTTTTCCAGCTCCTCGTAGCTGCGGTAGTCGACGAGGGAGCCGAGGTCGGGCCCCATCTTTTTCCCCGTGAGTAGACAGACGCCGTTGTTGAGCGTCAGCTCGAGAGCCTTGACCATGTTGAACATGGCCGCGTCGCTCCATCCCAGGGCGTTGCCGTGTGTGGTGAGCTCCACGCAGCCGACAATCGCATAGTTCCTAGCGTCCTCGGCGGAGATTCCACGCGCCATCAGCCCGGGCACGATGCTCTCGTCGTTGAAGACCTGGGGCATGCCCGAGCCCAGTCCGATCACCCTTGCGCACTCATGGACGAACTCCTCCGAGGACTTTTCCGAGAGGCGCGCGGAGAGGTTGGGTTGCGGCAGGCCGATATGCGCCTGCGCGCGGAGGAAGAGGAAGGAAAGCTCGTTGGAGGCGTCCTCACCGCTCTCGTCCACGCCGCCGATGGCGACGTTGAAGCCGATAGGAAATCCCGCGAAGTACTTGGCGCTGCTGGAGTTGCGGAGGTACACAATCTGGTTGAACTTGAGCCAGAGGGCCTCGACGATCTCGAGCGCCCCTGCGTCGCCCAGCGTCCCGGCTTCGATGTCCCGCTCGTAGTAGGGGTAGAGATACTGGTCGGCCCGGCCGGGGGAGAACGACGAGGCGTTCGATTCGGCCTGCAGGAGCACGAAGAGGAACCAAAGAGCCTGCGCCGCCTCGCGGAAGGTCGAGGGAGGCGCATGCGACAGCTTGTCGCAGACGCGGGCGATTTCCTCCAGGTTGGCCCGGTGCTCCGCGTGGGCGCGGTCGGCCGCCATGGTACGGGCCAGGGCGGCGTAGCGCCGCAGGAAGTCGATCGCACCGTCGAGGGCGATCGCCATCCCGCGATAGAAGTCACGCTTTTCCGGTGCGGCTGTCGCAGCTCGGGCCAGCGAATCGTCCCGTATCGCGCGCGGCCCCCTCGCGAGCCATCCCTTCGTGTCTGGGCATATATGGCCCTGCGCGTGGTCGGTCTGGTTGATCTTCGCAACCTTGCCGATCGCCGCAATCTCCTCGCCGAGGGCTTCCTTGACCTTGTCCTCCAGCGACTTTCCCTTCCAGAAGGGCAGGATGTCACGCCGAAAGGTTGCGATGTCCTCGGACCGGACCTCGAACTTGTCCTGCGGGCGCACGGGGAGCTGCTCGATTTCGTCGTCCAGCCAGGAGATACCCGCCTCGGGTGAGACGACGCCCGCGCGGACGCCGGAGGTTCGGTTGCCGACGATCAATTCCAGCGGGTCAATCCGGATCTCGATCCTTCGGAGGGTCTCCGCCAGGGACTCCGCGCGCTGGACGTTGCGTGGCGTGTTGGGGTGGGCCTTGTAGTAATCAGTGACGATCGTGGCCTGCTCGATGGACAGGAAGCGCGGCTCCGCCAGCATGCGCTGCTTGAGCACGCCGATCCTCGGCGTGCTGCAGAGCCCGCGTATTTTCTCACAACCCTTGCTATCCAAGGATAACTCCGTTTCGCCGACCGCCCGGAGCGAACCGCGCCGTCCCGCGGGATCGCACCGTCGTGGCGTGGGGCTCACGCCCCCTATACAAACTCGCGCTTGCGTTTCTGGGCGAAGCAGTCGAGCCAGATGATCGCCACGATAACTGCACCCTTCAGCAGGACCTGGTAGTATGACCTGATTTCGAGCATGTTCATCACGTTGTCAAGCAGGCCGAACACCAGCAGGCCAAGGGCCGACTGCGGGATTCCTCCGATGCCGCCCGCGAACGAGGTCCCGCCGACAACGACGCCGCAGTTTACCACGAGGGCGGTCAGGTCGCCATAGATCGCCGAGCCTGTGTTGAGCTTGGAGGAGAGAAGCATCCCCGCCAGGCCGGCGCCGGCCCCGCTGATCACGAAGGCGATCCACTTCGTTCGGATGACCGGAATTCCCGAATAGCGCGCGACTTCGTAGTCGCCTCCGATAGCGTAGAGGTTGCGGCCGAACTGCGTGTAGCGCATGAGCCAGTAGGCGAGGGCGAAGCAGACCGCCGTGATGATCACGAGGTTGGGCACCCCGTGGAAGTCCCCGTTGCCGATCATCATGAAGGCGGGATTCTTCGCGGGAACGGGATGGGCGTCGGTAAGCTGCTGAGCGACGCCGGTGAGTAGGAGGCCCATGCCCAGAGTGATGATGAAGGGCTCCGTTTTCTGGTGGACGGAGAGGAATCCGTTCACGAAGCCGACCACGGCGCCGAAGAGCACCGCGAGAGCGATGGCAAACTCCATGGGCATCAGATCCTGGAGCTTGATCGACAGGATGCCAGAGACGACGAGGATTCCGCCGATGGAAAGGTCGCAGCCGCCCGCGATGATGGTCAACGTGACCCCGAAAGAGAGGATGAGAAGGATCGAGGTCGAGTTGAGCATGTCGAGAAGGTTGTAGGCGGTGTAGAAGTGCGTGCCCGAGAAGAGCATGATGACCATCATCACGATGACGGCGCCCAATGCCTTCTGCCTCATCAGGATTGAGTAGACCCTCGCTCCGATGCCGTTGCCTGTCATTCTCGCCCCGATAGAGTTGCCTGTCATCGCCGCTCCTCTTACACCTGCTTGCGGTTGTCGAGCCAGATCGCGAGGATCAGGATCGCGCCCTTCGTGACCACCTGCAGATAGGTCGAGACCCCCAGGAGGTCCAGGCAGTTGGACATGAGAACGACCAGGAGCACGCCCATCACCGTCCGCAGGACACTGCCCTTGCCGCCTTTAAGCGTCGTGCCGCCGACCACGACCGCGAGGATGGCGTTGGTCTCGTAGCCCGCGCCGATGACCGGTGCGGCGGTGGTGATGCGGGAAAACAGCACGATCGCCCCGACGCCCGTCATCAGGCCGCAGACGACGTAGATGACGAAAATGCTCCGCAGGATCCGGATGCCGCTGAGGCGCGCGGCTGTCTTGTTGCCGCCTGTGAGGCTGATCGCCCGCCCTTCAGTCGTCTTCGTCTGGAAGATCCACAGGAGAAGCAGCACCACGAGGAAGATCACGAACGAGACTGAGAAGGGACCCACGGTCCCCGCACCGATCGTCTCGAACATGGACTTGCTCGTCTTGATATCCCAGAAATGCATCGTCATGCCGCCGCTGTACAGCAGGGCAAGAGCCGAGAACACCGTGCTCATGCCGAATGTCAGGAACAGGGCTTCGGCCTGCGTCAGGGCGCCTGAAGTCAGGATGGCGGCGGCGTTGAGTGCCCCGCACCCCGCTCCAATGGCCAGCCCCGTTAGGAGAGCCGGCACCTGCCCCCACGGTCCGATCAGGGAGATGGTTACTACAGCGACGAGGTTGATGATGCCGGCCACTGAGAGGTCGATGAAGTTGCCAATGATGACGAAAGTCATGCCGAGCGAGACCATCATGAGCGGCCCGAACTGGCGCATGATGTTGGTCAGGTTCCGCTCCGTGAGGAATTTGGGCTGCACGATTGCCGTGATGGTGACCAGGACCGTGATCATCACCAGGACGAGGTAGTCTCGGAAGAAGGCCTGCACGGCCCTCGCCACCGGGTTCCGCCCCATGCGCATCGCAACTTCTCCCATGGCTAAGCGGCGCCTCCTTCGAAGCCGAGCGCGGCCTTCATGATTTCGTCCACCGGAGTCTTCTCGGGTTCGAACTCACCGGTGATTCGTCCTTCGAATATCGTCAGCACCCGGTTGCTCATGTTCAGCACCTCGGGCAACTCGGAGGAGATGAGGATGATCGACGCGCCCGCCTCGACGATCCTTTTCATGAGGAGATAGATCTCATACTTGGCGCCGACGTCGATGCCCCGCGTCGGCTCGTCCATGATGAAGATCTGCGGCGAAATCTCCAGCCACCGCCCGACGATGACTTTCTGCTGGTTGCCGCCCGAGAGGTTGTTCACGGCCACCCGGGTCGAGGGCGTTTTGATCGAGAGGGCCTGGACCTGTCGCGCACCGATTCCCTTCTCGATCGACCTGCGGATGAACCCGAGCCGGCTGAACTTCCGTATGCTCCCCATGGAGATATTCGATTCAACGGAAAAGGGCAGGACGAGGCCCTGGAGCTTGCGGTCTTCCGGGATCAGCCCGATGCCGAAGTCCTTGGCATGCTTGGGATTGCGAATCGTCGCGATCTTGCCGCCCAGGAAGACTTTGTGTCCGCGTGCCTTGTCGGCGCCGTAGATGGCCCGGACGATCTCGGTGCGGCCCGCGCCGACGAGGCCGACAAGGCCCAGGATCTCGCCCTTGTGAAGCTTGAAGGAGATGTCGTGGAGCTTGTGGGTCTTGATCGAACGGACTTCCATCACGACCTCACCCACGCTGTGGGGGCGCGCGGGGTACTCGTTCTCGATCGTGCGGCCGACCATCTTTGAAATCAGTTCGTTCCGCGTGAACTCGGCCACGGCCTTGGTATCCACCACGCGCCCGTCGCGCATCACACTCACGATGTCGCAGAACTGGAAGATCTCGTCGAGCTTGTGGCTGATGTAGATGATCGAGATCCCCTTCTCCTTGAGTTGCCGGATGATCTTGACCAGCTCGGCCATCTCCTCGCCGGTGAGGCTCGAGCTCGGCTCGTCCATGATGATGAGCTTCGAACTAAAGGACAGCGCCTTGACGATCTCCACCATCTGCTTCTCTGAGACGGAGAGCTCGGAGACCAGCCGGGTGGTGGGCACCTTGCAGCCGATGCTGTCCAGCAGCTCCCGCGCTTTTGCGTGGGTGCCCCTCATGCCCTTCATTTCCTTGAAGCGGCCGAGGAAGACGTTCTCCCCCACACTCATCGTGTTGACGAGGTTGAGCTCCTGGTAGATGATCGCCAGCCCACTCTGCATCGACTGGTACGGGGTGGTGTGCTCTACGCGCGCGCCATCGAATTCGATCGTCCCGCTGTCCTTCTGGTAGACGCCGGACATGATTTTCATCAGCGTCGATTTGCCCGCGCCGTTTTCCCCGACGATGCCGTGCACCGTGCCGCGCCGGACGTCGATCGACACCCCGTCCAGGGCCTTGACTCCGGGGAAAGACTTGCTCACGTCCCTGATGGACAGTATTACCTCAGAGCCGCTTGCTGCCATGGCGCCATCCTTGCGTACAGGTTATTGGAAAAAGACTCGTCCCGCCAGAGGCGGAACGAGTCTTTTGCGCTATGCGGATCCTACCACTCTGGCGGATCGAAACTCGCGATGGAGTTCTTGTCGACGACGAAGAGCGGGACGTAGTTGATGGGCTGAACCTTCTTGCCTGCGAGGACGTCTCGGGCGAGCCCGAGGTCCGTCTTGGTCATGAGCACGAAGTCCTGGGCGATGCTGACCGCCTGGTCGCCGCTCTGGACCTGGTAGTAGCCGGCGCGGTTGCCGTCGACACCGACGATGAACAGGCCTTTGATGTTTGCGGCCTTGGCCGCCTGGATCACGCCGGTTGCGCCGTTGTCCCAGTGGACAAAGACGCCCTGAATGTCGGTCCCGTACTTCACGATGTCATCTTCCATGATGGCCTGCGCCTGGTCGGTCGCCCACTGCTGACAGGCCTTGTAGTCGAGGACCTGGATATTCGAACCCTTGATCCCTTGGGCGCCGTTGAATCCATCGTGTCGCTTGATTTGGGCGTCGTGGCCTGCCTGGCCGCCGATCTCGACGATCTTGGCGCCGTTCGGGAAGGCCTTCATGAAGGCCTGGGCAGCCTGCTGGCCGGCCATTGTATCGTTGACCCCCGCATAGAAGTCACGGTATTTCTGGTTCTCCGCCGCGAGGTCCGATGAGAACATCCCGACGATCAGGCCCGCTGCCTTGGCCTTGATGATGCTCGGGACGATGGCGCTGATGTCGTTCGGGTTCAGGAAAATGACCTTGAACTTCTGCGCGATGCAGTTCGTCACAATCTGCGACTCGGCCTGCGTGTCGCCCTTCGCGTCGAATGTGTACATGTCGAAGCCGTATTGCGATCCGAACTTCAGGAACTGCTTCGCCGAGAAGGCCTGGGATTCGTTGGCGGCGTTCGAGATAACGAACGCGGCCTTCACCAGCTTGGCCTGGGCAGTGACGCCGAAGGCGATCGCGACCAGCAGGACGAGCCCGATTACCAAAACTCTCTTCATTCCCCACCTCCTTCAGGATTCGTATTAGATGAAACATAGAAATGTTTCATCCGTAATCGACACGATTATACCTAAACCAATCCATATGTCAACAGAATTCTATTTGCCTCCGGCACTTTCACTTTCCGACAACATCCTGGATTTTTGGTTTCGGCGATGGAGGCGTTCAAGAAATATTCATTCATATTGCACCGAAACCCATAAAGACGAGCTCAAATTGATCGTCTGCTCATCCACCGCGCGGGCATAACATTGGGCGAAGACTAGCTTACCTGCTGCTGGTTCCAGTAATACTTACGAACGGAATCAAATATTGACCAAATGAAAAGAAGCTGGTAATATTCTTCTCGGTGGCTATAATCTTCGACATTCAACGCTTCTCTACTCATGACGGTCCGGGCATACGGACAGTGGTCTTTTTCAAAGGCTGCACCTTACGCTGCGCCTGGTGCTCCAATCCTGAAGGCCAGTCGTTCGAGCCGGAAATCCTCTACAATGAGCATCGCTGTGTCGGCTGCCACGCATGCCTCGACCCTGCCTTTGGAGGAGCAATGGCTCAGCGCCAAGACGGGAGCGTGCAGGCCAATCGCGCTGCCAAAGCGGTTCCGCGGATGTCGAACGTGTGTCCCTCGCTGGCCATCCGCATCGCCGGCAAAGAGATGACCGCGGAAGAAGTCGCCTGCGAGGTGATGAAAGACGCGCCCTTCTTCGCGAAGTCGGGAGGGGGCGCGACTTTCTCGGGCGGAGAACCGCTCGCCCACCCTGCCTTCGCCCGCGAGCTCGTGGAAATCCTCGCAGGACGAGGCGTCAAAGTGGCGATCGAGACCTGCCTCGCTGTGGCGCCTCGCGCGCTCGAGGCCCTCCTCGGCCTTCCTATCCTCTGGCTCGTCGACCTCAAGCAGGTGGACTCGGACCGGTTTGAGGAAGGCACGGGCGGGAATCTCGGTCAGGTTGCCGCGAACATAACGACTCTCGCGGCCTCGGGAGCCGATCTCGAGCTTCGGGTACCTCTCGTGCCCGGCTTCAACGCGGACGATCCGTCGATCGAGGCGATGCTCAGGTTCGCGGCCGCTGTTCCCAACCCGAGGGGCATGACGCGGCGCATCGACTTCCTGCCCTACCACGAGCTCGCCCTCGGGAAGTACGCGATGCTCGACCGCGAGTGCAGCTGGATGGGACGGCATGCCGTTGATCGGCGCGACGTCGCCCGCTGGGAGGCGAAGGCCGCCGCCCTCGGTTTTGCTACCTCGACAGGAGGCTGACCATGACAGAACGCATTGCCCGGATCAAGGACGAGATCCTTTCGACCAAGCCCTCGATCTGCATCGAACGCGCCCGCATCTACACCCGCCTCTACAAAGAAACCGAGGACCTTCCCGTAGCGAGGCGCCGCGCGCAGGCCCTCCGGCGCACCCTCGAGGAGATGACCATCTGGATCGGCAACGATGAGCTCATCGTTGGAAACCTCGCCTCGAGGAACCGGGCGGCCCCGATCTTTCCCGAGTACGCGGTCGCGTGGATCGAGAGGGAGATCGAGGGCATCGGGAACCGGCCCGCGGAGTCGTATGCAATCTCCCCAGGGGACACGGCAGAACTCCTGGAACTCGTGAAATACTGGAAGGGCAAGACCCTCCACGACAGGGCCGAGGCACTCTTCAGCCCCGAGCTCAAGGCCATCCACGACTCGGGTATGGTACGGGCCGAGGGCAACATGACATCGGGCGATGGTCACATCGCCCCGAACACGCGCAGGATCCTGGACCTCGGCCTCGGAGGATACAGGGCCCTGGTCGCCCGCGAACTCGAAGCCGACGACGTCTCGACCCGGGAAGGCCTGAGGCGCCGGCAGCTGCATCTTGCGATGATCGATGCGCTCGAGGGCTTCACTGCATACATTCAGCGGTTCGCCATCTTGGCCAGCGATGAGGTCTCCCGCGCGACCTCGAAGTCCCGCGCCGTGGAACTCTCCGCGATCGCGAAGACCTGCGAGGCCATTGCGGAAGGGGCGCCCCGCTCCTTCCGGGAAGCCCTCCAGCTCGCCTACTTCGTCCAGCTGGTCCTCCAGATCGAGTCGAATGGCCATTCCCTGTCCTTCGGCCGCATGGACCAGTTCCTGGGACCCTATTACGAGCGCGACATCGACTCGCGGCGCATCTCGCGCGAGGAGGCCGCCGAACTCCTCGAGGCGACCTGGCTGAAGCTTCTTGCAATCAAGAAGATTCGCTCCTGGTCCCACACTCGCTACTCCGCGGGTGGGCCCCTCTACCAGAACGTCACCATCGGCGGCGTGGATCGGGAAGGGAAAGACGCGACCAACCGGCTCTCCTCCCTCATCCTCGAGACGGTCGGCGAGTTGCGGCTCACCCAGCCCAATCTCTCGGTGCGCTATCACAGCGGTACGACGCGGGAGTTCCTCGACGCCTGCGCCCGCGTGATCGACCGGGGCTTCGGCATGCCGGCCTTCAACAATGACGAGGTGGTGGTGCCCGGCATGCTCGAGCGCGGCGTGAGTCTCGAGGACGCCCGCGACTACTCGGCCATTGGCTGCATCGAGGTGGCAGTGCCCGGAAAGTGGGGCTACCGCACGACGGGCATGAGCTTCCTCAACCTGCCGCGGATCGTGCTGGCGACGTTGAACGACGGCGTCGACGCGACTTCGGGGAAGGCGTTCCTTCCCGGCACGGGCAAGCTCGCGGACTTCGCCACCTTCGAACAGCTCATGGCCGCCTGGCGCCGCCAGGTTGCCTTCTACACGCGGGCGAGCGTTGCGGTGGACACCGCGGTCGACACGGCTCTGGAGACCGAGGTGCCCGACATTCTCTGCTCGGTCTTCACCGACGACTGCATCGGGCGCGGCAAGACCGTGAAGGAGGGCGGCGCCATCTACGACTGGATTTCCGGCCTCCAGGTCGGCATTGCCAACACGGGCAACGCCCTCGCCGCAATCAAGCGGCTTGTCTACGAGGAGAAATCGGTGACGAAGGAGGAGCTCCTCGCCGCCCTCGAGACGGACTTCGCGGGGAAGGACGGGGAGACCCTCCGTCTCAAGCTCCTGAACATGGCGCCCAAGTACGGGAACGACGACGACTACGTCGACTCGATCACGGTCGAGGCCTACCGCGCGTACATCGACGAGATCACGCGTTATCGAAACACACGCTTCGGGCGCGGGCCGATCGGGGGAGGCTACTACCCCGGCACTTCGAGCATCTCCTCGAATGTCCCCTCGGGAGCTGCCGTCAAGGCGACGCCGGACGGGCGCAAGGCCGGCGCGCCGCTCGCGGAGGGTTCCTCCCCGTCATCGGGCACCGACATCCTCGGACCGACGGCCGTCCTCTCGTCGGTGGGCAAGCTGCCCGCCCGCGAGATATTTGGAGGGGTCCTCCTCAACCAGAAACTGACCCCCGGATCGCTCCGTACGGTCGAAGACCGCGCACGCCTGGAAGCAATGCTCAGGACCTTCTTCGACGACATGAAGGGCTGGCACATTCAATACAACCTAGTGTCCCGCGAGACGCTCCTCGACGCGAAGAAACACCCCGAGCGGCATCGCGATCTCGTCGTCCGCGTTGCCGGCTACTCCGCCTACTTCAACGACCTCGCCGCTGACCAGCAGGACGATATCATCGCCCGCACTGAGCATTCGTTCCGATAGGCCCGCCGCGCCGGCGCCTCAGGTCAGTACCTGGAGGCCGGCCGCCAGGAAGTGCGACCTGTATTCTTGCGTGATTCCCGGATCCGTCACGATCCCGCTGACAAGAGACAGCTCGGGACACACCACCGCGGCGTGGGCGACGCCGAACTTGGATGAGTCGGTGAGAACCCAGGTCCTGGCGCCGCACTCGGCTGCGCGCTCCAGTATTGCCCTGGTCACGTCGGCGCGCGCGAGGTCGTTGAGCATGAAACCCGAGGCGAGGGTAAAGCCGGAGACGCCGATGAAAGCTTTCGAGAAGCCGATCTGCTTCACGGCCTCGCACACCGACGGGCCAACGAGGCTCTCGCTCTCCTCCTGGTAAAGTCCGCCCAGCACGACCACCTGCGTCCTGGAGCCCCGGAACGAGCGAGCGATGAACAGGTTGGTGGTGACGACCGTCAACCCCTTCGTGTCCCGGATCCTCTGGGCGAACATCGCGATTGCAGACCCCGCCTCGAGGAGGATCGTGTCTCCCGGGGCGACAAGCTCTGCGGCATGACGGGCGATGGCCTGCTTCTCGGAGTAGTGGAGGTGCATCCTGAAGGGAATGTCGTCCCCGTCGTAGAGCCGGGCCTCGCCATGGTAGCGCCGCACGAGGCCCTGGCGCTCGAGCTTGTTGAGGCTCTTGCGGACAGAAACCTCGGAAACTCCGAGGTCGACAGCGAGGTCCGCGACCCTACAGGTTCCCGACTTGAAGATCGCCTCGAGGACCGCGTTGCTGATGTCCTGGTTGCCGACCTTTCCCCGCCCCCGCGGGCCGCCCTTCTTGCTGGCGATGTCCATGGTCTCTATGCCGCTCCTCGCTTCGCGACTCTCAAGCAGATACAAGGTAGCAGCATTTCGTTTGTTGTCAACATAGCGTCGAGCGAAACCATTTCAGAACCGAACGAAATTAAACGGGCTCTTTCGGCAACGCGGCCGTCGTTCGTATTCAAGGCACCTCGGCTGCCTGGGGTGCCAGAATAGCACGCAGACGCGAGCCAGCCCGCAGGGCCTGAGCGAGAATGGTGAGTGAGGGATTCACTGCCGCAGAAGAAGGGAGAAAGGAGGCATCGACAACCCAGAGGTTCTCGATGTCGTGGCTCCGGCACCAGGCATCCAGGACGGACTGTCGCGGGTCAGAGCCGAAGCGAAGGGTGCCGCACTGGTGTTGGATGGCATCGACACCGCGCTCGTCAACGAAAGTGATCGGGAGACCGGCGCGGCGGAGGTGCCCGATGAAGCGCCTCACGAGCTCTCGCTGCGCGCCGGTGTTGCTGGGCCTCCGATCGAGGCAGATGCCGCCCGAACTGTCGACGGTGATACGGTTCTCCGGCAGTGGAAGATCCTCCGTCATCAGCCAGAAGTCGACGCTCCGCTCCGCGATAGGGGCCGCAAGCCGGCGTAGAAGAGGATCCGTGCGTCCCCGGAGCATCTCGGGTTTGACCTTGCCGCGGCACTGCACCGCACCGAGGGCGCGGCCGGCCGGGCCTTCGCTCGTGTAGTAGTCGTGCAGGGCTAGGGTCTTCTGGAAAAGAGTCGGATTCCGGCGGAAGGGAGAGAGGGCCATGACGACCGTATTGTTGTGTGCCATGAAGTGACGTCCGACGAGTCCGCTCGAGTTGGCGAGGCCCCTCGGCCATCGCTCGCTTGCCGAGCGGAGAAGGAGGACGGCGGAGTTGACGGCACCGGCCGCAACCACGAAAGTCCCCCCCTCGACCTTGAAGAGTTCGCCTCCCTGGCGGACCAGGGCCGCGACAACGCGCCTGCCCGAGGGGTCGGTCTCGAGGCGCTCGACGAGGCACATCGTCCGCAGCTCGAGCCAAGGCTCCTTCTTCAACAACAGGGGCCGAAGGATGCGGTTTTCCGCGTCCCCCTTGGCCCGCACCTTGCACGGGAAGCCGTCGCAGGGGCTCCCCTTGACGCAGCGGCCCTTCGGGCCCTGGTCCACCGCCATGGGAAGGTGGAAGGGATGGAGGCCTTGAGCCGCAAGGCTCCCGGCGATGCCAGCGATCACCGGCTCGTGCTCGAGGGGCGGCCGAGGGTAGTCGCCCCGGGGACCCTCCGTCGGGTCCTCTCCCGCCTGCCCGTGGACTTCGAGGACGGCTTCCGCCTTCGCGTACCAAGACTCGAGCTCCACGTAGCCGTAGGGCCAGACCGCGGTGGCACCGCCCTCGAGCTCGCGCGCTGCAAAATCGGCGGGTCGGAAGCGGAGGGCACTGCCGCCGAAGAATTTCGTTGCGCCGCCGACGTTGTAGTAGGCCCGAGGCACGAAAGGCCGACCTTCCGCGTCGAACCAAGTCTCGCCCGCGTCGTAGCGGCGTCGAACGGCCACCTCCTCGACGTTCCAATTCTGGGGCTCCTGGCGCACGAAGTCGCCGCGTTCGAGGACCAGCACCGAGAGGCCGGTGCCGGCCAGGCTCTTCACGATCGCCGAGCCCCCGAGGCCGGAGCCGACGATGACAACATCCGCGTAGAGAGTTCCCATCATGCGGACTGGAGGAGGGAGGCCGCACCGACGATGCCGGAGGCCGAGAGAGTCGCCGGCAGAATGGGCAGCTCGTCGTACATCATGCCTCGAGCGAGCTCCTTGACCTTGCGGCGGATGCCGTCGAAGAAGGGAGCGCCCCAGTTCGTGAGGCCTCCTCCCAGAACGATGGCCTCGGGATTGAAGATCTGGAACATATTGTAGACGGCGATACCGATCCAGGAGGCGAAGTCCGCAACGACATGGAAGCAGGCCTCGTCCCCTTCCGCGAGGCCGCGGGCGACAAGAGGGCCGTCGACAGTTCCCGAGCCGAGATCGGCTTCGGCGACCAGACGGGAGGTCGCGCCGGCGCGGAAGGCTCGCCGAAATGCTCCCGGCAGGGCGACGCCCGAAGCCATCGAGATCAGGCAGCCCCGGTTCCCGCAGGGGCAGGCTTCGTCGCCGCCAGGATCCACGATGGTGTGTCCGATCTCCCCGGCGGTGCCCGTCATGCCGCGGAAAAGCTTTCCTCCGAGGATTATGCCGGCGCCGATCTGGGTGCTGATCGTCATGAAGATCTGGTCCCGGTACCCTCTGCCCGCGCCGTGTTTGAACTCCCCGAAAGCCTGGGCGTTGGCGTCGTTGTCGACTTCGACGGGGACGGCGAATCGGGCCTGGAGCCGTTCGCGGAGAGGAAAGCCAGCCCAGCCGGTGAGATTGGACATGGTGATCATCACGCCGTCCCTGTAACGAAGGTGGCCGGCAGTCCCTACGCCAACGCCGCGGAGGGCCCCCATCGGGACGCCGACACGCAACAGGAGGTCGGGGACCAGCGTCGCGATGTCGGCTACCACCCGGTCAGGGCTCTTTCGCACATGGTCATGGATCGTCTCTTCGGCCAGGAGACGCCCCTCGGTCGAAACGATACCGAGTCCCAATTTGGTCCCTCCGATATCCACACCGCAGAGCACCGAATCCATGGTTCCTCCTCGAGGCGGTCATCGGTCCAATTCGGAGTGCCGCCTGGCCCGGAATAGTCTAGCACGAACTTAAGATCATATGAAAGTAGTTATCTTTCAAGTGATAGTTTTTTCTTGACTTCTCCCATGGCCAAGGCTATCCTTTCGGCCGAAAGGGAGGACAATGGCTGCAAAGGAAAAGATCGGTCGGGTAGCCAGGCAGGCGAAAATTGCCGCCGGGCTGTTCTGGGCGGACTATGGCTACCTCGGGGCCACAGTCGAAGAGTTCGAGGCCGGCGGAGCGGACTGGGTTCACGTCGAGATGAGGGACGGCAAGTACATGGACTTCGCCGCGCCCCGCGGGGGCATCGACATTCTCGACGGCATCCGTCCACGGACCTCTCTCGAGATCGAAGTCCAGCTCCAGATGATGCGCCCCTCCTTCGACCTTTTCCGCCAGCTCAAGGACCTTGGCGCGAATCTTATCAGCCTCCCCATCGAGACGACGGGGGAAATGCTTATGCAGCAGGTGGTCTTCGTAAAGGAAACTCTCGAGCTCAAAGTGGGCGTGTGGGCCTGGCAGGGCACCCCCATCGTTGCCTTCGAGCAGTACGTGCCCTTCGTCGACATTTTGGAATACGAGTGCAAGGCTCCCTTCTGGAAACCCACGAGCGGCGCGAAGAGCCCCCATACTGTCGACACTATCATGTACGACAACATCGGTCGCCTCCACGACCTGGTCGTCGCTGCCGGGAGGGAGTCGGTCTGCGACCTCATGGAAGACGGGGGACTCAACGAGGGCAACGTCGAGGGTTTCATCGCCAGGGGAATGACGGTGGGCGAGTTCTCCTCGCCGCTCCTCAAGGGTAAGAACGGCAAGTTCGAGCCCGGGGCGGGCGACATAGCAGCCGCGGTTCGCTCGCTCCGAGCAAAGATGGATGCCGCCTCCGAGCAGCATCGTGGACCGGCGGGTCTCGCAGTAAAATAGGCCGAAGCCGTGCACCTCGGCATGCTGGGATATGGCAGCATCGGAAAACTCAACCCCCTGGCGTATAGGAGCATCCCGGGGATCTATCCTGCGCTGCGGCGTTACGTGATGGCGGCAATCTGTACGAGCTCGACCGAAACTTCAGATGCCGCGGCCCGTTCAAGAAACCGTCTCGGCATTACCTTCAACTACCCCTTCGCTCCGGCCCTCGCGAAGGCTAAAGCCCTCATCGACGCGGGGGCCCTCGGCAGCCTCATCGTCTCGCGCTTCGCCGCCGGTTCGGCCGACGACCTCCGCAACCGGATCGAAGGCTCCAAGGGGGCTCCTGCGCTTCGACCTCATGGACGCCAACTGGCTCTACTTCTACGAAATCACACGCCCCGCCGCCGAAGCCGGCCGGGTACGTCTGGGGACTATCTCGAGCTTCCCCGGAGCCTCGGTGCCTCCGGCGCGGGCTATCCTCGGCAAGGAGAGGCTTCACGCCGAGAGCTAATATTGCCCTCTCGAGGCGATCTTCGAGGACCGGAACTCGAACCCGGGGCTCGCCGACGGTGTCACCAACCACCTCGTGATCGACGCCTTATACGCTTCGGCCAAATCCGGGCGCTGCGAGAGGGTCACCGCTGTAGGAAAGTTTGTTTGCACGGAGCCGCGAAATGAAGATCGTCGTTATCGGCGCCAAAGGGATGCTCGGAAGCGAGCTCGCAAAAGTGCTGGCCAGCGAGCATGACGTGACCGCGTGGGATGTCGATGAGGTCGATATCACGGACAGGGCGGGTACTCTCGCGCGGGTAGCAAGCACGAAGCCCGATCTCATTGTGAACTCGGCGGCCCTGGTGGATGTCGAAATCTGCGAGAAGCAGCCGGACGCCGCCTGGAACGTGAACGCCGTGGGCTCACAGAACCTGGCACTTGCCGCCCGAGCGCTCTCCGCCGAGTACCTGTTCGTCTCCACAGATTACGTGTTCGATGGCACGGCACGGGAAGACTACGACGAGTTCTCATCACCAAACCCGATCAACCAGTATGGAAGGTCGAAACTCGCCGGGGAAAGGCTCGCAGCCGCCATCTGGCCGATGACGTACATCGTGAGGACCTCCTGGCTCTTCGGTCACCGGCCGAAAAACTACGTGGACCGCGTGCTGACCGCTGCGGACAAGGACGGCGTCGTGCGGATGGCCGAGGACCAGCTCGAGTCGCCAACATACGTTCCGCACGTGGCCTCCGCAATCCGCGCTCTCCTCCCTACCGGTGCGTACGGGACATACCACGCAACAAGCCTCGGAGCCTGCACGCGGCTGGAGTTTGCACGCTACGTGCTTTCGAAGGCGGGACGCACGGTGCCGCTGGAGAAGCTCGAAAGCGCCGCCGCGCGGGGGGCGCGAAGGCCGGTGCGCACGGTGCTGGACTGCCGGCTCTTTCGGCTGGTCACGGGACACGAATTGCCTTCCTGGCGTTCCGGCGTGGACGAATATCTGTGCCGCCGGGGATGAACCGCGCCGTTCGGTGAATCCGTGTACGTTGAATCTAGCGACCTCGAAACTGTCGAAACCCTGTGAGACTTCGAACTCTGCATCGCCGGCGCAGGTGCTGCAGGACTGGCCATCGGGCACCGTCTCGCGAGCTCGTCCCGTTCAAGGTGCTGGTCCTGGCGAGCGGGTTGCCAACAGACCGCGGGCTGCCGCCCCGATCGAGGCAGAAGGTCTACCGGGGGCATCCTCGGTCCTTGCCTGAGCTGAGTTGATCCGCTCTTCCGGCGTCGCTCACGGCTCAATGCATGCGGTGGGAGGACGAATCGTTTCGGATTCTGGGCCCGGCCCTTCGACGAGGCGGACTTTCTGCCAAGGCAAGAGTACCGCTCTGCCGCCTGGCAATCTCATGGACATCGCTTGATCTGGCTCCAAGATCGGACATGCGATGGCAATAGATGCCCGGAACTGAAGCCCTCCGATTCTATGCCACCGGTAGTCCAGATACGGCTTAGCGGTACTACTGCCGAGACAAAGAACCGCTCGTGTATCATTGGGTTGAAAGTTCGTTTCTCAAGTCCTTTTCAGAAATCTGGCGCTCCACAGTTCCATCGTCCCATCGCACATCATAGAAATAGACATAGGGACCGGTCTCGATGTCATCGACGAGCTGGTTGCCGAAGCAATACGATTGAAGGATCGTTCCAAGGCGACCACTGGCAAAGTGTCGCACACGGCCCGAAAGTATGTCTTTGATTTCAGATGACTTTCGGAACTGTTCTTCGTTCCTCATGCCACCCCGAGGTTCGTTCTTTGATCGGTTACTATCGTAGTAAATCGTCTTTCCGGGTTCGAAGAATTTTTTAATCTTCTTCCAAATGCTCATTCCGTTACTTTACCTTCACTAAGTCCTTTTCCCCTAAATAGATGTCGGTCTCGCCATCGTCCCACTTGATGTCATAATAGTATCCATAGGGACAGATCTCGAATCCAGCATCGAGGAATGTCCGAATGCCCTGTAGCGATGGGCTTTCGGGATCGTTCCCAAGCGACCACTGGCAAGATGTTTGACTCGAGCATGGGCTTGGAAGATCGCTATCGCCGACATTTCACGCCTCCCTCTTCCGAAAGGTACCATGGCAGCACAACTTCTGCTTTTGGCATGTTAGTAAATTGCCGTCATGGGAAACTTGAAGCTGTGTTTCGTGACGACCAAGGCGATTCGTCTGGCAATCTTAGCGGCACCCTTTGTCGATGGTTTATGGGAGAAGCATCGGAGTAGTCGGAGGCTCATTGCACAAAGTGCGAGGGTCGATGACGGGAATCGCGAGAGAGGACACTTCACTGATGATGATATCGTTGAAGGTGGAAAGAGGCATCTGCTCGTACTCTTCGAGACCGGGGCACTTGTCGTAGATCGAAGTAGACTCGGCTGCCAGTCAGCCCGTTGGGTGACTACAATTCGATGTCCCTGCGCCTCTTTTTCCCACTTCTCGCTTCCCGCACAACTTCCCTGAAGGTCTCCATGCATTGCTTTCCTACGGCAAGATCGTAGCTTTCGGTGACTTGCTTCGAAAACCTCGCGAGGTCGTTCTTTA
>Ga0326727_10010922_pt1 | contig 21395 bp, 19 predicted proteins | sample MB2enrmetagenome_FD_207643 | JGI IMG/M metagenome (GOLD analysis project Ga0326727, IMG submission 207643) | Lab enriched peat soil microbial communities from McLean, Ithaca, NY, United States - MB29MY | ecosystem: Environmental > Terrestrial > Soil > Wetlands > Peat | place: USA: New York...
GTTGATAAAGCATATATAGTAATACTTATGATATAATAAAGTATTATCATATGGATAAATCCAAATTACTTGGTGATACGATGGAAACAGAACTTATGAGGATAGGAGTTTCCCTTCCTGACAGCCTTTTGGTTACGTTTGATGAGATTACTAAAAAAAGAGGCTATTCTTCACGTTCAGAAGGTATAAGAGATGCCATCAGGAGTTATATTTCCTATTACGAGTGGATGGGTGGCATTAAAGGCCATCGTATCGGAACCATTGCCGTTGTTTATGACCACAATAAAAGAGGTCTTTCAAATGCCCTTGCAGACATCCAGCATCAATACCCTCACCTAATAAAGTCCTCAGTGCATATACACATCGATCATGAAAACTGTTTTGAAGTAATTGTTCTGGATGGAGATGGTGAAAGAATTAAAGAGGTTGACGAAGCTATAATGGCTCTAAAAGGGGTAAAATTCTCAAAACTCACAACTGTACCATCAAGTGAAAAGCTGTGACTCTTTAGTGTAAGGATGTAAATCAGTACTTCAATATCAAAGAAAGTCAAACTTGATAAGTTGGTAAAATTTCTCTTGATTTTTTCAATTTAATTTTTTATGCTTAGTAGATTCAAGCATAGCTTCAATGTAGTAGACAGAATTTCTTAATTCAATAATTGGTTCTTTAGAAATCTTTACATATATAATACAGTAGTCTTGAACCTCTTTAGTTACGAAATCTATTTTTATACAGTTTAAGGTATAATTATAAAAATTATTGAAGATCATGTAGTCGCTTAATATGATACCAAAAATGGCTCTATGTCCAATATAGCTACAAACAGCTGGTTTGCTTTGTTCTCCCTGAACGATTTAGTCTCATTAATATTATTAGTCATTAGGAACTAGAGTAGATCGGAAAAATTGGAATATATTGAATATTTTAAGTTGTATTTACAATATTGAGTTTTTGGATTTAAATTTAATCTGATAATGTTATTTTAGAAAAAGTTTCTACAAAGCAAAATTCCTGCATAAGCCAATGAAAGTAAGATCAATATTTTATTCAAACTGCAGATTTCTCCCATTATCAAATCACCCCATCTTTAAGGTTCTTGCATTTATAGCTACGATTACGGTACTTAGACTCATGAGAGCTGCACCCATAGCAGGGCTCAGTAAAATCCCGTATCCATAGAGTACCCCTGCAGCCAGAGGAATTGCAAAAATATTGTATCCAGTTGCCCAGAGAAGGTTTTGATACATCTTAGAATAGGTCCTTCTGGAAAGCTCGATAATATTTAAAACATCCCTTGGATCGTTTTTAACCAGCACTATATCTGCGGTTTCGATTGCAATATCCGTACCGGCTCCGATAGCAATCCCTATATCAGCCTGAGCTAGTGCAGGCGCATCATTAACTCCGTCCCCTACCATACCGGTAATATACTGCTTTTGAATCTCTTTAACCGTTTCTGCCTTTTCATGAGGAAGAACTTCTGCGAAGTAATTGTCAAGTTCCAGTTCTCTGGCTACCCAGGCTGCAACGTAGCGGTTGTCCCCTGTAAGCATAAAACATTTTATTCCCATACCTTTGAGTTTTGAGATTGCTTCTCTGGATTCCGTCCGGATAATATCGGCAAGTCCAAGGGCTCCAAGTACCTTTTCTCCTTCAAGTAGAAAAACAACGGTTTTTCCCTGTTCTTTGATTTCTTCAATTTTTTCTTCTTTCAGGACAATTCTCTTTTCTTCAAGGTAACCTGGACTCACAACAAGGAATTTCTTTCCATCCACCAATTCTTCTAAACCCTTTCCAGGGAGTGAACTAAATCCTTCTACTAATCGAATCTCCAATCCTCTTTCTTTGGCGCTTTCCAAAATGCTTGCTGCGATATGATGTTCCGAATTGGCTTCCAGGGAAACTGCCAAGCCCAGGATTCTTTCATTTTCCTCCCTTTTTTCGTTGTTCTCTGGTGAAAATGAAATTATATCCATGACCCCAAATTTTCCTTATGTGAGTGTACCTGTTTTGTCAAAAATGAGAGCTTGAAGATTACGTGCACTTTCAAATGCCTGCCGATCCCGGATAAGAAGTCCGGATTTTGCGGCAATGGAAGTTGAAACTGCAACCACCAGAGGGATTGCAAGTCCAAGGGCATGAGGACAGGTGATGACCATTACAGTAACTGCCCTTTCAAGGGCAAAGACAAGTTCCTTGCCAAAGAAAATCCAAAGAATAAAAGTGAGAGTTCCCACAGTCAGGGCTATGATTGTAAGATACATCGTTGCCCTGTTGCCATGTCTTGAGTTTTTGATTTGCTTTCCTGAGCAGCTCTGACGAGCTCGACAACCTGGCTCAGGTAGGTATCCTTTCTGGTTTTTTCCACCTTCACAACAAAAGCCGCTTCCCCATTAATGGAACCGCCGATAACCTCATTTCCCAGCTTTTTCGTGACAGGTTTAGACTCTCCCGTAAGCATTGCTTCATTGACAATGCTTGTTCCTTCTACAATAATTCTCTAATAAAAAATGTATGAATTGCTACTCAGTTCCAAAATGGTGGTCCAACAATAACAAGTTGATGTTTTTTCAGAGCATTTAAATATCCTCGCACTCCGTCTCATAATAGATGCAGATGAAAAGGAAATACTCAAAAAAATTCCAGTAGGCTAGTGGAGCACAATCTATTGCATTAAAGAAGGAAGCTGGAAGATATGCAGACTACAGAGAAAGGAAAGAATACTGATAGTTCCAAAATTAAAGTAACTGAGCCATCATCTAGCAACAAAAAACATAATTATGGAAGGAAAATATTAGAAAATTCTCATGACTTTCATGAAGAAAGTGGGCATAAACCTATTGGAAACATGCTACATCATGATCATTCGGAAGATCAAAAACAACATGCTGGCGAGAAATCAGGTCATGATCTTCGTGGAGAGGGGGAACATCAGAATCATGAACAGCAACCTTATCCCCAATTTGGAGAGACGAAGCATGAACAGCATAAGGAAAGTAAACACGCAGCTCATGAGCAACATAAAGAAATAGAGCATCAAGGCCATGAAGGTCATGAACCATCGAGAGGGAGAGACCATAGAGATCACCATGCGCATATGCTTGCAGATTTTAAAAAAAGGTTTATTGTTTCTTTTATACTTACTTTTCCGGTTTTACTTCTCTCTCCTACGATCCAGAGTTTTTTCGGCTTTGAGCTCCGTTTTCCTGATGCGGATTTCTTCACGTTTCTACTTTCCTCAGTTGTTTATTTCTACGGCGGTTATCCGTTTCTCAAGGGGATAAAAGAAGAACTTGTTGAGAAATCTCCGGGAATGATGACTCTGATAGCAGTTGCTATCAGTGTAGCTTATTTTTACAGCTCTGTTGTTGTTTTCGGACTTCCTAGAGGCGTGTTTTTCATGGAACTGGTGACTCTAGTCGATGTAATGCTGTTCGGGCACTGGTTAGAGATGAGTTCGATAGTGGGGGCTTCAAGAGCCCTTGAAGAACTGGTAAAAATCATGCCATCGGTTTCTCATCTGAAAGACAACGGCGAAATCGTTGACTTGGGCGTTGACCAGCTAAAAATTGGGGAAAGGTTCTGGTCAAGCCTGGAGAAAAAGTGCCTGTGGATGGGACTAATGGTAAATGACACCTATTTCTACAACAGTTGTCTAAAATATTCATTAACGTGAAGTTGAAGCAGATTTCGATTTCAGTTTTAATGTTTGAAATTTTAGACTATTTTTTACTTGAAATCAATAGCTTTTAGGAACTAAAATTTCTAAACCGATGACCACTGAAATCTGATTCTTGCGTTTTCGGCTAAGTGATGAATCATGATAAATTGCACCTATTTCACAAAAGTTCTCCAAGATATTCATTAATGTGAGACTGGAGTAGAGTGTTGATTTCAAGTTTAATGCTATAAATTTGGGACTTTTTTTGCTCAAAAATCGATAGCATATAGCCAGAAGAATTCATTGAAAATTTCTTAACAGATGATCAAGGAAGATGATTATACATTATTTAAAAAAACCATGGCTAATAAGAGACGAAATACAAATGAGCTAGATCGGAAAATCATATCCTTCTAGATCGTAGATGAAATGAACCTTTCTAGATTGCTCAAAATTTTTGCTCCTGCTCTATCGATATCCCCAAAAACATAAATTTCTTGGCCAGTTCATCAATTATTCATGACTGGCTAGATTGCTAGCATGATCTATTCTTATTCTTCGTGCTCATGTTCGTGTCCGTGCTCATGCTCGTGCTCATGCTCGTGCTCATGTTCGATCTTATGCGGATGCTCTTGTGTGTGAGCCTCTTCTTCGTGCTCATGCTCATGCTCATGTTTATATTCGTGCACATGTAAATGTATATGTACTTGTGCCTCCTCAAGTTTTTGTTCATCGGGCTTATGTACGTGTATGTGTGTTTCCTTTTCTTCCATATATTTCACCATTTGTCATATTTTCCGGTCAAACGTTCATAGCCTTAAATTCATTTGGCTATATATAAATCTATAATTGCTATTTGTTAAATACTTTTTGCAAAGTAAGTAGTATATAGTAACACTAATTGATATATATTTGTCATTTTTTTAAGCAGTTGCCTACTGAAAAGAAATTAATTGCCTACTTCTAACGTTCCGCAGATGTACACGGAGGTATAATTTGTTCGCCTAGTTGGCCACTATTATTCATTAAAAGTTAGTTTCATTTTTGAAGCTACTGAAAAAAATATACCGAGTTTACCGGGCCTAGGTATGATGAAAATAGAACTTGACTTAGTTATAAAATTAAAATTTATCCAACAAAGTAATATAAAATGACACATATGTAACACTTACCAATCTGGTATCATAAAAGTACTCTAGAACTTGTACAGTTAAACTGAAGAATTAATGTCACTAAACCTGTAACTATCTAAAATCCAAATTTAAACAACAGTGTCTTTTGAATTTGATTCTGTTTATCAAGTGAATAAGTCCTAAATTCTTTAGAAATAACTAGTAAGAACATTACTAGTTGTTTGAAGAAGCTGAATCATCTATAAAGACCACTCACAAAAAGATCGTTTTAAGAGTGTTATTATTCTTCACATAAGGAGAATTTTCCATATCATGAAGAATTACTCAATCAAAATAACTATTTCAGTTTTAAGTGCCGCAGACACCTATTCATTCTAGATAATCATGATCTCGATTTTGATTTATTCAGGAAGAAAAATGGTGACTCTCCAATCTGGAGAATTCAGTTACTTGTTCTATTGTCTGGATTTCCAGCAGACACTGAATATGAAAAATATGCACAGAAGGAACTTAAGGATCAAATAGACTTTGTGTCAAAGAGACTGGAAAAGTTTTCAGATCTCTGGAACGCACATCCTCAGACTGAAGCTTTCCGATTCTCTATACGGTTATCATAAACAAAGGAAGCGTCAACGACTGACAAACCAATCGCTAATTTTTTATTTTTACTGGAGGCAAAATGATCCCGGACTGGTTGAACGAAACAAGTGCAGAACCTTGCGAGTTCTCTGCTGTATATCGTGGTAAGAAGAGCTTCATAGGTAGAACGATTGAGGAAATCGTCGAGTTCATGGAAACTACATTTTTTTCAGAAGTATATTCAAGGCGTAAAGGCCTGCTCCAGAGCTTGGATCCCAGAATCAAGATGATTTCCATCTTGATCCTGATAGTCGCAACGAGTTTGATCAGAGATCTGAGATTACTAATCTTTGTTTACACACTTACGCTGTTGTTTTCTTATCTCAGTAAAATAGATGTCCTGTTTTTCATCAAGAGGGTCTGGCTTTTCATACCTATCTTTGCAGGCATCATCGCTATACCCATGATCTTTAATATCTTCTTACCAGGCGATCCTCTAATTAGGTTAGCATACCTTGGCCCTGGCTCTCACCTTGGGCCATTTTCAATGCCAGAGAGTATTTATATCACCAGACAGGGAGTCAATGCCGCTGTAATATTTACAATGCGTGTTGCAACATGTGTTTCGTCCACAGTTCTACTTTTTCTTACTACACCTCAGCAAATACTCTTTAAGTCCTTTCGCAGTATTGGAGTTCCAAAAATCTATGTTTTCACGCTGGGTATGACCTATAGGTATATTTTCGTTCTAACGAATCTGGTTCATGATATTTACATTGCAAAGAGAGCTAGGACCATAAAGTCTAGAAGCATGTTTGAGGAGATGAAGTGGGTAGGGGGACGAATAGGATATGTGTTGATAAGGTCTCTGGGAATGAGTGAAGAGGTCTATGAAGCAATGAAGTCAAAGGGCTACAATGGGGAGGTTAAGACAATGCAGGAATTCAAAATGCGTAATCGAGATTACATTGCAGGGGCAATGACAATATCGCTGAGCATAGCCTTGGTGTTGATTTCCCAGAACATCATCAGGTGATATGAATATGGGAACGATCTTTGACTTAAGGAATGTGTCATATTCATATGTAGGAAAGATAAATGCCTTAAATGATATTAACATCAAGGTGGAGCCCGGGGAACAGATCTCTATAATTGGCGCAAATGGTTGTGGCAAATCTACTTTCTTAGCTCTGTTAGATGGGCTTATATATCCTACTTTGGGAGAATTCTATGCCTTTGATAATAAGATAGTAGAAGAGGTTTTCGATACTATTAAAGATAATAAATTCAGGTCCTATTTCCGAAAAAAAATAGGATTTGTCTTTCAGAACTCTGATGTGCAGCTCTTCTCGCCCACAGTCTTTGACGAGATTGCATTTGGACCTCTACAGCTCGATATGAATCCTGAAGAGGTCAGGATCAGAGTGCTGGAAGTTATGGAGATGATAGAAATCACTAAGCTTAAGGATCGATCTCCTCACAATCTTAGTGGAGGAGAGAAGAAAAAAGTCTGCATAGCCTCCGTTCTGGCTAACAACCCAGATGTCCTTTTATTGGATGAGCCTACTGCCGGATTGGACCCTAGAACCCAGCTATGGCTTATAGAGCTATTACAAGAGCTTGGGACTGCAGGAAAGACAATAATTACTGCAACTCATGACCTTGAAACAGTCGAGCAGATTAGCAAAAGAGTCATAGTCATAGGCGAAGATCATAGGATTGTGGTGGACGATAGAGCGGAAAAGGTGCTTGATAACCTGGAACTTCTTCTTTCCTCAAATTTGATCCATGAACACATGCATATTCACGGTAGGCTTGTGCATGAGCATCTGCACCCAGCTCACGATGAGAAGCATGTGCATGAGCATGAGATTCAAGATGTAACTGACTGCCAAGTATCCCAAATTACAGAAAATTGAGACACTGAAAGTTGTTACGCGACCTCTATCCTGCTCGATCTTAGTTATCATTTGCAGGGTGAGTGGAATAAATTCTCAGCTAACCTAAAAGGTAAATAGAGGCCCTGAGTCACTATTTTGTTCTAGAAACACAACTGTATTATTAACCGGAGGTTCTGGCTGAATTCTAAGATATTCTTCAAATCCTGCAGGCAGTTTGAAGAGAATACTGCCATCAAGGATTCTTCTAAGGCCCTTTTCATAGAGACGATAGGAAACTTTACTTCCTTTGGGCAGAACTTTTACTAGGTGCTCGAATATTTCTTTTTTGGGTTCGGCTTGGGCAGCGACCATGTAAAGTTCACATCTATCCTCGAGAGGAAGACAGAAGTGATTTCCTTCAATTATTCTAATTTTTTCCGAAAGCTTGAGTCTGGAAATTACTTCCCGTGAGAGACTTGCTCTTTTTCCATCTTGCTCAATTCCAATTCCTTGAACACCATACTCGTGACAGAGCATTATCAGACTCAGGGGGAGAGGACCGCTGCCAAGAAACACAACGCAGTTTTCTGGTTTTAGTTTGGAACCTATATATTCAGTTCTGGCGAGCTGCAGGTAGTTTGGATAAAATGTAAAATTCATGAGGGTTTTCCATGGGTTCTGGCTTTCAAGGCTGCTATTTGCTTTTTCGATTTCAAGCTTCAGATTGTATGAGAACCTGAAATGTGAAATCGAAATAAGCAAGGGTTCAAGCCCCAGCCTTTTGATGATCATCTCTGTAGATTCTTCATCTACTTCAAGGGCAGCTAGTTCATCCAGCCTCTTAAAAGCTACCTGCAATTCTACCGAGGAGCTCTCCAAAACCTCTTTCTCTCCAATATCCTTTACCAGAGCATGAATCTGTCTAAGTTCTGCAATTAAGTACGAGGCTTCGACTTGTAAGATATTATTCACACTCCAGGAAAACTAGAGTGTTGTTTGCTCCACCGGTGGGATATATTTCACTTATCTTCCGAAAACCCCGAGTACACTTCGGCTGAACGGGCCAGTAGAGCAATTGCCTCATACCGGTATAGTTACGATAGCATACAGAAATAGATTTTTTTGGGTCGGATTTTCTTTTAATTATTTTATGGAGGTTCTGGAAAATTCTTCGTTTTGGTTCAGCAAGCCCGGCTATGAGTACAGAGTTCCATTCAACTTCTGAAAGTGATGTTTCATCCCCGCAAAGAATACTGATTTTTTCTTCGAGGCCAAAATGCTTTACACACCTTTTTGCCAGTGCTGCTGCTTTAGGATCCTTATCTATGCCAATGCAGGGAATGCCATATAATTTACTGAAAAGTAACAGAGTAACAGGAATGGGCCCACAGCCTATAAAAGCCAGCACTTCAATACTGGGGGAATAATGGAAATGGGCACTGATCAGACTTTCATATTTCGGATACAGAGAAAAAGATTGCAGCATTTTCCAGGGGTTTTCATGGTTAAGTATTTTTTGTGCAAGATGGGTCTCATGCAAGCTGAAAAAATTGCTGTAACTGGAATGGATTATAGGAAGTAAGGATTGGATGACGGGGTCTCGAAGAATACATTCACACATTTCGTTGTCAACATCCAGATGTCCTAGTGCATCAAGTTCTGTAAAAACAGTATAGAGTTCGTCCAGATTTGAATCTGTCATTTTGGTCAAATCGAACTCTGTAATTTTACTGTAAAAAAGTAACAACTGGGATCTTATATCATATAGTTGCAGTTGCTTCTCTGAAGATTGAAATAGAGCTTTCTCTGAAGATTGAAATAAAGCTGGAAAAGTAATATTTTTAGTTATCTGTGCAGTGCTCATGTCGTTCAATCCCCTACTCACAACAATTTAATATATTTTTGATTTAATCTATTTCATTTTCCGCAGATGTAACAAAAATGCCATCTCTTTTCTCAATATGACAGTAGCTTAAAAATTAATCTAACTTTCAATGAGTATTAGTGAGCCAATAAACAAACAAATTATACATCTGTGTACATCTGCAGAAAGTTGGATTTATAATAGCCTAGTTTAATAATTCTTTTTTGTAGGGGATCAATATTTAAAGTTTATGAATTTTATAGAAAAGTATGTATAATTAAAATATTCGTATCTGACAAATCAAAAATATGATAACAAACGTAAGAAGGCTTATCACTAACTTTCAGAATGGTATGAAAATGGAAAAAAGATAATTGTTAACAGCGAGAATTAAGGTATGTTACGGCATTTTCAGGGAAAATCCAACTCAAAAAATATCGGTACCAAAAAGATTTATTCTCACCCTTTTTGCCCCGAGATCAGAAAAATAGAGTTATTCCCAAGAAACCTCTGCGTGAATGATTGCCTATTTTTTTTAAACTTTTGTACTTCCAGAAGAGGATTGACTGCAGTGTTTACAAGTCCGTTTTGAGAAAAGAGAAAAGAACCATTTTCCGGACTTATTTCCTCATAGAGAGGCAGAGAATCTCGAATTGGTCCATAATAGTCTTTGAAAATCAAAGAATTGTGGTTCTTTTTCACAAGTCTTCCTGTCCACTCGGAAATCGTTCTTTTAATTCTTCTAGTTGGTCTGGGATCAAACCAATCTCCATCGATGGCAAAAATCCTGCCGTTCGGTTTCAGGACTCTCTTCCATTCCATAATCGCACAAGAAGGTTTTTGGAGAGTCCAGAGCAGGAATTTGCTTACAACCAAGTCGAAAGTACTGTTCTCAAATGAAAGATTTTCCGCGTCCCCATGAAAAAAATCAATTTCAAGTCCCATGTTCTCTGCATTATGCTTTGCTTTCTCGAGCATGCCTACAGAAAGATCTATACCTGTTACCTCATGTCCCATCTCAGCAAAAATGAGGGCTAGAAAACCCACACCAGTTCCAACGTCCAGTATTTTCAAGTGTTCACCGGAAAGCAGAGAATTTTCAAATATTTGTTTCCAGACACGGCGTTCTTCTTCATCAAAACCATTTACCCCGTTTGTGTATGTTGAAGACCTTATATTCCAGTAGTTGGCAATAACTTTCTTGCAGTCTATGCAAATTCCTCCAAAAAATCCTAAAAAGAGAGATAGTACCTACCCTTTCGTTGCATAACCTTTTCCTGCTTTCTTAGTTTGATTTGCAGAATGTTTTTGTTTTTGCATCCAGTTTTTTCTGTTGGGTAGGTAACCTCATTATTTTCCAAAGGTTAGAGTTTTAAAGCCTTTTTTGGCAGTATTGTAAATTTGATGTAATTTTAGAATCAATTTTCATGCATTGTTATGATTTGACTCATTGTTATGATTTGACTCGATAGAAGGTAACTTCCTTTAGCGCAAGGTTCTTTATGATAAATGGTTTTGACGTTATATCCTTTATTTTCAGGCTTTGTATACGCGTATTTTTTAAGCCGATGATTTTTGTTTTCGCAACTTCCTTAGGCATATTTTAGTCCTTTCCTTGCTAAACAGTGTTTTCTTAGCTTTTTATTCATATTAATGTTAGTTTTTTTAAGATAAATTATTTCCTATTTGTTATTTATTACACACAAAACTGATAAATAATTTAATATAAATAATACCAAAATATAGCTTTAATGCATTCAAAAAGGTAACTGATTGATGTTCTGAAAAAGATGAATATTTCAAGGACGCCTGCGAAAAGTCAATTTGGGAATTAAACTTCGAGTTTTCTTGTTTTTGAGTTAAGAAGATTATAAAAAAGCTACAGTAGTTTGTGTGATTAAAGAGAACAGAATATGTTATAATATCTGCAAATTAGATTCTAATTCTCACATTAATTAGTTGCATTTATTTGCTATTTTTTCAAAAACTTTCAGTTCCTTTTTATCATCGAGGCTATTATTACTAATTTTAACATTTGTATGAATAAGTATATATTTACTAAACTATTTTGTTATAAATAGATACAAAAATAAAAATTTGTACTACTAACTCCCATAATGTGGGAAAATAAGATAAAGTATAAAGGATGGGTTCTTGATGCAAGAAATTGGAATAAAAAAGACTTTGCTGGAGCAAAATAACAGTTTGCAGGTACATGTTGAGCAGGGCAAGTTATCCCTTGTATCACCCCAAACTCCCTCTATTTCTAAATTCTTCGTTCCGGTTTCTTATCATGATCCAAGCTCCTTAGTTTTTCCCCAGGGTTTCTCCATCTTGACCTGAACATTTATCGTGAGACCAAGATAAAAATTTTTATCAAAGAACAAAGTGATGATCTATACCAGTTAGTAAAAAATGTGCACTTTGATGGGAAATATTATCGAATAAAATGTGTAAGTTCCGGAAAATGGAAATACTGCTGGGATCTAGCGATCAATATACAATTTTTTGGAAAGATGCCTGGTTTAGCCTTCGAACCACAAAAAATCGTTTCCAGAAAAAATAACAAAATGATCTACAGGTCCCTTATCCTGATAAATCCCTATGAATTATGGAACAAAGAACTGGTCGAAATGTTGTGGAACCTGCAGGAGAGAATCGAGTTCCTGATTGCAAAAATTCTCTTTCACGAATGCATCCATATCTTAATCTTCTTCGGAAAAACTATACCATCAGGTTTCGAACAAACTGATATTTTTCTTGAATTCAAAGAGATGCTCAAGTTTGCAAATTCGGAGATACTGTGTCCAGAAAGCTGTGGTGTCCAGTCTAGTCTCAGAAATTTGGCTGACCTTACAGCAAACTTTTCCGCAAGTTTCGAAAAAGAGCTGGATCGTACTCCTGAACTTTATGAATTCCTGATCCACGAAAAATATAGTATCAAAAAAACCGATACGGCTTTCGGCCTTTCCTGGAGCAATAAAACAATTTCCCAAAACTATGCAAAGCTCGCAGCTTTGAAGTTGGGTGAATCACTGAAATCCAATAAAATGCTCTGGAAACAGGAAGTTAACAGGCTTCAGAAAGATTTAGAAGCTTTGTATGACAGGATTGATGGTAACCAGAGCTTTGGAAAAGTGTGATAAAGTGAAATATTTTCCTTGAAAGACTTAAAAACGGCATTAAGAGTATTCTGGGAATAACATCAACCAAATAAATCGAATAATCAATAGATGAGATATAATAGAATTCAGGCACTTGAAAAATATCCTTAAAAAATATAAACTTTTATGGCCATTAAAATAGCTCTACGAGCTTTAAAACAATGCTCGCACCAAAGGAAAATAACAGTGGAATAATACCCATATTCAAAGAAACTTTTACCATATTTTCCCAGCATTTTGACAATGGAAGGAAATCTCTGAGCAAAAGCAGCAAAAGCAAAGTTAATGTAGCTACAGGCGCGCCTTCAGGGATCCCGGGAGTGGATATCATTGGTAGCACACCTGAAGGGACTGAAGTTGATGAAATGAAACTGTAAGCGTAGTCAGAACTCCTTGAGTTGATTTTCAAATTTAAGAGCCATATGCACAATAGTATATAAAATCATCTTATATTACTAGTATTTTCAAATATACTCATCCCGAAAACTATTTATACAAATCAGAAAAAATTCAAACAAATTATTTAAAGAGATCCCGATAAACCCCTAAATTCCGTTATATGATTATAAAATAGTACATAAAATGATTCGTAAAAATCATAGGTTTATCGAAATCCTCTTAGATCTATCAATTAAGAAAACAGGGCTCATCGTTGTTTTATGTGGGTTGTAAATAATTATACAGTTAAAAAATGGCCGCATTAAAGATATAAAAATCGAGTATAACTGTGATTTTTCACAACCAGTCTTTTCAAAATGTACAACATCTATCCTTAAATGTTGTATTTCTTTTTGATAGATATCATAACTTTTAAAAATAGTAATATTAAATATGACAAATGTTACAAAAAATATAATATATAATTTTACCATCTATATGTCTATGCGAACAAATGCAGAAACAAAAAAGCATTCTAAATTTATTACTTAACCTTTCAGCGCTGGCTATTCTTTATTTGTAAAAACAAGCTGCCAAGGAACTTCAGCTGCAAGTATACAATAACAAATCTTTTACTGTTAATTTTTTCACCTTACTCAGTAGAAATTCATGTCCTGAGGTTTAAAAATGAATAAAATAAAATGGAATAAAATACACAAGGGATATACATTCATAAAGATTTTAGGAATATCAGTAATGGTATTTTCCATGCTGATAAGTACCTCAGGCGCAGTGCCATTTGCATATATTACAAACGCTGGCAGCAACACTATCTCTGTAATTGACACTGCTACAAACAAAGTTACAGCCACGGTAAATTTAGAACCCACTCATCTTCCTCTTGAAGTTGCAGTAACCCATAGCGGAACAAAAGTATATTTGACAAACCCCAACGACAACATCGTTTCTGTAATTAACACATCTACAAACAGCATTACAGCCAATGTGCCTGTAGGAGCCCATCCTAGAGGAATTGCAGTCACTCCTGATGAAAAAAAGGTATATATAGCGAACAGCGGCGACGAAACTGTATCTGTGATTGATACAAACACAAACAAAGTTACAGCTACTGTGAATGTAGGAGTAGGGCCTCGTGGAGTTTCAGTCAACCCGGCAGGAACAAAGGTTTATGTGGTAAACTATGGTAGCAACAATGTATCTATAATTGACACAGGCACAAACAAAATTACAGCCACTATAAATGTAGGACAAAAACCCTCGGGAGTTGTAGTCATCCCTGGTGGAAAAAAAGTATATGTGACGAATTCAAGTAGCCACAATATTCCAGGAACTGTTTTTGTAATTGATACAAACACAAACGAGGTTATATCCACCATGGAGGTAGGGAATGACCCTGAGGGAATTGCAGTGGATCCAGATGGAACGAAGGTATTTGTGACTAACTTCTTCAGCCAAAATGTCTCAGTAATTGACACTGCAACAAACAAAGTTACATCCACGGTGAAGGTAGGAATCTATCCTCTTGGAGTTGCAGTGGATCCAAATGGAAAAAAGGTATATGTGACGAACTTGTGGAGCAACGATGTCTCTGTAATTGATATGGATACTAATGCTGTTACAGCCATCGTGCCTGTAGGAAAGAGACCGGTAGGAGTTGCAGTCACCCAAAATAAAAAAATGTATAAGTGGAGATTCGTACTATAACTGCGACAATATTTTCTATCTGAATCTTATAAAATATCTTGATTGTGAAATCGAAACTTTAGGGAAAGAAATTTTTAATTATGCTTATGGAAAAAATAAAAGTTACATGAAAATTTTAATGTCGGTTCCTGGTATTAGAGAAATTGGTGCAGCAACTTTGATTGCTGGAATAGGTAATTTTAAGGTCTTTTTTCAGTAAATTAGCTTGTTTAATAGCTTGGAATAGCTCCAAACATGTATCAATCTGCACTAAAATCTACCTTGCTATCTTTGATCCTTTCTTTGTAATTCTATCTAAATATTTATTTCCAAGATTTGTAAAAGCCTCTCGTTCTTCTTCATGACGATTCCAAATATAAACCGTTTCCCAGACCTCTGTAAAATGAAATACTTAATAATAAAATTAAAATTTATCCAACAAAGTAATATAAAATGATATATATGTAACACTTATCAATATGATATTATAAAAGCATTCTAAGACTTGCACAGTTGAACTGAAAAATCAATAATATCAAATTTTCAACTATCTAAATTTACATTTAAATCATACAGCCTATTGAATTTAATTTTGTTCCTCAAGTGTGTCAGTCCTACAATTAATGATCCTATAATACTTACTCAACTAAAGGATATAACCAAATACAACAGACGCTGTAGATTAAATTTAGATTTCTTCATATCATTAATGATTTGATATTATTAATTTTTCAGTTCAACTTTGCAAGTCCTAGTTCGGTCATTTCAGAACACTTGTTCTATTTTTTAAAATAGACTGGCTACTATTTAAGCAGTCATGGAAAAATATATGTCAATATATCATCCAAAGGATTTTCAGAATCCAATGCTAAATGTGAAATTAAAAAAATCCCTCCATTTTGTAACTTTGGCCTATTATCCAGTAAAACTATCAAAATAATATTTAAAAGAAGACCTATTATGGAAATTAAATACAAAATATTCTTTGTATTACTAATCATGATTTTATTATCGGCGATTGCACTTGCAGCATCTTCAACCTTGAAATCTGCTGCACAGGCATATTACATTGATCCACAACATAATTTATGGCTCAGCGTCAACATGAATGGCAGCGCACAATACTTCAATGTGTACAATACGCCTGGATATTCTCCTAATGGAGATACTGTCATGTGGGCATACGATAACTTTAGCTCAGGCAGCTTAAATACATCAAAATGGGCAGCTTACAAAGAAGGAAGTAATAACGCAACAATAAACATAGAGAATGGACATTTGGTGTTGTCAGGCTCTGGTAACACATCTTCTGCGAATGTTGTGTTGAATAAACCATTCACGAATGGCATTGAATTGGCAGTCAATGAAACATTAGCAGGAGGTACTCATGACTTGGGGACATTTTCTGATGCTTCATTTGGGTCCGACGTACCCGTAGGTGGGATTAGGGGAACAGATTGGTGGCATACAAGGTTCGCTAATGGTGGTGGATCATTCCAAAGCCAGGGAATATCAAAAGCAATGATTTGGATAAACTCAAACAGTTCTGATGTTGGGAAGCCCACTCCAGGAATCATGTTAAGTGATTACATCGAAGAGAGTATTCCACATACAGTAACATATGGTTATGATACTTCTGGTAATGCAAACATGTATATGCTAAATGTAACTCAAAATCGTCTCCCCTTATCTATCCCTGATCCATATGGGTATAACCAGTTCAATCACCCATCTATCTATTTCAATGAGACTGGTGTATTTGGTCACAAATGGTGGATGTTCATTACACCATATGCATATTCAAACGATACATATGAAAATGCATGTTTGTACTATTCTGATGATGGACTAGTTTGGAATGTACCCCCAGGAGTGAAAAATCCTATTGGAACGCAAATAGAATCTGAGTATAACTCAAATGCTTATGGTGCTGATCCTTATGGTGCTGATCCTTATGGCTCTGATTCTCATCTTATATACAATCCTGATACCGAAAAATTCATGCTCTACTATGTAATTGGGGATACCATTGGTAATGCAACCATAGAAAGCCCTAAAGTTAAAACGTATGATGGTATCACTGTCTCACCAGAAATAAATGTCACAGCTCAAGGAGTATCACCAGCCGTTCTCTATGATGAAGCCACAAAAACATATTACATGTGGATTGTTGATATAGATCCTAACCCGCATGTAATATACAGATACATATCCACTGATGGCGTACATTTTGGTAATAAACAAGCTGTGGATCAATCAAGCCACTACCAACCCTGGCATATGAATACGATGACTTATCCAGGGAAATCAACAATATATGCATTATTTACATTGATAAGTAACGAAGGATTCAACGACGATCTATATATTGCAACTGCAAACAGTTACACCGATAATTTCACAGTTCAAAGCTCACCACTTCTAAAAGTCAAGGACTCATCATCTGCGACACATGAAGATGTTCAATTATATCGTAGCGCAGGGGTATTTAGCGATGATGGGAACATCTTGAACCTCTGGATTCCCGCACATGATACTATCGGAGTTTGGACTGTGTTTTACACGCAAGCAACTAAGGAAAACGGTGTCTGGACAGTTAAAAATTTCACAACTCAGCGTGCCCCTCTTATGACGATCCAAAACACACAATACCTCTACACTCCAAAAAAGTGGATGCTATCACAAGGCGATGCCCCCGAAAGTCACGGAGTTAAAAGAAAAATCAATGAAGTTTGGGGATATAAAACAGATCATACACCAACAATAAACACAAAAAATATGGGAACGTATACTCAAATTGAGGTTAAGCCAACCGATTTACAAAACGTGTCTGATTACCAAGTGATGATCCCCGCTAGTATGCTTAATATATCATCTCAAAACGATTCTCTGTACGTTGAGCGTGCAAATGCAACAAATAAACAGTAGTGTAGACGAGCCAGCTTGGTAAATCCCACTTCTAGTAATTTCATTCGGACTTACGAGTCTAAACTGAAAAATCAATTGCATTACACCTATGACTATCAAAGATATAAATTACAGTTGCCGACAATAAAATCATGCTTAGTAATAAAATGAATATTTGATAAAGGATTTCAATAAACCTCCAAATTTAGTCCAACATTTATAAATGTATATAAATTAGTCTGAAAAAAATTTTTTACAATTAATTTCCATAATATTCTATTTTTTTATTATTATTTAGATACTTTTACTGAATTATAGGCTCAGGTCCAAAATTCAGTGATTTTTTTAATTTCATGTTTATTACTCGATTTTTAAAAATCTGCTGAATGATAATTATGATTATATGTATTTTTGAAAGTACTCAAATAGAATAATTTCATGCGAAAAATAATCAATATATATTTCTAAAATAATTAGAACAGAACTTAACCAGTTGAACTGAGAAATCAATATCATTAAACCTTCAACTGTCTATGACAAATTAATTAACAGATTGCTTCACTTCTTCCTTTGGAACACTATACAATAAAGCTGTCTATTTTTCTAAATTCCTTTAAAAAATTATTTTGGTAACTATTCAACTTACAAAAAATCAGTCGCATTGTACCTATTATAGTATTATATCCTTCTGATCACTAAACGGTGGACATATAAAAAAAAATCAATAACCGACAGTTACAAAAAAACCTACGAAATTTATTCATTGAAGCTTAATAAAAATGGTTATATAACTGATTATTCTAATTATGTTGGTATCCATAAGTGGCATCTGGATACCAACAAACTTCGAGATTGTCTTTCTATCTAACTTTAGTATTTTATTTGAGCATTTCCTGGACCTTTCGAATGTCTAATATAGCTTTCTTCTTCAGCTCGATCATCTTTTCCATATCATCGATTTTTACTTCCATCCATCGTATTATCATATCCATTCTCATTACTGCAACTTTCTTTCTCTCTTCTTCAGTCAGAAGGTCCCACATCTCAGCCATTACAGTCTGCATTATTGGATGTGCTTCACACATTTCTTCATGCATGTTTAAAAATCTCATTTTGAATATATTTTCATAGTAAAATTTTAGATCGTGTCTTTGAATCATTGATCACATCTGCAAACTGAGTATATCTCTCATTTTGGGGAAAATGCCGATAGAATCTTGTGTTTACGCTTTTCAACAACACATAGACATGACCAATTACATCTCAGGGACGATTTGGTTTTTTTTAATTAATAATATCTTTTGGAGGATTGGAGGATTTCGATAAATTTCAATTTTTGACTGGTTGTTTATAAAACGCATATAAACAAGTTGTTGAGATTGGAGGTTTATCGAAATTCTCATATTGGTGTATGACAAACTCGTATTTAATATTTTTCTTTAATTTAATTTTATTTTATGATATTAAAGTTAAAATTTGTGTTATTAATCATCTAAAAAAGAATTTATATATGTTAATTGTTGAACAGTCACTCGTCCAAACCAATTGAACTTAATAATCCAAAAATTTAGAAATTTTACAGACGATACACAAGAAAGGATTTCGGGAAAAATTCAAGGCTGAACAGAACGTCATATTTTTTTTCTTTCCGCACTTGAACTTTAAACTTCCCACCTCTCTTCACCGACAAGCGAGTAATTTCAGACCTCTGAAAAAGTTATGGCTCCATTAATTCTTCTTTTAACTTCTCAGCCACGTCTATTTGTTTCTTTTTGGTACCTTCTTGAGAACTTATCTTATCAGATGTATGTGACACATCTCTAAGCTTAATCCATGAAAGGATTCATTAATTGCTTTCTGTATCCCTTTGTGTCCATCATAAACTGTTAACTTAATACCTCGTAAACCTCTTCTTTCAGATCATCGAAAAGATCCTTCCAAAACAAAGAGTCCTCAGTTTCTACTAATCTTACTCCAAAGATCTCACAGTAACCATCATTCCTTATTCCAACAACTACAAAGAGAACCGTGTTTTCATAGTGAAGCCCATATTTTACCTTATAATAATTAGCATCAATAAGCAAAGAAGGTATTTCTTTTTTATTCTTTTTGATGGGAATTATTCAACCTTTCGTACAGTTTTTTAATAATCCTGGAAACCGAAGAAGCTGATATTTCATCTAACTACTAAAGAAGTCGTGATCTTTTCCATCTTTGGGGGGCGAAGATTTATACAATCTATCCTTAAATTATGGTTTTCTTTTAGATATGTGTTATAATTTTTAAATATAATAACATTAAATATAACAAATGTTACAAAAAATATTAAATACAAGGTTATCATACATACATATGCCTACAATAACAGACACAAAAATAAAAAAACTCCTAAATTTGTTACTTAACCGTGCAGCACTGGATATTCCTCACCTGTAAGAGCAGGCAGGTAGGGGATTTCACCTGCATGGAAAGAATACGAAAAATTATGGTTCGCTACTTGATGAAATATTTTATGGCATTTTTTTCTTAAAACTGCTAATATTTTTTAGATATTTTATGGAATCAAAAAACTTGATCATAAGAATCTTCTCCTGAAAAAAATAGACTCATGAGAATTTTGATAAACCTCTTTTTTCACGAGTCATTTAATACACTAATTATAAACCCATGACAAGATTTGATTTAGGGGTTTATCAAAATCCTCCCATGACTAGCTTTTAAACAAGAACAAATAATAAAAACTTACAGTAGATTGTCTCATTTTCTATAAAATCTTAAATATTGATAAGTTATTGAGTAAAAGTTCCATATCAGAAGACTCAAATATATGCAGTAAACAAAAATCTGATTTTGAGTTTACAGCAAAATTACAATACTACCTACCTTTTGCGGCAATTCTACTGTAACCTGTCTGAATTATAATGTTTATGTGAAAACTCAAATGACAATATCGAAAAAACAAGGAGTTTGATTATTACATCAGTTTCAATTGACCAAGATCTGTCTTCTCTGCTACTTTTTTTTAATTTTACATTACTTCTCTATCTTTATGAGAATTACTTTATTTCCATATCTGTACAAGCCCCTCATCTTTTTTCATGGACTCAGTTATTATTATAATTCATATTTTGATTCCAAATACAAAGCATTCTTGGATATCTATAAGATGAAAATAAAGCGTTACTTAACAATAAAATTAAAATTTGTCCAAAAAAGTAATATAAAAAGATACATATGTAACACATAGCAATCTAGTATTCTAAAAGCATTCTAAGACTTACACAATTGAACTGAAAAATCAATCGTATTAGATATTTAACTGTCCAAAATCTAAATTTTCAAGTTTCGAGAATAAAGCCTACTGAATTTGATTTTATTTTTTATTTGCGTGAGTCTTACATTTTCTAGAAACAATCAACAAGCACATTGCTTAATATTTAAGGAAACTGAGTCATTTGCCGGAAAGCACTCTCAAAAAACTCATTTCAAGAGTGTTATTATTCTTCGTATAAGGAGAATTTTCAATATCGTGACGAATTACTTAGTCTAAATAAAGATTTCAGTTTAGAACCATAGGAAATGAGTTGAAGGAAGAGATAAAAATGCATATTCCAGACGGATATTTAGGGCCGCATACATATATTGCATTTTGGATTATTATGATCCCAATATGGTATCATGCAGGAAATAAGCTGACTGCAGAGCTCAAGTCTAGGCAGGTCCCTCTGCTGGCGCTAGCAGCCGCATTCTCATTTGTAATAATGATGTTCAACGTGCCTATTCCAGGAGGCAGCACAGGCCATGCAGTAGGAGGTGGAATTATCTCCATAGTCATTGGCCCATGGGCATCACTTATAGCTATTTCTGTAACTTTGGTGTTGCAAGCACTGATTTTTGGTGATGGAGGAATAACAGCCATAGCCACTAACTGCTTTAATATGGGATTGGTAGTATCCTTTGTCGCTTACTACACTTATAAGTTGATTAGTGGGAATTCAGTGATTACATCCCATACAAGAATTATTGCTGCAGCCATTGCTGGCTGGCTTTCTCTGACCTTGGCATCGTTATGTGCAGGCTTTGAATTAGGGATACAACCAATTTTGGAACACACGGCTGAAG
>Ga0326727_10010925_pt1 | contig 21386 bp, 18 predicted proteins | sample MB2enrmetagenome_FD_207643 | JGI IMG/M metagenome (GOLD analysis project Ga0326727, IMG submission 207643) | Lab enriched peat soil microbial communities from McLean, Ithaca, NY, United States - MB29MY | ecosystem: Environmental > Terrestrial > Soil > Wetlands > Peat | place: USA: New York...
CCGAGGCGCTGAATCTGACGCTCTCCGCCAAGGAGGCCGTTGATTTTTTGGGATCGCCGGAGGGCGATCTGGCGTTGGCCGAGGCGGTCGTCTATCTCTGCCTCGCGCCCAAATCAAACTCGGTTTACACCGCCTATGGCGCGGTGCAGCAGGAGGTCGAAGAGACTCGCCAGGAGCCGGTGCCGCTGCACCTGCGCAACGCGCCGACAAAACTGATGAAGCAACTCGACTACGGCAAGGGCTACCGCTACGCCCACAACGAAGAGGGCAAGGTCGCCGACATGGATTGCCTGCCTGAATCGCTCAAGGGCCGCAGCTACTACCACCCTACACAGGAGGGCCGCGAAAAGCTGCTCGCCCAGCGCATGGAAGAGATTCGGCGGATACGGGTAGGAAAGCGTGGCAAAGGGGCGTGATTCGAATCAGTGTGTCTGCTTCGACAGTTTGCTCAGCGCATCCATTACAATTCCCGGCGTGAGGACCTCCGGCAGGAGCCGGGGGCTCGTTTCCCATGGAGCGTAGAGCGCGTAAGCGGGGACGCCGCTGCGGCCCAAAGCCGTCAGGGCTTGGGTGATGGCGTAGTCGTGGCGGGTCCAGTCGGCGCGCAGCAGGGCGACATTGGCGGACTGGAAGGCCTGTTGCACGTCAGGCCGATTCAGAGCGACGCGCTCGTTCACCTGGCAACTCAGGCACCAGGCTGCGGTGAAGTCCACAAAGACCGGACGGCCCTGGGATTGGTAGCGGCTGACGGCCTCGGCGGACCAGGGCTGCCAGCCATTTGCGGTTGAATTTTGATCGGCATTGCCGGGCAGGACTGTTTTTCCGGCAGTCTCGCTGACCAGCCTTTGGCCGTAGAGGGCGAGCGCGACGACGCCAAGCAGAATCAGCGCCGCAACGGCAGTGGCCCAGCGCCGTGCCGGCCAGCGGCCCAGGAACCATCCGGCGATGGCCAGCAGCAGGAAGCTAGCCAGTAGCGAGGCTAGCACGCCGGCTCCGTAAGCAGCGGCCAGCACCCATGTCAACCAGATGACCGTGGCAAAGATGGGTACGGAGACAGCCTGGCGCAGCACCTCCATCCACGCGCCAGGACGGGGCAGCAGGCGCGTCCAGGCCGGTTGCAGGGTGAGGGCGACGTAGGGCGCGGCGAGGCCTAGAGCGAGTGCAGTGAAAACGGCAAAGGTGACCAATGCGGATTGGGAAAGCGCGTATCCGATGGCCGCTCCCATGAAGGGCGCAGTGCAGGGCGTGGCCACGACGACCGCCAGTACTCCGGTAAAGAAGCTACCGGGCAGTCCCTGCTTTTGCGCGAGAGAATTGCCGGTAGAGGTTAGAGTGAGGCCGATCTCGAATTGCCCGGCGAGCGAGAGGCCTAGAAAGAAGAGCAGCCCGGTCATCAGCGCCAGAAAGACCGGCGACTGGAATTGAAATCCCCAGCCGAGCGTGGCTCCCGCCGCGCGTAAGCCCAGCAGTACGGCGACCAGCGCCCAGAAGGAGACCAGAATGCCCGCGGCATAGACAAGGCCATGGGCGCGCAGCTTCCGGCGAGTTTCGTTGCCGGAATTAACCAGCGCGAGGCCCTTCAAGAAGAGCACCGGAAAGACGCAGGGCATCAGGTTGAGCAGCAGGCCGCCGATGAAGGCGAGGAACGTGGTGCTGGCGAGCGCGGCGAAGGAGAATGTGGACGCTGGAACCGGCATAAACTCGGACCTCGCTATCGCGAAGGACACCTCCTGCGTCGCGGCAATCTCGTAATTCCGTCCGCCACTCAACTCAATGACGCCCTTCAATTGAGCGGGATTCGCGGAGAGGTTCGCGTCTTTTTTCAGATCGAGAATCAGGCCATTAAGATCTGGCGTGAACTTTTGAGGGGCCGGGTTGTCTAGGATGTCCTGATCTTCCGGAAAAAATGTGGCCTCGGTCTCCTTCTGGCCGGTTTCGATGACGAGTCGGAAGCCTTCTTTTATGGGCTGGAAGATGGCTTTATCGCCTTCCGGCAACGGACCGGGCCACACCCTGAATGCTTTCCAAAGTTCACTGTCCGAAGGAGCCTCGCGCTGCCCAGCAACTGAGTGATCAACGACTATCCTGCGTAACTCCAACTCCGCCTTGCCTGGAATGCAGCTCCCACGACAGACCAGCCAATCCACCTTGGCGTGTAGAATTACCGGGCCAAGCGGTGCGGTCTCGTCCACATGAATGTCGATAGGGAACAGAACCTCACCCTCGTAGCCGAAATCCATCAAGGGACCAAGCGGTAATCGCTTGGGCGCGGGAAAATGCATTGGATCGGCGGTAATCCCTTTGGGCAGTGTCCACTGAATGTGCGGTGGTTCTCCGGCGTCGCCAGGATTCTTCCAGTAGATATGCCAGCCTGGTTCCAGCTTGAAATCGAGTGCCGCCAGGTTGGCGCCAGGACGATGAAGGTCAACGAGGATCGTTGTGACTTGCACATGCGCGTGAGGCGCATCGGTAGAACTTGACGCCGCCCTCATAGGCAGGGCAACGGCAAGCAGCAACGGCAACGCGAAGATCAATCGGAAATTACGCAGGTCGGACAAAGACGGTCTCCTTATCCTTTGACTCTTCAGTGTAGCGGACGATTCAGCTGGCTACACTTCCAGATCGTCGTCCGGTTCGGCGGCTACGGCAGTTCCCCGACGCTTGGCCAAGAGATACCCGCGCAGGAAGGGCTCTAAATAGCCGTCCAGCACCTTGTCCACGTCACCCACCTCGACCTTGGTGCGATGGTCCTTGGCCATGCGGTAGGGCTGCAAAACGTAGGAGCGAATCTGCGAGCCAAAGTTAATCTCCAGCTTGGAGTCTTCGAGCTTCTTGCTCACGGCGCGCTTCTTTTCCAGCTCGAACTCGTAGAGGCGCGAGCGCATCATCTTCATGGCCTTGTCGCGGTTCTTGTGCTGGGAGCGCTCGTTCTGGCAGCAGACGACGATGCCGGTAGGTATATGTGTCATGCGCACGGCGGAGTCGGTGGTGTTGACGTGCTGGCCGCCCTTGCCGCCGCTGCGGTAGGTGTCGATGCGCAGGTCGTCGAGCTTCAGGTCCACGTTTATGGTCTCATCGATCTCCGGCGAAACGTAAACACTGGCGAAGGAAGTGTGGCGGCGCTTTGCCTGATCAAAGGGCGAGATGCGCACCAGCCTGTGAACGCCGCTCTCGCCGGCCAGTTGGCCGAAGGCGTACTCGCCAATGATGGTGAAGGTGGCCGACTTGATGCCCGCCTCTTCGCCGTCCTGGTAGTCGTTCATCTCGGTCTTGAAGCCCTGCTGCTCGGCCCAGCGGAGATACATGCGCAGCAGCATCTCGGCCCAGTCCTGGCTCTCGGTGCCGCCCGCGCCGGGATGGACGGTGACGATGGCGTTGAGCGCGTCGGCCTCGCCGTTGAGCGTGGTGCGGGCTTCTAGGTCTTCTGCAAAGACGGCCAGGGCCTTGATCTCGCGCTCCAGATCGGCGAGCACATCTTCTCCCTCTTTCGCCAATTCAAAGTAGGTCTCGATCTCGCCGGTGCGGCGGAGGAGTTCGTTGTCGTCGGCAACGAGCGATTCCAGGCGCTTGCGGTCGCGCATCAATGGTTTAGTGGCGTTGGGATTGGACCAGAGAGCTGGATCGGCCAGTTTGGTTTCTATTTGCACGAGTTCCCTGCGGATGCGGACAGGGTCAAAGATACTCCCGCAGGTCGCGGACTTGGTCGCGGACGGGAGCATAAGCGAATTCGAGATCGTTCAACGACATGGCTTGGCTCGTAAGACCTGACTTTGGGTTGAAGTGTGAGGCTGCGTTCTCTCGACTGATTTAGAATATCACTGTATTGGCTTTGGTGGGTTCAGCGGCATTCTACATGTAGTACATGCGAATTCATCCCAGATCCCAAAAGCTGGACCTGGGGCACCCGACCGCTCACCATTGAAAGGAGATTCATGCCGAGGGTTCCTAAACTACTGTGGAAGATTCCAGCCGTCATCATCGCTGTGATCTTGGGTTTGTTCGGCGCAAGTCAAGCCGGTTGGAGCGGTGCAGACGTGGTTCTCAATTTTCGAGAAATGGGTCTTGCTAATGCCTTTGGAACCAGCGTGATTTTTTTCATTGGCTTCGCACTATGCTACGGCACTCTTTTGTTCATCACATGGGCAGCAAAACCATTACTTTGGTTGATGATTCCGCTGTCCCTCTACATCGCGATTGTGCCAAGCGCATGGAACGGTTACGTTAGTGGATTCGATAATTCACGCGGCACAGTCATAAGGGAAGGTTGGGCCAATGCTTATGTTCTTGAGCACATGACCCCGCGCGGGCGATATGAGTCGTGTAGTGATAGTCGAATTCGACTGACCGAAGATGCAGAGAGCGTGTGCCAGAGGACAGTCAGCGGCGCACCTGGAGAGGTCGTGCCTGGCAGCGGGCACAGGTGTGGACTATTCGGATTGGTAACTTGTTATAACATTGTGCCGCAAAAATGAGCTAAAAAGCGGCTGTGTCGCTTGTATCTACAATCCACTGAGCGAAAATGCGACATCCATAAGTGAGGACTGCAAGAATCACCAGCTCCAGCAGTGTTGTCCACTCTCCGTGAATTAGGGATGCCAGCATCGCAATCGGAACTACGCCGATACCTGCAAAGAATAAACCAACTATGACCGCGAATGCTCCCCATGTGGAGAGCGTCACCAGAAATCCCTCCATCCATAACGTGATTCCGAAGATAAATGAGATCAAGAGAATCAGTGATCCCGAAAATGGACGCGCTCTCTTCACAACAGATAGCGGTAGCAGGACTAGAAAAAAAACTGTCCCTGCTATGAGGCTCGCGTTTGTAAACCATGGCAGCAGGTGGTCACTTATCCATGTAGCCCCGGCGAAGAATGCCACAATCAATGACACGGCAGCAATTAGAAAAACCAGCCCGAGTAAGAACCCGCCAAGCGCCTTTAGCTTTTCCATTTCCAAAATCCTGCCGGTTTGCGATAGTCGGATTCACCCATCATGCGAATCTGAGGCTGCATCCGCGCACTTGTCTTTGCGCGACTTCTTAGGTATAGTACCAAAATTGCTCTTTATTACGCCATCAGTCGCAAAGAGATCGGCGAAATCCGAGTTAGTGCTGGCCCTCAAGAGGGCCAGCCTTATCGCGGTTTCTAACCTCCCGTATCTCTCCATGATGTCTTCGCTCAAATCTGTATAGTTCGGCTGGCGGCCATGCACAAAAACAGAGCGATCATCATATATCAACCGTGCTTCATCTTCCGTTATGGTGACGCCAACACGTTTCGCCAAATTTGGGACTCGCACTGCAAATTGGTCCGTGGGCTTGTTGTATCCAATTTTCAAGAGGCTTTCAAAAGCTGAGACAAGTGACGCCGTTCTTTGCTCTAAGAAATAAGCATGGAACGCGTAGTCGATATGGCTACGCGCTCTGCGAATGCGCTCATGAGGGCTTTGATTGTAGACTGGCAATGAATATTCAAGCTGCTCGGCCTCCGCCTGACTCAGCCAATCGCGCCATTTAGAGGCCACAATCCAAACATGCGTTGCATAGCCTCGAACGTGTCCCGGCACGATAAAGCTCAACTCTTCATTCTCAAAGAAGAGCCTCGCCGAATGGCACGACGCAATTGTCGTGGGGTGAATCAGGCGGGAAAGAAACAACACTCTACCAAGTACGCCGTCATGATCCCACGTAAGATGTTCAGGACCGTAACTCGAGGGGTAGACTTTCCTGCAAAAAGCATATCGGCAGCCGAATTGCCGAGAAGGGCGAAAATTAAATCCTGCTGGTTCACAGGCATCGAATACTTGTTCGCTCGTGATCTTGTGAGGCAGGCTTCCAATCCAGAAATCTGCGCCTAACAAAAAATCAGGTTCCAGTGGAGGCGATTGCTCCCAATAATCGTTAGTCGCCTCGAATCTTCCTGTCGATTGCAGCACTACGTCGAAAATCTCTTCATTCATTCGCCCGCCTCGATCCTTCCGAAGTTTAAGTTACTGCCGCAGGAGTTTTTTCCCCGACCAGGCGGCAACGCCAAAACTCAGCAGGACACAAAGCCATCCGAAGAGATCCCCGTGGGCGGTGTAGAAGGTCACATCGCTGCGAAATCCGAACTGCGCGGGCAGCGCGTCGGTCTGGTGGCGGGGAATGCTCTGGCGGACTCTCCCATAAGGGTCGATGACCGCGGTGACGCCGTTGTTGGTGTCGCGCAGAATCCAGCGGCGATTTTCGATGGCCCTCATGCGCGCCATATTCAGGTGTTGCCAGGGAGCGCTGGTGTCGCCGTACCAGCCGTCGTCGCTGATGTTGACCAGCACTTCTGCGCCCAGTTGCGCGAAGTGGCGCACCTCGTCGGCAAAGACCGACTCGTAGCAGATGAAGACGCCGTAGCGGTGGCGCTCTCCGTTGCTGCCGGGCAGAATGAAGACCTTGCGCTCGCTGCCGCGCGAGAAGTTGGAGACTTGGCCGGTGAGCTTATGAGCAAAGGTGAGGAGATTTTGGAAGGGAATGTACTCGCCGAAGGGGACGAGGTGGATTTTGTCGTAACGGCCTACGCGCACTCCATCTGCGGAAACCACCAGCGCCGAGTTGTAATCGCGCCAGGCGTGCTCCTCCGCCGAGAAATCCATGCCGACACTGCCCACCACTAGCGGAGCCTGCGCCTCATGAGCGATGGACATCAGCGCCTGCTGATAACGGGCGTCGCCCTCGATGAAGGGCGCGGGCGACTCCGGCCAAACCACCAAATCAGAACGCGTGGGGTAAGGCGGGCAAATGATTTCGCCCATGGGCGCGCCGGTTTGGGGGATTCCGGCGATAAAGCTCTTACACTGCTCGCCGGCCAGCCGCTTGAAATTGGTGATGTGCTGCTCCCACTCGCCGGGGCGCGACCACAGGTTGTCGGCGGCCACGTCAAGATTGGGCTGAATCAGGACGGCGGTGGCTGTTGCGGCGGGCTGAGGAGGCGGGATCGAAACCCCGGCCGCACCCGCCATCATCAGCAGCACTCCAGTCGCACGCAAAATGATCCGGTCCCTGTGTCCAATATGCGGGCGAGACTCCAGCATCAGCCCGCCTGTCAGCAGCGCATTCACGCCCACCAGCACAAAGCTGATACCGTAAACGCCGGTCCAGGGGGCGAGCAGGTTCACCAGGGCGTTGTCCACCTGTGAGTAGCCGAGTTGGTCCCAGGGGACGGAGGTGATGCGCGAGGCGGCCAACTCAAGCGCGGCCCATAGAACCGGCGCGAAGGCCAGAGCCAGCCGCGTGCTGCCTGTGGCCCGGCGCACCAGCGCGACGCCCAGGCCGAAGAGGCCAAAGTAGGTTCCCAGCACCAGGCTGTATCCGATGAGCAGCAAAGTCGGGGCCATGGGCGGCATACCGCCGTAGCGGAGCATGGTGTCGCGGACCCAGTAGCAGTTGCCCATGAACCACAGCACGCCGCAGAGATAGCCGAGCAGGAAGCCGCGGCGCAGTGGGCGCGGCAGGTCAAGACAGGGCGGCGAAAGAACAGCCCACAACAGCGGAACCAAGCCAAACCATGCAAAGACCGACCGCCAGACGGGCAACGGCCCGGCCAGCGGAAAAGGCAACTCCAGCAGGCTTGCGGAGAGAACCGCCGCGGCCCACAGCTTCCATGCTCCCCTATTCCAGAATGAACTCTGCATACAGGGCAGAGTTTATCGCATCGGGCGCGGGAGCGCGACGCAGGTTCAGATGATCCTGGACAAAATTCAGGCGTGCCTTGGGACAACAGTGAAGAAATTTCGTGGAAGGCTACGCTTCGTTAAGATGCAGCAACGCCCGGCATCGCTCACTGAAGCTCGGCACTTCAGGGCACTCGAAATAGACCTGGCGGTTGAGCGCCATGAGCATCTGCACGGCCTGTAACTGCTCATTATTTGCAGAGAACGTGAGGCTCGTATGCACAAACTCGTCGGTAAGGTATTCGATGGCGTGGGCAAGGATTTCCAGCGCGCGCCCAGCCTGCGGCGTGATACTGCGGCGGCGATTGGAGCGGACGCGGGCAATAGGGACCGCCGGCGCATAGACAGGAATTGAGAAACCGATAGTCGTGGTGGCTGCCATGCTTTTATCCTCACCCTGTTCTTCGGCACTGTTGGACAACTTTTCAGATGACAAACGTACTGTTTCCCGTGAGTGTACCGTGGATGATTGCGTTCCAGATTGGGAATCGATGCTCTGACCGCAACCTGACTGGCAATATTGGATACAGGGAAGATTCAAAACCAGCGTCTCATAAAACCACGAAATTATCTGCAATGAAAATAGGAATCACTTCAGCGTGGAATCTATAACTTAGACGAGGTTCCTATTTTCATCTTTTCTGAGTGCGGCACGCCCCATGTAGGACTGCAAACGGCTCCATCGCGCCCTGGCGACCGGTTTGCGGCGCTTATTGCCGGCTTCCGGCCCGCCTTGACGGAACGAGGCTGAAAACCTAATCTCAAACCAGCATCTTGTTGCTGTGAAGCAGTTTGCTTCTTCTCTCACAGGGTGCAATTTTCTGGACTGGGCGGCGATGATCCCTTACCACTGGCAATATCTTGCGCTATTTCTGCAAATTCTTGCAGCGTTTGGGCTTGGACTGATCATGGTGGTCGCCTCCTGGTTCGTCGGGCGGCACCGCAACACACCGGTCAAGCTGGCCCCCTACGAATGCGGAATTGTGGCCACGGGCGATGCCCGCCAGCGCTTCAGCGTGCGCTTCTATATGGTGGCCATGCTGTTCATTCTGTTCGACGTGGAAGCGGTTTTCATGATGCCCTGGGCTGTCATCTACCGCAAGCTGCCGGAAATCACCGGCCAGCGGCTCTTTGGCTTCTGGGAGATGGTGGTCTACCTGGGCTTTGTGGTTGTGGGACTCTTCTACATCGTGCGCAAAGGCATCCTGAACTGGAGCCAGGACAAGGCGGACCTCTGAGATGGCCGAAATAACGACACTTGTCGGCAAGGCGGCCGTGCTGGAGGGGCTTCCCGAGCATCCTGCGGTCAAAGCCATTCTTGCCTGGGATTCCGATGCTCTGACGGACGCAAAGTTTGACCGGGGAGAGCTGACGTTGACCATCGCCGCCGGCGAGATTCGCGCCGCGGCGAAGACCGTGCAGACCGCCGGCTACAACTTCTTTGAGGACGTGACCGCGGTGGACTGGTTCCCTTCCTCGCCGCGCTTCCAGTTGAGCTATCACATTCTTTCGCATCGATATAAGGAGCGCATCCGGCTGCGGGTGATGGTGAATGGAGAGGCACCGGCGGTCGAATCCATCACGTCCGTCTGGCCCTCGGCCAATTTTTACGAACGCGAGGTCTTCGACCTTTTCGGAATAATTTTTAAGGGGCATCCCGACCTGCGCCGCATCATGATGCCCGACGACTGGCAGGGCCATCCGCTGCGCAAGGATTATCCGGTGGAGGGGTACCGATAGATGACTCCGGCCAACCCCATCCTTATTGGAACACCGATTTTGGAAGCTCCGGCAGCCACCGGCGCTCACGATCAGCACATGATCCTGAACATGGGGCCGCAGCACCCGGCGATGCATGGAGTTCTGCGCCTGGTGGTGGAGATCGACGGCGAGATCGTCGTCCGCCTCCAACCGGAGATCGGCTACCTGCACACCGGCATCGAAAAGACCTGCGAGGCCAAGTTTTATCACCAGGTGGTCCCGCTCACCGATCGGCTGGATTATTTGAGCCCCATGGCCAACAACCTCTGCTACTGCCTGGCCGTCGAGCGGCTGCTGGGGCTGAAGATTCCCGAGAAGGCGCAGTGGCTGCGGGTGCTGCTGGCCGAGCTGACCCGCCTGAATTCGCATCTGATTTGGCTGGGCACCCACGCCATGGACATTGGCGCGCTGACCGTCTTCCTTTACACCTTCCGCGAGCGCGAAGAGATTCTGCGCATCTTCGAGGGCCTGTCCGGCCAGCGGATGATGACCAGCTACATCCGCATCGGCGGCCTGGCGATGGAGCCGCCTCTCGATTTTTATGCCCGTGTGCAGGGATTTATCAAAACTTTTCCGGAAAAGATCGACGAGTATTCGAATCTGCTCACCGGCAATCCGATCTTCCGCAACCGGTTGAAGGGCGTGGGAATCTTGTCGGCAGCCGACGCCGTTGCGCTGGGCGTCACCGGGCCGAATATGCGCGGGTCCGGAGTTGATTTCGATTTGCGCCGCGATATGCCCTACTCCGGCTACGAGAAGTTTCAGTTCAAGGTGCCCATCGCTACCGAAGGCGATTGCTGGGCGCGCTATGTGATCAGACTTCAGGAGATGCGCGAGAGCGTCAAGATGATTCAACAGGCGCTGGACGGGATGCCCGAGGGCGAGATCAAGGCCGACGCGCCCAAGATCGTTCTGCCCGACCGCGAGAAGATGAAGACGCAGATGGAGGCGCTCATTCATCACTTCAAGATCGTCACCGAAGGATTTGCGGTTCCGGCAGGTGAGGTTTATCAGGGCATTGAATCGCCGCGCGGGCAGATGGGCTACTACATCGTCTCCGACGGCACAGCCAAGCCCTATCGCGTTCACTTCCGCAATCCGTCCTTTGCCACCTTGCAGGCGATTGAGACCATGTGCAAGGGCCGGATGCTGGCCGACGTAATCGCCGTCATCGGTTCTATTGACATTGTGCTAGGGGAGATCGACCGATGAGTCTTGAAACCATGAGTCTGTTTTCTCCCAAGCTCGCCGCGAGGCTTGACGCGTTGGTCCTGAAGTACCCGCTACGCCGCTCGGCTCTGGTTCCCATGCTGCTCTATGCGCAGGACGAGGTCGGCTACCTCTCCGACGCGGTGATCTCCGACGTAGCCGCACGCATCGGCATCACCGAGTTGGAAGTACGCAACGTGGCCAGTTACTACTCCATGCTGCGCTTCAAGCCGGCGGGCAAATTCAACGTGCAGGTCTGCACCAACATCAGTTGCATGTTGCGCGGCGGCTACGAGATTTACGAGCGGTTTCAGGAAGAGTTGGGCATCGGCCACAAGGGCGTGACGCCGGACGGACTGTTTTCTCTCGAAGAGGTCGAGTGCATCGGAGCCTGCTCGTGGGCGCCGGCCATTCAGGTGAACTACGACTTTCACGACAAGTTGACTCCGGACCATATCCCCGCGATTCTGGCCAGCTATCGGCAAGCAAACGCCAAGACCACTCTTCCCGCGTTGGTCTCCCATCCCGATGAAGTCAAGATTGTCTCCAAGCGCTTTGGTCAAGGCGCGGCGAAGATCGATAAGTACATTGAACTCGGCGGATACGAAGCCGTGAAGAAGTGCCTGGCGCAAGGTTCGGACTGGATCATCGAGGAGATGAAGGCCAGCAATCTGCGCGGGCGCGGCGGCGCGGGCTTTCCGGCGGGCATGAAGTGGTCGTTTGTGCCCAAGCACTCCGACAAGCCCAAGTACGTCCTGGTCAACGGCGATGAGAGCGAGCCGGGAACTTGCAAGGACCATCTGATCTTTTTGCACGACCCGCACGCGATCATCGAAGGCACCATCATCGCGGGTCTGGCCATCGGCGCCAAGCTGGGCTTCATCTATCTGCGCGGCGAATATCGTTATCTTCTGGAAATCATGGAAAAGGCCGTGGCCGATGCCTACGCCAAAGGCTTTCTGGGCAAGAACATCTTCGGGACTGAAAATGAATTTGAGATCATCACGCAGACCGGCGCGGGCGCCTATGAAGTGGGCGAGGAATCGGCGCTGATGGAGTCGCTGGAAGGCAAGCGGGGCGTGCCACGCATCAAGCCGCCGTTCCCGGCGGTGGTCGGACTCTACGGCGGACCTACGGTGATCAACAACGCCGAGACCATTGCGACGGTGCCCCATGTGATCGAGATGGGCGGCGCGGCATTTGCGACCATGGGCACGCCGCGCAACGGCGGAACGCGATTGTTTTCGATCAGCGGCCACGTGGAGCGCCCCGGCGTCTACGAGCTGCCCATGGGCTACAACCTCAAAAAGATGATTTACGAGGTCGCGGGCGGAGTGAGGGGCGGGCGCGGATTGAAGGCCGTCATCCCCGGCGGGTCGTCTACGCCCGTTCTGTTGCCGGCTGAGATTGACATCGGCATGGACTTCGACCAGGTGGGCAAGGCCGGCTCCATGCTCGGCTCGGCTGGTGTGGTGGTCATCGACGATCAAACCTGCATCGTCGAGTTCGCGCTCCGGACCATCAGCTTCTATCAGCACGAGAGCTGCGGATGGTGCACTCCCTGCCGCGAGGGGACGGACTGGCTCAAGAAGTCGTTGACCCGCTTCCACGCCGGATTCGGCGAAGCCAAGGACATCGATCACATTCAGTACCTTGCGGAAAATATTTTGGGCCGGACGTTTTGTCCGCTGGGCGACGCGGCGGCCATGCCCATGCTGGGCTTTGTGAAGAAGTTTCGCAAGGAGTTCGAGGACCACCTGAACGGCAAGCCCTGCCCGTTCGCAAAGCACGTGGATTTGGCTGTGGTGTAGGGGCGCTGGAGACGAATGGAAGACGTAACTTTCATTGTCGATGGAAAGATGCTGACGGCTCTCAGTGCGTGCCGGTTGCTTTAGGGTGAAAGATGAAATACCGGGAGTTCACGCGCGATTTGCGGGATGAGGGATGGTGGCTTAAAAGCCAGGAGGGCAGTCATCAACAGTGGGTTCATTCCACAAAACCGGGTAAAGTAACAGTAGCGGGACATCCGAACGACGATATTCCGCCAAAAATGCTGAAGGCGATGCGGAAACAGGCAGGGATGCGATGAAAAAAGAATTTTTGGTCGTATTTGAAACCGGCAAAACGAGCTTCGGAGCCTTTGCCCCGGACATTCCCGGTTGCTTTGCGGTCGGTCCGACGTTGGACGAAACCCGGCGGCGCTTCCTCGAAGCTGTCGAGGCGCACCTCGAATGGATGGCCAAGGATCACGATCCAATTCCTCAGCCTGTGACGACCATCTACGATTTTTCGCGGGGGGCGGGCGAAGAAGCTTCAAGCTATTACGTTGAATGGTTGGCTATCTCATTACCCGTTGAAATGCGTCTGGCCGTTTCGGCATAAGGATATTAATGGCAGACGTAACCTTCATTGTCGATGGAAAGAAGCTGACGGCTCCCGCGGGGACGCTGCTGATCGACGCTTGCCGCAAGGCGGGCATCGAGATTCCGGCCTTCTGTTACTACCCCGGCCTCAGCTTGCAGGCCGCCTGCCGCATGTGCGTGGTGCGCCAGGAGAAGGTTCCCAAGCTGCAAACCGCCTGCACCACCACCGTCGCCGAGGGCCAGGTCTTCACGACCGAGTCCGAAGAAATCGCGCAGGCGCGCAAGGCCACTCTGGAATTATTGTTGGGCAACCATCCGCTCGACTGCCCGGTCTGCGACAAGGGCGGCGAGTGCGAACTGCAGGACATGACCTTCAAGTACGGCGCGGGCGAGAGCCTCTACGAGGAAGCCAAAAATCATCGCGAAGAGCAGCAGTGGTCGCCCGCCGTTTATTATGACCGCCCACGCTGCATCCTCTGCTACCGCTGCATTCGCGTTTGCGGCGAGGGCATGGACGTGTGGGCGTTGGGCGTGCAGAATCGTGGCGTTTATTCGGTCATCGCGCCCAACGGCGGCGATCATCTGGACTGCGAGCAGTGCGGCATGTGCATCGACATCTGCCCGGTGGGCGCGCTGACCAGCGGCAGTTATCGTTACAAGACTCGCCCGTGGGAGATGAACCACGTGGCGACGGTCTGCACGCATTGCGCGGACGGATGCAAAGTGACGCTGGGCGTGCGGCAGACCAAGGACGGTTCCGAGATTCTCCGCGCCAACAACCGCGACAAGAGCGGCATCAACGGCGACTTTCTCTGCGCCAAGGGACGCTTTGGATTTGATTTCATTGAAAGTCAAGCCCGCTTGGCCCGTCCGCTGATTCGCAATAGCGAAGGCAAACTCGAGCCCGCCACCTGGGAGCACGCGCTGCATCTGGCCGCAAGCAAGCTCAAGGAATTCCGCGATAGCAAGTCCGGTTCAACCATCGGCGTCATCGGCTCCAACCGGACCACCAACGAAGAAAATTACCTCTTGCAGAAGTTTGCACGGACTATTCTCAGTACCAACAACATCGACCACGAGCGCACCGCGGATTATGCCGCCTTTGCGCGCGCTTTGGCCGGGCACAACGGCAAGGCAGCCAGCCTGCGCGATATGGCCACGGCTCCGGCGATTCTGCTCGTAGGCGGCAATCCCACCGAAGAGCATCCGCTGCTGGCCTGGAATCTGCGCGCCAATGTGCGGCTCAATCGCGCGCGCCTTTACATCGCCAACTCCAAGGCCATCAAGCTGGAGCGCATGGCCAAGGCGACGTTGCGTCTGCCCGCTGACGGCTACCCTGCACTCGCTGCTTACCTCGGTGGCAGCAACGCGATTCTCAAGGACGCTGCCTTCCGCGAGGCGGTGCTGGCCGAGGATTCGTTGCTGGTAATCTTTGGCCCCGAGTACAGCGGCTCTCAGATTGCGGAGCTGATTGCCTGGGGGCTAAAGCGCGGTAACGTGCGCTTTGCTTTGCTCGGCGACTACACCAACTCGCGCGGCGCGGCAGATATGGGGCTGTTGCCCGATCTTCTTTCGGGTTACGTGCCGGTTACGGCTCCCGGCGCCTTTGACGAGTACATTGGCCTGCCCGCATCACCCGGTAAGTCGCTGGCGGAGATGATGGAGTCAGCCGGCAAAGGCGAGCTGGGCGCATTGTTGGTGGTCGGCGCCGACCCGGTAGCAAAGCTCGGGGCCACACAGGAAGCATTGAAGAAGACATTCGTGATTGTCGCGGATATTTTCCTCACCGAGACGGCTGCGCTGGCCGATGTGGTGCTGCCCGCCGCCAGCCTCTATGAAAAATCCGGCACGGTAACCAACACCTTCGGCGACGTGCAATTGGTGCGCAAGGCCGCTGACCGCGCAGGAGTAAAGCCGGAGTTTGAGATTCTTGTCCGCCTTGCCGGAGCGATGGGCGTGGATGTAAAAACACTCGTTCCTTTTGGCAAGGGAGGAGTCACCGCCGATTTTGGTCAGTCGCGAGGAGCGCAATCCGGCGAGGCAGACCGCCATGCGGTGTGGTTGGCTGCCAACAATTTGGAGCCAAAGCTGAGTCCCTTTGATCCGCTGGCGGTGCTGGACGAAATTACGCGGCTGGTTCCCGGCTATGCTTTGGACCGCATGAATCTTCTGAGCGGCAACGATGTGCAAACCGAACCGGGCTTCGTGCCGGTCTCGGCGATCACCACGCGGGGCCAGTTCGCGTCCGCCCAGGATGGGTTGTTTACCTCTGGAACGCTCTCGCAGCACAGCACGGCGCTCCAGGAACTCGCGCGGCATCAGGCGTCGATGCTGGTGCAGATACGGGCCAAGTAGCAGGAAAAGAAGAGGCTGGAGACCAGTGACGATGTTGCAATTCATTCTGTGGAGCGTGCTCAAGGTAGCCGTGGTGACGGTGGTGATGCTGCTGGGCGTCGCTTATACCGTGCTGCTGGAACGCAAGCTCGTGGGGCGCATCCAGAACCGCTGGGGACCAAACCGCGTGGGGCACTTCGGCCTTTTGCAGCCGCTGGTGGACGGGGCGAAATCCTTCCTCAAAGAAGACATCATCCCCACCGGCGTTTACAAGCCGCTCTATCTGCTCGCACCCATCCTCGCGCTGGGCTGCTCGCTGATCTTGATTGGCGTTGTACCTTTTGGCGCGCCGTTTTCCATTTTTGGCAGCCCGGACCTCTTTGAGATCTCCGATGTCAACGTCGGCCTGCTGGTGATCCTGGGCGTCACCTCCATCGGCGTCTATGGAATCGCGCTGGCCGGCTGGTCGTCCAACAACAAGTATTCGCTGCTGGGCGCGCTGCGTTCCTCGGCGCAGTTGGTCAGCTACGAGTTGGCGCTGGGCCTTTCGCTGGTCGGCGTCGTGCTGCGCGCCGGAACTTTGAACCTGCGCTTGATTGTCGAACAGCAGGGGACCAGGGGCTTTCTTTCCTGGAACATCTTTGGCGGAATGCAGTTCGTGGCCTTCTTCATCTATTTGATGGCGGCCTATGCCGAGACCAACCGCTCTCCCTTCGATCTGCCCGAGGCGGAGAGCGAGTTGACCGGCGGCTATCACACCGAGTACAGCTCCATGAAGTTCGCCATGTTTTTCATGGCCGAATATGGCAACATGATCAACGTGGGTTGCGTGGCCACGCTGCTGTTTCTGGGCGGCTGGACAAATCCCTTCGGCAACGTGTTCGGAACCTCGCACAACATTCTGGTTCAGGCGTTTTTGCCCCTTTTCTGGTTTGTGCTCAAGGTTTTTTCTTTTCTCTTTTTATACGTTTGGGTGCGGGGAACGTTACCGCGCTTCCGCTACGACCAGTTGATGAACTTCGGATGGCGATGGCTGATGCCGCTGGCCATTCTGAACATTGTGGCGACAAGCCTGTGGCTGGCTTATCGTTAAACAAACGCTGTTTTAACCGAAGTTTTGAAAGGGCACGATTTTAGTCGTGCCGTAAAAGTCTCAAAAAGAATTTGGGCTTTAGCCCCTGAGGCAATCTCGGTCGAAAACAAGAATGTATCGGAGTTTTCCTGCTTTACATTCGGGCTTGCCGTAGGTGACAAAACGATGCACCTGATCTTGTTTCTGATTTTTGCCGGACTCTGCCTGGCTGGAGCGATCAACCTCCTCCTCCAGAGTCATCCCATCAACAGCGCTCTCTCGCTGATAGTGGTGATGACCTCGCTGGCCGTGCTTTACCTGCTGCTGGGCGCGGAGTTTCTGGCCGCCGCGCAGGTCATCGTCTACGCCGGCGCCATCATGGTGCTGTTCACCTTTGTCGTGATGCTGCTCAACGCCGGGCGCGAGGAACACATTCTGGGCAGCCGCGTAGCGAAGACCCTCGGCTTTCCCGCGGTGACGGCCATTCTGGCCATCATAGCAACTGTGATTCTACATGCGCAGGGATTGGGCGTGGCCCGGCTGAGCGACGGTATCACCTCCACGGAAGAGCTGAGCTCGGTCCTCTTCACCAAACTGCTGCTGCCCTTCGAGGTCACCTCGATTCTGATTCTCATTGCCATTTTGGGCGCGGTTGCGCTAGCCCGCCACAGCGAAGGCAATGCAGGCTCGCAAGGCAGCTCAGAAAGGACGGGCGAAGAATGAGTTCTCTTTTCGCGCGGGAAGTCCCGCTCTCCTGGTATCTGCTGCTGAGCGCCGCCTTGTTTTCGCTGGGCGTTGTCGGCTTTCTCGTTAAGCGCAACCTGATTACTATGTTCATGTCCATTGAGCTGATGCTCAACGGAGTCAACCTTTCGTTTGTGACCTTCGCCCACCAGTGGCACGCGGTGAAGGGGCAGATCTTCGTCTTCTTCGTGATGATGGTGGCCGCGGCGGAAGCTGCCGTCGGCCTGGCCATCATCATCGCCGTCTTCCGCGCACGCGCAACCCTGGCCGTCGACCGCATCGACCGGATGAAACTATGAACCCAGACCTCCATCTCTGGCTGATTCCGCTGCTTCCCTTCGCTGGATTCCTTATCAATGGAATCCTGGGCCGCGGTTTGCCTAAGTGGCTTATTACTACGTTTGCGCTGCTGGCTCCGCTGGCGGCATTCGGCATAGTGCTTAATGCAGCGGCAACGATCTATGTTTTTATTGCTTCGCCGTGTGTGCCTTGCGGTCCTCCTGATTGGGGCTACATTCACCTGCCCTATACAGTAACTTTACCGCTGCCCTGGATCAACGCCGGCTTGCTGCACATCGACTTCAGCTTCGTCCTCGATCAGCTTTCGCTGGTAATGCTACTGGTGGTCACCGGCGTCGGCTTCCTGATTCACATTTACTCGGTCGGCTACATGAGCGACGACAAGGGCTACGCGCGGTACTTCTCGTACCTTAATCTATTTCTCTTCTTCATGACGGTGCTGGTGCTGGCCGGCAATGCGTTGGTGATGTTTATCGGCTGGGAGGGAGTAGGCCTGGCCTCGTATCTGCTCATCGGCTTCTGGTTCCAGAAAAAATCCGCGGCTGACGCGGGCAAGAAGGCCTTCATCGTCAACCGTATTGGCGACTTCGGATTTCTCGTCGGAATGTTTCTGTTGGTCGCCTACTTCGGCACACTCACCTTCAGCGAGATTGGCGCAAATCTCAACGCGCATCCTGAGTGGCAGGGCGGAGTGCTCACCATCATCGCGCTCTGCCTGATGCTGGGCGCGGCAGGCAAGAGCGCGCAGTTACCGCTCTACATCTGGCTGCCCGACGCGATGGAAGGCCCCACGCCGGTCTCCGCGTTGATTCACGCGGCCACCATGGTCACGGCCGGCGTCTACATGGTCGCCCGGACGCACATTCTCTTCGACCACTCACCCGTCGCGCTCGGCGTCGTAGCCACGGTGGGCGCAGCCACGGCCATCTTTGCGGCCACCATCGCTCTCGTGCAGAACGACATCAAGCGCGTGCTGGCTTACTCCACGATTTCGCAGCTCGGATATATGTTTTTGGGCTGCGGCATAGCGGCTTATTCGGCGGCTATCTTCCACCTGATGACGCACGCCTTCTTCAAGGCTCTGCTCTTCCTCGCGGCGGGCTCGGTGATTCACGCCATCGGCGGCGAGCAGGACCTGCGCAAGATGGGCGGGCTGCGCAAGAAGCTGCCGGTCACCTTTGCCGTCACCACGGTCGGTGTTCTGGCCATCGCCGGAATATTCCCCTTCTCCGGATTCTTTTCCAAGGACGCAATTCTCTACGCAGCCTTTTTGCAGGGAACCAACGGGAAAATTCTTTGGTTTGTCGGACTTTTGACGGCGCTGCTGACTGCTTTCTATATGTTTCGCCTATGGTACATGACCTTCATGGGCGAGTCGCGCAGTCCTGAGAATCACCCGCATGAGTGCCCGTGGTCGATGCGCGGCCCGCTGCTGATTCTCGCCGCTCTCTCGGTCTGCGGAGGCTGGATCGGCATGGAGCATTTCGGCAACTTCCTTGCGCCTTCCGTCGGAGTTCTGCCCACCGAAGGCGGAAACTGGCATCTCGAATTGATTTTGAGTGTTGTAGCTGTTGCCGTGGCGTTGGAAGGCTGGCTGATTGCCGACAAGTTCTACCGGCGCAGGCCGGAGCGCCCGGCGCAGTACGCCGCGGCCCTGCCTGCCGGGTACAAGCTGCTGGCCAATAAGTATTTTGTCGACGAGTTCTACGGCGCGGTGGTGGTAAAGCCGCTGCTCGCCGTCTCCAAATTCTTCCTGGAGTGGGTGGTGGACATCGGCATTCTGGGCGGCGCTGCCTGGCTGCTCGGCGGCATCGCCACCTTTGCGGGAGCGATTCTGCAACGCTGGCAATCGGGCAACCTGCGCTCCTACGCGGCGTGGCTGGCCGCGGGCGCGGCGGCGGTGCTCATTTTTATTTTGATCCTGCGCCCCGATTTAGGGCCCCCGGCACAGTCGGTACATTTCGGCGTTTCGATGGAGTCTATCCGGAAAGTAATGGGGCATTGAGAGAATGAACCAGATAAACCAATCGATTCTCACACTCATCCTCATGGCTCCGCTGGCCGGAGCGGTGTTGGTGGCGCTTGCGCCCGACCGTTTCAAGCTGCCCAACTGGATTGCGCTCGTCACCACGCTCGCCACCTTCGGCCTCACGCTGCACCTGCCCGCGCACTTCGACACAACGCAATCCGGCTTCCAGTTTGTGATCGACATTCCGTGGATCGAGAGCCCCGCCATCCATTACCACGTGGGCGTGGACGGGCTCAGTCTGTGGCTGGTGGTGCTGGTCGGCCTTCTCGCCCCCATCGGAGTCGTCGCCAGTTGGAAGGCCATCCGCGAGCGGCGCAAGCTCTTCTTCACGCTCTTCCTCATTCAGCAGACGGCCATGCTGGGCGTCTTTCTCTCGCTTGATTTGATGGTCTATTACGGCTTCTGGGAACTCTCGCTGGTGCCCATGGCCATTCTCATCGCCATGTACGGCCGCAAGGATGGACCCAAAGCCGCGCTCAAGTTTTTCCTCTTCACCTTCATCCCCTCGGCGCCCTTGCTGGTCGCGATTCTCTGGCTCTACGCGCAGACCGGCACCTTCGACTTCAACCTGTTGCAGTACAACATCGCCAGCGGCATTCTTCCCGCCGGTCCGCTGTGCTGGGCGGCTCTGGCATTCCTCTTCGCCTTTGCAGTCAAAGTTCCGGTCTTTCCACTGCACGGCTGGCTTGCGGACACCTTCAGTGAAGCGCCCGTGGCTCTGGCCATGGTCGTCGCCGGCAAGCTCGGCCTCTACTCCATGCTGCGCTTCCACATCGGCCTCTTCCCCGCGCAGGCGCGGGCCATGGCTCCGCTGCTGGTCGGCCTCGCGGTCATCGGCATTCTCTACGGCGCGTGCCTCGCACTGGTCCAGCGCGACTTCTGGCGGCTGATGGCCTTTGCGGCACTGAGCCATCTGAGCCTCATCACGCTGGGCATCTACGGCCTCACGCTCACCGGCTGGGAGGGCGCGGTTTATCAGATTCTCAATCACGGCGTGGTGGACGGCGCGCTCTTCCTGCTGCTGGGCGTGCTCTATGACCGCTACGCAACCAGCGAGATCAACGCCTACGGCGGCCTGGCCGCGAAACTGCCGCGCACGGCAACATTTTTTGTCATCGCCTCTCTGGCCATGATCGGCTTGCCCATGCTCAACGGCTTCATCGGCGAGTTCCTGATTCTCCTCGGCACTTTCACCGGCGTGAGCCGTGGCTGGGCCATTGCCGCCACGCTGGGCGTGATTCTGGGCGCGGCCTACATGCTGTGGCTGGTGCAAAGGCTCTTCTTCGGACCGGAAAGCGCGCTGGCCACGTCGAAGCCTCCTGAAGATTTACGCGTAGGCCATCTGGCCGTGCTCTGGCCGCTGACCGCGTTAATGCTGGTCATGGGTGTGGCGCCGATGCTCTGGCTGCCGACCATCGCAACCGGCGCGCACCCTCCGCCAATGCAAGTGCAGTCCATTTCGTCTCAAGGGGAGGGCCAGCGGTGAACCCTGTTCCCGACATCTATCGCATCCTTCCCGAGGTCGTCCTCACGCTGACCGGCGTTCTGGTGATGCTCGTAGACGCGACGCTGCCGCCGCATTGGGCGCGCCGTTCGCTGGGCTGGGTCGCCGCTCTGGGAACCACCTTCGCGATCTGGACCAGCCTGTGGCAGCTTTCCCTGCCGGAAGGAACCGGCTTTTCCGGCACAGTGGAGACCAGCGCCTTCACGGTCTTTTTCCACGTGCTGATCTGCGGCATCGTTCTGGTGGCGTTGCTGCTCTCGCTCGATACCCTGCCCGAGGGCAGCCATCACCAGGGCGAGTTCTACGCGCTCATCGTCTTCGGCGCGGTGGGCATGTGCCTGCTCACCGGCGCGGTTGAGCTGCTGC
>Ga0326727_10010926_pt1 | contig 21386 bp, 11 predicted proteins | sample MB2enrmetagenome_FD_207643 | JGI IMG/M metagenome (GOLD analysis project Ga0326727, IMG submission 207643) | Lab enriched peat soil microbial communities from McLean, Ithaca, NY, United States - MB29MY | ecosystem: Environmental > Terrestrial > Soil > Wetlands > Peat | place: USA: New York...
CGATAGCCGGCTTGAAGTGCGGCAGAATCTTCAAGTGATGAAAGAGATACGTAAGGCCGTAAAAGCTGCGCGTGTACAGCATCGCCAGCACGACCATGAGGAGGGCCAGAAACAGATATGGAATGAGACGTAGTGGATCGTTGAATACTAATAACGCTCGTACGGATTCCGGAATAATGAAGAGCGGTTGCCAGCCGAACACCATACCGAACGTGCAGTAAGCGGTGATCGAAGCGAGAGCGGCCGGTATGATCACTTCCGACTCGAAATCAGGCGACCGATATAGTACTTCGGCAGCGAAGAGTGCGCCGGCCAATGGCGCTCGAAAGATAGCCGCAACGCCGGCCCCCATGCCCGCCGCCATGAGCACGCGCCGCTCCGCAGGGCGCATTCGAAGCACCCCGCCCAGGAAAGATCCGAAACCTGCACCGATCTGGGCGATCGGACCTTCACGCCCCCCGGACCCGCCCGTGCCCAGCGTCAGAGCGCTAGCGAATATCTTGACAAGAGGCACGCGCGGTCGGATGACACCCGCGCCCCAGTGATAGGCCGCAATCGCTGCGTCGGTGCCGTGGCCCTCCGCCTCCGGCGCCAGCGTGTACACGAGCACTCCGCTCAAGACGCCGCCGATGACGGGAACGACGAGCAGAAGCCACGGTCTAAGCGGCGGCACTTCTTCGCTCAGCCAAGGCAGCTTCGCTTCACCGGCTGGCCCGCCGGGTGCATAGCCGGCAATATCGCCCAAGGCGAAATGGGAAACGATCAAGCAAGCGCTGTGAAAAACGACCGCCCCCAGGCCGGCAATCACACCCACCAAAAGGGCCAGTGCGAGCAGCCGCGCTTGCGGGCGGAGTCGACGACGGCCGATTTCCCAAAACTCGGGAAACCACCGCAGCGGATGTGAGGGAACGACTACCGAACGCGACGGACGAGGTTCCATCGAGAAATCCTTCCAGATCTTCGGATCGCCAGCGACAGTCAACTCGGGCAGCGTTTCACGCCGCAAGCGAACGCGAGGATGGTCATCGTTGACCTGTCCTTGATGTCATAACGACCGCAGCACAATCGCCAAGCAGACGACCGAGTTCAGAGCAATTTAGGTACCTCGCTAGGGGGCTGATCGGATCCTGCTGTCAATGCCCATGCGGTCCCGGTCGCTGCTGAATCCCCTCTTGCGATTGCGGAGGCTGTTGCCCTGAGTTCGGAGCGCCGCCGGAGAGTGCCGGAGAGGTTGGCGGCTTGCCGAACCACTGCAGCACATAATAAAAGACGGGCGTCAAGAATATGCCGAACAGCGTCACTCCCAACATACCGCTGAAGACCGCCAATCCGAGTGTTTGCCGCATCTCAGCGCCGGCGCCGCGAGCGACAACCAACGGAACGACGCCCAGGATGAAAGCAAACGATGTCATCAGAATCGGCCGAAGTCGCAACCGACAAGCGTCGAGAACCGCTTCGCGCAAGTTGGCGCCGGCTTCCTGACGTTGCTTGGCAAATTCGACGATCAGAATGGCGTTCTTGCTCGCGAGTCCGACAAGAACGACAAAACCTATCTGAGTAAAGATTGTAATGTCCATTCCGGCCATGTCGACGCCCGTTACCGAACAGAGCAAGCACATCGGCACGACCAGGATGACCGCGAGCGGCAGTTTCCAGCTTTCGTACTGCGCTGCCAAAACCAGGAAGACAAACACGACTGCCAGGGCAAAGACGTACAGCGCCGTATTCCCGACCTGAAGTTGGAAGTAAGCGAGTTCGGTCCAGTCACGCGACATCGACCTCGGCATCTCCTCGTCGGCGATCTGATCGAGCAGGTCCACGGCCTCGCCGGAGCTGGTGCCGGGCGATGTATTTCCCGAGATAGCGGCGGCCGAATACATGTTGTAGCGGAATACCATCACGGGCCCGCTCGTGTTGCGCACGCTCATGAGCGTACCGAACAAGACCATCTCTCCTTGATTATTCCGCACCTGCAATCTGCGAATGTCGCTTTCCTTGTAGCGGAAGCGTTGGTCGGCCTGGACGTTCACCTGCCACGTTCGGCCGAATTCGTTGAAGTTATTTACGTAGTACGAGCCGAAGTTGTACTGCAACTCGTTGAATACGTCGCTGACTGCCACGCCGAGGGCCATGCATTTCGTGCGATCGATTTCGAGGTAAAGCCACGGCGTGTCCACGCGCGAGCTGTTGAACAGTCCTTCGAGGCCTTGAGTGGCATTGCCGCGAGCCACGATCTGATCACTGACACGCTGCAGCGCCGCGGTGCCGCCGTTTCCACGATCTTCGATAATCAGCTTGAACCCGCCGGTCGTACCGAGGCCGTCGATGGGCGGCGCGTTGAACACGGAGACGATGGCGCCGCGCACTTCGCTGCCGCAGCGATCGCGCAACTTACGGGCAATGGCCGGCGCCATCTGTTCGTTACCGCGCCGATCTTTGAATTCCTTCAGCATCACGTACATCGACCCGAGGTTCGGCGCATTGGCGTTCAGGATCAGCGATTGGCCGGCGATTGACACGGTGTGATCGACGCCTTCGGTATCGCGCGCGATTTTTTCGATCTTCTGCATGACTCGCTGCGTGCGATCGACCGATGAAGAGTCCGGCAATTGAACGTTGAGGATCAGATATCCCTTGTCCTGTTCGGGGACAAAGCCGCTGGGAACGCGTATGAACTCGAAGTACGTGAGCACGAGCAGGCCGGCGTAGACCGCCAGAGCCAGAAGAGCGACGCGCAGAGTCACGCCGACGAGGCGCGTGTAGGCCTCGGTGCTCGCATTAAACACCTTGTTGAAGAGCTTGAAGAACCAGCCGAGGACAAAATCCAGCACGCGCGTCAGCGGGTCGCGCGCCGCGCCGTGTGGTTTCAGGAGAATGGCCGCCAGCGCCGGACTGAGGGTGAGCGAATTGAACGCGGAAAACGCCGTCGATACGGCGATCGTGACCGCGAATTGGCGGAAGAACTGACCGGTGATGCCACCGATGAAAGCGCACGGCACGAAGACAGCGCACAGCACTAATGCCACCGCGATGACGGGCCCTGTTACCTCATCCATCGCGTTTCGGGCTGCGTCGCGAGAATTGACCCCCTGTTCCAACCAGCGCTCGACGTTCTCGACCACGACAATCGCATCGTCAACGACGATACCGATCGCCAAAACAAGCCCGAATAACGACAGGTTATTGAGCGAATAACCAAGGGCCGCCATCACTGCGAACGTGCCGATGATCGCCACCGGCACGGCAACGAGCGGGATCAGTGCCGCTCGCCAGTTCTGCAAGAACGCCAGCACCACGATGGCCACCAAAATGATGGCGTCGCGCAGGGTGTAGAAGACTTCGCGGACCGATTCGCTGATAAACGGAGTCGTGTCATAGACAATCTTGAAATCGACGCCGTCGGGAAAGCGTTTCTTCAGCTCCTCCATCTTGCGATACACGTTGCGCGAGGTCTGCAAGGCGTTCGAGCCGGGAAGTTGATACACCGTCAGTGCGACCGAAGGCTTGCCGTCCAGGGTGCAGGACTGATCGTATTGCTGCGAACCCAACTGAACGTCGGCGACGTCGCGCAGGCGGACGACGGCCGTCGTCTGCGAGGGTGGCAAGGCCTGCCCGGACTGATTGGAGCCGGACGATCCGCCCGTTGACGATGCACCGCCAAGGGATGTCGACGTACCGAGCGTGCTCGATTTGATGACGATGTCTTTGAACTGACCCGGATCGATGAGCCGGCCCAGCGTATTGATCGTGAGCTGAAATTGTTGGCCCCTGGGCACCGGCTGCTGGCCGATTTGCCCGGCGGCTACTTGTAAATTCTGTTGACTGATTGCCAGCACGATGTCACCGGCAGTCAGGTTTAATGCCGCCATGCGATCCGGATCGAGCCAGGCACGCATGCTGTAGTCGCGCTCGCCCAGATAGTTAACGCCGGCCACGCCATCCAAGCGGCCGAGTTCATCACGGATTTCGATCGTCGCATAATTGCTGAGAAAGACGTCGTCGCGCGAGTTATCGGTTGAGACTAGATTCACGATCATGAGCGTGTTGGGCGACATCTTTTTGACGTTGATGCCTTCCCGTTGCACGAGGTCCGGTATGACGGGCAAAGCCAGCGAAACCCGGTTTTGCACCAGCACCTGGGCCATGTCGGAATCCATGCCAAGCTTGAAGGTCACTGTCAGTGTGTACGATCCATCGTTCGTCGATTGCGACGACATGTAGATCATGTTTTCGACGCCGCTGACCTGGGCTTCGATCGGAGCGGCCACCGTGTCGCGTACCGTCTCGGCGTTCGCGCCGGGGAAGCTAGCCGTGACCAGCACTGTCGGCGGCGTGACTTCCGGATACTGCGCGATGGGCAGTGCTTGGACGGCGACCAGGCCGGCCAGCACGACGACAATTGACAACACCGAGGCGAAAATCGGCCGATCGATGAAAAAGTGTGAGATCACGGCTGGCGGTCTCCGGGTTGATTGCTGGCGCCAGCCGGCGGGCCAGCCGCTGGAACAGTACGCGCCGGTCGGATGGTCCGATAACCGAATAACACCAATTCACCGACGATAACGCCGCTCAGGGCACCGCATATCCACGTGAGCTCCGAATGGCGGAGGTGAACGACCCCGCTCTGAATCAACAGTTCACTGAAGCCGACGCCGAGCGCGGCCCCGAACACCAGGAATGAAGCGCGACGGAAGATGCGGTTTTCGAAGATCGACATCTCGGAGATGCGATCAATCACATAGAAGAAGACAGGAGTTAGAAAGATACCAAAGAGCGTTACGCCGAGCATGCCGCTGAATACCGCCGTACCGAGACTGCGGCGCATTTCAGCGCCCGCGCCTCGAGCGATGACGAGCGGCACGACGCCGAGGATGAATGCCAGCGATGTCATGAGAATCGGCCGTAAACGCAGCCGGCAAGCTTCCAGGACCGCTTCCTCGCGTCCTTTGCCCTGATCGCGGAGTTGCTTGGCAAATTCGACGATGAGAATCGCGTTCTTGCAGGCCAGGCCAACGAGTACGACGAGGCCGATCTGCACAAAGATATTAACGGCCGTGTGCGTCAGCAGAACTCCCGCCACCGAGCAAAGCAAACAGAGCGGGACAACGAGAATCACTGCCAGTGGCAGCGACCAACTTTCGTAGAGGGCGGCCAGGGCCAGGAACACGAATACGACCGCGACGGAAAAGACCGCCAAAGTCGTGTTGCCGGCCCGGATTTGAATGAACATGAGCTCGGTCCATTCCGTGCTCATGGTTCGCGGCAGGACTTTCTGCGCCAGCGAGTCAATGGTGTTGATCGCTTCGCCGGTACTTAGACCCGGGAGGACATAGCCGGTTACCGGGGCAGCGGAATATTCGTTGTAGCGCTGCACCAACACCGGCCCGTTGATGTTTCTCAGATTGACGAGCGTACCCAGCGGCACCATTTCGCCGCGACTATTCCGTATTTGCAATAGGTTGACGTCTTTTTCGCGGCGCCGGTACGCACCATCGGCCTGAGTGGTAACCTGCCAGTATCGACCGTACAAGTTGAAGCTATTGACGTACTGCGATCCGAGAAAAACTTCGAGTGTCTGGTCGACGTCGTTCACCGACACGCCCAGGGATTGCGTCTTGACGCGATCGATGTCCATGAACAATTCGGGAGTGTTGGCTCGGTACTGAGTCAGCACGCCGACAAGACCTGGCGTATCTTGCATCTCGCGAATCAGCCGATCGGTTTGTCGTTGCAGATTTTCCGGGCCCAGTCCGGCGCGATCCTCGACCATCAGCTTGAAGCCGCCTGCCACGCTCAACCCCGGGATGGGTGGAGCGCCCAGCACATTGACAATCGCGTCCTTGATCTCGCGCCCGTACGCGACGCGGAGTTTTTCCATGATCGCGTCGGCGCTGAATTGCGGATCTCTTCGTTTATCGAATGGATCGAGGATGATGAACATCGTGGCAAAGTTTGACGCATTCGCAGACAACAACAGTGACATTCCCGAGACGCTGATGGTGTGCATCACGCCGGGAGTCTCGTCCGCGATCTTTTCGACGCGGGCCGTGACCGCTTGCGTCCGCTGGAGCGACGCCGAATCCGGAAGCTGGATGCTGACGATGAGTCGGCCCTGGTCCTGATCGGGAATGAATCCCGTTGGAGCGCGGGTGAAGATCCAGTACGTCAGGCCGACGAGGACGGCGTAAATCACCAGGACGAGCAGATTCAAGCGCACCAGCCAGTGAACGACGCGCACATACGCCGCAGTGGCGGCCTCGAAGAGCTTGTTGAAGAGCTTGAAAAACCATCCGAGGCTGAAGTCGATCGCCCGGGTAGCCAGATCGCGGCGGCCGCCGTGCGGCTGCAACAGGATAGCAGCGAGGGCCGGACTGAGTGTCAGGGAATTGATTGCCGAAATCGTAGTCGAGGCCGCGATGGTAACTGCAAATTGACGGAAGAATCTGCCCGTAATGCCACCGATAAACGCGCACGGCACGAACACGGCGCAAAGCACGAGTGCCACTGCAATCACCGGGCCGGCTACTTCATCCATCGCGTTGCGGGCCGCGTCGCGCGGGGCAGCGCCCTCGGCCAGCCAGCGCTCGACGTTTTCCACCACGACAATCGCGTCGTCCACCACGATGCCGATCGCCAGTACCAATCCGAACAAGGAAATGTTGTTGAGACTGAAGCGGACGGCCGCCATGATGGCGAAGGTGCCGATGATCGCTACCGGAACAGCGATGAGGGGGATGAGCGCGGCCCGCCAATTCTGCAAGAAAACCATTACGACGATGGCCACCAGCACGACTGCTTCCAGCAGCGTATGCTCGACGTCGTCGACCGATTCTCGAATAAACGGAGTCGTGTCGTAGGCGATGTCGTAGGAAACGCCCTCGGGAAAACGCGAGCTCAGCTCCTTCATTTTCGCGCGAACGCGATCGGCGGCGTCGAGGGCGTTCGTCCCCGGCAATTGGTGAATGCCCAACCCCACCGATGGCTTACCGTCGAAAGTGCACGCTTGGTTGTAGTTCTGCGCGCCCATTTCGACGCGGGCGATGTCGCGCAACCGGACGACAGCCACGTCCGGGTGCCGCGGTCCCGAAACCGTGAGCTGCGGCGGTGTATTGTTCGGAAAGCCCGGGCGGAAAGGTGACGCGGCAGTCACGGTGCTCGTGGAGAATGTCGGCTTGTTCTGAGCAGAAGGCGGTATGAGACTGCTTTGACCTACCAAGCCGCCGGCGACGCTCGTGTTCCCTTGTGTTCCTTGCGAGCTTGAGCTCCCGCTCGTTCCAGCCAACGGCGGGCGGAGCGGAGTGTTCAGCGGACTGGGTGCAATGGCCGGGCCCGAAGCGCCCGGGCTGGTCGAACCGGTTGAGGTCGAAGAAGTGCTCGAGCTGCTATTTCCGCTCGATTGCGAGCTCGAACCGAGCTGGCTCGCCGGCGTGCTGAAGCCGAGCGGACTGGCGGACATATTCTGATTCAACTGTATACTTGGCATCGACGTGCCGCTCGTTCCGGACTGACCTGGTTGCCCGGTCGTTCCCGTCGTGGTCGTTGTCGAAGTCGTGGTTTGCAGAGCGGAAGGTTGCGCGACGCCAGTCGCGCGGATGATAATATCCCCGAACTGCTTCGGATCGCTGAGCCGGCCCAGTGTCGTCAGCGGCAATTCAAACGCTTGCGCTGTACCGGTCGGCGGCTGACCGATCTGGCCGACGGGCGCCTGGATATTCTGCTGTTGGATCGCGGTGGTGATCTCGTTTGCCGTCATGCCGAGAGACGCGACCTTCTGCGGATCGAGCCAGATGCGAATGCTGTAATCGCGTTCGCCCAGGATATTGATGTCCGAAATACCCTCCAGGCGGAAGAGTTCGTCACGGACATAGATGTAGGCGTAATTGCTGAGGAAAATGTCGTCGTATTGGCCGCCCGGCGAAAAGAAGTTGACGACGAGAAGGATATCCGGAGTCTTCTTCTTGATCGTGATTCCCTGAAGCTGCACCTGATTCGGCAACTGAGGAATGGCCAGCGTGACGCGATTCTGCACCATGACCAGTGTCGTGTTCAGATCGGCGCCGACGTCGAAGGTGACGGTGAGCGTGTACGACCCGTCATTGCCCGACTGCGAAGACATGTACAGCATGCCTTCAACGCCATTTACTTGCTGCTCGATTGGAGCCGCGACCGTGTCGGCGACGACCTGAGCGCTGGCGCCGGGATACGAGATCGACACCTGCACCGACGGCGGCGAAATCTCCGGGTACTGGGCGATGGGCAACGAGAGCAGCGCGATCGCACCGGTCAACGTGATCACGATCGACAGTACGGCGGCAAAAATCGGCCGATCGATGAAGAAGTGCGGAATCATTTCCGGGCGAGCCTCCCTACTTGGCGGTGGTCGGCTTCGCTGACTCGGGAGGCGCAGTCGTCGGAGGTTGAGGTTTCCGCATCGCCGGGGCGGTGTCTTCATCCGGGGACTTCAGCGACGGCATTGCCACGAGCTGCGGATCGACCTCCATGTTCTGATGCACCTGCTGCAAGGCGCCGACGACGACCCGGTCGTCCGCTGCCAATCCCTTCGTGATCACGCGCAGGCCGTCGTCCAGCAAGGGGCCGGTTGTCACGCGTCTCTCGCGAGCCTTCTTATCCGCACCGACGACGTAGAGGAATTTCTCCCCCTGAGTCGAACCGAGGGCGCTATCGATCACGAGCAACGACGGCTGAGGCGGTCCGATCGGCAAGCGAATGCGCACGAACATGCCCGGAGTTAACAAACGCCGGCCGCCAGGCGGCAGCGGATTTGGAAATACGGCTCGGACTGACAACGTACCGGTGGAAGGATTGACCGTGTTGTTGACGAAGTTGAGCGTGCCTTTGCGAGGGTAACCCGTGTCGGCCTCCAAGCCCATGAACACGGGTATGTCGGTGCGATCAGCTGGTACTTTGATTTCGCCACGGTTGATCATCTCGCGGATGCGCGTCACTACCCGTTCTTCCATGTCGAAGTAAACCCACATCGGATCGAACGACACGACCGTGGTGAGCAGCGTCTGATCCTGATTGACCAGGTTTCCGAGCGTGTAGTAAAAGCGGCTGGTGATGCCGTCGATCGATGAAGTTACTTTGGTGTAATCGAGGTTGAGCTGGGCCGCTTCCAGGTTTGCCTTGGCCACCCCCAGATTGGCAGCACCTTGCGCCTCTTGGGCGGCATAGCGCTCGAGATCCTCCGGCGAGATGGCGCCCGGATCGCGGCGGGCGATTGACTGCGAGCGCACGTTTTCGGCCTTCGCCAGCTTGTAATTTGCTTCGCCGAGAGCTACTTGAGCCTTGGCAGCGTCCAATTGCGCTTGATACGGCCGTGGATCGATCTCGAAGAGAAGATCGCCTGCCTTGACTTCACTACCTTCCTTGAACGGCATTTTCACCAGGTAACCGGTGACGCGCGCGCGAACATCGAGCGACTGTATGGCATCGGTTCGGCCGGTGTAATCCATTTCATCGGCAACGTCACGCTGCACCGGTTTGCTGACGGGCACGACTGGCGGGCTTGCTTGCCCCGGCTGATTTGCCTTGCGATTGCAACCTGTCGAAACGAAGGCCACAAAAACAAGACTGCAGATGGCAATGAGAAAGGTTGCCCTCATGGCGGCATGGCCCTCCGTTGAATGTGGCCCCGGCGGCGTAGCAGTTTGATGCCCGCGGACGCTCGAACAGTATTTCAAAGGGTATGGCAGAGTGTCGGGCGCGGACATGGGCCACAAATATTTTCGATGCGCGCTGAAGGCCGAGCTCAGGTCGAGTTGGAATGCGAGTGCTCGCGACTACCGGCATGGCGTTTGCTCAGTAGTCGCGCGACGGCCTGGAGGAATCTACGCGAGGTACCACTATGTCACCCGCCGCAGCCAACACGAAATCATTACGCGTCGAAGACGAGGCTGGACGGCTCGTCATCCCCGTGTCGTCGAAGCTAGCGGAAAGCGTTCAGAATCATTTGCGACGCGTCGGCATTGGCTCGACGCTTTGTTTGGTCCCTTATTCGGATGAGGCAAAGCTTGAGATTTGGCAGGGTGCCAGCGCTGCAGCCGTCCAAGCAGCGCTGAGCGCCACCCCGGCCTAATGGCGGAAAGCGATTGCCACCGGGCGGGACTGAAGAGACCGGCGCCGGCAGCGCATGCAGGTGCCGGCGCTCTGTCCTTCCCGGTGGCTTTTTCCAGGCGCTCAAACTAATCGATTATGCGGGTCCGCGAAGTGTAAGCCGTGACGCAGCCGCCATCGGTCTTTTCTGAGGCCGATAATTCCGGTTCGACGCCGGGCTGTAATACTCCGGTCAGTTCATCGACGATCGCTCCATTGAGCACTTCTTCCAAGTCACGCAGAGCGCGTGCGACCGTCGCTCCATCCAGGACTCGATGATCGTAAACCAGGCGCACGTCCACTGAGCCGTCGGGCTCGATGACGCCGTAATTCAGAGTTGCCGAGAGCACGGAGAGAGGATGCAGCGACGCAGCACCTAGCCCGGCGTAGACCGTTACGCCATAGGTGCCGAACATATCGGCACGTTTCCGCGGCAGACAGTTCAGTCCGAGCCACCAAATCAGTCGACGCAGCGGCCGTGGTATCTTGCCGATCAGCAGAAACCGTCGAAACGCTCCGATCGATCGGACGGGAAAGTTCTTGCAGTGACGGAGGCGGGCATCGATTCTCGCCAACGAGAAGGCTGTCGGATTCTGTATCGGAACGAAGAAAACAGCCTCCTCGCCCTCGAACTGACGCTCGACTGTCACCGTGGCCACGCTTTCCGCGTGTTCATAAATGTGGGGCCAGGGAAACGACAGGTAGGAGCGGCGCAGCTCCGGGCGTTTGCTCGCCAGCAGTGCGAACGCCTTGGTAAAGATGGCGCACCAGCCGGGACGGGGGACGGCCGACTCTCGAGCCGCGATGACTCGGCTCAGGTTCAGCCGCCGCTGTACGGGCACCGATGGCACCTGCCGCGCGAAGTGCAACATGTCGCATAGAAGGCGGCGCGGAAGCGATAGCCGCAAGCGACGACCGGTTGCTGGATTCATCCCTGGTTCCTTGACCAACCTGTCCCGTGTCGAATTTTCTGAAGGAAAATTCGCGGCATACTCTGTCCCGTACGGCAATCCGTTGCAATGCCACTTCACGGCCAGCCATGAGCCCGCCAATCCACATCATGGGTGAATGATTAGAACCGAATTCACTGCCTAAAGAAGCCGGCGCGCAACGTCGATAACTAGGCTTGTCCCCTAGCCACCCTGAATGCCCGAGACAGCCCTGACTCGCACGGGACCCTCGGCCCCTGGCATCGCCTCTCTCCCCCGTTGATGACCTTCCTTTGCCGCGGCTGCCAGGGGCCGATTGCACGTCAGGAATCTCCAACCACTCGAAATCGGCCCCACCCGAATCACAAGACCTATCACCGCCGTCGGCCTATTTCAGCGGGTGCATCCCAAGTCCACGCCCGGCGTGGACATGCCACTTCATTGCTTGTATGGTCGCGTTGTTCTCTTTATTGCATTGCAGGAAACCGGACCGAAGCGGACACCTCTTCGTGCGAGAAACGCGGAAACGAAGCTAGAAAACCCCCTGCGAAAGCCTAAAAAAACCGAGCGCGGAGGAGGAGCCTCCGCGGCGCTCTTCAGTTACTGACTTCGATTCTCACTTACGGGTCTTCCCATGAGCATCATCGAAAGCGTTCACGCCCGCGAGGTCCTCGACAGCCGTGGTAACCCGACCATCGAAGTCGACATCACACTCGACGACGGCGCTGCCGGGCGGGCTATTGTGCCCAGCGGCGCTAGCACGGGGGCTTATGAAGCGGTTGAGCTTCGCGACGGCGACAAATCGCGCTATCTCGGTAAAGGCGTGCTGAAAGCCGTCAAGAACGTAAACGAGATTCTCGCGCCGAAAGTACTCGGCCATGACGCGGTCAAGCAGGTCGAGCTGGATCGCCTGATGATCGACCTGGACGGCACGCCCAATAAGGCGAAACTCGGCGCCAATGCCTTGCTAGGCGTCTCACTGGCAGCAGCACGTGCTGCGGCGACGTCGTCGGGACTGCCGCTTTATCGCTACCTGGGCGGCACGAACGCTCGCTATCTGCCCGTGCCGATGATGAACGTGCTCAACGGGGGTAAGCACGCCGACAACAACGTCGACTTCCAAGAATTCATGATCATGCCGCTCGGATTGCCCTCATTCCGCGAGGCATTGCGAGCCGGGGCCGAGGTCTTCCACCACCTCAAGAAAGTGCTGCACGACAAGGGCCTGAACACCGCGGTCGGCGACGAAGGCGGCTTTGCCCCGAATCTGAAGAGCAGCGACGAGGCACTCGAAGTGCTTGCCAAGGCCGTCGAATCGGCCGGCTACAAGCTTGGGGATCAGATCGTATTCGCACTGGACCCGGCGGCGACCGAGTTGTTCGACGAGGCCAAGAAGAAGGGCAAGACCGGTTATTGTTTCTTCAAGAGTCAGCCGGATCGCATCGCATCGTCAGACGAACTGATCGACCTTTGGAAGAAATTGGCCGCAAAATGGCCGATTCGCTCACTCGAGGACGGACTTGCCGAAGATGATTGGGACGGCTGGGTGAAGCTGACGCGCGAGTTGGGCGGAAAAATCCAGATCGTCGGCGACGATCTCTTTGTAACGAACACGACGCGTTTGGCGGACGGAATCGCGCGCAAGGCAGCCAATAGTATTCTGGTCAAAGTGAATCAGATCGGGACTTTGACCGAAACTTTAGATGCGATCGAGTTGGCGCGGCGAAACGGCTATACCTCCGTGCTCAGCCACCGCAGCGGCGAGACCGAAGACACGACGATCGCGGATATCGTCGTCGCCACGAACGCCGGCCAGATCAAGACCGGTTCGGCCAGCCGCACCGACCGCATCGCCAAGTACAATCAGTTGCTGCGAATCGAAGAAAGCCTGGGTTCAGCGGCGCGTTACGGGTCCGAGCTGTGGCCGGCCGGGCGGCGCTGAACAAAATCGGCATGGATCTCGAAAGATGGCAGAAACCTGGTTGCGGCGCTGGCTCTTCCGGGTTAGCTTAATGGTGGCCGCGGGGCTGTGTGTGTTGATTGCGGTGGCCCCGTGGCTCGGCGGTGACGAAGGCGGCGGTCCGACTGCCAAGCTCCTGTCATTACTCGGACGCGACGTAACACTTCGGCGTACCTGTCTCGCAAGCGCCGCAGGGTTGGCAGTGACAGCTCGCATTTTCTTCTACTCGGCCGGTGTTCCCTCGCGCCCGACTCGTCGGTCGCGTTCCGATATGACCGGAGCCTGATTCCCGAACCCGCCGGCGTCGGTAGCCTGAGCGGCTCAGGGCGCCATACTTGAGCACGTCAGCGCGCTCGCCGCACAGACCGCGTTTGGCTGAGGGAGTCAGGCCCCTGGCGCGGATAGTCCGCGAAAACCAGCTCCACCACATTTGTGGAGGTTATTACTCTCCATTGGCGCCGGAGCTGACAACAAACTTCATCCAATCGACGCGACGTAGCACGCCGGCTCCGTCGATTGGCGTTCGAGGACGACGGCGTGCGACCCCTTATGTGAAGGGAATTGGCCATGATCGAGTGGCTGCCCGAGTGGTTGTTCGAGGGACAGTTTCTGGTCTACGCGATCCTGATCGCGACACTGATTTTCATGGGGATCGTCTGGAAGCAGACGCCGAGAAGGGCCTATGCCGTTACGGTCTTCGTCCTGGTCGGCTTGATCGCACTGTACTGCCTGCTTGATTTTCTGGTGGAGACCGATCACGAGCAGATCACGCATGCGATCTCGGAGATGTCAGCCGGCGTCCAAGCAAAGGACGTGAATCGCATCTTCGACAGCGTGTCCAAGGACTACAACCGGCATGGGCTGGACAAAGACGGATTCCGGCAAATGACGTCGAGCGTCATCACTGGCAACATCGTCGACCGCGTTGCAATCTGGGGATATGACTTTGCACCGGACTATAAGGAGAAGTCATCACCGTCGGATGCGCGCGAAAACATCGCGCATGTGAATTTCATGGCCAAGCCCGTCGGCGGCGACAAGGGAATGACTTATCTCATCAAAGCCGTGATGCGCCGGGACGCGGATGGCAAATGGCGCATGCAGAGCTGGGAGGCGTATGACGCCTACCACGAATCGAAAGAACCGCTACATGTGCCGTATTTGAATTGAAAGACCGCAGCGGGCGCTGAAGCCAGCAGGCCAAGCTCCCGCTGCATTGCTCCCTCCCCCACAGAGCCCACAGCGGGGGAGGGTCGGGACCCTGAGCCTCCCCCGCAGAGGGGGAGGAGGGAACCGGAGCTGTCGGCTGTTCGTTTGGCGTTCGGACCTGGATTGTCGCGGCGACAGGGTTCGCTAGAAGGCGACTAGTCGAATCCCTCTTCGTGCCTATCAAGCTCAGTTCGTCGGTTTCAGCGGAACCTGGCGCGGCATCGGCAGCGAAGCGATCGCCGGTTCCGGTGACACCATCGGCGGTCCGGCCACGAAGTCCCCGCAGTGACTGCAGGTCGAGCATGCCGCGCAACCTGACTCGCAGCAGTCGTGCTCGCAGGAACAGCAGCCGCGTAGACGCGGGAAGAGCAGCGGGTGGTGGCAGCAGTGATGGCGATGCCAGCAGCAGCCCGACGAAAGCAACAGGGCGCCCAGTAAAACCAGGCTGCTAAGGCGGCGGAGGATCATGGGAGCGGCTCCTCGATTCCCGGGGTGTCCGGCGTCCGGTGCGGACACCACCGTCCATGGGATGCAAACGGGACCGCGGCGGGACGATGGCGGCCCGAGGGCAGGTCGTCAGGGGGTTGACCGAACAGCGGCCGGCAGCGGCAGTCGACAGAGCGCCGCCCAGCCACCAAGAGTATGCGCCGTTCGGACCGCCGAGCAACAATGCGTGATCGTCGGAGTCGCGAATTCGCGCCTTTCTCCGCACGCATCTGCCAGGAAGTCCGCGCAGCGCAAAACGACGCTTCCGGGCGACCCTGCTGCTTGCCGCGCTTGCACTTGCCACACCAAGCTCACCGCGATCGCAACTACGATTTGCAGCCGAATTGATTGAAGCTTCGCTCGCCGTATCGCCGACACATCTAGTTCCGATCCGTACAGCCGGCACCGTTGCATTCCCGGGCTCCGATGGCTAAATTGCCCGTGCACGCGATCGCCCGTCCCGCCCCATCCATCCTCTCCCCGGAGACCCGACCATGCGCCGACGAGACTTCCTGAGATCCACCACGGCTGCCGGCGCCGCGATCGTAACAGCGAGCACCGGCCCGTTTTTTCTGAATGCCTCCGATAAAGCCGGCGCGAAGTATCCGATCATCGGCGAGGGCGAGCACCGCTACGAATGCATCCACGGCTGGGGCAAGCTTCCCGATAATTTCCAATGGCAAACGACGCACGGCGTGACAGTCGACGAGAACGGACTCGTCTACATCAAGCAGCAAGGACATGGCGATAAGCCGGCATCGGATACGATCCTGGTCTTTGATCCGGCGGGCAAATTTGTTCGCAGTTTTGGCAAGGGTTACCACCCCGGCGGGCACGGCATCGACATCCGCAAGGAAGGTTCCGAGGAGTTCCTGTATCTGTGCGACATCGCACACGGACAGGTGATCAAGGCTGACCTCATGGGAAAGGAGGTCTGGAAGATCGGCTTTCCCAAGGAGCCGGGCGTCTACGGCAAGGGCAAGGCCTACAAACCGACCAACCTCGCATTCGCTCCGGACGGCGGCTTTTATGTCGCCGACGGCTACGGGTCAAATTACATCCATCAATACGATAAGGATGCGAAATGGATTCGAACCTGGGGCGGCGGCGGTAAGGATCCCGGCAAAATGCAGACCCCGCACGGCATTTGGCTCGACAACCGCCCCGGCCGCGAGACGTCGCTCGTGGTCGCCGACCGCGCCAATGCCCGACTTCAGTATTTCACGCTCGACGGCAAACACCTCGGCTTCGTTACAGACGTTCTCTTTCCCGCTCACTTCGACATTCGCGGTGAGATACTCCTGGTCCCGGATCTGCATGCTCGCGTCTCGTTGTTCGATAAAGAGAATAAGCCGATCATTCACCTTGGCGACGATCCGCTCTGGCGCAAGGAAGTGCTGGCCGGATTCAAAGTGCGTGCGGACGAATCGCGCTGGAAGCCGGGCAAGTTCGTCCACCCGCACGACGCCTGCTTCGACAAGGATGGCAACATCTTCGTCGTGGAATGGGTGCAGACGGGTAGAGTGACGCTGTTGAAGAAACTGGCGTGAAGCAATCGTACACGGCTGGGGGGACGTTGGGGCAAGATCTCCTGACCTTGCCCCCCGCCGCGACCGAAGGTCTCCCGAAGCTTCTGCAGACCTTCGGTCACGCCGCATGGCATGGCCAGGAGACCCTGCCATTACCGGGGCAGGCCCTGCCATTACGAAGCAAGTTCAATTCCCCCGCCGCGGGCCGAACCCCGTGGCGGTACTTGGCGTCCGGTCATTAGCGGGCCCGTTGTAGGGGCGCGCCGGATGACTGGTAGGAGTTTCTATCTCATGCTGACTCTCAAACTTCCCGACGGCTCGACTCGACAAGTACCGGCCGGTACCCGACCACGCGATGTGGCTGAATCCATTGGCAAACGTCTCGCCAAGGATGCCATCGCTGCGAAGGTAAACGGCACGATCGTCGATCTGGATCGTGAATTGCCCGGCGATGGCGCGTCGGAGTCTTCGTTCGCGGTTCTGACTCCCAAGGACCCGGAAGCGCTCGAGGTCTTGCGGCACAGCACCGCCCACATCATGGCCCGAGCCGTGATGCGACTTTTCCCGGGAACCCAGCTCGCCTTCGGTCCGCCGATCGAATCCGGCTTCTACTATGACATTGATTCTCCCACCCCGATCACCGAGGCCGATTTCCCGCGCATCGAAGAGGAGATGCGCAAGATCGTCGCTGGGGCCGAGCCGTTCGAACGCTTCGAGCGACCGGTACCGGAAGCACGTGCACTCGTCGGCGACCTCGGCCAGCATTACAAGGTCGAGCACATCGACGACGATTTGAAGCAGTACCCGACCCTCAGCTTCTATCGCCAGGGCGAATTCATCGATCTCTGCCGCGGACCGCACATCCCGCACGCGGGCAAAGTCGGCGCTTTCAAATTACTGAGCGTCGCCGGAGCCTACTGGAAGAACGACAACACTCGCAAGCAACTGCAACGTCTGTACGCGACCGCGTTCTTCTCTCAAAAGGAACTCGACGACTACTTGAGGCTGCTCGAAGAGGCCAAGAAGCGCGATCACCGGTTGCTCGGCAAGCAGTTGAAGCTGTTCACGATCAGTCCGATCGTGGGCAGTGGTCTAATCCTCTGGATGCCACGTGGCGCCATCGTCCGCAGCATCCTCGAGGCGTTCATCAAGGACGAATTGATCAAGCGCGGTTATCAGCCGGTGTACACTCCGCACATCGGCCGACTGGAGCTGTACCGGACCAGCGGCCATTTCCCGTACTATCGCGACGCCCAGTTCGCACCTATGTACACCCGGCCGGCAGCCGGGGCGCTGGATCTGTGCCAATATCGCCTTTCGGCTGGCGTACTCGACGAAACCAAGGAAAAGAACGTCCATGACTACATGCAGCTGGCTCACTTCGTGCCTGAGGGTTACGAGAAAGCGACCCCCGAAGGCAAGCTGGAAGTGGTGCATCAGTACGCGGTGAAACTGCTCAACTTGCTTCAGGTGGACCTGCCCGATTATCACAAGGCAACCAGTGCATCGGAACGGGCGGCCGCGCTGCTCAAGTGGCTTTCGGATCAGGAAGGCTTCTTGCTCAAGCCGATGAACTGTCCGCATCACATCCACATTTACAAGGCGGAGCCGCGCTCGTATCGCGATCTGCCCGTGCGCCTGGCGGAATTCGGCACCGTTTACCGCTATGAACAAACCGGCGAGCTGAACGGCATGACCCGCGTCCGCGGCTTCACCCAGGACGATGCCCACTTGTTCGTCACTCCGGACCAGGTCGCGGACGAGATGCGCGCGAATATCGACCTGGTGCTGTTCGTGCTGAATACTCTTGGCCTGACCGACTATCGCGTGCGCGTCGGTTTGCGCGATCCGGCCAGCGGCAAATACGTCGGCAGCGACGAGGTCTGGAACGAAGCCGAGCGTAATCTGCTGGATATCGTAAAAGCCAGCGGCATGAGCTACACCGCGGAGCAAGGCGAAGCGGCATTTTACGGTCCAAAGATCGATTTTGTCGTCAAAGACTGCATCGGCCGCGAGTGGCAACTGGGCACCGTCCAGCTCGATTACAACCTGCCGCGCCGCTTCAACCTCGAATACATCGGCAAGGACAATACGCCGCATCAGCCGGTGATGATCCATCGCGCGCCGTTCGGCTCAATGGAACGATTCATCGGTATTCTAATCGAGCACTTTGCCGGGGCTTTCCCACTGTGGCTAGCTCCGGAGCAGGTGCGAATTCTGCCGGTCAGCGAACGCTTCACCGACTACGGCAAACAGGTTGAAGCCAAGCTGCGAAGTGCAGGCTTCCGCGTCAGCGGCGACTGGCGCCCTGAAAAAATCGGCTACAAGATCCGCGAGGCGCAGTTGGAGAAGATCCCGTACATGCTGGTGATCGGCGAAAAAGAACAATCCGCAGGCACCGCCTCCGTCCGCGAGCGAAGCGCGGGAGATCTGGGAGCCATGCCGCTCGACGACATCGTGAAGCGATTGACGGAGGAGGCGAGTCAGCGACGACTCAAATCTGCTGAGGCGTGATTGATCGCGAAAACCTGATTCGGGTTGAGGCTGAACCCGGTCATCCCAAAAAAAGCGGTGCGCGGTGCCATGCCCGGGATCACCCGGGCATGGTGTCGCGATCGACTTTTGGCTCGCCACACTTCGATTTCAGTCGGCGCCCGCTGCCAGCTTGATTGATTTGCCGCCTCCTTACTCCGTCAATTCCGCCTCGCTCTTGCTCAAACGCCCACCTGTGGTACGGTAGCGCTGGCGCCTGAGTGGCAAGTCAGAATAGTTATCGGATGATCTTCATGAGTTATAGCTTCTACCTTTGCGATCCCATATGGGTATCTTTTCGCAACATCGTGTTCATTGGGATTTTGCTCTTGGCCGTAGTGGCGGGTTGTGCCGGTCGTCACGAGCCCGCCGAGACTGGAACTGCACATAACGACGTCGCCCTAGCGGATGCAGGTGTGGTTTCCGGGGGTGTCGAACGCCCGCCGTTGCCGAAGGAACACGCCGCGCCGAGCACGCCGCGCCGGGTTGCATCTGCCGCCACTGAACCGGCGGCGTTCGCCGCCCGAGAGAAGGCGATCCGCCAGGACGCGGACGTCATCAAGGCCGAATGTCAGCGGGCAGCCGCGGGCGATTGGGAGAAGTGGCAGGAAAACACTCTTCCCTATCGAGCGAGTCTGCTTGCAAAGATCGAAGCGCTGCGACGGCCGGGCGCGCCGGCTGCGCCCTGGCTCGAGGCACTCGCGGCGAGAGATGACTTCCCGCTTTTCGAAGTCACGCCGCGCGATGGCGTGAAATACCTGTACGCGCCGCGCAGCCTCGACGAGTTTCGTCGCGGCCGCAGCGTTCTGGCAGCGCACCGCTGGCTGCGCGATCGCGGCATCGACCTGATTTTCGTGCCCGTCCCGAAAATGACCGAAGTCTACGTCGAGCATTTTCTCGATCCTTGCCCGGCCGATGGAATCATCGCACCCCATGTGCGGCATGCGTGGCTCGAGTTACTGGGAGACGGCGTCGAAGTCGTCGATGCGTGGCCGATCTTGCGCAAGCAGCGAAATAGCGGCAATGCATATCTCTATAATCCTGCTGATTCGCACTGGGCGCCGGCTGGCATGCAACCGGTCGCGCGGGAAATTGCCGAGCGGATTGCCCGCTACAAGTTCGGCGCGGCGGCACGTTCGGCCGTACCCATCGTGACAAGCGCTCTTGCGCCATATGACGTCTATGGACCCGAGCACGGCGGCGGGCCCATGCTCCAAAATGGCTGGACGGCGCTCAATTCCGAACAAAAGGAACGGGCCAAGGCGGCGTTAACAAAGACGTGGCTGAACGTGACCATGCCCGATGGAAAAATTCCGCCGGATGATCCCGGGTCGCCGGTTATCCTGATCGGAAATAGCTATACGTTGAACTTCCGCGAGATCCTCATCAAGGAGCTGAACCTCCTGATTCGGACGAACGCCAACGGGGCGCAAACCACCGAGAGCTTCGGCGATTTTCTGCGCGATCCCAAACTGCTCGAGGATTGCAGAGTAATGGTGTGGGTGACATCCGGAGAGAATCTACCGCAGTTCAAGCCGCTGCCGCCTCCGATCGCCACCGCCGCATACGGAGATTGAGGCCGGGCGGGTTATTTGGTCGCTGCTTGAAGGTAAGCAATCAGATCGGCGATATCTTGTTTGCTGAGTTGCATCTCCAATCCTTCCGGCATGACCGACTTCGCCGTCGCCTGGATGGTCTCGATTTGACTGCGGAGGATGGTGTCCTCGGCGCGCTCGCCGCGGCGCAGCGTCACGCTCGAGGCAGTCTCGGCGGCGACCAGGCCGGTGATCGTCTGACCTTTCTTGGTCGTCACGATGTAATTGAGATAGCGCGGGTCGACCTCGCGGCTGGGGTCGAGTATCGCGATCAGGAGGTAATCGCCTGGCTTGCCGCGGATCGCCGACCGCAAGTCCGGACCGACCTCGTAGCCTTCATTCTCAAGCCGATGGCAAGTCACGCAGTTCTTGCGAAAAGCAGCACGGCCGCGGGCAATGTCCGCGTTCAAGTCGAGCGCGGCTCGATAGGAGTCGACGACTTTCTGTCGATCCGGTGCAACCTGTCCGGCGAGAACGGCAAGCGCCCGCCGCCGCAAGGCTTGGTCCGGATGCTTGCGAAGCTGATCGAGCCGCGTCGGATCAATTTGGTTACTCAGAACATGCTTTGTCTCCAAACCCTCGAGCAGCTTCGTCAGACGATCGGTGCGCGCGAAGAGGGCTTCAACAGCTTCGCGGCGGACGGCCGGGCTGTATGTAGCCCATGTCGCCAGAAGCATGCCAGCGACCTCGGGCCGGTCGCGCGTCGACAGCGAACGAATTGCCGCCAATTGCAATTCCGCCGGCGCGTTCGGAGTGAGCAGAGCGGCAAGGCCCGCCGCTGGCTGGAAGGGACCGGAGGCGAGTAAACGCACGGCTGCGAGTCGCGAGGCGAGCGGCTGCTTTTCATCTAACGCGGTGCCTGCGGCTTGCTCGAAGAAACTTCGGGCTTTCGTGACAGCGGTTTTCAGGGCATCCGGCGGCTGCTCCCAAAGTTGAGCGGCCGAGCGGTTGCTGTCTCGCAACCCCTTGCCCAGTCCTTCGAGCAATGCAAGCTGCCAGGCCGTCGCTTCCGCACTGGAAGTATCGAGTT
>Ga0326727_10010927_pt1 | contig 21381 bp, 21 predicted proteins | sample MB2enrmetagenome_FD_207643 | JGI IMG/M metagenome (GOLD analysis project Ga0326727, IMG submission 207643) | Lab enriched peat soil microbial communities from McLean, Ithaca, NY, United States - MB29MY | ecosystem: Environmental > Terrestrial > Soil > Wetlands > Peat | place: USA: New York...
TTGGGCAGTTGGTTAGACTTTTCCATTCATCACTTTCATTCTGAACTCTGGAAGCCTGACTTCCAGACTTGAGGGACTTTCACCCTCGCTTACGCACGTCTTCTCCGAGCGCTCCAGCGTTTCAGCACGCCCACCCGCGCCGTCGCCCCCGAAACCCTGACGCTAAAACGCACCCTGAGCGCCCTCGTCAACCAGGCCTAAAGGGATGGTTGCTTTGGCGCTGAGGCCAAACTAGGCTTATAGATATGAGCAGAGCGACGGTAGAAGAATTCCAGAAGAACGCGGCCGGGCTGCTGGCGGCGGTTGAAAGGGGCGAGCAGTTCGTTATTGCAAGGGGACAAAAAGCGGTCGCCCGTTTGCTGCCGGCCGAGGACGATGGGTTGCCGGATGCCGAACGTGAGGAATGGGGTCGCGCGGCGATAGCAAACCTCGCACGTGCCTACGGCCCCGACGAGCCGGATTACAGCGCAGCGGCAATCATTGAACCCAACCCGCACTACCGGCCATGAGAGAGGGGGCTGTTGTACTCCTGGCGCTCAGGCAGGCTGATGGGAGAGTTAAGCCGCGTCCGGCAGTGGCGTTGCGCCAACTGCCGGGTTTCGGGGACTGGCTGGTGTGCGGTGTAAGCCGGCAACTCCATCAATTTGTGGGTGGGTTTGACGAGCAAGTCTCCGCCACTGACTCGGATTTGGGCCTCAGCGGGCTGACTGGGCCTTCTCTCATCCGGCTGAGCTTCCTCCAATCGGTGCCGCTCTCCGCCATCATGGGCAGGATTGGCGCCATCTCAGCAGAACGCCACCGCCGGCTTTTAACCAACCTTTCGCGGCATTTGGCGCCATAATCGTCCCAGCGAATCCTGGGAAATAGATATCCGCTGGCCGCCGCGCCCTCTGCCCTGCGATTTCTGCTTTTTGCTTTCCCAATTTCAGCTTTTCAGCACGCCCACCCGCGCCCGCGCCGCCGAATCGTTGAATTTGGAGCGCACCCTCAGCGACCCAGTCGTCCCGAATAGGATGAAAGGGGTGATGCTATGCCAGGGTCTGTACGACAGTGTTGGTGTCAAGGCAGAGAATCATCCCTTGCGCAGTTCGGCGCGCGCCTCGCGGATGATCTCGGGCAACCGCTCGAGCTTGCCCAAGCGGCGGTCTGAACGGCGAACAGGCAACGATTCGACTCTGCAAGTTGAGCGGCGCGGAGAGTGCCGCTACCCCGAGTGAACTGTTAATCGGCGGGGATTGCCGCAACCTCTATCCCGCTGCCGGCGCCGTTGCCTTCGGCCAAATTTGGCTGGCTTGGCAAGCTGAACAAAGCGGGGTTGCCGCGGCCGTCTTTGCCGTGCGTTGGCTCGCCACGCACTGAAGCGGCGGAGATTGGTTCCCTGTGCCCCCCGCCCTCCGCCTTGCGATTTCCGCTTTCTGCTCCCGTTACTTCCGGGAGGTCGTTCGGTCCCCAATCCAGCGTAGATCCTGGTTGTTCGGTGAGGGGTCGTCGTGGGGGATATACTGTTGCCCGGCGGGCAGCGCCTTACGGGTCCGAGCGTCCAACCATTTGTGTGATTCGACGTGGCTGTCCGCGAACGAGACCACCCCGAGCCCACTGTGCAAAAACGAAGGGTAATGCACGAAGGTTTGCAAGCTCATGTCTACTCCGAACGCTGGGGTGCAAATGCTGGCGGGGTTGACATCCATAAACACAAAGCGGTTGGCCGGCATATCGGCCGCCAGGTCCGTGGATTTCATATAAACCCGGTAGGCCGCATTGAGCGTGATCGGTGGCACCTCGTTTGCCGGCGGGGTTCCCACGTAACAATTCATGGAGTAGCTGCGGAGTTCGCCCACCATTCTCCCGCCGATGGACCAGAGTGAGCGGTCCGCCGGGCATTTGTAAGGCTGGACCGAGGCGAGAAATGGGGCGAAGAGCGCGTAATTGGCGCCGACCAGGTAGAGCGAATTGGTGAGCGTCTCCGGGTCGCCGTGGTTGCCGCCGTAAACCCAGAGGTGGGCCCGGGTGGAGACCACCGCCTGGTCACCCCCATTCAAAGTCAGCAGTTCGCGGTTATCGTTGGAGTACATGGTCCAGGTCAGCATGAGTTGCCTTTGGTTGTTCAGGCACTGAATGCGGAAGGCTTCGGCCTTCGCCTTGGCGAGCGCAGGCAGCAGCAAGGCGGCCAAAATCGCGATGATCGCAATCACCACCAGGAGTTCGATGAGCGTGAATGCCCGGCGTCCACAAAGCCGGGTGCCCCGTCCGAGGCCGAGAGATTTCACAAGGAAGCCTCCATAAGGAAAAGGTCATTGTTCTGGAAAGGCGTGTCTTGACAGACGGAAATCGCGCGGAATGCCTTCCTCGCCAGCGCTGTCCAGCGCCGCCCGGTCAGCGTCGGTCCGGACCCGGCCATGATCTTCTCAATCACGGTGGTGTTATAGACCGCACTTCGCCGAGCGTCCATACTGGAATTTGGGTGGACCGGAATCACAAGCCATGACGCACAGCTCAGTCTCGACTCCGCAAAGGCAGGCCGGATTTCAGCCCGCCTGCCCGCGCCTCCACCGCGGGATTCCCGACTCTGGCGCGCACGCTCAGCGGGTCATCGGCGGACGGGGACGGGACTTTGCCGGGTGCTCCGCATCCGTTTGGTGGCGGTCGCCTGTGCGGGGACGGGCCGAACGCGCCCGCTGATAGACTGGGCTATCCAACCGGCTCGAGGGTTTTCCCGTCTTCAACTCCTCGATCAAATCGGCGACGGAATTGAGCACCCGCGTAGGCTGATAGACGTAATCCGCGAGGGCATCCAGGGTGGTCGCCCCGCTCAGAACCAGGTACGATTGAAGACCGGCTTCGATGGCGCCCCGGATGTCCGTTTCCATCGTGTCGCCGATTACGATGATGTTCTCCGGGCGGGTCCCACCCACCATATCGGAGACCCTCCGGAGAGCCCGGTGGAACATATAACCGTTGGGTTTGCCGAGGTAGTAGGCCCGCCGACCGGTGCTGGCCTCCAGAAAAGCGGCAGTGGAGCCGGCTCCCGGTCGGGTGCCATCGTCGGACACCGGACACCAATTGTCGGGGTTGGTGGCCAGGAGCCGGGCGCCGTGCTCGATGAACGAGTGGGCTTTGGCCAGCTTCTCCATCGAGACCGCCCCCTCTCCGACCACGACATAACTGGGTTGGATGGCGTCGCTGGCGATCCTGCGCTCGTGCAGGGCGGTCAGCAGGCCGCCTTCACCGATCACGAAGACCGTGCAAGCAGGATGCGTCTCACTCAGAAACTCCGCTGTGTTGAGTGCGGAAGTATAGAAATGTCCCGGGGACAGGCCCGGCAGGCCGAGATGCCCGAGCCGAACCGAGATATCCTCTGGTGCCTGCGAGGAGTTGTTGGTCAGGAACACAAAGGGCGAACCGCGCTCAACCAGGGCGACGACGAATTCCTTCGCGCCCGGGATGAGCTCATTCGCCCGGTAAATAACCCCGTCCATGTCAATCAAGTATCCTGTTTTCATAATGTAGGCCCCTTCGGTCTGCGTCCGAATCGAAGGTAACCGCTTGTCCCTTCGATTTAACAGGTCGCCGAAAGAGGCCTCCGGAGGGAACCAAAGCAGGATGCCTGCCGAGCCTTGTTTTGAGGGCGGCCACGCTTTCGGAATGGCCGGCGATTCTACGATCCTTGAACAGCGTGAGCAAAATGAGCCAGCAGCGCAGATTACTGAGAGCCGTTTCCCCCGGTGGACGAGGCTCGGGGGGACGTTCGCCCTGCTGGATCAGGAACTCAGAATCCGTCTCATCATCCACGAGGCCGGCATCGTGGATAGAGCGCGCAGAGGACTCCGCGCCCGCCGCGCCATGCTATGGGCGGTCTGAGGCGATTACGAGATGTCCCAGTCTGGACGCCTGCCGCTCAGCGCGTCACACCTCGCCCCTTGCGCTTTTGCAGCGCATGGCCGTACTTCCGCTTGAACCGGTGGCAGGAGGAGAAGTCGGTCTTGCCGTCGTCATTCTCCCAGACCTCGGCGTAGCGCGGCTCCTGGGGCGGGCGGCGCAGCGCGTGCTCTTTCAGAATGTTGCCTTCCTCATCGCAATCCAATTCGATGAACCGCGGCTTCTGAAACCGGTTCAGGCGGTTGGAGAGAATGACCAATACTTTTCGCTTCATAATGACTACTGGCAATGCACCAGGACGCGCAGCCGCTTGGCCTGGTAGGCGCCGGCGTTGCCGGCAAAGGTCCAGTCGGGGTTCCCCGTAGGCTGGTTCCCAATCCCCACGTCGGCGTGGCTGCCTTCCCGCCAGTGGTTGAGGGCAAAGAGCGTCTGCCGGGCGTCGTGGTTGTGCACCTGCATGGAGCCGTAACCATCCACCGGGTCCGCCGGCTCATCCCCAAAGTCCCAGACTTCCCCCGAGGCATTCGGCACGTTTGCGCTATTGGCCGGGCCGTAGTTGTTCGGCCAGAACTCGATGTTGCCGCCGCGCAGACCCGTGCCGGTCACGATGCCCTTCACATTGGAATACACGTTCATATTCGCCACGTTCCGCTGGAAGTGCGCCCCCGACTTGACCGTCGGCACGCCGATCTTGTCCAGCGCGTCCGTAAACGCGTCCATGGACACATACAGGTATTGTGTGTTCTTGTCCGCCCCTTCCAACTCCAGGAGGTAGGCGATCCTATCGAACGGCTGGCGGACCTTACCGTGGTTATCCACATCATAAGTTATCTCAGCCCCCAGTTTGCCCAGATCGAGGTCATAGACCAACTGGTAGTCTTTCGCCTCGGGCACCTTCAACGCCAGCAGGTCACGTTTCGGCACTGTTCCCGCGCGGAAGGCGCCCGCCGGGAGGCCCTCGGCATTCATTAGGTTCGGTTCCGCCAACATGCTCCAGGCAAACCGCATGGCCACGGGGTGCTTCACACTCGGAGCGGACAGCACGACCGTCGAGCCGTCTATCTGAGCGTCCGCCTTAACGAATCCCCCTTCGTCCGCGTCAATGATCTCGAAGCTGTTCAATGGCTTGGCGTCCCGGCTGGCCAGCCCGCCGCCCACATTATCGAATGCAAGGCGCAGCTTGTCGCCTTCGATGGTCATCGCTTTGAAGGTCGGGCCGGAATAAACGAGGTTCTCCTGCCCGTAAGTCTTGGCCAGCGCCCATAAAGCCAGCCGGCGCCCCACCTCCTGCTTGTTCTTGGGATGGATGTCCTTGAGGTCCCCGATGTCGGTGATGACGGCCATGCCGGTGTTGGGCACAGCCTGCGCCGCCGCCTGCGCCTCCCAAAACTCTCCAATCACCTCCGCGTTAAGGCCGTAGGAAAAGGGCGCAATCTGGACGAAATAGAATGGGAAATCGCCCTCGCCCCACACCTGTCGCCAGCCGCCAATCAAGGCTCTCATCCGCTCCGCATATAACATTCCCTCGGTGGCGTTTGACTCACCCTGATACCAGATGGCACCGCGCAGCGCGAAAGGACGGATGGGATGGATCATCCCATTATAGAGCGCCGTCGCCTGCTGCACGTCATGGGGCGGCAGCAATTCCCCCGGGTAGGTCGGCATCGTCGGGACCAGGGCACGAGCGGTCAGCGCCTGCCGGGCGGCGGCCAGCCACCGCTCGGTTTGCTGCAGGACCTGTTCCAGACGCTGCTGATGGGCCTCCGTGCGCGGATCGCCCAGTTGCACCAGTTCGTATTCCCGCTTCAGCGCTGGCACCATGGCGAAGCCCTCGGGCGGCGTCCAAGGCTCGATGCGCGTGCCGCCCCAGCTCGAGTCAATCAACCCGACGGGCACCCCGAGCTTCTTGTGCAGCTCGCGCCCGAAGTAATAGGCGCACGCGGAAAACCCGCTCCACCCGCCTTCGGCCACCGTCTTCGGCGTGCACACTTTCCAGGTCCCTTCAATGTCGCTCTGCGGCTCCGGTTTCCAACTCTTGGTCACCAGCAGCAGCCGGATGCCCGGGTAATCCGCGGCGGCAATTTCCTCCTTGGCATCGCGGGCCGCGCCGATGCCCATCTCCATATTCGACTGCCCCGAGCACAGCCACACCTCCCCTACCATCACGTCCTCGAACTGCACCTTGTTGGACCCGCTCACCGTGAGGGTGTAGGGACCTCCGGCTTTCGTGGCCGGCAGCACAGCCTTCCATTCGCCGCGCTCGTTGGCCTGGACCTCTTGGTTCGCGGTGCCGAGTTCGACTGTGACCTTCTCGCCCGGCTGCGCCCAGCCCCAGACCACCACCGGCTTTTCCTGCTGCAACACCATGTGGCTCGAGAATACCTTTGGCAGCCGCACCTCCGCCCACGCCGTGTGCGCCAAACCGGCCCCGGCCAGGAGTCCCAGCATTACCGACCACACGGCCCAACCCAGTCTTGTTCTTCGCATAATTGCTTTCTTCTTTACAGTTACTCGCTGATCCCGCGGTACGGAACACGCCGGATCGTTTCCTGAAGTCCGCCCAGTATTCTTAATCCAACCCGCCCCCGTCAATCACTGCGTCAGCCACACCTCCGCGTAGCCGCCGAAGTCGGAGAGTATTGCCCTGCCCCCTTCACCGGGGAGCGCAAGGCTGACCCCTCCACCACCTCGTGCGGACCTCACCGGAGCCTCCCCGTAGCACCTCTAATCGGCGATTAGAGGTGCTACGGGGAGGCTCCGGGGGGACTCCGGCGCGACTGCCGCCCTGTCAGCGGGAATGGGCCAGGGGGTTGGCGGTGGAATGGGGGTCAGAGGCTGACCTCTTTGGGGAGCCAACCTGGGCCAGAGGTGTCAACCGAGAATGCGGCAACCGGCAGGCGTTCGGCCTTCGTTCGGACTTCGGCCTTCCACTCCCTCTTTCCACTTGCCTTGACCCCGCCTCTCGCCTCGAACATCCTGCGCTGGCGCAATATTATGTCACTTGGGCAAACCACCGTCTCCGACCTGCGGCGCCTTGTCGGCGCCGATAACGTCCTCTCTGATAAGGAAGACCTGATCCCCTATTCCTTTGATGGCACTGCCGGGTTGCAGCAGATGCCGGGCTGTGTTGTGTTCGCCAAGACCCCCGAGCAGGTGGCGGGCGTGCTCAAACTGGCTAACCAGACCAAGATCCCCTTGGTCACCCGCGGCTCGGGTACCGGCCTGAGCGGCGGCAGTCTGCCGGTCCCGGACTGCGTTGTCCTTTGCCTCGCCAAGATGGACCACGTCCTGGAACTGGATCGCGCCAACCTCACCCTGTTGGCTGAGGCAGGCGCTACCACCCAGGCCATCGCCGATGCCGCAGGCGCCGCCGGGCTGTTCTACCCGCCGGACCCCGGCTCCATGAAGATCTCCACCATCGGCGGCAACGTCGCCGAGAACTCCGGCGGCCTGCGCGGGCTGAAATACGGCGTTACGCGCAACTACGTCATGGGGCTGGAAGTCGTTCTCCCCGACGGCGAGGTGCTCTGGACCGGCAATAAGTGCGTGAAGGATGTCGCGGGCTACTCGTTGCGCGACCTATTCATTGGCTCAGAAGGCACCCTCGGCGTCAGCACCAAGGTTCTGCTGAAACTGATCCCCAAGCCCGCCGCCAAGAAGACCTTGGTCGCCACTTTCGCCCAGATAGACCAGGCGGCCCAGACCGTCTCCGACATCATTGCGGCCCAGGTCATCCCCTGCACCCTCGAGTTCCTCGACCGCACCACCATCCATTGCGTCGAGGACTTCGCCAAGGTCGGGCTCCCGCTCGACTGCGAGGCCCTGTTGCTCATGGAGACCGACGGCCACCCAGGCGCTGTCGCCGATGAAGCGGCCAAGATGGAGAACATCGCCCGCAAGAACGGCGCCGTCGAGGTGCGCGTCGCCAAGGGCGACGCCGAGGCCACCAACCTCGCCACCGCCCGCCGCAGCGCCTTTTCGGCCCTCGCCCGCGTCGCCCCCACCACGATTCTCGAAGATGCCACCGTGCCGCGCAGCGAACTGGCCAGGATGATTCGCTTCGTCGCCGCCGTCGCCAGCAAGCACAATCTGCGCATCGGCACCTTCGGCCACATGGGCGACGGCAACTTGCATCCCACCTTCCTCACCGACGAGCGCAACCACGATGAAATGCACCACGTCGAAAAGGCCTTCCAGGAGATCTTCACTGAAGCCATCCGCCTCGGCGGCACCATCACCGGCGAGCATGGCATCGGCGTCTCCAAGAAATCCTTCCTGCCCAAATTCGCCGGCGACGCCCAAATGCGCATTATGCGCGAACTCCGCCGCGCCCTCGACCCGAATGGCATCCTGAATCCCGGAAAGATGTTTGATTGATGGCGCGGATTATACGTTGGTTCGCAGGCCCACTCATGGTAGGTTCTGCTTAGCGCGAGTTATGCATCACTGGTTCGATCAGACTGCTTTGACCGAGGCGGTGCCCTTGAAGGCAGACGCCGACGGCGTCGTCCGGGTTGGGGGCACCCGTGTCACATTGGACACAATCGTGGCCGCCTTTCGGGAGGGCGCCACAGCCGAAGAGATCGCGCAACAATACCCTTCCGTCTCTCTCGCAGACGTGTATGCGGTCATCGGTCACTATCTTCGCCGAGCTGAGAAGATTCAGGCCTACCTGGAGCAGCGGCGCGTTCAGGCGCAAAAAGTGCGCCGGGAAAACGAGCGCCGGTTTGATCCGCAAGGCATCCGTGAACGTCTGTTGGCCCGACGCGGGCGAGGGTAACCAGTCGTGCTGTCCCTCGCCTTTGACGAGAACTTCAACAACGACATCCTGCGCGGGCTAAGGCGTCGGGCGCCAAGACTGGACCTCCTCCGCGTTCAGGACGCTGGGCTCTCGGGACATGATGACCCCGCAGTCCTGAATTGGGCCGCGCAGGAACGCCGCCTGCTCTTCTCTCACGATGTCTCCACTTAAGGGCCTCGACTACTCCGTCGTGCAACAGTGCATGCACTGCGGCTTGTGCCTGCCGACCTGCCCGACCTACGACGCAACGAAGATCGAGCGCCACAGCCCGCGCGGCCGCATCTCGCTCATGCGCGCCATCGCCGATGGCCGCCTGGATGCCACTAAGACTTTCGCCGACGAAATGTATTTCTGCCTGGGCTGCCTCGCCTGCATGACGGCCTGCCCCGCGGGTGTCAACTACGCCGAGCTGTTCGAGCACGCCCGCGCCGAAGCCGAATCCAGCGGCGTGCTCAAATCGCCCAGGCGCAACCTCATTCGCGCCTTCGCCATCCACTGGCTGTTCATGGACCTGAGCCACCTTCGCTTCGTGGGCCGCGTCCTGCGGCTCTACCAGCAACTCGGCCTGCAAACCCTTGTCCGCCGCAGCGGCGTCCTTAAGCTCCTTCCCAAACGCCTCCAGGAGCTTGAAGCCATCACGCCCAACATCCAACCCAAGTTCTCCGCCGAGCTGATCGCGCCTCTCACGCCAGCCCTCGGCCAGAAGAAGTATCGCGTCGCCATGCTCATCGGCTGCGCCCAGGACCTCATCTTCAGCGACATCAACCGCGACACTGTAGAAGTCCTCGCCCGCAACGGCTGCGAAGTCGTCACGCCGCCGAACCAGCTCTGCTGCGGCTCACTCCACGCCCACAACGGCGAATGGGACCTGGCCAAGAAGCTCGCCCGCAAGCAGCTTGAACAGTTCCCGCCCGACCGGTTCGACGCCATCATCACCAATGCCGGCGGCTGCGGCTCTCACCTCAAGCATTACCACAAGCTGCTTGCCGACGACCCGGCCTATCGCGACCGCGCCGCCCTTTGGGATGAGAAAGTCAAGGACATCCACGAGTGGCTCATCGAGATCGGAGTCCAGCCGCCCACCACCGCGACACCTCAGGTAGGGACGCGTTCCACCGCGTCCCTGACATCCTCCCTACAGGATGGGACGCGGTGGAACGCGTCCCTACCAGCAAAGGGTGGTGACACGCGCGCGCCCACTGACCAGATGCCAGCAAACGATGCTCCCGTGCAGGTGGTCACCTACCACGAGTCCTGCCACCTGGCGCACGGCCAGAAGATCACCGCCCAGCCGCGCCAACTCCTGGGCCTGATTCCCAACCTGCGGCTCGTGGAGCTGCCGGAGAGCCTTTGGTGCTGCGGCAGCGCCGGCATCTACAACATCGTCCAGCCGGAAATGGCCAACCAGCTCCTCGACCGCAAGCTCAGGCACATCCAGTCAACCGGCGCCACCATAGTGGCCAACGGCAACCCGGGCTGCCTCCTCCAACTCATCAACGGCGCGAAGCTCAAGGGCCTTAAGCTGCGTGTAGTCCACCCCGTAACCCTTCTGGCGGAAGCCTATCGCCGACACCCTTGACCCGGTTCGCAGGTTTTTCCGGCCCTCCTCAGCCTCCCCAAGCCATGCGCGGGCCTTCTTCCCGCTGTGTGCGATCTTGAGGGTGGCTTGTAGGTGGCTTTGATGTAGCCTCAGGGTAGCTTTAGGGTAGCTTTAGGGTGGCTTTGGGGTGCCTATCGCCTGGCTATCAACACGCTTTGATGTGGCTTTCATGTGGCCTTGATGTGGCCTTAGGGTGGCTCAGCCTGGAAGGCCGCTCAACCGCCCAACATATCGCGCGTGATCTTGAAGGGGCGGCACTCGAAACCGAGGGACGTCGGTGATGCGAACGCCGGACGCGGGTCTTGATACACCATGCTGATCAGGCTGTCGCTGCGGAAGTTGGTCTGTACCCCTGCCAGTTCCAGGGATTTCAGTGCCAGCCAGACGCACTGCCACGGCACGGGCACAAAAGACAGGCGCTTGCCCAGGGCCTGGGCGATCTGGCTGAGAATCTCTTTCACTTCCCATCCTCGCTCATGGGCGATGCTGATGGGTTCAGCGAGCCTGGGCACCCGGCCATCCAAACAGCCCATGACCAGCTTGCCGAGATCCTCATCGTGGAGCAGATACTGCGCCTGCTTGCCGCCCCACATGATCGGGACGAAGCGCGAACCCCGCACCTGCCCCACCAGCCGGCCAAACATCCCCCCCGGATTGTCGCTATACACCAGCCCGGGCCTTATCACATAGGCCCCCAGGGATTGGGCGGCGCTCTCGATCTCCAGCTTCGCTCTGCCATAGAGAGAACGGCATCCCGCAAACGCGCTGAGGCTGGAAATCAAGATCACGGACTCCACCCCGGCCTTCCGGGCGGCCTCCAGAAGCTTCTGCGAACCAATCACATTGACCGCGGCAATGTCCTCCCAGCGCCGGGGGCCGAAATCATAGGCGCAGTGCACCAGCGCACGCACGCCCTTGAACAGACCGGGATCAACTTCCTGGCCCAGACGAAAAGCGACCGCACCGCTTCCCGGCTCAGGCTGCCGCGTCCAGGCGATGACCCGCCACCCGTCCCGTTCCAAATGGCGAGCTAACCGGCTGCCGACAAAGCCGCGGGCGCCCGTCAGGGCACAAGTCTTAGTCTCTAGGGCCATCGCATTTCCTCGTACCTGGTCCGGCTAAGCTGCTGAACACTCCCATCGGCGAGCCCTCAGATAAACTGGCCATCTGGCACTGGGAGGCATCGGATTTTCATAACGGACAACGACACGGCTCACCTGCCGCCGCCGGAGAAACGGGTTGAGCGGGCCATTCCTTCCGGTACCTCTCGCCGGGAGCGCCTCCCGTCGGCAAGACACCGATCCGGTTAACAGCGAAGGCCCGAAGGCGCGAAGGGCGAATCCCGCCTCCCACCGGCGGCACACCGGCAGTGCTCCGGTGTAGGTCTGGGGGCGCTCCGAGGAGGGTTGTGTAACTCTCTGGGAATGAACGGCTTGCGAGGACACGAAGTTGGCTCTTGAGTGCCTGACGCGATGGGTGGCTCCACGGCGCGGGGATGGGGTGGGGACGGTGGAGGGATGGGGAGTACCCGAGGCGGCATGCGCAAGTCTCTGGGCTTGCAAGACTTGCAACGGGAATTGTGTACGTCGGTTTCTCGTTTCCGGCTGCTGCGCCCGCCGCCGAGGAACCACCCACAGCATCTCCGAGCCAATCCGCTCTGCGCCGCAGTTGCAACTGACGAAACCCTGTTGCGGGGTCAGCGGCCCCGAAGTGCCTAGGCGGGGCCGGCTTTGGACCTTCCCAGCCTCCGCCGTCCAAGCGTCCCGCTGCTGGTCCGTCAGCCGGTTGGAATGGCTCCAGGTTCTGGAGGCGGCGCCGAAAGCCGCCCGCAAGGACTGCTGGGCAGCCGTGCGTGGATCGTTGGGAACGACATACCGCCGCCAACACAGCCGTCCCCTGAACATGTAATAAACGTACGCGCCGCACCGGCCACTCTTGGGTCTGCCGTCGGCTGCGAGCATGGCATGTCGCGTCAGGTCCTGGGCGCCCGGGGGTGCCAGGCCGCGCGCCAGGGCAGCAAGGTGCCGGGCGCGCCGGGCGTTAGGCGGGGTTGCCGGCACGCCGTCAGTTGTTGGGCTACCATTCATTTCGCTAACAGTACTACAAGATTGGCTCCGGGACAAACTAATCAGCCCCCCAAAATGCAGCGCTGAATAAGTTTTTCAAAGACATTTTGACACTGCGCGCGCGTCATTATAAAAACCTTTCGTCAGCAAGATTTGTGGGTAAATTCTCCGGGCTCTGGGAGCCGTCCTAACGTGTGATACAAGGCAATTTCCATCGCGTCAAAGGTGCGGAAGCCGTAGGATCTTCTGGTCACCACTCGGATTTTGTTGTTCAGGCCTTCGACCGCGCCGCTGGAGACTTCGCCCTTGGCTTTAAACCAGTTCATTAGCAACGCCTCATGCGTGCGCAGCATCCGCGCGACCTTCTTCATGGGCTCCAGGCGGCTACGCAGGGCGCGCCAAGTCCAATAGGCCAGAAAGTCGCCGGCATGCCGGGGCGATTTATACGTCCAGAAGTGTTCGAAGAGGTCTTTGAGCGCCCAGGCCCGCGCCGTGTCCAGCTTGGCGCGCAGCAGCCGACCCAATTGGCCTCTGGCCCTGCCCCGGACCCGGCTGCCGCGCCGGAGCAAGGTCCAGCGCATGTTTTTGAGCCGCTGGGCTTGCGGCAGGCTCGCTGTCCGCAAGCGACCGCTCTCGGCCCGACGCACCTGATCGAGAGCCTGGTTCAAATGCGAGGTAATGTGGAAGCGATCCAGCACGTGCAAGGCCTGGCCCGCCTTGGCGGCCAAGACATTCAAGTACGGTCGCCACATGTCGCTGCACACGAAACGCAGTCCCTGGACCACCTCCGGTCCCAGCGCTTTGAGCCCCCGGCGCAAGGTGGCTTGGGTGCGCCGCTTGCCGACCCACAACAGACGCCGACAGTGACTGTCAATCTGGTAAATCACCGTCAGGAAATTGTCGGCCCGCTTGCTCTTGCCCCAGTGGATTTCGTCCACGCCGATGGACTGGACGCTTTCGAGTTTGCGGTGGGCCAGGCCCCAATGCACAAACCATTGCACCGACCGATAGACGCATTCCCAACTGGTGTGGAAGGCCCGCGCCGTCTCGCGCCAGGAGAGCCGCCGCGCCCAGCGGGAAAGAAAACACATCATGGCCAGGGTCACCGGTCGCTTGCCCTCGCTCCAAGGCACGTGCTCGACCACCACCCCATGCTCCGGGCAGTTGACCCGCCGGGCGGCGTAGAGGAACCACGTCACGATTCCCCAGAGCGGCACAAAGAGCCACGAGCGTTGCGGCAGGCGGTCATAGCCCGGAGCGGGCCGCAGGCAGTGGGAGCACTTGGCCGGGATGCCACCATGAGCCTCGACCGTGATAGCGATGCGCCGGGGCTGGCCGTCCCGGTGCCGGTGCAAGCGGATGTCCTGAAAAACAAAGCCGGGAAAATGTTGAATGGCGTTCAAAACGGTCTTAACTTCCAACTGCATCGCTGGTCTTCCGGTTTAATGTGTTCAATCGATTCGTCAAACGATTGGATAAACCGAAGACCAGTTTTTTTCTACCCACAACGTGTTATTTTGTCCTGCGGTTCGGGGGATAGGGCTCTGCAGGAGTGCAACCCGAGCACCGGACCGTCCGTGGATTGCAGTGATTGCATCCCTCCCGGTTCGGGCAAACTCCCGGACCGGGTGTTTGCCTCTTGGGATGCCTCTGCAAGCCACGGCCAAAGCGAAAAACTCATCGTGCCTTCGGCCGTCAGGCCGCCATTCTTCGATGGATTACCCACAAATTCTGCCACAGACCTTTTCTTGTTGGCTGGCAGGTGTCGCGCCAGTGGCGGCGATGGAACCTCAGGATCCGGATGAATGGGCCCCCGGCTTACCTGAAGCGGCAGCCACATAACTCCACATCATGAACACAAACAAGCTATCAATCACACTGCTCGCATGGATGCTGATCTACCTCTTCGCCAGCCATGTAGCGGCGGCACAAGGCTATATAGTGCCCAACGGCGTTGTCACGAACTATGGTGGCTTGTTCTTCCCAAATGAGATAGACGTACTGCATAACCCGGCCAACCCAACCAGCCCAAGTTCTTACACTTGGTTCTTGCTGAATCCCGTAGGCACAGCCCCGCCAAGCCCATTCCCAAACACATTCCGCTTCGATCCGGTTCTTGACGTTGGAGTGCGGGTCTTCCTCGTGTCACCGGACGACCCAGTCAGTCTGCAGCCAATTCTAGCCGGAGACTACATGGAGCTTCAGTCCCTGAGCTCCTACGTGTTCAATTCGGGTTCTCCGTTCTACGTCGGGCTTTACACGGGCAACGTCCAATCCCCGCCGCCGGACGGAATTTACAGTGATCCGCTGTTTGGTTGGGCGGAGCTGGAGAACAACCGGGGGGTGATTGAACTGCTGGATGGTGCGTTGGTTTACCAAGCGGCAGGAATATACGCCGGGACTCTGAATATCATTGAGGTACCAGAGCCGGGGGTTTTACCGCTGCTGTGTCTGGGTTGTTTGCTCATTGCCGCCCTGGGGCGCAAAGCGGCATATTTGCGGTGAACTCGCCGACGCCATGCAACCTGACGAACGTAGCGGCCATTTCCGGGGCACTCGACTTCTCCTTGGTGTTGAGGGCCGAAGGCACGGTGGTCGCTTGGGGCAGCAATTCCTGCGCCCAGACTATAAACGACATCAATATTAGGTGACACCTTGACGACATGAAAACGCACACAGCCATTTTACTCCTTTGCTTCATGGGACGGACCCTGTATTCTCAGGGCTTCATAAACCTCGGCTTTGAAGCCGCCGACCTGATCCATGATCCTGCGGGGCTCTATCCCGAATCGGTTTACGCAAGGTTCGCTATCCCCGGCTGGACGGCATATATCGGCGGCGTTCCACAGTCTGACGTTCTTTCGAACAGCCTTCTTCTTAGTCTGGCTTACATCTCCGTTCAGTCGTCAGCGTCAACATTCGGCTACCAACCCCTCGATGGGAACTATTCGATCCATCTTGCCGGTCAGTATAATCCAACCGATGCGCCGGGAGCTACAAACAGCGCCGCGATCGGGCAAGTCGGGCAAATTCCTGCGGATGCCCAGTCAATGACATTCGATGGGTATAATCTCGTAGGCATGCAAGTCATGTTCAACGGGCAATCGCTTTCCCTTTTGACCATCAGCAATGCGGCAAATTTCACAGTCTATGGGGTTGATGTTTCCGCGGATGCGGGACAGACGGGGCAGTTGCTATTTATGGCACCGTACAATGGAGCTGGAGAAATTGATGACATACAGTTTTCAGCCTCAGTGGTCCCCGAACCAAACATGTTAGCTTTGTTTTCGCTAGGCATCTTGTCGTTATTCTGGTGGCGCCGCCGATTTGGCTCCCAGGTCGCCGGAACCGGCGCCCAGTTGATTCCAAATAAGGACGCAGAGTATCCCTCAACGACGGTGCTGGCTTGGATGCTGATTTGCCTCTTCGCCAGCCACGTGGCAGTGGCCCAAGGCACGTTCCAAAATCTGAACTTCGAGTCGGCCTTCCTGGTCGGGTATCCTCCAGGTGCCGGTGTTCCCATTACTAGGCGTATGCCCGGCTGGGCCGCTGGCGTAGATGGCACTGACAAGACAGCCACGGTCGCGTATGACGCCGTTAGTTTGGGCGGGCCCTTTATTGCAATCAATGATGCCAATACTGGGTTCGGTTTCACACCGATTCAAGGCAGCTTTAGTGCCTGTTTGTTTTCGTCAGGGGGCAATTTACCCGTGGCAACTTCAATTAGCCAACCCGGGTTGGTGCCGAGTGGCACAATGTCTTTGCAGGCTGAAATGGTCGTTCACGGGCCGACGCCCGTGGTCATGCTTGGTGGACAGGCACTCAACATGGTACCATTGGCATCTTTCCCAACTTACACGTTGTATGGTGCCGGTGTATCCGCCTTTGCCGGTCAGACGGCCACCCTGAGTTTCACTGAACCTCCTTCTCCAATCCCGGGCTCGCCAAGCTCGCTAGTGCTGGATGATATTGTCGTTTCTCCAGAACCGGTTCCCGAGCCAGGCCCCTTTTTCATGTTCACCTTAGGCGCTTTGCTGCTTCGCCAACGTGTTCTGGGGCTGTGCCGATGACACTTGAAAGTCCAGCCTCGTGGGTTAGTAGCCTCGCTCTGCTTCTGGGCGCGCCAGGGGTGTCGGCGCAGGGCACGTTTTAACAGCTCGGCCTTGAGGCGGCAATTCCAGCCGGTTGGGCCCAAAAAGGATTTGCCGGGGTGCGGCTCTCAACCCATGATTGCGCACGAGAATACCTGAAGCCGCATGAACATTCCGAATGCCCTGCGCCTCTTCCGGCAGTTGCATCGCCATTTCGAGCATCCGTATGTGATTGCGTTGCTTCGCCTGGGCTGGCTCAAGCTCACGTATTTTCCCTATGCCATCCACAAGGGGCCACTCACCTACCTAATGCTCGCCCGTCCGACCACAACTTCCCTGGCGGACCTCTTTGTGCTGCGCGAGGTGCTGATCGAGGAGACCTACCGCGACGTGCTCCCCCTCCTGCCGCGGCGTGGGCTGCGCGTGGTGGACATCGGCGCCAATCTCGGCGCCTTCACCATCTGGCTCAGCCGGGCGGTGCGGGTGGACGAAGCGTTCTGTTTCGAGCCGGAGCCCGACTCCTTCCGGCTCTTGCGGTTCAATCTCGCGCGCAATGGCTGCGGCTTCGCTCACGCTCTGGAAAACGCCGTGGGTGGCCGCTCGCGGACAGCCCAAATCACCCTTAAGGAGGATAGCCCGGGCGGAACAAACATCTACAGCCCGCCATCGGGCGGCGAACGCCCCCAGGGGAGCGCTATTCAGGTCGTGGCGTTGAGTGAGTGGCTCGGGCGAACGCCTGGGGCCTTTGACCTGCTCAAGATGGACTGCGAAGGCTCGGAGTGGGAGATTGTGCGCCAGACCAGCCCGTCCGACCTGGCCAGGTTTCGCGCCGTTGTGGCCGAAGTGCATGAGGACCCCGAGGGGCGGCAACCGGTTGAGCAGTTCGGAACATTGCTCGAGTCTGCGGGCTTCCGCACGGTTCGATGGGACCGGAAGGCATTTGGGTTGTACGTCGGTGCCCGTGATTCGCAAGCGCCGGGTTTATGAGCCAGCGACCCGTCCTGGTCAGCATTCTCGTGCCGGCCTATAATGCCGCGCGCTATCTCCCCGAGTTGTGCCAATCCATACAGGCACAGACCTATCCGCACTTCGAGGTGCTCATCGCCAACGACGGCTCCCACGACAACACCGAGGCCGTTCTAGCTCCCTTCCTCCAGGACCAGCGGTTCCAGCTCCTGGGCTGGGAGCAGAACCGCGGGTTGAATCAGGCTTGGGCGGTCTTGTGCTCCCGAGCAAGGGGCGATTACTGGTGCTGCCCAGGCGCGGATGACGTTCTCTATCCTACATTTGTGGAACGAAGGGTGAGCAGTCTCCAGGCGAATCCTCAGGCCGTCCTCGTGCATGGGCCGGCGGAGCTGATTGACGAATTGGGCGCGCCCTGTCCCGCGCCGCCGCAACTGCCAGCCTTGCCCGCACAACTCCAGCCGCCCCGCTCGATCGCGGTCCTCTTGCAGCACAACGTGATCCGCCAACCATCAGCCCTGGTCAGGATGGACCTGACCCGGCAGGTCCTCCCGCTGTTCTCCGGCCACTGGGTTTATGCGCCCGACTGGTACTTCTGGATCCTCCACGTGGCCACCGGCGGCGGCCTATTATGGGATCCTCCCGTTCACCTGAAGTACCGAATCCACTCCGAGTCGCTCACCCTGTTGCCGGCCAAGGCGGCGGCAAGACACGCGGAAGTCGCCCTGGTGCCCCTGTGCGCCCTGGCCGCGGCAGCCCGCTTTTCCGTCCACGCGGCAGGACTCTGGGCCCAATGGCGCCGTCCCCTTTATCATCGCTGGCTCTTGCGCGCCCTCACGCTGCGCGCCCGGGGCGAACTCAAACCCGAGTGGGTCAAGCAGGGGGCCGCGGCATTCTATGATAACCCGAAAGCGCAAGTCTCCCTCTGGTCCGAGGCAATCAAACACGGGCTGGGTGCCTGGTCCACTCGGCTTCGGGAACGAAGAGCTTTCCGTTTACAGCGGTTTCCGGTTGCCGGCCTGGCCCAGGTCAATGACCCGGTGTTCCGGTAGAACCCGCGCCCACGTCGCGCCAAACAAGTTCGGAGCGCGGACATTCCTGTCCGCAGCACCGTTCGATGGGTCCAAGGGCTTGGGAACTGGCCGGAGCGCGTTGCGTTACGGAGCTTGCTGCGGACAGGAATGTCCGCGCTCTGGTGGTGGCACCGAGATGCGCCCCGCCACACCGTCTGCCGGAAAAAAGCCTCGCCGCAAGCCGGGCCGCTCGCTACGCTGCCAGCATGAGTTCGCAAGTTCTGGTCACCGGTGCGGCTGGCTTCATTGGCTCACATGTCTGCCGGTGCCTGCTCCACCAGGGCTACCGGGTTATTGGCCTCGACGACCTGAGCGGCGGCTTCCGCGACCACGTTCCCAAAGGCGCACAATTCGTCCAGGGCTCCGTCACGGACATGGCTCTGGTGCAGAAGCTCTTTGCCGAGCATAAGTTCGATTATGTCTTCCACCTCGCCGCGTATGCGGCCGAGGGGTTGAGCCATTTCATCAAGCACTTCAATTACACCAACAACCTGCTTGGCAGCGTCAACCTCATTAACGCCGCGGTTAACCATGAGGTGAAGTGTTTTGTGTTCACCTCCTCCATCGCCGTGTATGGCCGCAACCAGTTGCCGATGACCGAGGACCTCGCCCCGCAGCCCGAAGACCCCTATGGCATTGCCAAGTACGCGGTGGAACTCGACCTGCGCGAAGCGCACGAGATGTTCGGCCTGAACAGCGTCATCTTCCGACCCCACAACGTCTATGGGGAGAACCAGAACCTCGGCGACCGCTACCGCAACGTCATCGGCATCTTCATGAACCAGGTCATGCAAGGCCAGCCGATGACGATCTTCGGCGACGGCAAGCAAACCCGCGCCTTTAGTTACATTGACGACGTGGCACCGGTCATCGCGTCGAGTATCACGCGCCCGGCGAGTTACAACCAGGTTTTCAACGTCGGCGCCGACAAGCCCTACTCGGTGCTGGAAGTAGCTCAAGTGGTTGCCAAGGCTATGGGTGGGAAGCCAGGCATCCGGCACCTCGACGCGCGCAATGAAGTCGTCCACGCCTACTCCTCGCACGCGAAGGTGCAGCAGCACTTCGGCGACCTGATCAAGAACGTGCCCCTCGAGGAAGGCGTGGCCTGCATGGCGGCCTGGGCGAAGAACACCGGGGCACGCCAAGGCAAGCCCTTTGATGGCATCGAGGTCCGCAAGAATCTGCCGCCGTCCTGGGCTGCCCTCGAACGCCGGCCCTCCTGACCGCACGGACTTGCCCTATGAGCACGCCCGCCGTTAGTTTCATCGTTCCTTGCTACAACGCGTCGCGTTATGTCCCTGAGTTTTGCGAGTCCATCCTGGCCCAGACGTTTCGGGACTTTGAGGTCCTGATTGGCGACGACGGCTCCACGGATGAGAGTGTCAAGACCGTCCAGCCCTATCTTCGCGACCCGCGCTTCAAGCTCTTCAGTTGGAAGCCCAACCGCGGAATGCACGCCGGGGTCCTGTTCCTTTTGAGCGTCGCGCGCGGCCAATACTGGTGCCCGCCGGGCACGGACGACATTTTGCACCCGCGTTTTCTTGAGAGGCGCCTGCCCAAGCTCGCCGGCCGCCCGGAAGCCGTCCTGATCCACGGCGCCTCGAGCTGGATGGATGAGCACGGCAAACCCCTGGTCAACCACACCACCCAGCGCGGGTTGCCCGAGTTAGGCCGCCGCTTGCCGGAATCCCTGCCCGCGGATCGGGTGTTACGCCTTTTGCTCCAGCAGAACATCCTCAACTGGCCTTCCACTCTCACCCGCACCGACATTACGCGCTCGGTTCTGCCGTATTTCAGCCCCCACTGGGTTTGGGCCATGGACTGGATGCTGTGGATCCTGCTCGCCGCCACTGGTTACGATTTCCTCTGGGACCCTGAGCCCCTGATCCGGTACCGTGTGCACAGCCAGTCCTTGAGCGCCTCGCCGCAAAGGCAGGCCATTCGGAGCGTCGAGCGAAAACTCGTGCCGCTCCACGCCCTCCGCACCGCCAGTGAGTTCTCGCTGCTGGCCAAGACAGCCTGGATCGAGCACCGCACAAAGCTCTACCGCTGGTGGCTCACCACGGCGGTCGCATCGCGCTGGCGGGGCCAGCTCAAGACCCGAGACCTCTGTTTAGCCGCTGAAGCGTACCGGGGCGCCCTGCCACGTTCGGTGAGCTTGTGGGGCGAGCTTGCTTTCCACGGCTTTCCCGCACTATTGCAGTACCGGCGTGAACAGCAAACCCTCCGGCGCCAGCTCTTCCCGGTTTCGGGGTTGCCCTTGATTGACGACCCGCTGTTTAAGCTCTGATAGGCTGGCCCCGGATAAATTATTTGTCTTTTCCTCCCGGCGGGCTTGGGTATAGAGTCCGCTCATGCCTGAGATTGTGGCTTTTGTTAATCGCGGGGCGGCAACGATAACACCGGAGATTGTGGAAAAAGTGCTCCGGCATTTGCCGCAATGGAAGCTGGAATTCACGCAGATCTACGAGCCGCTGTTTCCGCACCTGGTGGATCAGCTCGAATTCCTGGCCGACGCCGTCGAAGACAGCGCGGAAGGCGCCTACAAGGATTTGCCCTACATCGCTTTTGCCCAGGCAGTGTTTGCGCTGGTTTACGCCCACAAGAAGGTCGGCATCATACCCGACTCGGTCCTGAACCTTGGCCGCGCCGACGATTCAAGCGTGGTGCGGGCTGTCCTGATCCAGAACGAAAAGGCCTTCGCGACCTACGCCGCAACGCAAAGCACCGAGTGGTCCCGGATCACCAGCCAGCCGTGACTGGTCGGATGCGGAATGGGGTGATGGGGCATAGGCGCTAACTTAAGTATTGCCAATCGGGTTCTGGCTGTGTTATCAAGCTGGGGTGAAGCACGCCAATCTACTGGATGAGGAGTGGGAATTCCTCACGGACTTTCTTCCGCCGGACTGGC
>Ga0326727_10010930_pt1 | contig 21376 bp, 20 predicted proteins | sample MB2enrmetagenome_FD_207643 | JGI IMG/M metagenome (GOLD analysis project Ga0326727, IMG submission 207643) | Lab enriched peat soil microbial communities from McLean, Ithaca, NY, United States - MB29MY | ecosystem: Environmental > Terrestrial > Soil > Wetlands > Peat | place: USA: New York...
GGCCGAACGTCACGGGCCACAGGGAGTTTTTCCGCGCCCAGTTGACTACATCATCGACCGTCGTGATTACGACGTTCTTTTCTATTCCCATTCGAGGGCACCTTTCTTCCACACGTAAACATAGCCGATGAAGAGGATGGCGACGAAGACGATCATCTCGCAGAAGCCGAAGAGCCCGAGGCGCCGGGTAACGACAGCCCACGGGTAAAGGAAGAGTATCTCCAGGTCGAAAACGAGGAAGAGCATGGCAATGATGTAGTACCGGATCGTCATCCTCCGCCGCGACGGTCCCACGCTCACCATGCCGCACTCATAGGGCGACAGCTTGACCTTAGCCCGCGTCCGGTTGCCGAGCACGTAGGAGGCGCCGACTATGAAGACTGCGATGATCGCCGAGAGGGCGATCATTATCAGGATGGGGATATACTCCATAGATACAGGCTCCGTCTCGATTCTACCCGTAAGGAGGCAGCGCAGAGCATTATTTTTACCAATCGCCCGGCATACAGTCAAGAAAAAAATGCCGGCTCCTGCAATAAGTCGATCGACAGGTGGACCGCTTGAGGCGCACGCCTCATAACGCAGGGACTTTCGTCGCTTCCCTGAAGTCGTACGGCTCAATGGGGCCGTGACTCCCGCCGGGCGAGTCGGGTGGTTGGGCCTGCGGCGCCAGGGGTGTGAAATCGTCCGGGGGGAACCTGTGAAGGGCGGTCGCCATGAACTTCATCCATATGGGCAGCGCCACCCTGCCCCCGCTCTCCGCACGCCCCAGCGACGTGCGCTGGTCGAACCCCGCCCACACCCCCGCGCAGATATGAGGGTTGTATCCGATAAAGAGGGCGTCGTAAAAGCTGTTGGTCGTGCCCGTCTTACCCGCCACAGGGTAGCCGAGGGCGCTCGCTCCTTTAGCAGTGCCGTAAGTCGTGACGCCCCGGAGCAATATGTTCATCTTGTAGGCGATCTCTTCACTCATCACCCTTGCCGTCTCCGGCCCGTGCTCTTCAAGCACGGTCCCCATGCTGTCCTCGATCCGCCTGATCATGAAGGGCTTCACCCTCTGCCCCCCGTTCGCAAAGGCGGAAAAACCTTTTACCAGGTCGAGAAGGGTCAGGTTTGAGGTGCCGAGGGCAATCGAAAGGTCGTCCTCCACATCTTCCTCTATGCCCACGTCGCGGAGCACCTTCTTGACGGAGCCGATGCCCACGGACTCCAGGAGGCGCACCGTGGCCGCGTTCTTCGAGTAGGCGATCGCGTCCCGTATGGTAATGGGGCCGTTGTACGTGCCGTCGTAGTTCTTCGGGACCCACGTCCTGCCGAAGCCTGCCCCGTACGTCTTAGGTTCGTCGAGGATCACCGAATCGACATCGTACCCGTTTTCGAGCGCCGCGAGGTAGATGAACGGCTTGAAGGCGGAGCCGGGCTGCACCTTTGCAGCGAGCGCCCGGTTGTAAGGGCTTTTTCCCACGTCCCTTCCGCCGACGATCGCATAAATGTGACCCAGGGCCACGTCCATGCAAATAAGGGCGCCCTCGATGCCGGAGCTTCTCACCGGCGCAAAAAGCATCTGCTTTTTCTTGTCCGTGCCGTTGTAGATACCCTTTACCACGTCCCCCGGCTTGAAGCGGAAATCGCTCATCTTGAGCAGTCCCTTGCGCGTGCCGGCAAAAACGGCATAGCCTGACGCGACCCTCTCCGACACAAGGAGGTTGCACGCAGCGCCGGGGGTCAGGGGAACGAGGGCCAAGTCCCTGTCGGCCGTCTTCATGAAGCCGTCCCACCTGCTCCTGCCGAGGCGGTATGCCACCGTATAATCGCCCCGCCGCTCGTCGTACTGGGCGAGCCCCCTCTTCACCGCGTCCTCCGCCGCCCCTTGCAGCACCGGATCAACCGTCGCGTAGATCTTGAGCGCCTTTCTCGAAAAGATGCCCTTGCCGTACTTGTCTTCCACGTACTTGCAGACTGCGCTCTTGAAATAGGTGTCCGCGAATATGCCGTCGTCCTGGGCCACCCTGGTGCGCTCCCTGACCATAGCGTCTTTCTTCCGCGTATCGACGAAGCCTTTCTTCCACATCTGGTCGATCACGTAAAGCTGCCTCATCCGCGCAAGCCCGGGGTGGCGCTTCGGGGTATACCTCGCCGGCGCCTGCACGATGCCGGCGAGCAGGGCGGCCTCGGCCCTGTCGATCTCCCAGACGTGCCTGCCGAAATATACCTGGGACGCCGCCTCTACGCCGTAGACGCCCTGCCCCATGTAGATGTTGTTCAGATAGACGTTCAGTATCTCCTGCTTCGTCAGGTACGTCTCAAGCCGGTAGGCGAGGATGGCCTCGCGCACCTTCCGCATCATGCTCTTCTCGGGCCCCAGTATGAGTGCCTTTATGACCTGCTGCGTGATGGTGCTCCCCCCCTGGACAACCCGCCCGTGGACGACGTTCATGAAGACCGCCCTGACGACGCTCTTCAGCTCGACCCCGCTGTGCTTGAAGAAATCGGCGTCCTCCGCCGCCAAGAAGGCCTCCCGAACGTACCGGGGTATCTTGGCGTAGGGGACGAACATCTTGTTGTCGGGGACCATGACGTAGACCGCCTGGTCGTTTACGCCGTAGATCGTGCTGACCGGCTTGTTCGTCAGGTCCTTCAGGGCCTTTACGGAAGGTATCTCCGTCACGAGGAAGATATATAAGCCGACACCCATGAAGAGCAGGGAAAGGGCCAGAAAGAGGAAAAGATAGGACAGGATCCGCTTCTTCAAAGATACCGCCTGCCGCCAGCCGCGAGCTTGCTGCCCATCATTATGCCTCCTTGATCTGTCGCTCCGGCGCCTTTCACTTTCCGCCCGCGTGCCTCATCCGGCTGGCGCAGGAATCGGCCGCGCCCATCACTGTAGCCCAAGAAGACCCGCATAATCAAGAGCTTCCGTTCTTCAATGGTTTCTTACCTCCATCTTCACGTCGAGGGCAAGACATCCGCGGCCTTCCTGGAATACGCGGATGGGGTTGACGTCGAGGCTTTCGATCTCCGGGTGGTCGATCATGAGGCGCGAGACGGCAGTCAGCGCCCTAGCCAGGGCCTCCGTATCCGAAGGGGGCGCTCCCCTGAAACCGGCGAGCAGCCGACCGCCCTTGATCTCCCCGATCATCTGCCGCGCAGCCTCTTCGTCTATGGGGAGCACCCGGCTCGTCACGTCACCCATGATTTCCACGAAGACGCCGCCGAGGCCGAAGAGGATGACGGGGCCGAACTCCGGGTCCTGCTTCGCCCCTATGATTATCTCTATGCCGGAGGGCGCCATGGCCTGCACGAGGTAAATGTCGGCAGGCATTGCGTCTATGGCCTTTCCAAGCTCTCCGTCACTGCCGATGGCGAGACGGACCGCCCCCGCCTCGGTCTTGTGGAGGACAAGGGGGTCCGCGGTTTTCAGCGCAACAGGGTAGCCGATCCTTCGGGCGGCATCGAGGGCCGCAGCCCGGCCTGCGGCAAGCTCGTACGGCACGACAGGCAGGCCGCAGGCCTCGACGAGGGCGAGTGTGCGGGAGACGCCTTCGGTCCTCGCCGGCCCCCGGGGGCGCCTTATCAGCGCATCCTCGACGGAAGCGAACGACGTCCGACGGCGGGCGGCGTTTTTCCGGTGCTGGGCAAGGGAGCGCGATAGTGCGGCGAAGGCCCGCCCCGGAGTCGGGAACCATGGGAACTGCACGGAGTACTTCAGGTCGAACCAGTCAGTCTTGTCCGGCGTCATGCAGAGGACGGCCGGCTTGTCCGCCTCCCGGCACACCCGCTGCAGGCCCTTTAGCACATCGAAGACTACCTGCTCTTCGAAGGCATAATCGTAGAAGAAGACCACCCCGTCCACGTTGGCTTCCCCAAGGACCTTCTCGACCAACTCCACGTAGAAGAGGTCACTGAAAACGTCGCCTAAGTCTATCGGGTTTGTGCCCTTTATAACGCCTGCCCTTGCCTGCTTGCCGATGGTGCGCAAAAAACCGCGGGGCAGTGCCGGCAGGGTGAAGCCGCAGCGGCTGGCGTCGTCCGCCATCATTACGGCCTGGCCGCCTGACCGCGACAGCGCCACGACGTTCGGCCCCCTCATCGGCGGCAGGCTGAATATCTTGAAGCAATCGACCATCTCATCGAGCGAGGAAACGCGGTGGATGCCCGCCTGCCGGAAGGCCGCGCTCACGACCTGGTCGTCTCCGAGCAGGGCCGCAGTGTGGAACGAGGCGACCTGGCGGCTTGCGGCGCTCGTGTTCGCCTTGATGGCGATTACAGGCTTGCTCGTGCCGGAGGCGAGGTCCATAAGGCGCCTTCCATTCCTTGCGTCTTCCAGGTAGATGCCGACCGCGCTTGTCCCCTCGTCTTCCAGCAGAAACTCCAGGATATCGTTCCCGTCCACCATCAGCTTGTTGCCGATGCTGGCCAGTTTGCCGAGGCCCACGTTCTCCGCGGAGCACCGGCGCATCAGCTCGTGGATAAGGCCCCCGCTTTGAGAGACGAGGGCGTTCGTCCCTTCTACGATCTCTTCCTTCCCGAAGGGGACAAAGGGCAGGCAGAGGCCGTTTTCCGTGTTGATGACGCCTATGCAGTTGGGACCCATGCATGTCATGCCCCACTTTTCGGCGATGCGCCTTATCTCATCCTCCAGCCCTTTCCTTTCGGGCCCGAACTCGGAGAAGCCCCCCGTTTCTATGACGGCCTGACGCACGCCTTTTGCGCCGCACCCATCGAGGAAGGCGGGGATGTTCCGGGCCGGGACGAGGAGGACGGCAAGGTCAGGGGTCTCGGGCAGGCCTTGCACGTGTACGTAGACCTTCCTGCCGTCGATTTCACTACCCTTCCGCCCGACGCCGTAAACCCTCCCTTTAAAGTCGAAGCGGTTCAGATTCATGATGATCTCCCTGCCCATGTTCCCCGCACTCTCCGACACGCCGCAGACGACCACGCTCTCCGGGAAGAATATCTTTCGAATGCTGCCATCGGCCATAAACGTTTCTACCTCCCCGATAATGGTAACTCAATCGTGCGTCTGTATGCAATCATGGAGAGGCTAATGCGAATACAAGGAAAGGAAGACGATCAAGAGAAATGGTGGAAAGGAAGCGGATGGAGGTCACTCCTGGCAGATTGCGCAGCCGTTGCAGGTTGATTCCTCTCCGTCGTCCGTGTAGAAGCCCGTTTCTCCGTAAAGGTTTTCCATGCGCACCCGCTGCCCCTCCCTATCCCTGATGTAGCCGCTCTCGAGGGGTATTTTGCCGAGACCCCCGGTGATGTCTAGAGCGTAGCAGGGCACGGCAAGGCCAGAGACTGACCTTCGCAGGGAGTGCATAATGGCCATGCCGGTATCGAGGCGCACCTTGAAGTGCGTCGCCCCAAGGACATCATCGAGCTGGAAAAGGTAGTAAGGGCGCACACCCAGACGCACAAGGCCCTCGAAAAGGCGCGCAAGGAGATGGACGCAGTCGTTGACCCGCCTCAAGAGCACGGTTTGGCTTGTGACTATTGCCCCTGCCTCCCGCGCCTTCCGCACCGCGCGGGCAAACTCCGGTGTCGCCTCCCTGGGATGGTTTATGTGTACGATGAGCCAGAGAGGCCCGTGCCGCTTCACGGCGCGCAGGTGGCGGTCGAGGGCCTCCGGGAAGACAACGGGCACCCGAGTGCTTAACCTCACCACTCCTATGCGGCCGATCCTGCGCAACCGCCCCAACAGGTAGTCAAGCTCGTCCTCCGCGCACATCAGGGGGTCCCCCCCCGACAGGATTACTTCCCTTATCTCGTCGCACCCCTCCAGGTACGAAAGGGTATCCTCCCGGGAGTCTTGCGGCCGGAACCCCCCGCCCACAAGCCGCCTGCGGTTGCAAAAACGGCAGTACATGGCGCATTCCGCGGTAACCAGGACAACGCCCCGACCGGGGTAGCGCTTCAAAAAGGAGGGCGTCACGGCGATCTGACCTTCCCCCAGGGGGTCCGCCGTGCCTGTTTTTCGAAGCTCGAATGCGGAAGGTAGGGCCTGGAGGCGTATCGGGCAGGCAGGGTTATCCCTCTCCATCAGTCCCGCATAAAAGAGGGGGACCCTGAAGGGATAGACGGACGAAACCTCCTCGATCGTCTTTCTCGACTCGTCGTCCAGCGTTATAAGGCGACCGAGGCCATCGACGTCCGATACCGACTTGTCAACCATGGGAAGTTATTGGCGAACGTGCCGGCTGCCTCGAAAAGATGCAGGCGCGGCGACCGCGCACACCCCTCCTCTCGCCCGGCCGCCTATTCGCGGGTGTTCCTTGATGGCGTAAGTAACCCCGGTCCAAGAAGCAATAGGAGGGTAAGGGGGATACCCTCCGCGCTTTCCTTCAAGATTCTTGCTCTGTGCTTCTACGCCTCAATCACTGAAGCGGGGTGAAGTGGTCTCTCCTGTTCTTCGCCCATGCCTCTTCATTGTGACCAGGGTCTACCGGCTTTTCTTTTCCGTAGCTCACCGTCTCAATGCGCTTCCCGTCCACTCCCAGGTTTACCAGGTAGGCCTTCGCCGCGTCGGCCCTTTTCTGCCCGAGGGCCAAGTTGTACTCAACGGTTCCCCTTTCGTCGCAATTACCTTCGATTCTCACTTTGCCGGAGTTGGAACTCATCGTACCGTAGTTCTTTTTCAGTATGTCGGCGTCGCCCGGTCGAATGTTGTACTTGTCGTAATCGAAGTGGATATCCGCTAGCTCAGGGGCTGCCATTACGGGGGCTGCGGGGGCTGGGGCCTCCTCTCTCTTCACTACGACCTGTTCCTTCTGCTCAGGCGCCACAACCGTCTTTTGCTCCGGTGCTGCGGGCGGCGCTGCTTCACCTCTCACCTTCTGCTGGAAGCATCCGCATGCCGCGAGGCTTAGACCCAGCATAGCAATCAAGAGCACGAGACCAAAAGATCTGATTTTCATCCTCATCCTCCTTGAATCAGGGGTATATCCGCACATACGGACATACCCCCCTAATTGAAAGCCGAACTATTTTGCTGGTGCTGGTGCCGGTGCCGGTGCTGGAGCCTCGCCTGGTTTCGCCGGCTCGGGGGCAGGTGCTGCCTTTTCAGGTGCAGGGGCAGGAGCAGGCTTAGCCTCCTCTTTCGCCGCAGGCGGCTTCTGTTCGCCTGACGGTCCGCAGGCGACCAACGTAAAGCATGTGAAAAACGAAATAGCTATAAACAGCACTAACAGTTTCTTCATTCTGTTCACCTCCTTTCTATTGGCATTCCCGTCTTCGCTGTGCTCGTTCACAGCGTCTTTAAGCATATACTACAATATAACAATCAAAACAAGAAAATTATACATTTTTTGCAACTAATTCCTCCCTGAGGGCACGCGCACCCGCCGGCCGGCTCAGTTCCGGCCCGAAGGGTCCGTACACCGCTCGCGGCCGCCCCGGCGGCCGGTACATGCCTCAGATCCGACCTTCTTCCGGGCTGTAAGGCCATGCCGCCGGAAGACCGGCTCCGGCCCGGCCGCTCACGAGGATAAAGAATCGAGGATGAAGGGTCCTGCCCGGGAGGGCTTGGGGGTAAGCATGTACGTTACGACAGCCTTGCCTCGACACGGCTCTCATCGACTCTTAACTATACCACAAAAGCGCTGCCGGACTCCAAACAATTTGCTGGAGAAAGATTGCCTACGTGTACTGCCGGAGCCGACAAGGGTCGGCCGCATCCGCGGCCGGCTTTAAGCTTCACGCCTTTTGCTTACGCTTGTCAGAAAACGGCGCTTATGGCATACTTTCGTCCGATAGAGCGCCGGCCGGCCCTTCCCGGGGCGCCGGGCCGCTTCCGGCCGTCAGTCGAGGAAAACAAATGACCCTGTTGCCAGCAGCAGGGCATCCATTGAATGCTTTTCTGAGGGGGGAGGCTCCGCGAGCTTTGCTCGTGGAGGGGGCGCTGAGCCCCAATAATTGCCTCTGGTAAGGTGCGCCAAAGCTCCAAAGATGATAGCCGGATGCAAAAGGCGCGGGGACAAAAGAGCGCGTAAAAAAGCTTATATGGGGGAGACCGATGGTATCCCAGCAGCAAGGTGCGGGGAATCAACAAATCGATTCCCCGGAGGGAGAGTGATGGAAAAGAGGACGTTGGACAGGCTTCTGCGCTGTGCAAAGGGCGAGGCGCCGGCGGATGCGATCATCAGGAACGGAAAGATAGTCAATGTCTTCACGAACAGCGTCGATGAAGGGGCGGCCGTATCGATCAAGGACGGCTTCATCGTGGATGTCGGGGAAGAGGCGCGCCTGTCACACGTCTCCAGGGAGACGGAAATCATCGACGCCGGGGGGAGATACCTTTCCCCCGGCTTTATCGACGCCCACACGCACCTGGACAACATATACACGTTCCACGAGCTGGTCCCCTACTCCCTGAAGGGCGGCACGACGTGCTGCGTCTCCGAAAGCGGCATGGTAGCGACCTCCTGCGGCATGGCCGGTCTCGAATCATTCTACGAAAGCACGAAGGGCTACCCTCTGCGCTGCTATTTCCTCGCCCCGCCCTTAACGCCGCCCTTCCCTGCGATGGAGACCGCCGTGGGCCTCAGCCCGGCGGAGTTCGGGAAGGTGCTCCGGCGGGATGACGTCCTCGGCATCGGGGAGGCCTACTGGACCAGGGTCGTCGAGGGGGACGACCGCGTGTTGGAACAGGCAAGCCTTGCCATCTCTCTGGGCAAGACCCTCGAAGGGCACGGGGCCGGGGCCAAAGGGTCGAAGCTCGTCCAGTACCTTGTGACCGGGATAACGTCCGACCATGAATCGATCACAGCCGATGAGGCGGTCGAAAGGCTCAAGCACGGCGTCTACGTCATGATAAGGCAGGGGTTCGTCCGTAAGGAGCTGCCGGCCCTGTCGGCGCTCAAGGATATGGATGTGGACGCAAGGAGGCTCATCCTCGTATCGGACACTTTCGACGCGACAATGCTGGCAGCGCAGGGCTACCTGGACAGCGTGGTCAGGACGGCGGTCGAATACGGGTTCAGCCCTATCGATGCAATCAAGATGGCGACTATAAATCCCGCGGACTACTATCGCCTGCGCCACCTCGGGGCCATCGCCCCGATGCGTTGCGCGGACATCCTTTTCCTCGACGACCTTGCCGAAGTCTCCGTCCGCGACGTGATGTTCAACGGTAAAATGACCGTGATGGACCGCGAGTTCAGGGGACAGGCGCCCGCCTTTCGTTTCCCGGAAGCGATGATGCATACGGTGAAGACGGAGAAGACGGCTGCGGACGACTTCTGCATCGCTGCGGACCCGGGCAGGAAGCGCGTTCGCATCATCCACCTCGTTAACGCGACCATCACGCGGGAGGCCGAGGCGCTTCTCGAGAGCGACGGCGGATATCTTCGCAAAGACCTGGAGAAGGACATCGTGCCCGCGGCAGTCATATCGAGGGGCAGCGGAAAAAGAATGGGCAAGGGGTTCATAACGGGCACCGGCGTCAATCGCGGCGCCTTCGCCACGACATTCATATGGGACACGTGCAACATCCTCACGGTGGGAAGCGACGAGGCCGACATGGCGAGCGCGGTCAACCGCCTGATCGACCTGCAGGGAGGCATCGTCGTCTCCAGGGAGGGGCACGTCATTTACGAGTTCGCCATGCCTGTCTACGGCATTATCTCCAATTCGCCGATGGAAGCGATCACCCGGAAGACGATGGAGCTGGACGGGGCGATGGCCGCCATAGGCGTCAGGATGGAGAACCCCTTCCTGGCGCTCCAGACCATAGCCTTCACCGGCCTGCCGTTCTTGAGGATCACGGACAGGGGGCTGGCGGATATCAAAGACAGGCGCCTGGTGCCGCTCTTCCTTTAGCGACATCTGTTGCAAAAGCTAAGACAAAAAGCGATAGGCAAGAAGCGATGCAAAAAAAGCTAAACCAATGCTCTTTGCGACTGGACTCGGCCGCTGGCCGCCGCAATCGTATAAAGCGCATTCATAAGGCGGCGGCAAAAGCGGGCTTTACAAAGTAAATAGTTGGGATGATAAGACTATCGATTATATTATAAGCCGTTTAACAAGGATGCTGTCTTAAGGGAAGCCGCACCGCTGCTTTGGTCTGATCGGCATACGGTCGCCGGCCTATCCCGCAGTCCCCTTTTCGGGGATTTTGTGGCAAATACGGCCTCACACCGCCGTTTTGGGTACAGTCCTCCCTTTGCCCAGACACGCTGAAACAGGCGAAAACATACTATCCCTCCGCTGCGTCCATCGTATCCCCCGGGATGTAAGGAATCTTTTCAGACAGCCGCGACATTCAGGTCACAAGTCTTAGACACGCCATTTTTGCGGATGCTATCATTCGGAAAGCAAGGGCATCACCGGACCAGAGGAACGGAAGATTATGGATGAGCCGACCGCAAGGACGGAGTTACCACTCAGGACGATGCTCAGGCCCAGCGAAGTGGCTTCTTTCTTACGCGTGTCCGAGCGGACCGTTTACCGTTGGTTCGAGCTCGGCCTCATCGAAGGCATCAGGATAAACAAGTCTCTGAGGATCAGCCGCGGCTCGATTCTGACCCTGTTGGAAGGCGGCGGACACGATAGATAACGCCTCGCCGATCTGCGTCCTTTTTGGAGCAGACAGTGCATTTTCGAGGGCGGTAGCGTGTCGATTCACCGGTTCGGCGCCAGGCTTCCCGGCCGTCTTTTCGAGAACGGCCGGCGCATCGGGCCTATCCGGCCTTGATGCACCCGCGTGGTCCGCAGGGCTTGCACGGGCCACCCCCTGCCAGCCGGACTCTTTCCCTTCCTACACGAAGCAGAAGATATCACAGCCAATGCCTCCCCTTGAGCGTCCTCGGCCTGGGCAAGACCAACCGTCGGTACTCCTCGTAGACGACGACAAGAGCATCCTGGGCATGCTTTCCTCATGCTTGAGCGCCGCCGGCCTGGATTCGATGTCGGCAGCGAGCGGCCGGGAAGCGATCGACAAACTCAGCCGGGCCGTATTCAACGTGGTGGTGCTCGACCTGTATCTCGGGGACGGTATCGACGGCCTGGACGTATTGGAGGCCATCAAGAAGGAAAATCGCGATACGGCTATTATCATGATGAGCGGCACTTCGACTGCCGAGATAAGAGAGTATGCGATTCGGAGAGGCGCATACGCTTTCCTGGCAAAGCCTTTCGACCCCGCGAGCCTCTTGCTGCTAATCAGGTCCGCCGGCTGCCGGGCAGCGTTGCCGGATCGATGATTCCCGGTCGGTCCTTCCGGTCTTCGGGAATGCGCCCGAGCCTTCAGGAGGTATTGTGGATATCGACAAGTTTCAGGACCTGCCCGATAAGACCCTGCTGAGACCTCGCGACGTGGCGGCGTTCCTGAGCGTTTCTCTTAAGACGGTCTATCGATGGTATCGGCAGGGGTCGATCACCGGGATAAAGGTCAGGGGCTCCCTGCGGATCTACCGGGGGTCCATCGTAAAGCTCATCGGCATGAAGTCCTGGGAAGAGTAAGCGAGGCTCCCCGTTCGGCCTGTGCACGTCTTTCCGGTCCCGCCCGTAAAGATTCGGGGCCTTTCGACTGTCTTCTTGCGAGGGAGCGGGCCCTAATAAGCAGCATTCCATCACCCTCCCCCATCATATTCACCGGGCCGGCCGGATTGGCGGCGACCGGCCCGGCAGCGGCCGAGCGCATAATCTCGGACGGCGGCCCCGAAGAGACGGCAAAGGGCCTGGGAAGTCTGCTCCATGAGACGCGGCGCAGGAAGAAATGTCTCTCCCCGCAGGTCGCCATCCCGTATGTCGATGAGACGTACGACGCGGCGATCGGCGCAGGGGCATACGCGGGAAAGTTCGCCGGGGCGGGCAACGGCGGCTACCTGTTCTTACTGGCGCCGCCCGAGAAGAAACAGAAGATCAAGGAGGCGCTGGGCGGGCTTGTGGAAGTTGCGATCAAATTCGAGAGTGAAGGGTCGAAGATAATATATCCGGCATAGCATCGAGATGGGCCTTGCCCGGCGAGCCTACCCGCTCACGAAAAGCGTTTATCAGCAAACAGTTGTCCTGATTTTTCCCGGTGCCTCCCTGCCGGCCGTCCCCGCCGTGCACCCCGTACGAATCCCCCGTACTACCTGCACCCACATCCTTCTATCTCCCGTTTAAAGAAGACCCTGAACCGATAGGAAAGCACACGGGGAGGCGCCGCCGTTTTGCGCAGCCGCGCGGGCCGGCCTGAAAGAGCGGAAACGGGCCTTGCACATCTACGCCTCTTTCAAAGACATGCCTTCGATGAACCTCTTCTGGAAATCGCCCGCGTGGGCGAGGTTTATCACCGTCACCCGCCGCACCGTCGCCTCCGCCTCATCCCGTGCTTTCCCGGATAGCAGGGCAGCCTTGGCCCCCTCACCGGCTGCATTTCCTACGGCCTTTATCAAGTCAAGAGCGACGTTCGGCAGCAGGCCTATGGCGCGGGCATTTGCCTTGTCGATGTAGCTGCCGAACGCCCCTGCAATGAGCACCTCGGTTAGGTCGCCCTCGTCTGCTCCCATCCGGGCGAGCATGATCTTGACCCCCGCCGTAATGGCCCCCTTGGCCAACTGGAGCTCCCTTATGTCTTTCTGTGTGACTGCGACAGGCGTCCCGTTCCGGCCGCCTTTCGCAATGACGAACTCCGGGCCGGACGGCCCCGGGACAACGCGCCGGCGCAGGGCACGCCCCGGCGATTTTTTGTCAGGCCCGGCCAGGCGGCCCGTTTCATCGAGGACTCCCGCCCTTCGCATCACTGCAAGGGCATCGACCAGGCCGGAGCCGCATATGCCTACAGGATCGACGCCGCCGATGGTCCTGACCGACAGCCTCGACCCCGATGCGCTCACGTGCTCGATGGCCCCCCTCATGCCGCGCAGACCGCTCGATATCTTCGATCCTTCGAAGGCAGGCCCTGCCGCGGTCGAGAGGGCGAAGAGCCGGCCCGACCCGTCCCGGCCGACGATCTCCCCATTCGTGCCTATATCGATGGCGAGGCCCGGCCCCCGGTCCTCATCGAAGCAGGTGGAGAGGATCACGCCTGTAGTGTCGGCGCCGATAAAGCTCCCTATGCCCGGCAGTACGTAGACGCTGCCCCCTGGGTGCATCGGCAGGCCCAGGGACGCCGCCTTTACCGAGACTGCTGCGCTCGTCACCGGCACGTACGGCGCAAGGGCCAGGTAATGCGGGTCGATGCCGAGGAAAAGATGGGTCATCGTGGTGTTGCCGGCGACGCAGACCTCGTACACGTCGCCGCTGCTCACGTCCGCACGCAGGCATGCCTCGCCCATAAGGCGGCCCATCAGGTCCCTTATCAGCCTGCTCAGGACCTCGACGCCGTCGGCCCGCTCGATGCCGTAGACGATCCTTGATATAACGTCGAAGCCGTGGCGGACCTGGGGGTTGAGGGCAGAGGCAACGGCCAGCTCCCGGCCGGAGGCAAGGTCGATGAGGTAGCCGACAACGGTGGTCGTCCCGATGTCGAACGCCATGCCGAGGACGCGCCCGCCGGGAGGCGGCCGCACGTCTGCGACCTCATTGCCGACAAGGGTTACCGCGCATCTGAACGAGCCGTCCCGGAGCTTTTGGCCGAGGTCGCGCAGGACCGGCAGATCGAAGGCAGGCCCGGCTGCACCGGCTTTGCGCAGGGCGCGCTCGAGGCGCTCCCTGTCCCCGGCCTGGTCTTCCATGCTCGGCGGCGCAAGATCGAGGACGACGCGCCTTACATTAGGGTCGAGCGCCCAGGCGCCCTGCACGCCCCCTTCTTCCATGATCTGCGCTGAGGCCGAAAGAGCCGTTTCCGGGACGCGGACGACAGCTTTGCCGAGGACCTTCGTCTGGCACATCAGGCGCTGGCCTTCCTTTAGCAAGCCGCGACGGAAGGCCGATTTTTCCACCGGCGTCGGCGCGCTCAGCAGCCCTTCCGCCTTTACTGCACACTGGCAGCACCTGCCCTTGCCCCCGCACGGCAGCTCGACCTCAAGCCCCGCCAGACCGGCGGCAACAGCCAGGGTCGTGCCGCTCCTCACCTTTACGACCCTGCCCCCCGGCTCGACATCCACCTCGATCAGCTTGTTCTCTTCCACGTAAAGGCCCCTCCCCACCGCCTGACCTTCGGTCCGCGCCGGCGCCTGGCGCCTCGCCTTGCGCGCACTGCACGCAAAAACCCTTACAGACCCCGATTATATGCCGAATCACGGCCTCTTGCAACTTGTCGATGCCCTGCTGTTTGCAGCAGGGCCACTGGTTAGACCGCCGGGAGGCAGGAAGAGATCGATTGTCCCACTGGTCCTTACGTGGTACAATGAAGAAAAAAGAAGCGGGGGGACGCTATGGAAGAGATACCCGTAGGAAAGGTGGAAAAATTCTTCGGAAAGATCAGCGTTGCGGCAATAAAGATAACGGCCGAGCTTAAGGTGGGAGACAGGATCAAGATCAAGGGCCACACGACCGACTTCGAGCAGACCGTCGATTCCATGCAGGTGGAGCACGCAACCGTGCAAAAAGTCGGCGCCGGCGACGAGGTCGGGATCAAGGTGAAAGAGAAGGTCCACGAGAACGACACGGTGTACGTCGTAAAAGGATGAGAAGGAGCGTTACTTCCCTCCCCTTGCACTACGGCAAGGCGCCGGGATGGCTTTTCGAGAGGATGCGGCAGTTGTCGGCTGCCATAGCCTCCCTTATCGTCGTAGAGTTCGGACCGGGCGAGCTCCTGAGGCGCATGGCCGATCCGGTGTGGTTCCAGGCCCTGGGCTGCGTGGTCGGGTTCGACTGGCATTCCAGCGGGCTGACTACCACATTGTGCGGCGCGTTGAAGGAAGGGCTGGCCCGGTCCGGGGAAGACCTGCCCGTCGCCGTATGCGGCGGCAAGGGGCGCACGGCCCTGCGGACGCCGGAAGAGCTGGCGGGCGTCGGGGCGCGGTGGGAGATGGACATGGGAGAGTTTATCGCTATGAGCCGCCTGTGCGCAAAGGTCGATAACAGCCTGGTCCAGGACGGCTACGACCTTTACCACCACGTGCTCGTCTGCTCGAAGGAAGGCGACTGGGCGGTCATCCAGCAGGGCATGAACGGCGACGCGAGGACGGCCAGGCGCTACCAGTGGCTCTCCCGGGACGACCTCGACGTTACATGCGAGCCCCATACGGGCATAACGTGCGACAAGACGGAGATCGGCCTCAACCTCGTAGCTGCGGAGAGCGGGGCAACCCGCGCCGCGACGGTGGAGTTCACGAAAGAGGACCCCGGCAAGATGGCCGAGGTGTGGAAGGACGTATGCCTGGCCATGCCCGAGCGACACTATATCACGCCGGGAGACATCGACGGCAAGCGGCTGGGAAAGGTCTTCAGGGCGCTCCACGAGTCACACCCTGCGGCCTATAAAGACCTGCTGGAGGTACGCGGCGTGGGACCGAGGACGCTCGCCGCCCTCACCCTCGTCTCCGAGATCGTATACGACGCGCCCCCCAGCTTCGCCGACCCTGCCCGGTTCAGCTTCGCCCATGGCGGCAAAGACGGCCATCCCTTCCCCGTTGACCGCAAGACCTACGACCGCTCGATAGATTTCCTGAAGGAATGCCTCGACCGCGCGCGGGTCAAGGACAGGGAGAAGATCGACGCCTTCAGGCGGCTGGCCCGGTACGAGGCCGTAGGCGCAGGCGGGGCGCCTTGACGGTGACGGCGAGGCAGCGCCGGGGCCACCCCCTATCGAAAAAGCACAAAACGCCAGAGACGGGATTATGGACAAAAGGAGACGGGAAAAGGCATACGCGGAATCGAAGGCCGGCATACTCGCCTGCCTCGCTAAGGCCCTCGATGAGGCCAAACGGTCTATCTTTGCGCGCGACGCAAGACGCTTGAGACAGGCGCGCAAGGCCGCCGGAGCGGAGCTCGCCTCCGGCCTTGCGCTTCTGGAAAGGGCCGGGAGAAACGAAAAATCGCAGCCCCTCAAGCGTCTCGCTGCAACGGCCGAAGGGCTGCTTCAGCGGATGCAGACAGGCCTTGAGGCCGATACGCCCATGACTGACAAGGCTGCCGTGCAGGTGAGCGAGCTCATCACGCTTGTAAGGGACGCGGCGAGAGACGCGAACGACATGGCGGCTGCCGGAAGGAGTCCCCGTTTCCGGCTCTACATCCTTTCGAATACCGCCCTCGTCGCCTGGAAGGTCCGGGAATGGACGGCCGGGAACGGAGCGCCAAAGGCGGCCGGCGCGTCGCGGTCCGCCTCCTCTCCGGCCGCCGCCTCTACCCTCTGCATGGATATGATGCGCCTGCTCGAAGGGATGGCGGACGATCTGGCCGCCGTCGCTCAGGATGCGTAAGCCCCTGCTTCTCTCCCCATCGGCCTTGGCCGAAAGGATAGCAAGGCTCGAAACAGTCGGGAGGATCCGGAACGGGCGGTTCGCCGGTCCCGTCTTCCTCGTCGGCGGCGCCTTGCGGGAGCTTGCGCTGGGCCGCTCGCCGAACGACTACGACCTCGCGCTGTCGCGCCGTGAGGACATCTCCCGCATAGAGGAGATATTCGGCGCACCCGCCTTCCTTCTCGGTAAAAAGCCCATCCAGACGCACAGGATCGCGGCGCACGGTCGCACCCTGGACATCACCGTACTGGCGGGGGGCATCGACGATGACCTGCGGCGGCGGGATTTCACCATCAATGCAATGGCTTACGCGATCGGCGACGGGAGGCTCCTCGACCCCCTCGGCGGGCTCGAAGACATCAAGAACGGCGTCATACGCTATCCCAGGAAGGAGTGTCTGAGGGAAGACCCGCTAAGGATGGTGAAGGCGGTAAGGCACCTCTGCTCGTTGTCCGGCTTCAGCCTCGACCCGGCTTTAGAGGACGCCATAAGAACGGAAAGAGCGCTCATCCGCCGGAGCGCGGCGGAGAGGATCAAGTACGAGCTCGACCTGATTATGCTATCGGCCAACCCTTCCCGCGGGATGCGGACTATGGAAGAGACGGGCCTTCTATTCGAGATATTCCCGGAGATGCTGCGTCTTGCCGAGATAGACACGGCGAAGCGCCTGCGGCCGAGTACCCTCGGCCACACGCTGGGCGGCTTCAGGCACGTGGGGAAGGTAAAAAGATTTCATCCTTTCACCGACATGGAGACGCGCCTGGCGGGCTACGGTCTCCTTTTTCACGACCTCGGCAAACCGGCGACATTCTCCTTCGACGAAGAGAAGGGGCGCGTCCATTTTTACTACCACGAGCGCCATTCGAGCGACATCGCAGCAGCGATCATGGAAAGGCTGAGGTTCAGCGCCTGGGAGGCGAGATCGGTAAAAAACCTCATCGAGAACCACATGCGCATCTTCCTCATAAGCACGGGAGAGGCCACGGAAAAGGCCGTGAGGAGGATCGTCTACAGGATGGAGGACCTCATCCCCGCCCTCGTATTTCTTACCCTTCTCGACCTCTACGGGAATTCGGGCGGACGGGAGAACGCATCGACCGCCCAGGTAAGGAAACGCTGCCGCGAAGTGCTTTTAGGGTACGCCGAATGGAAAAGCACGCCCCTGCCGCGGATCGTGACGGGTGATGACCTTTTGGCCGCAGGCTTCAGCGAGGGACCGGCGCTCGGACAGGTGCTCCGGGAGATACGGGAGAAGCAGATCTCCGGCGAGATCACCGAAAAAGCGCAGGCTATGGCATACGCCGTCTCAAGGCAGGCAGGCGGTTTTGAGGCTCACTGACTCCGTTTCCGCCTCGCGGTGATCGTCTCCCCGGCGACGCCCCAGTTGTCCGTCTCGACCTCGTCTATAACGACGAAGACCGTAGCCGGGTTCTTACCGAGCACGTCGCGTAGCAGATCTGTAACCCCCTTAATCAGCTTCTCTTTCTGCTCCGCCGTAACGCCTTCCCTGGTAACTTTGATGTTAACGTAAGGCACAAGGAACCTCCTTGGAAGATTCGACATTTCTTCGGACCCGCCGCCCGCCTCAATAGGCCGAGACAACGAGCCGTTCCGCCGCCTCTACCCTCACTCCGCCGCATTCCAGGCTAAAGCGGCCGTCCTTGCTCATCGTGGGCACGGTCACAATGAACGTGCCGCTGCCCTTTGATCGCGCAGGGAGCGGCCTCCCGTTGTAATAAACCGTCACGTCCTCTTTCGGCGGCGCGACGCGAATCTCTACCTGCTGGCCCCAGCGCACCGATTTGGGCTCGAAGGAAAAGCTCCACCCCACGGGCGCACGTTGCGCGACTCCATCAGGGGCGCTCCGGCCGGTCGACGCGCCTGTGCCGGACGACGCGGGCCGCGCCGCTCCCGAAGGCTTGCCAGGGGCAGGCCCGCTGAAATGGAGCGCGAAGCCGACGGCGAGGAGCGGCACGGCGCAGACGAGAAGCACCCGTGCCGTTCTTTTTCCTATATACGACTGCTTTCTCAAGCGGTTGGATACCACTATCGAAACAAGCAGCAAACCCAGCGCGATGATTATAGAGGGCAGCGGCGGAATTGTCACGACGTATTATAGCATGTCTATTGCGCTCTTTGCTTGAGTGCTCGTGGTGATTATAGGCCTGACGACTGTTGGTGGCTGGACTCTCGCCTGTGCAGGATCGCGATCTGCGGCGCGCTCTTCGCCTTGCGGCCTCCAGCGTACGTACAGTACAGCTTCCGGCCAGCAAGTCTCAGATCGCATCCACACCTCACGATCCCTTCAGACGCTCCCCGGGCTCGCAAACGCACACTTTCATAGTAAGACCGAGTCTTCATACCCGTACTCTAGCTCACTGTAAGCCAAGGCCCGCCCCGGCCACGGCCGCCGCAATCGTATAAAGCGCATTCATAAAGCGGCGGCAGAAGCTATTTTAGACCGCACTATCCAACGGCCCGGCATCCGCGCCTGTCTTTGAGTTATTGTTGCTCCTGCTCTCTCCCGAAATGGTAAACAGGCTGTCCCAAGAGGGGGATAATTTGGAAAGGGTACTTTGTTCCTGAAAGAGAGCATCCGGTCATTTTGACGGAGATTTTTTCTTTCAAATGGCAGTCAATGGAATCTCAGTCTTGACTTTTCAATGAATCAGTAGTATAAGAAAACGTTACTATAACATATTGATAATATTTAATTATTTGTTTTATTGTTTATTGAAATACATACCCAACTAACTAATTAAGGAGGACGAAATGGAAAAATACGAAAAGCCTAAAGCAGAAGAAATTACTGTAGAGGAGCAAAAACGTATTGAAATAACAGCAAACATTGCTGCACATCTTGCTTCCCATATAGCTGCACATCTGGTAGCACACGTCCCATATGTGACAGCACACGTCCCACATATTGATGTTCAGAACGTAGCTAATACTGCAGCTCATCTTGCAGCTAATATGGTATTAGGAAAAAAGACGAAGAAGAAGAATAAGTGATTGATAAACAAGTTCTTAACACTCAGTGAAAATACATATCCGTTTTTCTCTGCGAATATCTTTTATCTATGCATAGATAAAAGATATTTTAGGATCAACAAACAAGGTAGAAGAATATTGTCTTTCTGTGATGGATCTATATCCGTAGGAGAAATAGCCAACCTTATCAGAGAAGGATTTAACGATACCATAGAATATTGTGCCGATTTGGTAGATAAGGGCATACTGTGTATGCTTTCACAAAAAGCAGAAACAAAATGGCCCCTATGGCAAAAACATTTATTACCTATAAATGTTACATTAGATATAACTCAACACTGCAACATGAAATGTCCACATTGCTACAACAATGGCTCGGATAAAGAGAGCCCTGACATCCTATCTAAAAAAGAGGTATTAGCCTTACTAAAAGACCTTAAACACGCTGGGGTGAAAACAATAAATTTTGCAGGGGGAGAACCTCTGTTGCACCCTGAATTATTTGATTTCATAATAAAAGCAAAACAACAAGGTTTTGTGGTCGGCGTCTCAACTAACGGATTACTGTTGAGTGAAGCATTAGTAGATAAACTAAATGATACCGGTTTAGATAATATGCAGATCAGCGTAGACTATCCTGATAATAGACATGATGTCTTCAGAGGTAAAAAAGGTCTATTTGATAATATTATTAGGTCCATAAAAGAAATTAAACGTACAAATATGAAAATTCTGGTATCTACTACCATAATGTCTGAAAATATCCATCATATCCATGATATAAATAAACTTATAGCCAAACTCGGTGTAGATTATCATCTCCTCAATAGATTTATACCTATACAGAGAGGTAGAAAATTAGATCAAGATATTGATACTAAAGAATTGATCGAATGTATCTCTACTTTAGCCGCAGACCTTGATACGCCAATAATAAGCTGTGATCCCATAATTACCGGATGTATTCATTGCGGTGCATGTTCTACAAGCTTTGCAGTAACAGCCAATGGGAAAATAAAACCTTGTGTGAATTTTGATAAAGAAGTCGATTCTATAAGATATAATAATGTTAGGGATATATGGGATAAATCACCCTTATTTATAAGAATAAGAGAAGAACAAATCAGAAGTTTATTCAAGATTGAGGTTTTTAATTGTCCTTCTTATACATTAGCAAAATCTGGCGAATTACCCCTATGGATGACATAAAAATAAGAAAAGCAGTGGTTGATGATATAAAAACCATAGTTCTATTATTACAAAAGCTTGATATGTTTAACTACCCAGATATAGATGGGGAAACAGCTTTGCGAAGAGTCCTTAATAACAATAACGCTATATGGCTGGTTGCAGTAAAGGATGCTGGTGTCGTGGGTTCGGTCAGAGGGTGTTGGGACGGCTCTAGGGCCATAGTCCATCAGCTTGCAATAGACAAAAAATACCACCATCAAGGTATAGGAAAATTACTTGTCGATTCCATAATACAAGAATTTGCTAGATTAAATATTCCAACCGTAAGTGTAACAACAACAGAAAAAAACAGGGCCTTTTTTGAGAAAAGAGGTTTTAGCAAGACCGAAGTTTTTTTAATGTTGAAATCTCTAGATACCTAAAGAGGCCTATCGCCCACTTGGCATCAACTCCAGTTTAGGGGGACCACGGGGACGTTCTTCACTTCTTTCACTTGTTCAGCCGCAGAAGCTGCGCTTCTCAAAATGAACTACCCCGCAGCAGAGCTGCGAGGTACCAGAGGCGAAAAACGCTTTCTATGACAGGCCAAAAACTTTACCACGGAGCAGAGCTCCGAGGAATCTTTAGATTGAAGTGGTACCCATAAAAAGGCCTTTGTCGAGAAAATGGGCTTCCCCCTGCAACTTGTCTCTTGACAAAGTTGCCTCCACCCCGTCGAACCCAGGTTCTTTTGCTCTTTTTGGAGTAGCCCCCCTTTCAACCGGACACCCATACAAACCTAATTTTGGTTGTAGTAATAGCCTCAGTGCTAGTACTATAACCAAACAGAAGGAGGCGTATGGGTCCGGTAGAGATCATCACAT
>Ga0326727_10010932_pt1 | contig 21373 bp, 15 predicted proteins | sample MB2enrmetagenome_FD_207643 | JGI IMG/M metagenome (GOLD analysis project Ga0326727, IMG submission 207643) | Lab enriched peat soil microbial communities from McLean, Ithaca, NY, United States - MB29MY | ecosystem: Environmental > Terrestrial > Soil > Wetlands > Peat | place: USA: New York...
GAAGGATAGCCAGGTTTCATTGCGCGCCTCCCGGCGTCACGCAGCAGCACCGGCAGCGAGATTAATCGCGCTGCCACGAACTTCAGTCGATCGAAAGAGAAAATCGTGCGTGCCTGATTCCACAAATCCATTGGCGGCCCAGCGGTCGACATCGGCCGGTTCCACCGGAGTCAGGAATGAATCCAGCTTGTTGCAGCGATATCCGCGCTTCCAAAACACTTGGAAGGTTTCAGCAAAGGTCATGTTGATTCCGCCCGGAACGACCTCCCCGCCGAGCAGTATTTCAACCAGCCAGGTGGGCTTAGGATCTCGATCCAGCGTTTCCAGGGCTCCAGCGAGGACGTCCATTTCAAATCCTTCAACGTCCATCTTGATGAGCAGCCTTTGGTTCTTGAATCGACCGGCCACGACGGTATCGAGGGTAGTAAGCGGCACCAAAACGGATTGCGATTCGCGTGCTTGGGCCCAGTCGGGAACGAACGACGCTATGCCGCCAAATCCGTAGATGCGTCCCAAACCGCGATGTCCGCCAAGGCCGAGGGGAAAGATCTCGACATCGGAAAACTGGTTTTCCCAGAGGTTTCTGTAGAGGAAGTTCAAGTTTCTGGAGGATGGTTCAAACGCCACTGTAGGCTTGCCGCATCGCGCCGCCAGGCAAGAGTAGAATCCAACGTTCGCGCCAATGTCGAGCACCGCGTCGTGGGTCTTCACCAAGGCAAGAAATGCCTCGATCTCCTCGGCCTCCCATTCCTCCCTGGTCATCGATGGGTCGCCTGCCAAAGTAAAGCCGTACCTTGTCTGAATTGAGCGGCGGCGATTTGTCGCATCCCGCAACAGCCGGTACTGCCGCCCGAGCGGCGGCGCGTAGGTGTCGATAGCTTTGCGGCATCCTGACAAGAGCATGTTCTCCTCCTAAAGCCGTGTTTCGTTGTGTGACTCGACTCCTCGGTTCATTCCGGTTGGCCCGCACAAATCAGAATGGGAATCATGTTCAGATAGTTACGGCGTGCGCGCGCGAAGATCGCCAATGCGAATGGCAGTCCGACAACCGCGGTCGCAACAAAGTAACTGAGCGCCGCACCGGTGTTACCCCATCGTGCTGCTGTGAACGCCGCAAGCAACAGAGTGAGCGAGGCGACAACCAGCGACTGCGCTAGAAATGGTTCGCTCTTGAAGGAGCGCAACAACAAGGCAAGACTTTGCACGATGAAGTTTGCCCCCGCCGCCAGCATCAGCACAGCAAACAGTCTTGGCGAAACCATGCGCGCCGCCAACTTGGGAGCCACCGAGGTCAGAATCAACGCGAAACCGGCTGCAGAGAGCGCGATAACGCCGAATACGGCCATAGATTGGCGCAGGGTGCGCAAGAAGAGCCGGTCGAGTTCTTCAAACTGCCGTCGTGCGATCAGGCGCCCGAAGGGCGTGGCTTTGGGCGAGGTCCAGGCCAGTGCGAGGACCGTCATATATGCGGTAATACTGATCGACATGCCGATCTGCCCGGCCTCGACCGCTCCTCGACAAGCGAAGATGATGGGGATGAAGATTTGCGCGGTGAAGTAGGAGCACATCCAGCTGACCGCGATGCGCCACTGAAAGGGCCAGACCTCAAGGCTCCATTCAATGGCTGCTTCTCGGACCGGGTAGCGCAACAGTCCAACGAGAAAGTGGCGGCGCTTAGACAGGAAGAAGGCTCCGGCGGCGACATAACCTGCGATTGCCAGAGTGGGCGAGTAGAGACCGTGATGCAGCAACATGGGCACCCACGCAAATACCGATGTGGCGATTGCCTGGCGGAATCGCATCGAAGCTACTGCGCGCACTTGCCCGCATCCCTCGATGAACGAGTAGAAGGGCGCGCACCACAGGCCCAGCACTGACGCGGCCACAGCGGTGATCCATGGTCCTTGCCAGGCAACCAGCGTTGTTCGAGGCGTTGCTTGGCGAGCGAAGAAGACCATCCCCAGCGGAACCAGGATCAATCCCATGGCCAGTGCGGCCACGGTGTACCAGCGCAGACTGAGTTGCAGCGCCGAGGCTAGACGCGCGTGGGCTACAGGATCGCCGCTCACTGTGCCATCCTCGTGCAACATCAGGTGAATGCATTCGTGCGCGGCCAACTGCTGAATCACCAGGGAGAAGCCCATCTCGAAGACCAACTGCAACGAGACCAGGCTGAGCAAGGTGTAGTAGTAGCCCTGTTCGTCGGGACTGAGAAAGCGCACAATGAGCAGGACCGTTCCAATGCTGCCCGCAATGTTCACGAGGCGCGCCAGAAACGTGTAGGCGACGGCGCCATCCATTCCCAATACGCCCCGAACCCTCATTGCCATGCGCCCACGGCGAGCTCTTCCAGAGCGGCTTGCCACGAATGGGAGCGCCGGCGCGAGCGAAACAGAATTGCAATGACTTCGCAAATCGCCGCGGTCAGCAAAGCAAGCGGAAAAGAGCAAGCCAGCACTCCCAGGGCGATCCAAATTCTATAGCTAGAGGTGGGCCGGTCAGGCGCGACAGCCGGATCGACGACTTGAACCAGTGCGCCCTGGCGCGCTTCATCGACGCGGGCCCCCTCGTATTGACGCGTCAAGAGATCTTGCACCGTCTCGCGATACTTCACTTCACGAAGGGCGCGGACATAATCGAGGCTGGCCTGAGTTACCGTGCCCTTGGGCGCAATCAGGTCGCCCGTTTTGCGATCGCTGGCCGCATCCATCGCAGCTAACTGTCCCTCAATGCTTGCCAACTCCTGCTGCGCCCGCTGCAAGTCCGGATTCTGCTCAGCGGCAAACTCGCGCATGGCTCTGATCTCGATCTGCTTGGACGCAAGCTGGCCGCGCAACACCGCCGCCGATGCGATCATGGTGCGGTCCTGACCGTCGACGTCAATCACGCCGGTGCGTTGTTCGGTCTGCTTCATTTCCTCTTCGGCACGGGTCAGATCCTCTCGCGCGATGGTCAGTTGCCGCTCATAGAAGAGCCTCCGCTGCGCTGCCTCGGTAATGGCCAGCGTGGCCGTGAAGCGCCGGTATTCCTCCAGCCAGCCGTTGGCCAATTCCGCCGCGCGGCGCGGGTCTGAATCGGTCACCGAAAGGTGAATCAGTCCGTCCTTCAGGCCGTTGTCGATCTGCGTATGCTTCTCCCAACCCTTGCGGGCCGAGGACAGGTATTTGCGCCGATAAAGCTGTTGCAGATGAAACCGCGCCACCATCGCATCCCCCACCGTACGGCTTTTCAACAATGCGACCTGTTGATCGTTGGGATTCTTGATGCCCAGTCCGCCCCCGCCTGCGGCCGCCAGCTGCCCCATGCCGCTTAGCTGCGCCATCATCGCCGCCGACGAAGAGGCGCCGCCCGACTGCGGCGGCAAAATGACCACCGTAGCTGTATAACGATTGGGCAACAGCAGCGCCACTGCGCAACCTGCGACGGCCAATGCGGCTGCACTTCTCCCAATCAGTTTTTTCCACTTGATGGCCACATGCAGCCATATCAGCAGGGAGCCGGCGGGAGTGCGGTGGGCGTGAGTGAGCGGTTCTTGTTCTTGCGTTGGCACGCGGTCATTCCTCATCAACGAAACCAAGATGATCCGTGCGGCGGGCATCAGGCTCCGGGCGTTGCGCGATACCGGCAACTCGCACTGCGACGATTAACTACCAAGTCGAACAGCCGGGAAAACTGTGTCTTAGATTAAGGGCACTGGAATGGATTGCCGAGACGGAATCACCGTGATCAGGCAGCCGGCGTCAAGAATGGGAATAGACCGATGAAGTTGTCCACTTCTGGAACAACCTTCTTGATGTTCTGTGCTTTGACCTTCTCTCGGGCAACGGTTGAAGAAACAATAAAGAGTCATGAGAATCCGTTCATCTGTTTTCCCTGTGTATCAAATTGCTGGACTGGTTGGGCTCGGGATCGCTTCGGTCCTTCTATTCTCTGCGACCGCATTGCACGCGCAATGTGCGGAAGGGGATGACCCCGATTCGCTGGGCTGTCAAAGTCCACCGCCCTCTCAGCCCCAGGCTGCGGCGCCTCCCGCGACGTTGAATGTTGAGGAACGGACGTCGGATCAAACGCCGGCCGCCGACCGCTCTACCGAGGCTTCGGCCAACGGAAGTCTCGCGGGCGGCGCAACCTACACAGAAAGCGCGCTGCGCATGAGGCGCTTAAGAGCGGAAACGCGAACGGATCCCCCCCAGCCGCCCAATGCATTCCAGGATTTTGTATTCGCTTCGGTGGGCCAGATGTTGCCAATCTACGGAGCCAGACTGTTCAATGCTCGGGCAACTGGATTTGTTCCAGCCGATCACGGGCCTGTACCGGGAGAGATGATTATCGGCGCGGACGATGAACTGCGCATTCGAGTTTGGGGTCAAGTCAATTTCAGCGCCAACCTGCGCGTGAGCCGCGAGGGAGATATATACATCCCCAAAGTCGGCGCCGTGCACGTGGCCGGACTGCCGTTCTCCGCGATCGCCAGCCACTTGCGCGCGCAGATGGAGCGGGTCTATCGCAACTTCGAGCTCAGCGTCGATCTGGGAGAGGTTCACACCATTCAGGTTTATGCCGCAGGCATGGCTCGCCAGCCGGGCGAATACACGGTCAGTGCCCTCAGCACTCTGGTGGATGCGGTCTTTGCCAGTGGAGGGCCGTCATCGGCGGGATCGATGCGCCACGTGCAGTTGAAGCGCGAGGGCAGGGTGGTGACGGATTTCGACCTCTATGCGCTGCTGATCGAGGGCGACACAACCGGCGATGTGCAACTGCAGCCTGCCGATGTACTTTACATTCCGCCTGCCGGGCCTCAGGTTGCGCTCATCGGTAGCGTGCGCCAGGCCGGCATCTATGAATTGCGCGGCGCGGAAACCATCGGCCGGGTTCTCGACGATGCCGGCGGCATGACAGCCATTGCCGCCGCTGCGAAATTGTCGGTGGAGCGCGTCGAAGATCACGCGCGGCGCCGTGTCTTTGAGACCACGACCGACTCTGCGGGGCTGGGGACTTTGCTTGCCGACGGCGATATTGTGCGCATCGATCCCATCATCTCCCGCTATAGCGAAGCAGTCACGTTGCGCGGAGCGGTCGCCAATCCTGGGCGTTTTCAGTGGCACGTGGGCATGCGTTTGAGCGAGTTGATGCCGGATCGCGACGCACTGTTGAAACGCGACTACTGGTGGCAACGCACCAGACTCGGTTTTCCTGCGCCACAACTTGCCGCGCCCGCAAGCGGGGAAGGCGCGACGGAAAAGCTAGCCGCCGTGCAGAGCCCTGGAGCACAGACCAATTGGAATCGCGCCGTGATCGAGCGCCTGGATTCAGCCACCATGACCACCCGGCTTATTCCTTTCAATCTGGGCAACCTGGTCCTCGATCACGATATGTCTGAGGATGTCGAGCTCAAGCCCGGCGACGTGGTGACCATCTTCGCCCAGAAGGACATCCAGCTCCCGATCGATGAGCAAACGATTTATGTGGAGTTGGCGGGTGAGTTTGTCCATCCCGGGATCTACAGTGTTTCCGTCGGCGAGACACTTCACTCAGTGGTTGAGCGCGCCGGAGGGCTGACCGATCGGGCTTATCTCTATGGATCGATTTTCACGCGAGGAAGCACGCAGGCGCTGGAACAGCAACAGCTGAACGAATACGCTGACCGGCTCGAACATCAGATGGAGCGAAACAGCCTGGGGCTGGTGAGCGCTTCGAGCGGCTCAGGACAGCAATCTGTTTCGCTCGCCGGGCAGCAAGTCGCGTCCGCCAATCATGAACTGATCGCGCGCATTCGGCAAGCTCACGCCAGCGGGAGGGTCGTACTCAAGATGAAGCCGCAAAGCGCGGGCTTGAGTGCGATTCCCGATCTTCGACTGGAGGATGGCGACCGGCTGGTGGTGCCGTTCGCTCCCGAAACGGTGCAGGTGGTTGGCGCTGTTTTCAATCAGCACGCATTTCTTTACAGCGAAAATGCCAAGGCGAGGGAATACCTCGAGCTCGCCGGCGGCCCCAACCGGGACGCGGACCGCAAGCGCATCTATATTCTGCGGGCCGACGGGTCGGTCATTGGCCATGTTGACCGCGACTCAGCGTTTGGAGTTGATTTGGCGAAGCTGCAGCTCTACCCTGGCGATGCCATCGTGGTTCCGGAGAAGGATGTACGCCCCTCGATGTCGAACCAGCTGATGATCTGGAGTCAGTTCCTATCGGAGTTTTCGCTGGGTGCGCTGGAGGCGAGCGCGATCAAGTAGAAAGCACGCCAGCAAGGGCGGAGTCTGGCGCGCGGATTTCTTCGATGGACTGCCTTGCAGAATTAGAGCGTTCTCATCTTTCGCGCTTTTCGATGTCTTGAAGGCAGAGTTGAAGAAACGGCGCCTTGCGCGCTGGTGTGTCTTCTTGTCTCATATACGGGTTAAGGAGCGAAAGCTATACATCCGGCCCGAGTTATGCATGGACTCACTTCCGATAGCAGCCTTATTGAGTTTCGTTCATCGCGGTTCCAATTACGGAACGGTTCCATTCATAACTTGCTCACCCTTCCATTTATCTTGCTAGGCAATGTTTCCTACACAGTTAGGGACGATGATTCAGTTATGGCCGAGTTGCACCAGGGCCACGAACTTCACTGAGGCATTTCATAGGCCCGAAGAGTGGTTCTATGCCTGAGTGCCCTGCCGTGGCTCGCGTAAGGTCCGAGCATCAATTACATGATCGAGGCTAAGATCGATGCAACTTCCCGTTTTAGAGAGTGAGTCGAGTGCATTTGCGACTCCGCAATGGGTTCTTCCCGAGGCGCTGAATCCCGGGCAGACATTTGTCGCTCAGGATGCGTGTTTTGAGAACCCAGTTGCAAGCGAGTGGAGTCTCTCCCGTTCAAAGCGAGTTCTGGATCTCTCGATTGCGCTGCTTGCCCTTTCTGCTTTCGCCGTTCCAATGCTGGTTATCGCGATCTGTGTAGGTCTATCTTCTAAGGGGCCAATCCTCTTTGTGCAGGATCGAGTCGGCTGCAAGGGGCGTCGGTTTTCCATATACAAGTTTCGCAGCATGGCCGTGGACGGACCTGGCGGTCCTGGGCTCACCGGGGATGGGGATAGGCGGATTACGACATTGGGCCGATGGATGCGCCGGTTCAAGCTCGATGAACTGCCGCAGTTTTATAACATCCTTTGCGGATCAATGAGTTTTGTCGGTCCGCGGCCAAAGCTGCCGCAATATGCGGCGATCGCAAACATGCCTTATCGCCCTGGGATCACGGGAGCCGGCACGCTTGCTTTCCGCCATGAGGAGCAGATTCTGCGCGACATTCACCCTATCGATCTCGATGCGTTCTATGCCCGCCGGATCAAACCGCTGAAGGCGCGTATCGATGTGCGCTATATGAGCCGTGCCACGCTCTGGACGGACATGCGGTTGCTCGCCGCGACGTCTCTTGCTTGCATCATGCTTGCCCGTAGCCGAGGCACTCTGAGGGGCCAGGAAAAAGAGATGGAAAGGATCAGGCAATCTCGCACGCCTGTCGAAGCTGCCGATTTTGTTTGAACTTCACGACGAAAACGCACCGTGCTCCGAAGAAGCAAGGGCTCCAAGCGCGTCGGAGGGGAGTTCTCACCCGTGATTGACCTTCTGATCGGCCTGGCATTCGTAGGATTGATGCTTGCGCCGGTGGTTTCGGCTGCATTCTGGCACGGTAAATCCCCACAACTGGACAACTGAGGCATTCACTTGCCTATGGCTTCGATGGGATCTCCCCGCTCTTTTTCGGGAACAGCGAATCGAGCAGGAGAAGACCGGCGCCGATGACGATGGAGGAGTCGGCTACGTTGAAGTCGGGGAAGTGATAGCTGAAGATGTGGACTTCAATGAAATCGACGACCGAGCCGTAGAGGATGCGGTCGTGCACGTTGCCCAGGGCTCCGGCAAAGATGAGCGCGAGCGCAACGGTAGTGAGGGTGAAGCGATCACCTAGCCTGACCATCGCGATCAGGACCACCAGCGCGGCAAAGAGCGTGAAGCAGATCAGCGCCCAGCGGACGGCGTGGGGCGATGCGGAGTTGGCGAAGAGCGAGAAGGCCGCTCCGTCGTTGGTCCAATGGGAGATTCTGAGGACGCGAGGGATGATAGGAATAGCGCCGCCCAGGCGTATGTGCAGCGCGACCCAGGTCTTGGTCATGCGGTCGGCAAAGATGACCAGCGCGGAGATGAGCAGGAGCCAGGGCAGGCGGCGAGGAATGAGCTTGCTCACGAGGCAATCTCCGTTGGCTGCGGCGGTTCGATGCCCATTTCTTTTAGGGCGGATTGGCAGCGGGTGCAGACGTTCTGCCAGATGCCGTAGCTACTAACATCAGGCATGAAGTTCCAGCAGCGGGCGCATTTGTGGCCGCTGGCGGGAAGGACAGCCATTTCATAACTTGTGCCTTCAAATATCTGGACCTCGGAGACGTTGAGAATCTCCTTCAGTCCTGCAAAGTGTCGCTTGAGCAAGTCGAATAACTTACCGGGCGCGGTGATTTTGAGTTGCGCCTCAAGCCCCTTGCCGATCAGTTTTGCCTGGCGCTCGTTCTCAAGCAACACCAAAGCCGCATCACGTACTACGAAGAGTTGCTTCCATTCCTCCAGCAAAGGACCAGGGCCCTCGGAAAAGATCTCTGAAGGCGCAGGGAATTGCGCCAGGTGCACACTGGCTTCGCGGCCTTCAACTTCGGGCAGGTAATCCCAGACTTCATCGGCGGTGAAGCTGAGAATGGGCGCGACCAGGCGGACCAGCGCTTCGGTGATCTTCCAGAGAACGGTCTGCGCCGAGCGCCGTGCGGCCGAGGTTGGTGCGAAGGTATACATGCGGTCCTTGAGCACGTCGATGTAAAACGAACTCAAGTCAACGATGGCGAATTCGTTCACAGCATGGTAGACGCGATGAAACTCGAAGGCCTCATACCAAGCTAGAACCTTTTCGGTTAGTTCACGGGTGCGGGCGAGCATGTAACGGTCGAGCGGCAGCAGCTCGGATTCCGGGACCTGGTCGCGGCTGGGGACAAAGCCGTGCAGGTTGCCGAGCAGAATCTTGAAGGTATTGCGCAGTTTGCGATAGATGTCTGCACAGCGCTGCATCAGGTTTTCGCTGGCGGCCATGTCTTCCCGGAAATCGATGGACGCGACCCACAGCCGGACGATCTCTCCGCCGAGACGATTGGCGATATCGACGGGATCTACGCCGTTGCCCAACGACTTCGACATCGCCCGGCCTTGCTCGTCGAGGGTCCAGCCGGCGGTGGCGACGCGGGAGTATGGGGCGCGCCCGCGCAAGGCTACCGAGGTGAGCAGCGAAGAGTGGAACCAGCCGCGATACTGATCGGCGCCTTCGAGGTAAAGGACTTCAACGCCCTCGCCGTTTTCGAAGGCGGTGTAGGCGTGATTCAGGTCGGGATCGGCTTCGGCAACGGCGAACCAACTGACTCCGGCGTCAAGCCAAACGTCGAGGATGTCGGTTTCTTTGCGGAATTCGGTACCGCCGCATTGGGCGCAAACGGAACCCGCTGGGAGCAAGGCATCTGCGGCGGGCGTGCGCCAAGCCTCGATGCCCTCGCGTTCGACCAAGGCGACCAGAGCGCGATTCAATTCCGCCGAGATGATCGGCTGGTTGCACTGCTGGCAAAGAAAGACGGCGACGGGCACGTCCCAGAACTTCTGGCGGCTAATGCACCAATCGGGCCTGGTGGCGATCATATTGGTGATGCGCACCTTGCCCCAGGCCGGGTCCCAGACCACCTTATCGATCTCTTCAATGGCCAGTTGGCGGAAGGTGGTTTCGGTTCCATCGGCTCGCTTCACGGGGGTCTCCATGCCGATGAACCACTGCTCGGTGGCGCGGAAGATCACCGGATTGTGGCAGCGCCAGCAGTGGGGGTAGGAGTGTTCCAGATCGGCTACAGATAGCAGCGCGCCGGCCTCTTCGAGCATGGCGACGATGACGGGATTCGCGGCCCAGACCTTCAGGCCTTCGAAGGCAGGCGGAACGGCGCGGTTCCAGGCGGCTGGGTCCACGTGGACGCGGCCAGCGGCGTCTACGCGGCAAGTTGGGTCGAGGCCGTATTTGACACCTGTATAAAAGTCGTCCGCGCCGTGGGAGGGTGCGGTATGAACTGCGCCGGTTCCCTGATCGGCGGTGACGTACGTGGCCAAAACACCGAGAACGCTGCGGTCGAGAAATGGGTGCTGGAACGTGACGCGGTCGAGGATCGCGCCCTTGAAGCGGGCGAATTCGTTCACCTCGCCAAGATTGCAGGCGGCTACGGTCGCGGCTGCCAATGCTTCGGCAACGATGTAGGTGTTGCCATCGGCGGTTTCGAGCGCAACATAGTCGAAGTCGGGATGGAATGCAACGGCCAGGGACGCGGGCAGGGTCCACGGCGTAGTCGTCCAGATGATCGTCGAAACCTGCTTGCCGGCAAGCCCGGGATCGATGGCCGATGGGTTCGATGTGAGTCGGTAGCGCACGTAAATGGAAGGGCTGGTGTGCATCTCGTACTCGATTTCGGCCTCGGCGAGCGTGGTACGGTCGTGGATGCACCAGTAGACAGGCTTGAGCCCGCGATAAACGAAACCCTTCTCAAGGAAGCCGTAGAACGCTTCGAGGGTGCGGGCCTCGTAATCGCTGGACATGGTCTTGTAAGGCTTGTCCCAGCGGCCAAAGCAACCGATGCGCTCGAATTGCGAAGTTTGAAGATCGACGTACTTCTGCGCATAAGCGCGACAGGCTGCGAGCACTTCGGCGACGGGCAGGTCGAGCCTTTTGCGGCCAAGCTTCTCTTCCACCTTGATCTCGATGGGCAGCCCGTGGCAGTCGAAGCCGGGGACATAGGGTGCGTCAAATCCAGCCATGGTCTTGGACTTGACAACGAAGTCCTTCAGGCCTTTGTTCAGCGCATGGCCCAGGTGGATTGGGCCGTTGGCGTAAGGTGGGCCGTCGTGCAAAATGTAAGCCGGGCGTCCCTGGCCTGCCTTGCGCAGTTCTTTATAGAGACCGAGCGAGGCCCAACGCTCAAGCCGAAGTGGCTCATTCTGCGGTAGATTGGCCTTCATCGGAAAGGCGGTTTGGGGCAGGGTAAGGGTCGCCTTCAACTCGGGCGCTGCGGGCATCGTCACTCCAATGGACAGTCGAAAGGTTGTTCAATGGTTAGTGTAAATGGCTGGGAAAGAATTTTTCAGTAACAACTGTCAGCTTGGCTCGTCTATTGATTATGGAAGTCGCCGGTAATCGGAAATATGGGACTTTGGAATGCCGGCTGGTTTTCCGGCAAGACAAAACCGGCATATGTCGAGCATAATGGATGATGGGCCAAGGAGACGGGAAGTTTCTGTCGCCCTGGTCTAAGACAACCGCAGCAGCAGAAACCATGGAAAACGAAGAGCCTATGTCAGACACAGAATCCCAAGCCGCGGTCCTAACCGGCCACGAATTCGACGGCCTGCTCGGCAAGGCATTTGAGGAGAAGCCCATCTGGGTAGGGCTCTACGAGAGCTTACGGGATGTGTTCTTTCCTCCTCACCTTCCGCCGCTGGAACTGACCTCGACGCCGATTCCTGTCCCGGATCGCATGGCCGTGAAGCCCAACCCTTGGGCCATAGGCATTTCGTCGGGCGTCAATCTGGCCATCGTTGCAATGCTGCTATTCATCGGCGTGAGGACAATTGTCAATGCCGTGAATAAGCCGAATGAAAACGCGACGGATGTGGACGTGAGCCTCTACAAGGCGCCGCATGCGGATCAGGCGAACGGCGGCGGCGGCGGCGGCGGCGAACACAGCATTGTCGATCCGATCAAGGGACATCTGCCCAAGATCGAGAAGAATCCCATAGTTTCTCCCCAGGTAGAGACGGTAGACAAGCCCAAGCTGGCGATGGAGTCGGCGATCATGGTGCAGCAGAACATTACGCTGCCCGACAACCCGACGCTTCCGACGATCGGCGTCAAAAGTTCCGCGAACGTAACGTTGCAATCGGGCGGGCAGGGTTCGAACGGCATTGGTAACGGTTCCGGGGGCGGACTGGGCAATGGAACAGGGGACGGATACGGGCCCGGCTATGGCGGCGGCGCAGGCGGCGGGTTGTATCGGGTTGGCGGCGGAGTTACAGCGCCCGTTGCACTGAACCAGGTTGAGGCTGAGTTCTCCGACGAGGCGCGCAGGGCCAAGTATCAGGGCGTTTGCATCATCTCGCTGATTGTGGATGCGCAGGGGAATCCGCAGAACCCGCGCGTGGTTCGCACGCTGGGGATGGGCCTGGACGAAAAGGCACTGGAGGCGGTTCGCAAATACAGGTTCAAGCCGGCAATGAAGGGCAATACACCGGTGCCGGTGATGATATCGGTCGAGGTCAACTTCCGCTTGTATTGAAGAATTGAACAGAAGGTAGCAGAAGGGGCGGAGCGCGCGGCGTTTCGCCTTTTTTGTTTCTTCGGAAGAGGAATGTGAACCGATCAAGACAGTCGCAAAAAGAATGTGAATCACAAAGATCAACTGCTTTGAAAGGGCACGGCTTCAGCCGTGCCAATTTCATGGCTTGAAGGCTTTCGGCTTCAGCCGCCGAGGGATGTTCTTGGACAGCTTAAAACCTTCCCTCGGGGGCTAAAGCCCGGGACCCTCCTGTCGCATTTGCGGCACGACTGAAGTCGAGTCCTTTCAAAGCGCGTGTTTCTCGCGCTTGGGGCCGGTTTGCAATTGCCATTGTGAAGCGATTCAGGTCGCAGCAACGGCTGCTTTTTTGTGGTAATCTTCGCTGGGCGAAATGTGGAGGGAACGGCGATGATTCTGCGGCGGAGACTGGGCGGTTTAGCGGGTGGATTGGCGGGGCTGGCCATTGGATTGGGGCTGATTGCGGGGTTTCCGAGGGCTGCGATGGCGCAGGCGGATTACCCCTTCCGCGACACGAAGCTTGGCGACGACCAGCGCATTGACGACCTGTTGGGCCGATTGACAGTGGAGGAGAAGATCCTGCTGATGTCGGACCATCCGAAGATACCGCGTTTGGGGATTGAGTTTTCCGGCCAGGTGGAAGGACTGCATGGGTTGGCGTTGGGCGGGCCTGGGGGCTGGGGCGGCCGAGGCAGACAGCCAATGCCGACGACGACCTTTCCTCAGGAAAAGGGATTGGGCGCTACCTGGGACGCGGGATTGCTCAGGAAGATTGCCGCGCTGGAGGGCTACGAGGCGCGCTACGACTATCAGAGTCCGACGATCGGGCGGGGCGGGGTCATTGTCCGTGCACCGAATGCGGACCTGAGCCGAGACCCGCGCTGGGGCCGCACCGAGGAGTCGTATGGCGAAGACCCGTTTCTTGTAGGAACGTTGACTGTGGCCTTTGCGCAGGGATTGCAAGGCCCCGATTCAAGGCATTGGCAAGCCGCATCGCTGATGAAGCACTTCCTGGCCAACGAGAACGAAAACGGACGAACTCATACTTCTTCAGACTTCGATGAGCGGCTTTTTCGGGAGTATTATTCCGTGCCGTTCAGGATGGGGTTCGAGCTGGGCGGCTCACGTGCTGTGATGGCCGCGTACAACGCCTGGAACGGCACGCCGATGCTGATCAATCCGGTGCTGAAGGCCGTGATGATTCCCGAGTGGGGCAACAACGGTCTGATCTGTTCGGATGGCGGCGCGCTGAGTCTGCTGATTAGCTCGCACAAGGCCTTTGCCGACAAGGAGCATGGCGTTGCCGCGGCGGTGAAGGCGGGCATCAACAACTTTCTCGACTCGTACAAAAGCGACCTGGCCAAGGCATTGAAGGATGGGCTTCTGACCGAAGCGGACATGGACGCATCGTTGCATAACGAGCTGCGTGTCTTTCTGCGGTTGGGCGAGATGGACCCCGCGGGAGTAGACCCGTATGCGGAGATCGGCGTACAGACCGCCGGCGCGCCGCCGTGGCAGCTTGACTCGAGCAAGGCGCTGGCGCGGCTCGCGACAGATGAGTCGGTGGTGCTGTTGAAGAACGAAAACAGCACTCTGCCCCTTGACCGGACCAAGCTGAAGACCATTGCGGTGATCGGTCCGTGGGCGGATCAAGTGCTTCTGGATTGGTACAGCGGAACCCCGCCGTATGCGGTTAGTTCACTGGAGGGGATTCGCGAGGGCGCCGGCGCAAATGTGAACGTGCTGTTCGCCGACGGGTCGAACACGGCGGAAGCAGCGACGCTGGCCGGCAAAGCTGACGTGGCGATTGTGGTGGTAGGCAACCATCCGGAATGCAATGCAGGCTGGGACCAGTGCCCGACGCCGTCGAACGGCAAGGAAGACGTGGATCGCAAGACCATAGTGCTGGAGCAGGAGGAACTGGTAAAGCAGGTCTTCGCGGCCAATCCACGGACGATCGAGGTGCTGCGGTCGAGTTTTCCATACGCGATTGTCTGGAGCCAGCAGAACCTGCCGGCGATTGTGCACATGACGCATAACAGCGAGGAAGAAGGTCATGGGCTGGCGGATGTGCTGTTCGGGGACTGCTCTCCGGCCGGGCGGTTGACGCAAACGTGGCCCACGGGCGACGCGCAATTGCTGCCCATTCTGGATTACAACCTGCTGCACGGGCGGACCTATCTCTACAGCAAAGACAAGCCGCTCTACGCCTTTGGCTACGGGCTCAGCTATACGAGTTTTGCCTACAAGGGCGTGAAGGTGAGCGCGCCCAAAGTGGCGGCCGAGGGAACGGTTCAGGTAACGGTGAAGGTGAAGAACACGGGCAAGCGCGCCGGAGATGAAGTGGTGCAGCTTTACGTGCAGCATCTGGGTTCGAAGGTTGAACGGCCGCAACTGGAGTTGAAGGGTTTCAGGCGGGTAAGGATCGAGGCCGGCGCCGAGCAGAATGTGGCATTCGATTTGAAGCCGCGCGATCTGGCGTATTGGGATGCCGCGGCTCACGTTTGGCGAGTGGAAAAGGAGCCGGTGCGCGTGCTGGCGGGTGGTTCGAGCGACAATCTGCCCGTGCAGGCGAACGTGGAGGTAGAGACGAGCGCGGAGTTCAAACCGTAGTCATGGCGGGTTAGTGCCCAGAGTTAGCGCGTTGAAGACAGATCGGGATCGAGCCCCGATCAAATCCCGACGAAGATCGCCCCATCTTCTACGGTGAGTTCGATGCCGGAGGACTTCGCGGCCTCCTGCAGAGCAGCGTCGAGCATCACCACCGGGTCAACGCTAACGTCGAGCCGGCGCATCAGGCCTTCGCCTTTTTTCCCGCCGGCGGAGAGAACGATCTTCAATCCGCGGCGCTTGCATTTCACCGGCGTGCCATCCTCCAGCTTCACGTTCATCGGCTTTATAAAAGCGTCGACGTAGTGAACGCCGATGCCCGATTTATCGGCGGTGTGCTGCGGAAGCTTGCTCGGGGCGTCCTGATTCACTTCACAAAGTTTAACTCTCACGCTGACCTCCAACGGCTGCGAGTCCTCTGGATTCGATGAATTCATTCATTACTTTCCTGAACGCGCGGATGTGTTCCGGCGTGCTGCCGCAGCAGGCGCCAACGAGATTTGCGCCCGCTTCAAGGAGCGGTAGAAGGCCCTTTGCCATTTGCTCCGGCGTTTCATCGTAGATGACCTTCATGTTCTCCAGCCGGGGCTTTCCTGCATTCGGCTGAACCATCACCGGCAGGCTGGTCGCACTTTTGTAGCGCAACACAGCCTCGCGCGCGCGTTCCATCTCCATTCCCGTGCCGCAGTTGAGGGCGACGATGTGCGCGCCGTGCTCCTCCATGAATCTGGCAGCCCGTTCGGGACCAATGCCCATCATGGTGCGAAAGGTTGAGCCATCGAGAGTGACGTCGTAAGCCATAGAACCGATGATGCACTTCGCGCCCGCGGCCTGGGCTGCTTCGAGGCCAATTAAAAGCTCCTCCAGCGACGTCTGGGTCTCGACGATAATGGCGTCCGCGCCTGCGTCGACCAATGCGGCAGCCTGTTCTTCGAAGGCGCTTTGCACCTGGGATACGGTGAAGTCGCCGAACGGCTCGAGAAGGCCGCCGAAGGGACCGATGTCTCCGAGCACGTAGCCGTCTTTTCCATGGAATGCCTGGCGGGCAATCTCCACGCCGGCTTTGTTGACTTCAACCACGTGGTCGGCCTCGGAGTGGCGGTTGAGCATGATGCGCGAACCGCCGAATGTGTTGGTGATGATGCACTCTGAGCCGGCTTCGACATAGCGGCGCTGGATGGCGAGCACACGCTCCGGGTGCGTGAGGTTCCATGCCTCGCCGCAGTTGCCCTGTTCCAATCCTGCGATCATGAGTTGGGTTCCCATGGCTCCGTCGCCAAGCAGTGGCCGTTCGCGGATGGCGTCTTGCAAGAGTTTTTTCATGAGTTCTCCGTGCCTCACGTCTATTCTAGTTGCGCCAGGGCGTAGTGAATGGTCTCAAGCACCAGTCCCCATTTATGATCGCGGCTTGAAGGCTCACAGTAGCAGCCCGCGGCACTGGGTTTGCGCTGCCAAGTCAGCACGGCATTCAAGCGTTCTCCGCTGAGCGGCTTCTCGCGGTCGATTGCGGTCATCAGGTCTTCGGGATTGTCAAGATACTTGCACATGGCTTGGTGGCCCGTATCGCCCGCGGCCGGAGTGCAGCGCTGCTCCAAGATAGGATAGCCCTGAGCGCGAGGGCCCAGGCTCACGTGGTAGTCAAAGGCCAGCGAGCGGCCCATGTTGGTGCACGTCGTTCCTTCGTAACGGAAGACGATGCTGAGCGAGCCGTCTTGATTTGCGTGGATGGAAAGCCGCTCCTCTGCCCACCGCTTCAATGCCTTTCGATTTACGCTGTATTCGGCATCCTGGTCAAGCACTGCAACGCGAGCCGGGAATTGCTCGCCCCATAAGCGCGGAGCCCGCTGGTATGGCGCGCGCCTGTACTGGCAAGGGCCGAACGAACAGTTCTCGCACGGCACAAGTTCGGTGAGCCTGCGAAGCCGTTCGGTGTGACGCGTCAACCCGAAGACTGCCAGCAGGGTCTTCTTGGGGCGCAGCATGCCGGAGTCGAACGCTTCAACGGGGGAAGGGAATCGTTCACCGCGCGTGCGCATGATCAGTTCGAGCAACCGCGATTGTTCGGCTATGTCCCATTCGGGATAGCCGGGGCTGTAGTGGGGCAACACAGCCATGTCATGCTGTTCCGCCCAATCGCAGAGGCGGGCGCCGGTGGTTGCGGCCAGATGCTCAACGACCGCGGAGCCGAACATCTCAAGAAAGAAATACTCGTCGGGCTTTTCCTGCTCCCAGCGCCGGTGAGATTCCTCTTCGGCCTCGGGGCCTGCGCCAACGGCAACCAGAATCACACTGTGCGCGCCCGCCTGCTGGAGTGTGTTTTGCATCCGCGTGCTGGTGAAGGGGACACGATCGATTAGAAGTGTATTGCCTGCGATTTCGAAGCTCTCCGCTTGGCGCGCGTAGAACCACGGCCGGCCATTCACCGCGTACCAATCCCGCGCCCAGTCGGCCAGTTCGCGAGCCCTGCCCTTGAGCACCCAGCCGCGCGGATAGCCGAGCAGGCGCACGTATTCCTCAGGCAAGACGTTCACGTCAGGAAGCGTGGCGGCCAATTCAATGGCTTCGGTCACTTCGCGCATGGAATCGGCTCCACTGGCTTGAATTGACAGCCATCGACAAAGAACTCGAAGAAGCTGGGATGGGTTTCAAGACGGCAGTGCTGGACGCGCTTGACTAGATCCTCCAATTCCTGACGCTTCGACTTGGAGAGTAATGCAATTGTGGCGCCCTCGATGGCGGTGTTGCCTGCCTGCACGATTTTCTTGGAATCCAGACTGGGCACAAGCCCGATGCGCTTTGAAGAATCCACGTTGAGATGACGGCCGAATCCTCCAGCCAGGTAGAAGACCTCGATGTCGTCGAAGTCGATGCCGTAACTAGAAAAGACCGCATGCAGGCCTGCGACGTTGGCGCCCTTGGCCTGCGCCAGCTCATTCACATCGCTCTCCAGCAGAAAGATGTCGCCGTCTTCGCCGCTGATGAGAGTGATTCGCTGAAGGTCATCCGTAAAGCGGCCCATGTCGTTCATGCGATCGGTGCGGAGCAACTCGCTCAATGCGTCGACCAGGCCGGAGCCGCAGATGCCCACGGGAGGCACGTCGCCGATTACGCCAACCTGAAAAGTCCCGTCGCCTGAGATCGCCACCGTTTCAATAGCGCCGTCCAACGCAGGCATGCCGCACGCAATGGCTCCGCCCTCGAATGCCGGGCCGGCGGGGCACGATGCCGCCAGAATGCGATGCTTGTTGCCAACGATCAGCTCGGTGTTGGTGCCGATATCCATGACGGCAATGAGGCGCTCTTCATGCGCAAGGTCGACCGCCAGCATGCAGGCTGCAGCATCAGCTCCGACGTGACCGCTGACGATGGGAGCGCCATAGACGCGGGCTTTGGGATGAATCGGCAAAAGGCTCTGCTGCCCAGTCTGGACCAGGCTGGTGGTGATGCGCTTGCCTTCGGACTTTTCAATCTCGGTGATCGATTGGTAAGGATTCTGTCCGATCGAATAGACGCTTTGCCGGAAGAAAAGATCGCGCATGGTGGAGTTGCCCACCACCACCATCTCGTAGATGGACCTCGGATCGACGGAGAAACTCTCGATAGCATGGGTGAGGTAGCCAGCCAACGTGCGCATCAGCAGCCTTCCCGGATGCGCAGTGTCGTAGGCGATGCGAGACATGACCTCAGAGCCGCCGAAACGCTGCGGATTCTCAAACGACGTGTCCGCGATCAACTCGCCGGTTTCGAGATCGACCAGACGCAGCACAACCGTGGTGGTGCCGAGGTCCATGGCGATGCCCAGAATCGGCCCGGTGGAGCGCTCCACTTCGACGCCGTCGATGAGGATGCGGTCTCCGTCGCGAGTGACCGCGGGTTCGAGCTTGAACGTGCGATTGCTGAGCGGCAGTCCGAAGGTGTGGCGCTCGATGCGCATGTGTCCGCGCCGCATGGTGTGGCAGCGAACGTGGCCATCCGCGGCGGTGACGGTGGTTTGACACGAAAGGCGAAATTTACCCCTCAGATGCTGCTCGGCTTCGGTTATCTCCGACAGGGCGCTCATACCTTCAACGACCTCGACCATGCACTCTTTGCACTTGCCTTGCTTGCGGCAGGAGGTGGGCACGTCGATGCCAAGGGCCTCGGCGTAGTCGAACAGCGATCGCGAGCCCGTTGCCTGAATCGATTGCCCGTTGATGGTGAGGGTAACGGCCATTGGTTTGGAGTTCCTTGAGGTTCCTTTATGAACGTGCAAACCCGCAGGGGCTAAAGCCCTTGTTTGGAGGGTGTTTTCGGCACGACTGAAGTCGTGCCCTGACACGCGGCTGGTGATTGAAAACGCTTTTACCAGCCAAACGCCGCTACCAGCACTTCGCTTCGAGTTCCGCTTTCAGTGCCTCGGCTACTTCGCGCGCAGACCCGGCGCGCTCTTCTTCGTCGCTCCATTTCCACTGGGCGAGGTAGTCGTCCGCGTCCTGCAGTCCCCGTTTGGCGGCGAGAATATCCACCTGCTTCATGAACTTGTCGTCGAGCATGACAGCGATATCTTCCACCTCGTCTTCGACTTTGATTTGGGTAGGAATTTCCTGCCAGTAAAGAATTTTGTAAGTGGCCATTTTCGGTTACACCTCTGCCGCAAGCCGCAAAAACAGATCCACGGCGGCCGAGGCGTTGGCGCCATATCCGTCAGCGCCGATCTCGTCGGCAAACATCTGGCTGATGGGTGCGCCGCCAATGGCCATCTTGATGTGCGTCATGCCGGCCGCTTCGAAGCCGTCGATCACGGTCTTCATGTACATCATGGTCGTGGTCAGCAGCGCGCTCATGCCGATGATGGTCGGCTTGCACCGCTCGGCCGCTGCCATGAACTTTTCCAAGCTCTGGTCGACACCGATATCGTGCAGCTCAAAGCCGGCGCCCTCGGCCATCATGCCCACCAGGTTTTTGCCGATATCGTGCAAGTCACCGCGAACCGTGCCCATGAGCAAAATGCCTTTGGGCTTGGTGGTGCTGTCCTTCGACGTGAGCAGCGGCTTGAGCACTCCCATGCCCGCCTTCATAGCCCGCGCCGCGATCAGGACTTCGGGCACGTAGAGGACGTTGTGCTTGAAATCCTCGCCGACGACGCTCATGCCCGCGATCAGTCCCTCGTTCAGCACTTCCTGCGCAGAGCGGCCTTCGGCGAGGGCTTCTTTGGTAAGCCGCTCCACTTCTCCGGCGTTCCCCTCGTAGAGGTGCTGATTCATCAGGGCGTAATCGGGCATCGATCCTCCGCTTGGCGTTAGAGCGTGTTTCAAGAACGGTTACCAAATCCAGGTTGCATTCCCTCAGGGGTTAAAACCCAGTCTTTTTTCGGCCATTTCCGGCACGACTAAAGTCGTGCCCTGACACTCGCCGTAGCGAGCGAATCTTTGCAACATGCTCTAGCTTGAAACCGCGCTGAGGGCGCGTTTTTCATTGAATTCCCGCAATGCCTCGAGCATGGCCAGAATATTCTCGCGCGGCATTCCTGGGCTGACGCCGCCGCCTACCGAGAGAATGATGCCCTCGCCTCCGGAACCCTCAAGCACTTCGAGAGTCTCGTCCTTTACTTCTTCGGGCGTGCCGCGAACGGCAACCTCGAGTGGATTGACGTTGCCCATCAGGCACATGCGGTCGCCGATGCGGCGCTTTACCTCGGTGATGTGTCTCTGCTTGCCCCAGTTGAGCACATTGAAGCCTGCATCCGGCAGGTGGTCGAGGCAGGCGTCGACTTCAGCGTCGTTGTGGTAGAGCTTGACCCAGTCTTTCGGGAATGCATCGCAGATGCGCTTCAGGTAGGGATGCGCAAACTCCAAGTAGTGTTCTTCGTTGATGAACCCAACAATGTCGTCGAGGATGAAAATGCTCTCGACCGTGTCGCCAATGACCTTCTGCTGGGCTTTGAGCCAGTCGATAACCACGCGTGTACAGAGGTCGATCAACTTGTGCGCGCCCTTTGGGTCTTCCACCAGATCGATCATGAATTCGGTGGTGCCGCGCACAAATCCAGCGGTGCAGAGCGGCCCGCGCGAGGTAACCATGGGCAGAACGTAGCCGGCGTCGAGGATGCGTTGCCGGGCCATTCCGATGCGATGGAGCGTGAGGGCGGCAAAGGCGTCGGCCTCGACTTCGTACTCGGGAAGGCTGTCGATATCCTCAAGCCGATAGAGGCTGCGGTATTCGCTGGGCGTATTATCCTGCCAGAATTTGATCTTGGCGCCCAACACCGAGGGCTCGGCCGCCATCCCGTATTCCATCCACCACGAGGGGATAAAGATCACGTCGGGGAATTCGCGCATGATCTTCAGATTCGACTCGAACCAGAGTTCGGGATCGAGGAAGTAGTCCAGGTGCTT